>OIZQ01000136.1_pt1 | contig 47823 bp, 55 predicted proteins | sample 1588491 | NCBI WGS metagenome assembly OIZQ01 (sample SAMN03283262) | human gut metagenome | biome: human-associated habitat; material: feces | host: Homo sapiens | place: USA | collected 2013
GTCGCATAAGAACAAGGCTAAAGGAGAATATAATATAGACATGACACGAAGCAGAGAAGAAAAATACCCTTGCTATTGTATCATTGACATATGTACCGCCATCTGTAAATGTCGAGCCTATACTCGGCTGCGTCTTGTGTGGCTCTGCACACATAGCCTTAACAACATCCCCATCAGGTTCCTCAACACTGAATTCCCAGCTCTTCCAGTCACCCATTCCATTATCAATACCGCTGAATACATCAGCATATGATACACCATTATCATAATCGACAAGCGTATATCCTTCTGCTTTCGCAACCAGAGGTTCCATGTTCGAGATGACTGTAACAACAGCCATTAAAGCTGCTGCGGCACCTGCACTAATCCTCTTAAGAAAATCTTTTCCTTTTCTTAATCGTGTTTTCATCTTTTCTCCTTTCCCACAATATTAGCCAGACCATAAAGCCCTCACGAGTGGTGTCCGTAAAGAAGCTGGTAACATTCTCAACAGTTCGTGTTTTAGCTTTCTAGTCATTATGGCATATGGTTATAGTAGCGCAGGTCAAACTAAATGTCTAGTATTTTTTACCCCCCACCTTTGACAATTTTTTTCATATTTCTACATCAGTATAAGAATAGTTTTTAACATAAAAAAGAACTGCCAGAAAAATCCCTTTTTCAACAGTTCTTTATCACTTATTATTCAATTGTATTCAACGGTTATTACTTGGTTTCTCCGCAGTCACATTCATAGTGGTCTATAACCTGTTCGTCCCAGGCTTTCTTGTCTGTTATGGTCACTGTTTCATAGTGACCTTCTTCATCGTGGTGGATATATCCATATACAACATCATATCTCTTAGTTGAATTTGTACATACACCCTCTTTACCATTATCTGCACAGTCGTCCTGACATGCATACTGATGTGCATCTAATTCTTCCGCTGTGTCATACTCAAACTGTGTTATACCTAAATCTTCACATCGTTTACAATTATGATCACGACAATTCTTACAAACATACACATTCTTTTTTAAAGCCTCATCCCAAGCCGCCTTATCAACAACCCACCTATCCTCGTCATGAGTTACAGCCTTGTGGTGTACTGTCGTGTATACCGGCTTCCAGTTGTGAGTATGAGAAGGAGTGTCTGGAGTTGATGTGTTTCCGTTGCTGCCATTGTTATTGCCATTGTTGTTATTATTGCCGCTGTTATTGCCGCCATTGTTGTCACTGCCGCTGCTGCCATTACTGCTGCCATTGCCGCTGCCACCGTTATTGCTGCCTGATGAAGAGTCATTGCCGCCAGAATTTCCAGAGCTTCCATTGTTGCCGTTATTGTTATTATTGTTATTTCCGCTATCAGGAATTTCAATAATTTCATCAGCCTTTGGCACCTTATTCTCTGCCGCTGCAGATGATATAGTTTCAGAAGCCTTTTCATCTGTAATGGTTATTGTCTTGTTATCACCAGATGTAAAGCCGCCAGCACTAATCTCTGTTCTGTTTCCATCGCTGTCGGTTACTACAACAACCTTTTCTCCATTATCTTTAGTTTCCACGATACCGGCAACCTCTACCGTGTTACCATCAGCATCCTTTACGGCTACTGTTACCTGCTCCTGATTAGAAGCAACCTTTTTCTTATCGTCCTTACTATCACCTGCCCTGCTCTCCTGCTGAATACTTGTATCAACAGTCACTTTCTTCCTGCCGCATCCGGCAAATACCATTGTACATAACACAATGAGTGTCATGGTTTTGAATAAATTCTTTTTGATCATAGTGTATACCCTCGCTTATTAGTAGTGAAGATATACTTATAATTTCTATACAGGATGATTAATTGTGGGATTCTATCCTGTAATTACAAAATATATGATATTTTGTAATTTTTCAAGGAGCAGACTGCACAAAAAATGTTACAGAAATATTTTTGAGTTTACATTTTCAAATCAGACATACTTTATTGGGGAAGATATAGCCGAACAACCAAGAAAGGAAAGAAATCAATCCATTGACAATTTTATTCTATTGTTTTACTATTAACTTGAAAAGGATGCTGCCGTAAAGCAAGACGGTTGCTCTGAAATTACTATTGATTAAAAAGTAATCGTCATTCCAGTGCCAATGGGACGATTACTTTTTTGCTTTATGTATATCTCTGCCGAGCATATATCCGGCACCACCGCATAATGCGATTAGTGCGAACAATGCCTCATAGCTCAAAGTTATCATAAGCTTTCTCCTTATCTGTGTAACTACGGCACAATTTACCATCTATTGTAAACTGGGCTTGTACTCCCAGATGGAGAGCAACCATCCTACCGTTTTTAGCAGCATCCTTGTATATTCTATCAGACGATATATATTGTGTCAAAGATACAGAGAAACAAAAAACTGCCAGAATACACATATGTGCATCCTGACAGTTTCCCAACTAAACCGCAATAACATACTCTTCTTCGGAAACCGGAGTACATCTTACTTTAAGCACTCCCGGGATATCCCTCTCATGCTCTCTGCAGGCATCTTCTGCCTCTTTCAGACTTTCGTACTCTTCTGTGGATAAGCCAACACCAGCATTCTCCCACGCTTTCCTTTCCTTCTGATAAGCAAATGTTATCATTTTGATCTTAAACATAGTTTTCTCCAATCCCAGCATGTCCCTGTGCGGACATACTGATAAAAATATGTCTGCACAGGACAACCTCTGGAAGAGGATCTTTACTGCAAAGAAAAACTATTTGCCGTAATTGCTGTAATACTCTTCTATCTGTTCTACAGAATCAAATGTCTTACAACTGAAAGGGCCTTTATGAATGATGCAATCATCCAGACCTTTTCCATATGATTTATCCCAGTTAAGGACAGCAGGCTTGACACCTTCTTTTAAAAGCCTCTTAACGAAGCCTCTTTCAGATGCCAGAACCATCTCATTCTCTGCCTTATCCGCATCAAATGCGACAGCAAAGACTTCAACACCTTCTTTAATCAGATGTTCCAATATGTTTTTTCCTACTCTCGTATCAAAGAGTTTAGCATAGGAATTAACACCCGGCACAATGACAAAAGGCGCTCTCAGTGTATAATTGCCCAGGTAACCTTTTTTCTCCCCCTCGGTGAATATACACATGAATTTGTTATCTTCCGATCTCTCTACAAGACCCACGATGCTCGGACCCTCTGTACCCTTTTCAAATCTGTTTGTAAGGGTTCCAGCTTCATAGTCCCGTACTTCGTCGTAAGAAGACAATCCTCTGTACTTTCCGGAGCAGCGGTATTTCTTGTCCTTTTCCGTGACAAGTGAACCATCAAACTCCTCTCTTTTAACACCGCTCCACGATACGAAACGGCGTTTGTTGTCTTCTCCGGTAAAATAAAGCCCTTTCTCTTTGTCAAAGCTGTATTCCTTTGACACATCAAGAAAATTCATTCTTACACGGATACGGACAATCTGACCAGCCTGATTATACAAAGGAAAACCTATACCGCTCCTGGTGTACAGATCCCAGTAGCGCTCACCCTTTTTGTCAGTATGAATATAAAAACCGGGAATTCCCTCTGGTTCACCACACTGTCGGATGACCTCACAGACAGCAGTACTCCTTCTGACTGAATTATCAGCTGGAAGATACCTGCAGTTCTTGTGCCAGCCCCTCTTCCAGTCTTCTACTGGAAAAGAACACAGCAATGAGCTGTTAATAAGCTCTTCAGGCCACCCTTCTTTTCTCAGGTATTTCCTGCCCTCCTCATTAAGAGGGTACTGTGCAATCAAGGCTCTGTAAAACCTGTCAAGCGTTGCATCATCCGCGATGTTGCAGATTCCAACAGGAACAAGGTCTTTTCCGGAAGAGCCAGGACCTCTTAACGCATCCTTGTTATCAGCACCCTTCTGCCATACTTTAAATCCGGCATCCCTGGCAGCCTTAACATTAGATGCTTCGCGGTATATTCCGTTACACCCGTCATTTGATGTGGACAACAAAAGATAGAATCCACCATCTATTTTTGACGGGGTATCCCCGCCGGGATTAATAACCCTGCCATCAAGATATCTCTTGCAGATGTAAACATCCCCAAAACCATCTTCTGCAGGTATGTGGCAACAATAATCGCCTGTTCCACATATAGGACACGGCTCCCTCTTTGTAACCTCAATGTAGCCATTTGCCATAACAAAATCCTCCTTCCTTTCGTACTTGTTGTTGTTTTTTAGAATAAAAAAAAGAGTTTCCTAATCGGAAACTCCCATACAGAGACTATTTGTCTCGCCAATATCAAATATTATTTAATACCAGCTGTAGGTTTTACATGCTTAGCGAACACACAAAACCTACCTCCCTAAATTGGGACAGAATGCCAAGGCACTCAAAAAACGATAAAAATAATATAGTATTATAATATATTCATTCACTCCAAAAGTCAACATTTATGTCAATTCTATTCCTCTTCTATTAATACAAAACATTATGATGGGGTACATCAAAATCATACTCTAACAATGGATTTCTGGCTCTTTCCGCATCACAATATTTATTCTCAACAATATAATTAACGGCTTCTCCGCTTCGTTCATACCATTCAGCACCATATTTATCAATAAGAGCTGTTTTAATCTGCTCTTGAGCATCGTAAAGCTCTACATCATTTTTGATACATTCAAATGCTATATTCTTTATTGATTCTGCTACCTCTGTATTTCCCATTATTTCTACCTTTCCATTCAAAAGGCTTGTTTGTTTAAAATATTCTGGTGGAAACATATACAAATTCCTTTCATAAAAATTGTTACATTTTTGATTAGATTGTAGCAAAAACTATTTATAAGTATGCAAATTATAGAAGTTAGCTATTACAACAAAAATAAGAACACCAGCTGTGAATATCCACACTGCTAATTTAACGATATCTGCATCAAGATTTCCAATTTTATCTTTCAAAACACACAATTTGCTAGTTTTTCTCATCTCTTTCTCCTTCTCCAAATATTATATCTTTATAATAATTCGAATTGCATTCTACAACTTCTAATTTCATAGCAGTACATAGTTCTAACCATATAGGTTTATCATAAATCCTGGACCTGATTGCTTCCATAGGTAAATTCTCGCACTGCCCAATCACAATTAAATCAGTATCATATTCCAATTTATTTACAATATTTTTTTTATTTATTGCCTTTTTAATCTCAGGCTGTTCCTCATACACATATATTTTTATTTGAGGACTTTTGTTTATCACCCTTTCTAATTCATCAATAATTTCTGTTGTTTTACCCCCACCCACTTTTCCAGTAAATATTTTGGAATTTATTTCTACTTTAGTTACTTTATCTACCTTTTTTTCACTTTTTTTATCAGTGCATACATTATAAATTATATACCTCTCATCCTCTAAATCAGTATCATTTATCACAGATTCAGCTAAACCATTATCAGTGCATAATATTACAAAGTTATGAGGAACGTATATATAATTTACAAGATTTCTAATATCGTCGTTATACCCAAACGGAAGGATATCTAAATCTATTTTCATAGAATGTTCATAACTAAGCACTATTGGTTTATTGTATACTTTCTCAAACATAGTGCACAATTGAATCATATCTTTCTTTGTAAAATAAATGGTCTTTTCAAACCCATACCTTAACTTATTACATATATACTCTATATAATCATCTGAATTTTCAAATACTCCTTCTTCAATTTTCCGCTTCAGTTCTTCCTCCGTGAATGGCAGATAACAATAACTTTTTATTGCCTCTATCTTCCCACATACATTTTCAATTGCATAGATGATAATACCAGCTATGCATATAATAACCAAACCGCACACCATTCCTTTAATTACTCTTGTACTAATATTACCACTTTTTAATACAGCATTCCCTATAATACCCGCAATAGTAAAATACAGAATAACTGCCAATACCATAATAAAATTAGCATAATTCCGTATCAATTCATCAAGAAACGATTTCTTCCTGTTACTTACACCATTCATACTACTCTCCTCCAACTCTGTATTTTCCAAACTCCCCGCCATTTATCATATAATGTCCCTTATTTTCGATATGTTTGCCATCTTTATTTAGAATCCTTCTTAACTTACTCTCATTAATATTTAACTTTTCGCTGGCTTCTTTTATGGAATTATACACTTTACCGTTAATAAATACTACTTTTCCTTGCTTCGTTATTGTTTTATCGGCCTCAACAGCTTCCTTTATGCTCCATCCCTGTCTCAAACGATTATTTAATAAGGATTCGTCAATATTTAATGTATTGCACAATTCCCTTATTGAAGAAAACTCAACATTATTGTAAGTAACCTTCCTACAATTTAATTTATCCTGACTCAATGCCTCTTCCATACTTAGCCCTTTTCTCAATCGAGTTCTTAATGTTACAGGCTTAATACCAAATTCATCTGCCAATTTTGCAATTGACTCATAACTCTTTCCTTCAAAAAATATATATTTTTTCATATTTCACGACCTATTTAATCATAATACTATCTCTGCTATTACAATAATGTTGCAATAAAACTACATCCGACATAAGTCGGTTGTGAGCCATTCAACAGAAAAGTCTTTCTTTATGCCGTTGCAAACTCTGTCAAATTCTGCTTTGCATTCATCAAATGATTTTCCGCTTATTACAATTGAATTCTTTAATACTTTTATGCTTACCATATTTTATTTTTTAAAAATTTGATTGTCATACTCATCCTGAGAAACCTGAAGCTCTATCTCCTCATCATACAATGCTCCCCAGATTCTCCTTGTTCTGACAATTGATGATTTCGTATTTGATTCCTGATCTTTTACTGTAACATTTATTGTCTGGCTGCCATACCATGCTGTCCGCTTTATATTTTTATTTTCGCAATCAATCGTCACAGTGTGGTATCGCCCGTCTTCAAAAAAAGAGCTTGATACTGAATCGTAAAATTCTGCTTCAACCATCATTTTACCATTATTTACCTTTAAGCATACAAAAACACCTACCGCAATCATAATTACAATAAATGCCACAGGTGTTATCAGAACTCTGTTTCCATACTTATTTGTCAGCACAGCAGCTGCTACAAGTAAACCAATCGCAATGATAGTTGTTCCTGCAGTAAGCAGGAACATAAATTCGTCTAATGGCATATAATACCTTCCTCGTTATTAATTTTCGCTGGTAAAACATTTTGAAAAATTATAATTATTAATAAAACTGAAACCGTCATCATTGTATATCTTAATCACCGAACCATATTCCTCCCTTCTTACCTTTTTCACATCAATATCATCGACATAGATATCCATATCGCAACGGCTCTCTCCGCTGATTATGATATCTTGATTTACGGTAAGCTCAAAGACAGACTTTGCTATCTCTCCATTATCGTTAATCACAGGCTGATTAGTTGTTCTGTCATAAAGGATCATTTCGGCTGTATATTTGCCAGGCTTCATATTAGAAATTTTTTCTTTCATAGTTATTAAAGTTCTGCCTTCAGTGCTCTGTTCACTTATTCTGTTAATTTCTATAGGATTTAATATATTCCTGCCTAACATCACAGTTGAGCCTCCAAGTATTATTGCTCCAAGTATAATACCTACACAAAACAGTCTTTCAAACTTAGGTTTTTTCACTTTTAAAAGAAGAATAATTGACATAATCATCATTATTAATCCTATTACAAATCCTATTAAATACAATGTCTCACGATATATTCTCATATGTTTTCCTCCTAATAATTTTTTTCTCTTTAAGATTAATCTATACTATATCAATAGTCAATTGACGCATATAACAAAAAATGTTACGAATATATTACAGCCAATGCAGCTAGTGAACTACCCGACAACAAGTATCTAATTTTTTTTTCCTAGACTATCAAACTGAGAATATCATATTTTTCTTTTCCAGCACCAGTTACATACACCAGATTATCCAAAACTGGGGAATTATTAACAACTTCTCCGCCTCGTTCATACCATTCTTAATCTGCTCTTGAGCAGCATGAACTACTCCTTTTGTGAAATGGTCCAATAATTATTTATTATTTTTGAATTATAATTACTTATAGTTGTTTCCAATAATTCATCCAGTTTACTTATTTCAATACTGACTTCTGTATTAAGTTCTGATAACAATAAGAAATACTTAATTTTATCAGCCTGATTTAATTGATTCCACAAACCATCAAGGACAAAAAAACGATATCTACTCAATTCTTCACCATCTTGTTTAGCCCACTCAATAAGGTTAAATACATTTGGACTATAATGATGATTACATTTTAATAATGTATTTTCATTAATGTTTGTTATGTGTGGCAGCATTGTAGCTATAGCATCATATCTATATTTTGAAAATATCTCTGGAAATGCCTTTTCGTAAACATCTGTATAAGCACCTATTGCTTCTGGATAACAAATAATATTTACTTTCTTATCTTCTTTTACATTTGATAAAATACTAAATGACTTTCCACTACCACTTCTTCCAATTACAATTCTATGTAATTTCTGATATTTATTTTTCATAGTTTTAAATTCTCCTTATAATTTTTTCTCTTTAAGATTAATCTATACTATATCAATAGTCAATTGACGCATATAACAAAAAATGTTACGAATATATTACAGCCAATGCAGCTAGTGAACTACCCGACAACAAGTATCTAATTTTTTTTTCCTAGACTATCAAACTGAGAATATCATATTTTTCTTTTCCAGCACCAGTTACATACACCAGATTATCCAAAACTGGGGAATTATTAACAACCCAGTCACTTATGTAAAATATGGTACTCTGATTAAGCTTTGCGTATGCTTTTCTTCCTTCCTCGGCCTCACAAGCCATAGCATTATCTTCCGTATTAACAATAAATACCGGATTTATCCCTTTGAAATCCTTATCCATACACACCTGTATATGACTTAGAATTGAAAAGAGTTCCTTTCTCCAGCCTGCATTTCGCCTTGCACATACCGGAATAACCATTAAACTGTCAGCATACTCTTCATTATCTTTCCTCTGTAGCTTATACATATACTGTTGCTTATATGATATCTTCCCGTCCTTAAATACATATCCATCATACTTTTTTTCAATTTTATCCTCGTAATCCATGCAGAACGACGCGTTAAAATTGTTTAACTCCAGCGTTTTAAGTATCTTAACAGGTGCCGATATCACATCATCACTATTATAGCTTTCAGACTTAATGATCCTATTCACACCCTCTGTTACTGCATTTCTAAAGCCTATTACTGATACCTTCCTGGCAGCTCCTGACAAGTGATAAAAGCAGACTGTCTTTGCACTTGTACCATTATTATCATAAACATAATGGTATTTGTTAATTACATTATTTCTCACAAGCTTATCAAGTGATTTTTTGCAGTCTTTATCTTCACGGATAGCAATATTCAAAGTTCTTCTCGTTGCATATCCCATATTGAGAAGATTCATTATTACAGTCCTGTCATAACTGTTTATTACTTCCTTTTTCTCAAGCTTAAGATACGCTCCCTGGCTTAACTCTTTTCCCCTGTTGTCACATCTTAGCTCCATGTTTTTTCGAAAAACAAAAGGTGACTGCATATTGTTTTCTTTTTCCCTAGTTTTCAGTTCCATAATAACTTAATAACCTGCCTTACAAATTTTTAAGCTTATTCATAAGCTCATCAACATCTACGCTTCCTGATGACGCCTCTTCCTTTATGACGTTCCCATCAGCATTTTCATTTTTACTATCACTATCCTTTGCTGTTGCACCTTCTGGTCTTTCCACGGCTTCCCGTGGCACATCACCCACAACATCAAAATCCAAAATAGAAGATATTCCCATGACACTGCTGCGAAGGTTATCTGAAGCACTGCTCTGCGTTTTTACCTGTATATCTGCCGCTTTTTCTGCTATTGCCGCAGCACCGCCCACATCTTTTTCAATGCTTTCTCCGCTGTCTTTCTGCTCTATATCTTTCCTTATCCGGTCAATCTGATCCTGCATGGTAAGCTCTGAATGAATAACTGTAGCACCCTTCTTAACATCAAAACCAGTTAATGTATCATCAAGTATGTCCTCATTCTTCATCTGATAGCCGTTTGATACATTAACCATTGCTGCCATACTTGTCTGCACATTTTTCATAATATCTGAAGCATTGACATTCTTGCCGCTGTCATTAATGACCTCTGTGCCATCTGCGTTCTCCTGCTCAAAGTATTGGTGCCAGTTAACCCTGTAAGGCTGCAGACCTTTGACACCTTCATCATCGATGAAGTCAAAACGGATAGGAAATGCGTCCATTGCATTTCCTTTCTCATCAATAGTAATCATTGTAGCCTGCTGGAAGTCCTTATATCTTAACTGTCTTCCGGTAAATGTATTGTCTGTTGTTATTGAGCTTCTTGATGATTCGGACTGCTGTGTTTCTTCCAGAGATAACGCTGTTTCTGAGGTTGTATCCTGAACCATAACAGAGAAATCCTTTCCACCAAGCTTCTCATAGTACTCCATTTCTTCAGGTCCAAGTCCTCCATATACAATATGTGTACGGGCATTGTTAAGCACTACATTCTTCATAAACTTAGTGCTTGCCTGTCTGTCAAACTGTGATAATGTCTGCACCGCAACAGCAACGCATACGCCAAACTGTCTGTACAGAGAGAACATCTTTTCCATTGATGGATGCAAAAGTACTGGATACTCATCAACATAGAGCATATGCATAGGTCTGTTGTTTTTAGGTCTTCTGAATACCGATGTCTGGAAAGAAAGCAGGAAGAAATCACCAAAACCTTTTGAATCACTTTCACCCATGCTAAGCTCATAATTTACTATAGTTATATAGTTTTCAGAAAGACTCTTATCAAGGTCCATGCTGTTTTCAGCACACAATACATCCCTGATAAGAGGATTAGCCAGAATATCACTGATAATATTAACAAGACCTCTGGCCTGTTCCCTCATGTTCTTGGCACCATCACCAAGCAGATCATATTCGATTCTTTTTATCTTGTTTTCATAATCAAGCCTCTCATCAGGATGATTTCTGATGTATTCATTCATAACCTCCACATAGTCTTTTGCCAGTGAGAAGTCATTAATAACATCAAGGAACTGCTGTGGACAGGCCTGTTCCCTAGGATATTTATCCGGATACCTTTCATGAAGTATCGGATAAGCCTTCATAATAAGGGTACACATGCAGCTCGTTATCTGCTTATTAAGACCTGAGAAATATGTATCAACGGAACCACCAGCCTCATAAATCATCTGAAGAACATCTGCAAATATTCGGGCTTTATTAATAAGCTCAATACGCTTATCAAATTCTGAAATATCAGGATTTATGTAAAAAGGATTAAATCCAATGAACCCCTCCTTATGTTTTCCGGTAGCTTTATCAAGAACTGGATCAACCCTGTTAATTTTAGTTATACCTCGGTTTTTGCACAGCTCATATATTTCATCTCCAAAGCTAGCAGTTGGAGCAACAAGTGTCATGCCACACATAGGTGATTCTTTGATAACTTTTTTTATTTCTTTTTTTGCGGCTGCACTAATGGGACGGAAAAACTTTGTGTCAAATTCTTTATCGCTTATATCTCTGGTAAGAACCACTTTTTTCTCATTAAGCATTCTCTCCATATTCTTCTTCAGTCTGGTTTCATTCTCTGTTCTTTTATCAAGATCCTGCGCAATAGCCGTAGTGAAAGCCATGGAAGTTTTACCTGCACCGGTAGGACCAAGTACAAGCATATGCATCTTTCTCACACCCTCTGCTACATTGTATATCTTTCCTGTCTTCATGTTTCTGGCAACACTGTAATCATAAGCATTTGCCTTATCCTTGCGTGTATCCACATTACGGTCAACCATGAATCTTTCAATAAGAGCTACAGTTTCTTTTCTTTTAATAATATCAATAGATGATTTAAGTACAGCAAAAAAGAATACCAGAGGAGGTACCATTACAAGTATCATGGCAAGACTGGTTATCATTGAAGCTGTAATATCCTGTGATATTGGTATTCTTAGGACAAGTGGAACAATAAAAATACAGCAGCAAAGAAAAACGACATCAAGAATAACTGCACACAATGATAGAATGCCAATAAACAGGCCTGCTATTTTTGTGAAAGTATAACTAAACTTTTTGAATTTATTACGAGTTGAAAAAATCCACGTTCCAAAAGGAACTGCTATGGCAAAAAAATAGTAAACAAAACTACCTGGAACAGCATTGAAATTGACAGTTACTGCGCCAATAAAGAATCTTACAATGTCTGATATAAGTCTTATAACTGTCATAACATATAAAATAATAATCAGTTTTTCTTCTATTTTCCCTTTTAATGCTGCTCCTACAGCCTTAAATATTTTCTTTATTCCCTTTTGCTTATTAATTTCCTGTTCAGTTTTGTCAGACTCATTATCTGACTCCTCCGCTTCTATTCCATCAACATATCTCTGGTAATCCAGCTCCATATTATCATCATAATCTGTACGCTGATTACTGTCATATAAATAATCACTCATCATGGTATCCTTTCACTGCATTAACATATATTAGATTGTGAGACAGGTAACGATTAATGTCAATGATTTTGTTTCATCCTTTGTATACACAAATGATATGGATATATTTTTAAAACATTTATAACAGATATTGCTAAATATATTTCTTCTAAATGTGCATAAATACTGCGTTTGCACAACATTTTAGCGGCTTTTTTTGTAAAAAATAAAGGCACATTTTACTTAGAATTAGGGATATTAATAATTAAAATTAGAATTTTATGTACATATTCTGGATGTTTTTAATAAAAATAAAGGCGATTTTATTGTAATTTTAAAATAATAAAAATCTATTAATAGAATTAAGCAAGAAAAATTAGGATAGTTTAAATGAATAATTGTGATTTTAGAATGATTTAAATGGAAAAGTAATATGAAATGAATAGAGGAAATCAGTAATATTGAAGAAAAAAGAAAAAGTAAACACGCAAATAAGACCGTTTTTAAGCGGTCTTTAAAGAATCTTTAATCTGGGCCTCCACAATGGTTCGCAGGAGACCGCCAGGATTTTTAATAAGTCTATTCTGTATAATATAACCATTATACATCTTAATAAAACTGCTAAGGACCAGATCGAGACCATACTGTACAGCCATTTCAGCAATGTCATAAACAAATGTGTTATGTACAATATATTCTGCTTTAATAAGGGAGGCATTATCTGTTCTAATTTCATCAAAAATATGTATCATAGATGTTTCAACAGGAAGCCCGTTATTATATAATGGAACATTCCTATTAAAAGACATAATGAAGTCATTTACCTTCTGCTCCATGCTGTTAATCATATTTTCTTTAGTTAATTTTGCTTTAAATCTAGGATTCAGTTCAATACGAAGGACTTTAGAACCTGTTTCATGCTTGTATGTCATAAAGCCGTCACCATTTACTGTCTTATTTTCCCGAAGCTTGCGCACTATTACATTTCTTTTGCAGTAATCTGGAAGATATCTTCTTATATCAACAATATTACGCTCTTCTGCTGTAGCTTGTCCTTTGGTTTCAGCAGAATCTAAAGAAAGAAGTTCATTAAGATATATTCTTAAACTTGTTATATTCGTAATAGTTTTTAACTGCTCAAAAATGTCGTAAGACATAACATAGTATCCTCTGCCGCCCTCTCTTGCTGGAAGATACAGCTGTTCATAATCGTTTATAGTTATGTAGAATACAGCAGGAGAAACCTTAAATAAGGTAATATAACCGTATTCTGTAAGTCTGTTAAGATTTGAAGCAATACACGCACGGCAGCACCCAATCTTATCACACAGATCAAAGATAGAAGCCTGTACCCTGCCCCTTTTGTCAGGATTTAGAAAATGCAGATAAAGCATAATTTTAAGGCTGGTTGCATTAAGCCGATGCCTGTAACCAAATCTGTTTGCGTCATTTACATAATTTATTTTCAACTTATTACAATGAACGCAGTTGTCAAAATTATTATCAGAACGATAAGGACAACCAGCACATTCATCAGAATGATTGTACTGTTTAAAACGATCACGAAGTCCGATAGCCTGATAAATGTGAGCCCGTGATATTGTGGCAAATGTCTGCATTTTTCTACCTCCTCTCATAATTTTCTACAAAAATTTTTATATATTCTTTAAATTTTTTGACAAAATTTTCTGTTAAAAATTCCTTGACATATCTGCTTGGTAATTTTACTATATACATGTAGCGGCGTGCCGTTGGATATACCTCCGCATGCTTCCGCTAACTACCGCATATTGCTCTTTGATTACCAGTCAAATAGCTGCGCTAGTTTTTAATTTTGAATTTTCAATTTTTAATTTTGAATTTTCAATTTTTAATTTTTAATTTTTAATTCTCATCAGGAATCATAAGCAGGTTACCAGCCTGCTTTTTTTCTGCCCTTAAATGCTTCTAGTGAAAGACACCACTCTCTCACCATTCATTATGGAAATTACCAGAAAGCACCACCATCCCGATAATTTCCATGTAACAATCTAAAAGCAAAAACAGCTATAATATTAGCTGTATCTAAAATATATTAGCTTTATTTTTTTGTCAATAGCGCCAACATACGAAGTGCTACAAAACCAGTAAATAAGCGGCTTTGCAGCATTTTTTCATTTTAAGCGTGTACATTTAGGGGGTAGTCCCTAAATTGTATTTTTTTAAATACAATCCTATTTTAAACAAAAATTACAATATTATTTCTCTTTTCTTTAAGTGAATCGTGTTCTTCAAATCCTTGGATAAAACCGTTTTTCACCCATTTTTCAAGAAATTTAGTCATTACAGTGTCTTTATCTCGTTGAATCTTATTTCTTCTTGCAGAATCATTGTCATCGTAAGATATTCTGCAGGCTCTAAACATTGCCTTATAATAGATAGTACAACTTTTTGATCCTCGTTTTTTGCAGTCAGAAATAATAGTATATAAATATCCCTGAATATTAATAAGCTTAAGGTTATATTTTGTACACACATGAATCTGATTGACATTGCGGACATCCAGATTGTTTGTTGCAAGAGAATAGTTTAAAAGTGCTGGAGGCGTTATCAGCTGATATACCACCCTTGGGATACCATTTATCTTAACCGATACTTTTCTTAAATTAATCAAGCGTTCCTGAATACTAATGAGCCCGTTTGATTTTATTTCAGTATAATCAGCATAGATAAAAGTATTTTCCAGACGTTCTATTGCACTTTCAATATTCTTAACAAGTTCTGGTGATAGTTTAGAATTATCTGCCCGGCTTTTACTGCCCGATTTTTTTGTAAGATATTTGCAGATATATTCAGCATCAAAAAACACATTTTTTGGGAATGTATCTTTGGGCGATGCATAGCCCATTGCGATAGGTAAAGAACTTATTATGCGATACACTTCGCCCTCTAAAGGTGAAACATTTGTTGATGCGTAAAACTTTGGCATTTTAACACCCATGTTGCTGGACAGAGAGGAAACATTACCATCCCGATATTCTTCCAGATTGTGTATCTGTCCATCTCCGAACATCCTCCTATCTTCTTCGGTAAACAAAACATTCACCAGTCTTCCACTACCACTTACAATCTCCTCTGGGTAACTATAACAGAAGGTATCTGCCGATACATCGTATGATTCAACAAGTCCTGAAATCTCATCCGTATCATTGGCAGCCTTTTTCTCTGGTTCCATTTCAATAAATTCCTGCCTCATACGCATACATTTGTCATAAGAGCTCTCTTTTTCTTCAATGGTATCTTCTTTATTATATTTTTTAAAAAATTCTATATCATTGAGTTCATTTTCATCATCCTCAGCAAAGTACATACCACTACTCCTCCACTTCTAATATTAAAAAATAATATTCATTATACTATATACTCCGTATTTTTGCTATATTGAGACTTTTATACTGTACATGGGTTTATATAACCTACATTACAAAAACCCTCTAAATGAGGCTCTTACAAGCCTGTTTCTTTTGGATTTGAGATATAAAATGTAAATTGATTTTTTATGTGACAATTATAGCATAATGGTTAAATTTTGAAAATATACAAAAAATCAAGAATTTAATTGAATATTTAATTTTAATGTTTCAGCTATAAAATAATTGAATAAAAAATGAATAAAAACAATTGAAAGTTTGCTTTGTAGGAGATATGAATTTAGGCATGAAATGTTATATGAATGGTAAATGCTGAATTTATAATAAAAGTAAGAAATGAAAATCTATTTGAAAGTTTCTAAATTATGTAATCTTAAATATCAAAAATACTTTGATATTTATTATAGCAATAAAATTTGAATGTAAAATTATATAAATAATATAAAAATCAGGTAATCTATTCAAAATTTAATGAACAAAATAAAATGAAACTTTATTTATAAAAATATATTGATTAATGTTTTTAAGTGCTTATACCGCATTAATACTGAAATTTAACACATTTTTTAATATTGAACATAAATTGAAACTTTCAAAATTCATTACAAAACACTTTCAAATAGAAATAGAATATAATATATAAAACAAAAATATCAGAAACTTTGCTAAATATGAAAATTACATATAAATATATGAATAAATATTGAATAAAACAATTTGAAAGATATTTAAACAAACACAATTATATAATTTATAAGTAGTCTAATATACAGTAAATACGTACATTAAAAAGGGAATATACAGCCGAAAATGTAATTGAAACTTTGAGTTTTCTGACTTAATAATCTTCAAATTAAAAGAAAATAGGAAAATAAATATCAGATAACATAGCGAAAATATATATAAAAATAACTTTCAGATATAATATTCAATAAAATTTCAAATTTCATTTAAAAAAAAGAGCAGGTGTGATATAATTTATCAAAAATATACAAGGAGGAACGACAAATATGGAAATTAATGGAAACGAGGAATTTCAAAACCAGGATGATATTGTATTAGATGTTGATTACAAGGAATTGTCGCATCAGGAAACAATTGGAACACTTTCAGAAAAATTTGATATAGGAAGAACCAGCATGAATACTCTTGTAACAGGTTTGGAGAAAGGAAATGTGCTGTCAACATCTAACAAACCTAAAGGCTCATGGCGGAAATTAAATGATAATGACATCGAGATTATAAAAAAAGCCGTTGATTTAATTAAAACTGAGGACCTAAGCATCAGTGCAGCGGTAGACAAGATGGTTGCTGAATATAATAATGAAAAAATTCCTCCTAAGAACACAAGTGAATTGTACAAGCGGCTGAAAAGTGAAAGTTCAGAGCAGCAGATGGAATTGATGCAGCAGATCTCCAGAACAAACGAACAGATGAAAATTGCGCTCATCGAATACATGGAAAATATTAAGGCAAAACTTGATGAAATAGATAACCTTAATAGGAAGCTTGAAGAATCTGAAAGGGCAAGACAGGAGGACAGGATCGCTTTTGACCAGAAAACAGATGAAATTACAAAGAAGTTGCAGGATATAGAACAGCTTCAGAAAGAACTGATAGAAACAAAGGAAGAACTTGAGAAAGAAAAGAGTAAAGGCTTTTTCAAAAAGCTTTTTGGATAGGATATGTACGTATTATGTATGATATGTGTATTCCATATGTATTATATATGTATATTATAACCGTAAATAATACATATAACATACATATAGCATACATAATTATTAAAGGTTGGTCGAATTTTTTAACTTAAATATGTATGTTGTATGTATCTTGTGCGTATATCACATGTACACTATATGTATGTCACATACATAAAATAATTGACTTAGAAATGAAGCTGTAGTATCATTAAAGCATAAAGAGCAGGCTCAGGTCTGAAATTTTAATTAAAATGAATTGGAGGAATGAAGATGGGAAAAACAAAGATAGTCATTAGCAGTGATGTGGGATTTAACGGGTTTAAAACGGTTGTAGGAGAGAAGAGTGGAGATGATATCATTGAGTTATTCAAGACTCATAACAGCTCTGACATAGCACGATACAAAGGAGAATCTATTATTAATGTTGTAGAGGATGCTTTATATGCTGAATATACAACAGCTACTGAGAGACGTAAGTATGTCATAGGCAATGCAGCTAAGGATAGATATGCAGATCAGGTTGCAGCTGACGATATAGTTTCTAACTTTTATACGAACTCTGAGGACGCATATACTGACTATAAGAGATTCACAACACAGGGAATGGCAATAACACATCTTTCAGTGCTGAATGAAGCCCTCGAAAAGCTTGCCGGAATATCAGAAAAGTATTCAGATATTATTATTGAGCCTGATAAGTATGATCTTACAATAGTTATAGAGCTTCCAGAAGCAATTGCAAAGGAAAACAATTATCAGTCAATCATAAGAGACTACATAACAAACCCGGCAAGCAATTCACAGTACAAAGTTTCAATAGAAGGTTTTGACAAAGTAAAGGCAGTGCCAGAAATCTTACAGAAAGCAAATGTTGTATTTACTTCGCAGGTATATGCTGCAGCTGTGTGTGAGATATCATCACTTGACTATGACGAGGATAAGGTAAGCTCAGAAATGCTTCCAATGTTCGTTTTTGACGGTGGTGGAAAGACTGTTGGAATCGCAACAATCACAAAGACTTTCGATTTGGCCGAAAAGAGAGAGTCAAACAGAAATTACTCAATAACTAAAGTCTGCATGAATACCTCTGATGTAATTTATAAAGAGTATAACTACAGAATTGAACCACAGCTCATAGAATCTAAAGCAACAAGCAAAGACATGTACATGATTGCCGATGCTAATGAATCAGGGGACTATGTAGAGATTAATGTTAAGGATATTTACGAGAAAGAATTGAAGAAAACAATAGAAGGTCTTTACAAATATGTACTTGATAACTACAGGTCAGAACTTTTCTCTGCGAGATCTTATCTGTTTGCTGGTGGGGCAGGAGAGTTATATTTCAACGACCTCAGCAAGTTGATTAAGAGCAATTTCAAAAATGCAACAATAGAGAAAAAATATATACTTGCTAAAGGAAAATACGGAAGAGAGGAAAACGGCTCTATCTTCTCTGTAGCAATCGGAGGACTCGTTCTGGCTAACTCTGTTGTAGAATAAGTGTTCATCCAGAAAGGATTATAATGGGCAAATATAGCGATGTTAAAATAATTCTTGACAGCTCTGATGCAGATATATATGAGTGGATTAGAGAGACTGGCAAATCAAATGCTTGGAATATATTAAGAAGCATGATTGGGAAACTAAGAGATGCGGATACCATGTATCCATCATTCAGGCTGTCAGAAGATTTCAAGAATAAATATATGGATGAAATAAAGGAGTTCAAGCCTGCAAGAGTAGTGATCACATCAGAGTTTGATGATGTGATAAAAAATGTTAAAACTGCACTCGAAAATAAGGCAGCAAAGACATCCTTATCCAAGTCTGCCATATGTAAAGCAATAATAAGGGAGACTTTTATCTATCCTGATAGAGAGGACAGATATAAATACATGATGAATCCTGCTGTGGCTGAATATATCGAAGAAATATGCCATATTACCAATGGTCTGTATACTGCAGACAAAGTAAACCGGGAAAATGTGAAGACATATATAAGTCCGGATATGCTGAATCAGCCAGCTAAAGAAAAATCAGTTGAAAATAATGAAGTTCCTAAATATTTTCAGGATGATACGGATAAGCTGGCAGAGGAGAAGGAGCAGGATATTGATGATAAAATAAATGAAATAAGAGAGCGTAACAATGCTGGTGAAAACAGCAAAGTAACAAGGGTTGTTAAAGATACCAGAAACACGGCTCAGAAAAAATTGGCCAATCAGTTTAAACTTCTTTAAAATCGAAAGCAGCACAGGCAGTAAAAACCTGTGCTGCTTTTGTATATAATCCAGTTAAAAAAGTTCCTCAATCATGGCGGAACTCTCATTCTGCGTATTTTCACATGTTATAAGAATTCCCACAGACCTGTCATTGGAATCCTGAATAATAGTACCGAGAAAATCACCACCGACAAATGTTCTAAACGAAATACCACCACTTGTCTGAATTACATCGCCGTTGCTGCATTTTTCCAGTATGTAATCGCTCCAGGAAGTATTAGGAATAGAATTAATAGAAGATATTATGACAGGATCATCGTAATCTGAAACATAAGGATATATTCCCTGTTTCGCCTGATTATTAAGTCTGTTTAGTGTATCTCTTCTTATATGCTTCTTTCTTCTTAATACAGAATACATCTTGCCCGCATCAAAACGGGCTGATTCAACATATTCAGCAACTGTATGGCTGCATTCCTCAACAGAAGATATGCAGATTACTCCGGAGAAGGATGATGAAAATTTTTCCGAGTATGCAAATCTTAAAGATTTGTTATGCTCATAATCCCGTAAAATCAGCAGAAAATTTCCCTGTCCATCTTCATGCAGAGAATATTCCCCTTCAACCGGCTGGAAAAGCATTTTTTTCTGCTGATAAAGTGGTATGCCATAAGAACTAATATTAATCTTATTAACCATCGGATCAAATATTAACAGCTCATCACCAGAGAGCTTATAACTGCCTATAAAATTTAACATAAATACCTCAAACAAAATAAATCATATATCTGTGTTCAATAGTGAAGCAGGTCTAAATTAAAGTCAACAGAAAGAAAAAGAAAATAGTTGACATTTAATAATATATAATGTATAGTAATAATATATAAAGAAAGGATGATAATTGACACTTAAGGTGACCTGGCTTAAAGTAGGATATGCGAATGCATAACCCTATGTTTTTAATAGAAACAGAGGTGATTATAATGCTTATGAATGATATCAAGGAAATATGTCATACTTCATCAGCGCTTAAAGCAGTTAAGGAAGCTGTAAACAGGGCGAATGAAACAGCCGATTACAAATTTCCTGTCAAGGATATAGCAGGTATGATAAAAGAAAAAGGCTTTGATTTTTCAATAAAAAGCCGTAAGGTAAATGCAAGGTCTGGTGCAGCAGGAAAGGCGGTATATATTGACTTTGACTACTGTGGTAACAGGATTCATGTACTAGCGGTTAAAGAAGGAACACGCAAGTATAAAACCACAACAGTATATTCCTGCAGAAGACCAGCAACCGTATCAAAGTATCTGATTGCAAGAAAACTTTCGACAGCCCTAAAAGATGGCAGATACGAAAATTTTGCCGGATACTGTTGCATGATTGATAATGGCAGATACAATTCGTCATACTGCATTAGGTATGGCGATGAAGAATACAAGTTTAACTGCAAACCGGAGAATATAGACATAATAGTATACTCCTACATATGCAGAAACGAGGAAATTCAGTCTATGATGCTTTTGCAGTAGAGCAAGGTTTCTAACAGAGGTAGGTTCAATGGATAAACAAAAATTGATTGAGAAGCTTAAAAAATCAGGATATAAGGTAACAACGGACTCCAGTGTGGTAATCGTTCTGACAGACGATCATAAGCTGGGCATATACGGAAAAATTAAAAAGATAATAGACGAATCAGGATATGATGCATCATGGGGAGTGCGGTATGATGCATCTGCACATCCGGCAGTGGTTTCTGAGAACGCACAAGGCTCATATGAAGCAGATTTTGATACAAATGAGCAATCTGTCAATGAAAACGAAAAAACGGCAGAATGGCAGTATAATGACGATACAGATGCATATGGGCAGATGTCGTTAATGGATTTGCTATAAAGCAACATATAGAGTGAATGATGGAGAGGTGCCATGTATAAATACAAGGTGAGATTCAAATGTGGACACGAAAAAGAGTATGAGGTTGACTATAAGCCGGACAGTGCAGTTAAAGAAATAGATTCTGAATGTGAAAAGTGCCGGGCTAAAATCAACAGCAGAATCCTTACGATTGCAGAACTTGATAAATTAAGTACTCCGCTTACCGGAACAGAAAAGCAGGTTGCAGCAGCAACTAAAAACAGGGAGCGTTTCATAAGCCAGTGGGTTAAAACAGCATCAGACAGTCAGAGTGATATTGTAAGGGATATAATCAAAAACGAAACATATGCAGGCTGGTGGATGGATCACTACAAAGAAGTATTTTCTAATGAATTCGTAAATGATTACTACAGAAAGTACAAATCTGACAAGAAGAGAAAGAGAAAAGCCGGAAGTAGCGTAAAGAAAGAAACACTTCCAGATACCAAGAAGCAGGAAATTATCAGACACATGATAAAGCCAGCGGGGGCAGGGAATGTTCTGATATTCATAGAGCTGGTAGACAATACAATGAGGGCGGTACACTCCTCACTGGATGACAATCTGATGAATATCATGGTTGAAAACGGAATGTCATACCTGCAGGATAAGGATATTTTCATTAAGGATATTAATGAGTATACCGGCAATTACTCAGACCGGGCTGCAGAACTTGGTATTTCGCTGCTTAACGCAGGTTATTCAGTAAGTGTCCTTAATAATACCATAATTAACATGATAAAAACAGGCAGATATATACCGCAAAATGACAAATGGGTAAAAAGCTTTAATTCGCAGAGTGTATATCTTGACTGGAAAGGATATGAAAGGGTATTGTGTAACAGGGCATTATCATTTATTGAAAATGCCCACTGGGACAACAATTTTAAAAAGGTTATTGTACCAGTCACATCCTACAGACAGTTAGAAGATTACGCCCACAGATATGGGTTTAATATTGATAATAAGGCTCTAAAGATGCTGGAACAGGCAAAAAGAAGAGCGCTGTAAAGATACCTAACAGGGGGTTAATCCTGAATAATATATAGCTTTTAAGCTGGAAAGGAGAGATTGCTATGGAGATAATCTTTCGCGAACAGGCAGACTTTTATTCTGTGATGAGAATAAATGATTTGCCAGAAAATTTTTTAAAAAAATTGGTGGTGGTAAAGCCGCTGGGAGAGGAAAAGCCTCTCACTGTAACAGAAACAATAAAGAAGTGCCTCAAAGAAATGAAACGCTATGTCAACGAGAGTGCTATACAGAAAGCACTTGTTATTGATGTGGGACGGGAAGGCGCGTCATTTTACAGTTTGAAACTGAATGATGAAGAGCTGGCGGATTGTTATGAGTTAGCTAAGGAATATGGATTAGGAAACCGAGATGAGATAATAAGTTTTATCATTGGTACAAATTGCAAGAAAACAGAGAGAAAGGCAGCAAGGGGATAGTATGAAAGAAAAAAGAGAAGTTAAGGAAAAAGAAATAGTCAGATATACAAACAGGGAGCTCGATGCATTGGGATATGATTCATTTGCACGATTTGCAAGACACAACAATATATCGTTTGCTGCTGTTAAGCGCCTTTCTGTATATGATAAAATACCAGTTGTCATAAGCAGTGAGGGTAAGCCATATGTGTGCCCGGGAACGGTATTAAGACTCAGCCAGATAGAAAGAGAAACACTGGATAGAAATGCAAAAATGTACGAATTTTCAGTCAGGGAAAAATTAATCAGAATCCGCCTGAGAAAGAAGGATATAGAAGCAGCTTATGAGGAATACAGTGAAAGAAGATTCAGAAACGAAGATGTTGAATTATACTACAATGTCCTAACGAAAGAGCAGATAGTGGCCAATGAGGAAGCAATAACAGATAAGGTGCATGTAAAGTGTGTTACATCAGGCATTGTTGCAATTGGAAATCCTGTGAATACCTTTACAATCTCAAATGAAGAGCGTTGGATATGTATTGAATACCTTTATGGGCTGTACAGGGTTGCTTATGAGTATGAGCTGGAGGAAAAGAAGAAGAATTTTGAAACTCTGGAAGAGGCGAAAAAATGGATAACTGACAACGATAAGAATATCAGGAATGTTTCAATAAGACATAGAGGATATTGCCTGTATAAGTACAGCAATGGAGAATTTGAGCTTGTTGACGAAGAGAAGAAACTCGCCCAGAAGAAGCTTCACGATGGCAACTTTAAGAAGATGATGGCAGAAATTGGAGAATAGATCATATTTGGAATGAGATTGGCAAATAAGTAAAAGAAATGTAGGTGGAAAAAGATGGAATTATTCCAGAAAAAAATAGGACCTGTTTTCTTAAAAGAAAATAGCGACGCATCAGCATTTATTGAAAAAATGAATGAGCTGCAGAACAAAGCTACAACACCAGAACTTAAAAAAGAAATAGAAAAGCAGATAAAACTTGCCTCATATGGTTCTGTAGGAGAACAGAATATAGCATACGAACTGAAAAACAGTGGAATGGATATGTATATACTGCATGATATTTATCTTGAGTACGAAGACCTGTCAGCGCAGATAGACTATATTATAATAACACGAAAGAAAGTGTTCATAATTGAGTGTAAGAACCTAATTGGTAATATTGAGATAGACAGCCAGGGAAACTTCATTCGGACATATGAAATGTTCGGGAAAAAGATAAAAGAGGGCATATATTCGCCTGTCACACAGAATCAGAGGCATCTTAATGTATTAAAAGCCTGCAGGAAAGCTGCCAAAGGTAATTTTATTACAAAGGCAGCCTACGAGCATTTCTTTGATGAAGGTCATAAGTCACTGATCGTTCTTGCCAACCCAAAGACATACTTCAACTATAAGTATGCTCCAAAGGAATTAAGAGACAAGGTTATAAGAGCAGACCAGCTTGTGGCAACGATTAAGAAAATTAATGATGCTTCAAAGGAATCAACATATACTGAAAAGGAAATGAGAGAGCTGGCAGAATTCTATCTCAATGCGAATAAGTCTGAAAGATCAGACTATTCTAAAAAGTATGAGGACATGCTCAAGCAGGTATCAGAGGAAAGCCAGAAGATAACTGCTGCCGGAGAGAATTTTATTAAGAAAGAGCAACAAGCATATTCAGCCAGGAAGCAGCAAATGTCCGAAAAAGAGTGCATTGGTGCTGATGAAATAGAAAAGAACTGTCCTAAATGCGGCGCAAAACTTGTATTAAGAAAAGCAACCAAAGGCAGCAATGCAGGAAGAAATTTTTACGGATGTTCAGCATTTCCTAAGTGTCGGTACATTGAGAATATATGATTTTTACGCAATGAAAACACTGCCATTAGTAGTTTTCTAGATTAATTATATATCAATAAAGCAATGATAAAGATATTTGTTCACACGAACAAATATTAATGATTAAGGTTGTATAAGGAGAATAATACATGTTTAACGAAGCTTCTGAGCTGTTTAAAAATGCAAAAATAGATATAAGAAAAAAAGATATTATAAGAGTATGTAGAATATGTGGGAAAAAGTATAAAGATACTCAAATTATAATCGAAGGAGTTCCAAGTTGTAAATTTGCAATTTGTAACAATTGCAAAAATAAAATGTAGCTTGTGGCAACGATTAAGAAAATCAATGATACTTCAAAGAAATCAACGTATACTGAAAAGGAAATGAGAGAGGCAAGCTATGAAACAAAATTTGATTACTGATATTATTAACAAAATGAGACCAGTTGTGATAAAAAACAAATTCACAACAGTGGAAGAATACAAAAGAAATAACCCCATAGAACAGGGTAAGGAAATAACAGAAGAATATAATGGGGTTCCTGTTGTAATTGAGAACAAGAATTTTAACAACGGATTCATATTAAGCAGTATGGATACGGATATACAGCATTTCATAGAGGAAAAATTGACATGTAGATGCAATCGTAAGGATAACGCACCAAGCTATATCGTAATGACACATAACTCAAAGAATTTTGAGAAAGTGTACCAGACTTTAGAAGAAAATGGATATAAAATCTATAATTACAGATATTGGGAGAATGATAAGAATATAAAGAATAATCAGGATTACAGTCCATTTGAATGGTTTGATGATAAATATTACAGGTATGATATAGATGGATTCATAAAATCCCTGCTTCCTTACATATGCGAGGAAGAATCTAAAAGGTATGAAGAATCATCGGGAAATTACTTTGCGACAAATACAAGTTTTCTCCTTAAATCCATCATGTTATATGTGAATTATTCAAATAACAGATCGTTATCAGAAGTTATGAGAATTTTAAATAACATGAAAGAGTATGAGGAGATTGTAAAAGAAGTAGATATGCCCGGCAAAACAAAAGAAGAAAATAATATGCCATATCACTATCTGCAACCTTATCTTAGTGCAGGTTATGCTCAAACGGATATAGTAGATTTGCTCAAAGATGTACTGACACCAGTTATATCTGCAGCAGACGAAAATCTAAAGGAAAATAGTTTTGATTTTTCAAAGCTGGAAGAAAAATGTGTAATATTCATAGATAAAAGCGCTGATATGAATGAGTGGTTAAGCACAGAGATACTTATGTCATTCGTTGGAAGATTATCAAAATATGGAGAAGTAAGCAAGAGACATATTAAGTTCTTGTATGATATTTCAGATTGCGAGTACGCTGAGGATTTAGACCGCATACTATCACTATCAAGAACTCATAATATCTCTTTTGATATCATCAGACGAAACATGAAGCTCATCACCTCAGTTCCAGATGATGAAAAACGCATGTATGATAAAATCTTTCCTTTTATTAGAACTTTTGTATATATGGGAGCTGAAGAACAAGACCGGAAGCAAGCAGAATCAATAATGCAAGAATTCAATCAGGAATCAAAAGAAAATATACAGCTGGATGATATACCAGCTGAACATTGTCTTGTATTGATAAGGGGAAAGAACCCCATATTAGCTGACAAAATGCAAAAATAATAGGGGTATACACCCCTATTATACCTATAACAAATGTCGGAATTTTCACGTAATTAAGTGAAATTAATATATAGGCAAATCCTATTATATCAGAATTTTAAAAAAGTAGAATATTTTCGATAAAAATTCATAAGGATGTTCTTCTAAGAGACAGAAAGGCAGCACAAAATTAAATGTACAAAAAAGAAACATATGGAGTAACCCAGGGCTATGCAGTAACATGGCAAGAATTAAAAAAGACAATAAGCGAGGTGTTTCCAGATGGCCTAAATCCTGATGGTACATATCAGAAAATAAGAGAAAATCTGTGGAATAAGGACAACATGAGTCGAATATATCTAAATGTGGTGTATTACAGAAATCATAAACAGGAATCTCAAATGTCGCTGGGTTACTATGATAATGTGAATTCGAGATATATAGTTACTGATGTATCAGGAATAAAAGTCTTTGATGTAATAGCTTCAATTCAAAAATAGAATATTTTAATGAAAAATGGGCAGCGCATACCAGCACGATATGCGCTGCCTGTTTTTACTCAAGAGGATATGTACATATGTCAACGATGAAGCGTGTCGGCACATCCCTGACAATGCCGTTTAGATTGCTTTCAATGTCAATGCATCTAATAAGTGTATGAGTCCTGGTAAAGTCCTCAACAACGAATAGAAGTTCTCCAATTATAACAACCCTTCCCTGATGCAGCCCGGCATCGTGCATGTCTTTAGGTTTAGAAGAAATGAAGAAGTTTTTAGGGAATGTGTTAATGAAAACACGCTTGATACTGATGCTTAGTGCATCCTGGATATCATCCTCATTGTAATAAATATTTGAATATCCTTTCATACGATATTCCTCCTTGAAAAATATTTAAGCAATATTTCTGCTTCAATATATTTGTGTAATAAACGTATCCAATTTCTTTAAAATTTTATATTTTTTATTTCAATGTGAGACATATGTGCTATAATCATAGCAATGTAACAGATAAATGCTCATTGATGGTATTTACTCTAGAAAAAGGCAGAAAACTTTAAAATTCTAAATTTTCAAAGAGTAAGGAGGTGAGCATATATGATACAGAGAATTCAGTACGATGAATACACTACAGTCGAAATAGATTGTAATGAAATAGTGGAGCATGACGATCTGTATGCCATTCTTAATGAGAATGAATGGGACAGGGTCCATGAGAACTTTCTGCTAAAGAGAAAAGAAACACTGGTAACTGAAGGAATCGTTTTCGCAATTGAAATATAAGACAAAAAGCAGGTGTCACAATGATATGATCCCCCTTAAGTAGATTTGGTTTTTTACCTTGTCTACCTAAGGGGGATTATAGATTATATCATTAAGCCCTGCTTTCTTTATATTTCAGTTTTTCATAGAAGAATAAGGAAATATGCAATATCTATATAAAAACCGCTAAATGACCAAAATACGCAGCCATATTACATATCTATAAAAATTAATAATATTATGAAAATTTTATACAATTGTATTGACAAACTATTTAATTAGAGTTATAGTAATAATGTAATAAATAAAGAAATAAAATACACACAAGAGGTGATAACATTGAAAATTTTTAAAAATGCAAATGAAATATCCAATGCATTCCAATTAAACGGATGGGATAAAGATACAACCTTTGAAGAGGTTACAATGGAAGAAGCAGAAATTAGAGGTCTTCTCTTTGCTGTAAGCGAAATAAAAGCCGGCAGAAAGATTTTTAAGATGAATGTTACTGGAAATATATACAATCAGTCGGGCGACCTGTTAATGTACAACATTTCAATAGTCCGAGACCCTGATTCACCTATTAAGTTTCCAGTTGTAAAAAATGTTATTAAAGGATGTATGAGCAAATATGACATCGATGAGATTACATTTTTTGTAGGAGGAGACATCAAGTTTAGTGGTTCATACGAAAGATTCATGCAAACGAGTCAGTATGATCAGAGCCCCGAACTTTTTGAAATGAGAAATCAGATGCTAAATAGTGAATGCTTAAAAAGTCAGGTTTTTAACGGACATAAGCTGTACCTATTGTTACCAGAGAATAAGAAAATAAATGCCCTGGAAGAACTCCTGAAAGGAGATGATTAAATGATTGAGATTTCATTAAAAGATGGCAGAACATTCATGAGCAGTATTGAGATTGCAGAAGCCGTAAGAAACTGGAACGACGCTCAGGGTTTCGGAATACCTTTCAAGGTATCTGATTTCCTGTGGGTATCAGGAGACCAGGTAATCAGAATAGAGCAGAAAGAAAATTAATGTAGAATCAAATACGAAATCATCAATTGTTAAAATAAGGAGAAGATGGGGAACATTGTATGATGAGGAGATAGAGCTTCAGGCGAGAGCGATATGATTAACAGGCGTAGAAAAAATGGGTTGAATTGTGAGTCTTTTATTAAATAAAAATATAAGGTGGGAAATGAATGTGTGATATGCCCCTGTCTACTTGACAGGGGGACATATCACACATTCATTATGTCAACCTGATTTTTTGCTAAAAATAAGCTAAGTCTGCCTGGACATCATCAGAAGAGATGTTCTTCTCAAAATAAGATGAAAAACTGCTGCCAGTAATCTTATTATTGTCATTATAAGCCTGTCTAAGCTTCATATAGGCGTTAAGGCTCTTAAATGTAAAAATACCCGCTTTTGAATCAAAACCCTGCATATGGGCAAGTAACAGCTCTCTAGGAACGAATAAAGGCAGGTTACATGGCACATCCCCGCATTTACTCATATTATCAGCAGAAGCAAGACTCCTGTTATCAAGTGACCTTAAGCAATGCTTAACGAGGAAATTGTAAGCGCTAATCTCATTGTCACAGATAACACACAAAGTAAATCTGTGGATATCAGCAGAAGCAAGGCTCCAGCTGTATGAGGAAATAAAGGAAGAACACCTTACCCTGCTGCCATAATCGGCATCAATGTCCTCAATGCATATAACACTGCCGTCCTTAAGCGCGAGAGCGTTCTTAATCACAAGAGAATGTCTGTCGTCTGTAAGCTCGATAAAAGGAGCAAAACGGGAGTTTGTAATGTTCAGTCTGTCAAGATACTTATTTTTCGCAAGAACCTCAAGCAGACATGAGGTGCATCCGGTAAACTGCGGATGCAGCGTAAAGTATGTACGGTACATATCCCCGCCAAAGCAGGAAGCGACTGAAAATCCTTTAAAACACAGCTGGTTAAGTATCCTGTACGAATCAGGATGAGTGTTTTTAAGATACTTAACAGCCTCAGAGAGTATGAAACCCTTTCTCTTTTCGTATATGTTAGAATATCTCAAATACTTCATGTGATAAGCAGAAACAGCCGAATCGGATTTGCTGAGAGCCATGAGAGACCATAGCGCATCAATCGTGCAGGTTCCAAAACCCATTAGGATAAGTCTGTTAAGTGTGGACAATGCCTGTGTCCTTATGGATGCGGCACTGTTATACAGTAGGGCATTATCCGGAGTTGTAACCCATGCCATGCGATTATCATTAAATATTGCATAGTAGAGAGACGATATGCTGTTCTCATCAGGATAGTATGCCTTTTGCAGCATCTGCACAATCATAACATCATCTGAAAGTGAGTGGTTTATTGCCCGTGCGAATGCATCATCATTTATCACCAATCGCCCCACACTGCTGCATAGACCATGCGGATGTGAAAGAAAGATAAGTTCTATCAAAGGAATATCTTCATCGTTTACCCTGCTGCCGACCATTTGCGAATACCTGTGGAGCTTGTCAGCAATAACATCGATGTTCTGCGAGCCCGTATCCACCTCAATATAATCCTGCTGACAGCAGCGGAATAGTCCGTCTTTTGCATTATAGAATGTTTTAACTGCTGCATCAGCTACGAAATATGAATCCGTTATACTGTCAGAAGAGCTGTCGCCGTAATTAACAACAACTTCTGTGTCAAAACCAAAGTATGACGGATAAAATGAGTTGCCCAGTATATAAGCATAAAAGTCATTATAACCGGAGCCATGTTCCAGATTAGCCTGATGCGTGCTTATAACATCCCTTAACAGCAGCCTGTCGGCATTGGGGAATCTTCCGTTAAGAGTAAGGGCATCAAGACTTAACTCCCTTCCTAGTTCGGTAAGATAATAGTAAGTCTGTGAAAGGTCCTCGAATTTTGATTCATATCTGTTGATAATCGAGGAGCCTACATTAAATGTCCTTTTATTAGCGTCGTAAATTCGTCCGCTGCATTTTGAAGACCTGCCTTTTTTCTCCTGAATATCATACAGCCCGAGGTAATTAAGCTGCTCCCTGTATGCACCGCCCATGATTGCAAGGGAGAGAGTGAGCCTTAGAGAGAGGGACTTCCCGAGATTTTCAGAAAGAGCCTCCAGTAGTTCATTTCTCTGTGCTGATGATAATATTTCATCCGAAAAATGGATCAGCTTAAACAGAAACATCTCACCTTTGTCACACCCGGGTTTGTCAGACATGCCTTCTGGAATATCATAGAGAACAGCCGCCTCATCATATTCCACTGTCTTAGCTAATTTTGCATATATTGATATTGAGTTATCCATAACTTATCCTCCTAACTTGTCTACGGAAAAAAAGATATGTGGTTCAGACCAGCAGATACAGCTTTGGAGGGAGGATTACCTGCTGCCGCATATCTTTTAACCCCGGAATCAGGATATTCCGGTACATATCTATTGTGAGTCAGGTACGGATAAGAGTCAAGGAGTAGATATTATATTTATTGAAAATTTAAAAAATATGTTGACAATATTAGAAAAGCAGTATATACTGATAATAGGAAAAGTAATTTAAAAAACAACAAATCATACACGAAAGGAAGAATAAGACTATGGTTACAAGAAAATGGAAGGTATATGGAAGAGAAGGACACAGGCAGAGAGAATCATTCAATAAGTCATATGAATATGATTTTTCTAGAGGCAGTGATGGAACAAGAATCATTAAGGTTGAGAATGCAGATGTTACAGGAACAAATGAGTACACAGTAGTAACCATCACAAGAGATACGGCTGAGCTGTGTGCGAAAGAACTTGACGGACAGATAACAGATGGAATATTCGAGAACAGCTCCATAGGAAATGTAGTTGAAATTAAAGAAGGAGGAAATAAGTAAGTATGAGAGAATTTAAAGTAAATGGTATAAAGGTGTCTATAGTAGACAGATTCAATGTAGGTAAAGAAATAAGCAGGTCTAACCCGAAGTACGAAGTAAAAATATTTGATCCAAAGTATGATGCATGGCGTACACTGTGTACATGCATGACACTAAGAGAAGGCAGAGAACTTGCAGAGGAAATGCTGGGCTGAATTAGCGACATATGGAGAATCATATAATGAAGCAGCTTTTAATGTATATATTTCAGAAGAGTAGAAGTGTGAACCGGTAATGAAAGGAAATGGGTTTTATGGGCACCACAAATGTATACAGTATACAAAAGAAAAATAAGGAAATAAAGAAAAGATGCTGTCTTAACTGTAAGAACCTGGTACAGTTTCCCAGAGGAAACAGCTACGGTGACATAGATTATCTATGCATTAAAACAGGATACTTTGTTGTAAATGTTGGGGCTGATGTAAAGAAAATAAAGAGATATACCCCTGGTGGAAAAGAACTCGTCTGCTGCCACGAAAGCAGCAGACAAAAAGATAAGAATGATAAATCAATGTTTGCATAATTAAAAAGCAACATTTCATTGGAAAGAAAAGGTGAATATATGATGAACGCAAAGGAAATTGCAAATGTATGGAAAGAGATTGTAAAAATATCTAATGAAACAAGAGAGGCTACACCAAAGACAACTATTAATGAGATTATTGATAAGTTCGGAATGGAAAATACAAAAGAAGTATTTGCAACAGTTTCAGCTATTAAGAAACATGACGGAAGAATCTATGGAAATAACAGAGATTATATGAATAGCATCCCAACAGATCCACAGATTACAGAATGGAGAAGCGGAAATCCTGTTATATATTCAGGATTAGATGATATTCATACAACGCGTATTAATCAGATGATAACGGAATTAAGATGTATGGATGCACAGTAGAAAGGTAGAAGGTAAATATTATGAAAAAGTATGTAGTAATTTGTTATTCAGTTCACAACAAGGAAATTGCAAGTCATGATGTATTTGAAAATAAGGATGACGCATATGCGTTTCTTAAAAAAACGCACAAAATACTTATGAAGAAGAAATGAATAATTCCGATGAAAACGGAAAAAAGCAGATCGACTTTACAATAAGTGATGATGGAACTGCATATTTATCTTCTTGTGATGGTGAGTATGAATGGACATGGGAAGTAATTGAAGTGTAATTAAAAATATAAGGAGGACAAATCATGTTCGAATATAATGGATATAAGTTTGAACCGTTAAGAAAGCTCAAGAAAGAGGAAAGTAAGGATATAATGACATTCAGCAGACATATTGCCAGCGACAAAGAACTTGGCATGTGCGATTATGATGTTGACTGGAAAAAGTCAGAATACAGCTGGAAAGGATTCTACGATGCGTCAGGCGATAGCCAGATGGATATATTCAGATGTCTTGAAAATGGCAAGCTGTATGTCCCATGTGAGCATGAGCTGTTTGCATTTGCATAAGTTTTTAGTACATAGGAACATCATGGTAGAATTCGTTGATATGATAATTGGTGTATCAACCTCGAAATTATATCAAAATAATATAAGCATAATGCGGAAAGAGGTCAATTATGAGAACATTTTTAATTCTTAAAAAAGAAATTGTAAACGGAAAGAAAGAGCCTTATATCGCTGGAGTAGTTAATTCCAGAACATTCCCAAGCACGGAGGCAGCAGAACCTGGTGTTAGAATCATTGAAGTTCCAACGCCTGAAAAGGTCAATGAAGTAGCAGGATGTCATATTAGATTATAGCAGGCAGGTAAGAAAACACCATCTGGCATTAGTCGGCTGAGAGTGGTTCATAGGAAATTAAGCGTGAATCCTCGGCATTTACTTGCCGAGCGGTTCACCAAATAAGTTAAATATATGTTAAAATAATTAAGAAAGGGAAAAATATGTTGGTATTTTGGGTTCTATACTGGGTAACAACGGCATTTTGGGTTATATGGATGATTGGATATCCGGTATTACATGTAAAGATAAGAAAAGAAAAGATGCAGACCTTTCGTTATGTATTGGTAGGTTCTGTGGCAACTATAATAATTAATATCCTTAACCTGTTAATAAATCATACAGCACATTAACCAGAGAAGGATTGTTATAATTGGGGAAGAAAAAAATTAGAAATTAATCAGTAAAGGAGAACATGATCATGGCATGGTATTACAGAACATATGCCTGCGGACACGAAGGAAGGGAAAACGTCACAGGCAAAACAGAGGAGAGAATGCAAAGGCTGGATGAGATTTTTGCCGGATTATGTCCGGAATGCAGGATAAAACAGAAAGACGAGGAACATGCGAAAGCTAATGCAGAAGCAGAGAAAAAAGCAGCAGAAAACAATCTCCCCAAGTTAAGCGGAAGCGAGAAGCAGATTGCATGGGCGAATACTATAAGAATGAAGTTCTATGAAGAGTACAGCAATGGCCAGAATGACATAGAGACAATCATCAAAAGTGAAACAGAATCAAAGTTCTGGATCGACAACAGAAACCACCTCGATTCATATTTCATTGAAGAGTATGCAGAGAAAATCAAGGAAAGGCAGCAGCACAAAGAAATGGTAGAAAGCAATGCTGTATATCCGAAAGAGATTAAACATGATGGTATAGTAGAGATTATCGAGCATTATAATAACATGCATGATCACAGAATATCAGTAAAGTATAAGAAAGATGCAGAATTCACAGTACTTGTAAAGTCCTGCGGATTCTCATGGGATGGTAATGAGTGGTATCGGAAAATCTCACGTTCAACAGGGAAATTTAAGGATATGGCAGAAGAATTAGGAAATAAATTACTTGAAAACGGCTTTGTAATATACATTCAGAAAGATAAGAATGCATACATAAAGCTGAATGAAAAAGCATTCAACCTATAAGCCGTGAAAGTGTAATAGTGAGAAAGGGGGACTATTAATGGTTGCAGCCGGTTCAGTAGTTGAGTATATACAAAGGAAAGGTATCGTGCTAAGCGTCAAGGGCGGTGAATGCCTGATATGGACGAAAGACAGCTATGGCAGGGAAACAGTAGAGACTGCTGCCATTGACAAAGTGACGGAGACAGGCTATCAGGCAGGGCTTGATAAGTGCATGGCAGAGGCATCCAGGCAGCACGATTATATGCAGATTGAAAAGACCTTAAGAAAAGTATCTCACATATCCCCAAACAGGCTCACTAAGCTTACATACCTTGCTATAGCACATATTCTTCCCGATGGAACGAAAGATGCCAGCTGTCCCGAATATATGCGTATAGCGGATATACTGGAGTTCATCAATATAAATTACGGTGAAAGCTACAAGACGGGAACGAGGGAGACAATAAGAAAGACAGCCGTTAAGGAGCTGCTTCACAAGGGTATGATATGCGATAACAAACTAAAGAAGCAGAGTCCAAAGTTTGGTTACAAGCTGCAAGAGCCAGCAAAATCTAACAGGGAACAGGATGCAGCGTACAAATGGAATTAACATAAAAAGGCCTTCCAACAGGAAGACCTTTTTATTCACACCATGTGAAACTTTCGTATTGTCGGGTTATACCCTTATTTGAACTTGTGTGTAAAATATGACACTATTATGGTACACTAATTATAAGATTAAATCAAGTTTTTAGAATAAAAACAGAAAAAAATGTGGAGGAAATCATGAAAAGAGAACCGTATTATATAGGATTAGAGGTTGGGCCTACATATGCAGCCTATGCCGTTACCAATGAATCTTATAATCTTGAAAGATTCAGGGGAAAAGATATGTGGGGAATATATAAGTTTGATGAAGCAGAAAGCTCGCAGGATAGGAAAAATGCAAGATCAGCAAGGAAGAATATTAAGAAAGAGAAAGAAAGAATAGGTCTTATAAGGAGCTATTTTCACGATGAGATTGAAAAGGCTGATGTAAATTTCTTTGCAAGACTTGATAACAGCACCTTTCATGCAGAAGATAAGGATAAAATCCTCTCCGGTGACAGGAATGTGCTTTTTAACGATGAAAATTATAAGGATGCAGATTATAATGAGCAGTTCCCAACCATATATCATCTCCGTTCATTTTTAGCAAAACACAATGAATTGGTGGATATAAGATTAGTTTACCTTGCTGTGGCAAATATAATGAAGCATCGGGGAAACTTTTACTCCAAGAATCTGGAAGATACAGACAGTGCAATTAAAGATATATATGCTGGTATCTGTGAAAAGGCATCGCAGGCAGATATACAATTATATCCGGAAGCAGACACGGATAAGATCATGGATTATATGCTTAATACAGCACTGACAAATAAGGTGAAGGCAACGCTTGTATCACAGGAAGTAAAGGCGCTGACGAAATCTGAAACGGCGCTTATCAAGCTGATGTGCGGTCTTAAGGTAAAGATTACGGATATATTCCCGGGGCTCCTTGAGACACTTCCTGAGGAGGATAAGAAAACAAGCATGTCTTTTTCTGATAATGACTATCTTGACAGAACAGAGGAGATTGAAAATCTCACAGGGGAAGATAATTATGAGCTTATATCTGCAGTTAAAGAGCTGTATGATGCTGTAATAATACAGAATATCATGCAGGGGCATAGATTCATCTCTGACGCAAAAATAGCATCATATGAAAAGCATATGGCGGATTTAAAATTACTTAAATCTACCATGAAAAGATACCTTTCCAAACAGGAATACAGCAGGTTTTTCAACATTGAGGAACCAGGCACATATGCAGCCTATGTAAAATCAGGTATGTCAAATGGAGTAAAGACGAGACGAAATTCCGAAAAAGGAAGAACACTTGATGACTTATATGGCTCGATAAAGAAACTTCTGTTAAAGGCAGATGAAGATGATGAAGATGCAGAGTATATTCTTGATGAAATAGGAAAGAGAACATTTCTTCCAAAGCAGCGTACCAGTGATAACAGGTTAATACCTAACCAGCTTTATGCAGCTGAATTAAAGGCTATCCTCGATAATGCAGCAGAGCATTACGGATTTCTGAATGAAAAGGATGATTCCGGTCTTACAGTATCAGAAAGAATAATGAAGATCTTTACATTTACCATGCCATACTTTATCGGTCCAACATCAGAATACAATACCAGAGGATGGGTAGTAAGAAAAGAGGCAGGAAAGGTAATGCCCTGGAATCTGGAAGAGAAGATTGATGTTAAGGAAAGTGCAAAGAGCTTTATTGAAAGTATGATAGGAAAGTGTACATACCTGTCAGGTGAGCGGGTTCTGCCAAAATCATCGCTTCTCTATGAAAGATTCATGGTACTAAATGAGATGAACTGTATCCGTGTGGACGGAGAAAAAATCCCTGTTGAAATTAAGCAGGAGATTGTAAACGGAAAACTGGCACTTGGAAAAAAACTGACAAGAAAACAGATTCTTTCTTTTCTCGTAAAGAAAGGACTGGCTACCAGTGATTCACTCATTACAGGAATGGATGAGAAGCTTAACAATACAATGACAAGCCATAAGATATTTACCGATATATTTGGTACGCTGGACAGTGAAACACAAGCTGCTGCAGAGGATATAATATTATGGAGTGCTATATACGGTGATTCAAAAGAATATGTGAAACAGCAGATTGAAAATAAATATTCGGGACTTCTGGATGAAGACAGGATGAAGAAAGCACTCTCCATTAAATCAAATGACTGGGGCAAGCTATCTAAAGAGTTTCTTACAATGACAGGAACAAATAAGGAAACAGGGGAAAGAATAAGTATCATCGATGCTATGTGGCAGATGAACTTAAGTCTTAATGAGCTGATAAATGATAATAGATATGATTTTATGTCATTGATAAAAGAAAAGACAATAAAAGCAGAAAAGAACATCTTTACATTTGAGTATGACGATCTTAATGAACTGTATGCGACAGCTTCACAGAAGCGTTCAATATGGGCAGCAGTTAAGATAGTAAGGGAAGTAGAAAAGATAAAGGGATATGCCCCGGAATCTGTATTCTTAAATACCATCAAGAACCGTCCTAAGGATGTAAAGAAAGATGCAAGAAAGACCAGACTTATTGAATTGTATAAGAATCTGAAAGGTGTATCAAAAGAATGGAAAGATTCCATGATAAGCCATATAAGTGAATGTGATTCAGATGGCTCATTAAAGAGTAAGAAAGTATACCTGTACTTTCTCCAGCTTGGAAAAGATATGTATACCTGGAAGGATATAGACTTTAAGGAAGTAATAGCAACAGGAAGTGATGTTTACAACATAGACCACATATATCCTAAGCACTATGTTAAAGATGACAGTATGGATAATATAGTGCTTACCAATGCAGGGTTCAACAAAGAAGAAAAGAAAGATATATATCCTGTTCCGGACAGCATATACCAGACAATGCATGAAAACTGGCTCTATCTTCGTCAGAATGGGTTCATGAGTGCAGAAAAGCTGGCAAGACTTTCAGACAGAAATCCGATGTCTGATGAAAAAAGAGCTGCATTTATCGGAAAACTGTATACTCAGGTGTCAAGTTCGACAAAGATGCTGGCTGACATTTTTAACAATATTCTTTCAAAAGATACAAAGGTAATATATACAAAATCTTCTGAAGTATCAGACTTCAGAAGACAATACGGATTCCCTAAAATGACAATGCTTAACGAGCATTATCTGGCAAAGGATGCTTATCTTAATATTGTGGTAGGTAATGTGTGGTATACAAAATTCACGGCTTCACCTATGTGGTATATTGAGAAAGAATACAGGACAGGAAAGTCCGAGTATAACCTTAACAGGATGTATGATTTTAACATCATAAGAGATGAAAGAATAGCATGGATAGCAGAAAGTAAAAAGAAGAATATCCCAGGAACAATTGATGTGATAAAAAAGGTTATGAGCAGGAATACACCAGTAACCGTTACAAGAATAACAGAAGGCCACGGGGCGCTCACCAATGCAACAATCTCAAAAGCTGCTAAATCAAAGCCGGGAGTATATCTCCCATTAAAGTCGGATGAGCGTTATAAGGATGTAACAAAGTATGGTGGAAAGACAAGCATTAAGACAGCGTATAATTTCCTTGTAGAACATACAGACAAGCATGGCAGCAGAATAAGAACACTATACAGCCTGCCATTATATCTTGCCAATAATGTTAAGAACAAAGAAGATATAGAAAAATACTGCAGGGAAACATTAGGTCTTAAAGAGCCGGATGTTCGTATAAATAAGATCATGCTTAACTCCGAGCTGGAAATAGACGGCTATAGATATTTACTTGGCGGAAAAACTGGCTTGCAGTATGGTCTAAAGAATAATACCCCTATGGTATTTAACGTGGAATGGCAGGGATATATAAGTAAAATTGAGAAATATATTGATTTCAAATCCGTTGATAAAGATATAACATCTGAAAGGAATATAGAATTATACGATGAGATTCTTGGAAAACATAAAAACAGTATTTTTTCGAGAAAAAGAAATCCTTTATATAATCTAATAGAAAGCTGCCGTGATAATTTTGTTGGTTTATCATTAGAAGAACAGATGCAGGCATTGTACCAGATATTGTTTCTGACAAGAATGGGCACGAATGTGTCTAACCTGTCTGTTATAGGAGCGGGTGCAAACGTGGGGCTTATGCATCTTAATGCAACAATTAGCAAAGCTTCATCAGTTAAACTTATTGAAATTTCAATAACCGGAATGTATACTATAGAAACCGATATGCTTAATTGTTAAAGCATAAAATTTATTCATATTATTACACACCTTGTAGACAACCCGTTTGAGGTTTGAGAGGTGTGTAGAATATGATGGGTACAAAACTTTGATACAAAATCTCCCAGTCTGGTACTCGTTTGAGAGGTGTGTAGAATATGATGGGTACAAAACGGAGCGATATTTAGCTATCAGCTATCATATGTTTGAGAGGTGTGTAGAATATGATGGGTACAAAACAGGGAAGGGAAGTGAGGAGTCGTATAGGCAGTTTGAGAGGTGTGTAGAATATGATGAGTACAAAACTACCAGATTTACTCTTTGTGGCTTTATTGGGTTTGAGATGTGTGTAGAATATGATAGACACTAAACAGAAATGTGTAAGAATAGCGCCATGTATGAGTTTGAGAGGTGTGTAGAATATGATGAGTACTAAATCGCAAAAAACCATACTCTGTTCCTTTTGAGTTTGAGAGGCGTGTAAAATATGATGGGTACTAAATCGCAATACTTCGTTATTCCATGTACTGAGTTTGAAAGGTGTGTAAAATAATATATGATGCAATGAGATGGACCTATTGTAAGATGTCGGATTGTCTGTTTGAGAAGTGCGTGTAAAAGAATGATATAAGAAGTAAAAGACATGGAAGTATATTCTGTGTCTTTTTTTCGTGCAAATATGAATGATATACTAATGTAAGTGTTTTGTAAATGCTTGATTAATCATATTTCGACAAAACAGGGTAAAACAATTTATTGAGGAGGCACATATGACAGATATGGAACAAAGGGAAGCTGCCCACCAGTTTGTCAATAAATGGCATGGAAGAGGAAAAAGGATGGAGATGGACGCTCTTGCTGGATCGATTTGTTAGTTCTATCCGGTGTATTTGGCAGATGAAAAGGGAAACCATGATTTTGAATCTCATGATCTGAAGGATTACAAAAGGGTGCTGATAGAGCTCTTCAAGATTCTTGACATTTTTGTGAAAGAAAGAAAAGAATATCTGGAGGAGGAGTCTGCACAGTTCCATTATGCTAATAGGGGTATATTTACTGACGAAAGGATAGAGATACCTCCGGTTACGAAATAAATAAGGTAGCAAATACTTAATAAAACCTATGAAGACTTTAGCTGGAGTGACACTCTCATACAGTATTTGGAGCTGTCTTTAAATCTACTCTGATTCTATAGACAAGACACTCAGTCGGTATGCATTATACATCAACCAGGGGAATACCCACAAAGTAATAGACACTTTATTTTTTGAAGACTTAAAAGAAGAGGTCAATGAGATATGCAAGATACAGGTAAGTATGAAGAAAGACAGAAAGCTGGAAGAGAATTACGCAAAGCTCACACGGCAAATGATAAGGCTATAATGTCTGCACATGGATTTGATACTAGAATGAGAGAAGTGGAATACGCAGCGGCTCTTATGATGATGTATCAGGTTCTAATTAACAGTAAAAGATGATGCTATAGTAAGAGAGAAGATATCCTGAAAAAACAGAAAATATCTTCTCTTTTACTACATAGAACATATGTTCGCGATGATAAATCCTTCCTTTGCCAAAGAGTGTGATGCGATGAAACCGTCTTTGGCAAAGGAAGTTCGTCTGAATAAGAATAGGAAAGTAAGGGAAAAGAGTGGTCTGGAAGAGGTAACATTAAAGCATACAGTAATCAGTGTGTATACTGTATACACCTGCTGCCATTCGCTTAAATTTATTTACCATAAATAAAAAGGGAATAGATCCCACTCCATTCCCTTTTCCGAAATTATAAGTATACCTCTTATTTGTGTAATAATAATACATGTTACATGTCATTTTGTCAAGGATACAAAGCAAGAACTTGTGTAATTCATGTGTATGCTATATGTATGTTATATGTACGCTGTATGTATATTTTATGTTTTACCTTTTTATAAGTATTTTGTTCACTGTATTATAAATTACTTTTAGCTCTTCAAGAGGTAATTGCATTAGTCTACTTGAAAGGAAGGGTTTGTTTTAAGAAAATTAGAAAGCTGATAAGGAAATCAGAAAGAGAGAAAAGAGAAAGAGGAGAGAGGAAGATATAAAAATTCTGGAAGAGAATAGGCTAGATAAGAGATAATTAGGGTTCAAGAACGTGTGAAAAATAGTATAGTAGTCCGAAAAAAAATGGCTTGCAAAGCCGCTTAAATACTGGGATTGTCTTGCGGATGGGTTCCGCAAAAAAGTGCGTGAGATTTTTCATATAAACCTGACATTTAATTGAGTCATATATAGTCGAAAAAACCACCCTGAAATAAAACACCATAAAAGTACAACAAACTCAGCAAATAAGCGGTGCGGTAGCGATTCGTAACAGAATTAACATAAGTTGCTACCGCACCAGTAAATAAGCGTGCGGTAGCGATTCTAAGAATTTGTATATTTTGTTGTATCTGAATGCATAAAATCCTCATCAGGACATGCAAAAACCTGCCTTTAAATCATTTGCGGAAGCGAGCATGAATATCGTAAAATTGCAAAATACACACATCGCTACCGCACCAGTAAATAAGCATGCGGTAGCAATTTGCATGGAAACTAACATAAATCGCTACCGCACCAGTAAACAAGCGGTACGGTAGCGATAAGATACTTATATATATAATTTCACTTCCGCAAGAAAACGAAAACAAGATTTATAAGTAAAATTTAGTCACAAAAGTTATTGCGGAATCAATATAAATTTTAGCATTGATATATGATTTTTCGTTAAGTATGACAACAAAAGGTGGAAGCCTGAGACTATGCTTCCACCTTAATATCATCATGCTAATTCGTTTGTAATGGTTATTTTTGGAACGATACTTTTGTTGTTATCTTTACTCCTGCAGGCTTTCTTAATAAAGTCGATGATTATATCATTTACGATGGAATATCCAGATATAGGACAAGCAACGGCTATCTGATAGTCGCTTGCACTTAATATTCTTACCTTATAGCGAGCATATATATGTCCCTTAGCCAATCTTACAATTATATCTGTCATTATGTCAGAACCGTTGACACCATATAAACATGCTTTATCTAACGAAGCCGTAAGTACGCAATATCCGCTATCAGGAATAAGCTGATCCTTATCTTTGTACCTGTACGACAACTTGCTGTAATTGTATGTGGTTATACCTGGCATAGATATATCAGTTATATCTGATATGTCATACGATGCAGCCATTGCATCATCTAGATATCTGAAATTTTTATACCTTTCAAAACATACCGTATCTGTATCCAGAATTCTTTTAAGGTTGTAATAACACCCCTTGTAGTTGAGCATGTACTGTTTAAGAGGATGTGAAGCAGTATGAACCATATCGCCAAGAACATTATTCACCAAAATTCTATCAATATCCGGATGTGATGCTGCATACATAGCAGGTAGCGAAACAAGGTTATTAGAATGGAAACCATGCCTGTTAAGATAATTCTGTATTGCCGGATAATTCATGCATAATTTAACACGTTCCCCGCTAAACAGTCTAAACAGAATATTTTCATACTGATAGCTCTGCTCAATAATAAACCAGAATCTTTCTTCTCTTCCTGTATATACAAGAATGCCATAAGTATCTATATTACCATCATAAGCATATTCTACAACTATAGGCTCAGTACCATTTAACTCTGTCTGGCATAACGCGGTCTTTTTGATTAGCTCGGAATCTGACAGACCGTAGGCAGTGCCAATCTCTCCAAAGTCATAATCACGAATGGACATCCCGGACAGCTCATATACAGAATGTACAGGAACATCCTCATTAATTTCTGACGTAGAAGATGTAGAGTTATCATCAGGCGAATCTACATCCTCAGGAACAAAACCACTGCTTAGTGTAAAGTTATCTCCCAATGGCATAGTTGGCCTTTTATCTTTTTCCTGAACCGATGTAGTATCTCTACCCTCAGCTGCATCAAAAGGCTTCTCGTTTAGTATTTCGCTTTGAGACGACTTATGTTCAGGAGCAGAATCTTCTAATATATTATATGATAACTCCCCGCTATCTGGAGTTACGTCGAAATATTCTGTATCATCTTCAATGCTTGTATCATCATAACTGGCCAGCAAATTTTCCAAATGCTCATCAACTTCTGCGTGTCCACCGTAATTATACGAATCTTCCGGTTTAGATAAATCCTCACTGTTAGAAACTTCAACTACCGCTGTACTAGCCCCGTTTAGCGCAGAGTCTTCTTGAGTAAGTTGTTCTTTCATGTCCTCAATAAAATTCTCATAGACGGAAGGCTGCTCATCTATATTGCTATGCTCATTTTCTTTAGATGATGTTTTTAATTCATCAGATGCACAATCTTCTTGAGTATTAACAGAAATATTTTTATCCTTTGCAGCATCTTCTTCATCAATAAGTCCAGTATCTTTCACAAAGAAGGCATACTGATCTTTAGTGTCCTGTGTGAGAAAGCTTAAAGCATCAAATACACTTTCCTGTCCCATGCAGTCTGCAGTAGGATTCGATTTTGATTTACCAGAAGCCACAGACGATAGAATGTCAGAATCACCCGGGGCTATATTTGTTGTATTATGATTTTTCTTCTTTTTGGTCTTTTTGTGATGTTCGGTTAAAGTGACATCGCCCACACCAAGAGAACTAAAATATCTGTCTGGTTTACTATGTTCAATATTTTTCTTGAAGTATCCATTGTAGGAATACACATTTGTCAATTCCATAGATGCTGCTTCGTAATCTTCTTGCGATGCAGACAATCCGGCAAGAACAATAGACGAAATAGCACTGCAAAAAGAAGAAACAGCGTCGGACTGTGACACATTAATGGAATAATCCACCTTGGTATCCCGTTTATACCCAGACCCATCAGCAGCTAGTGTCTGTGACTCCTCATACAAAATATTCATAAATGTATTAATAATTGCATTAGGACCTTGTAAAGCTTTCTGACTAACCTCTTTAAGACGAGGTTCGATATTTCCGCTCTCTATATCCTTTACCCTGCGAATCAAGTAGTATGCCACAAGTGCATTAAAATTATATGGTTGAGTGCATATTTCATCTGCATTATACACAGGATACATTCCGGTAAAATGAGTAGCAATGTTCTCGTAATATATGTAATCTGCACCTGCCACATTATTAAAAATAATATCAACAAACGATGTATCAAGTTGAAGCAGGGCATAACCGAGCACAGTGTTTTCATATTCAATCCTGGCATTCATATATTCAGGTGAAAAAGGGCATAAATAGCATAAAGAAGCAACTCCGCTTGATGTATAAACAATACTGTTGCAGCCAGAGGTGCAATATTTAGGGTTTTTATCCCTTTTCTTGTTAAATCCATTACAAAGACTTTTACACCTCTGCTCAATATTATCTCCGGGATTTGAACCGAAATAATATTGATGCTGCTTATTATCGGAAATAGACCAGTTTGTATATAATCGGATAAAATCAGCGGTAGAATTATCAATGCCGTCATACCACCTGTATAGACGATACGCCATGGCAATATGTGATGTTCCATCATATTTACCTGTGCCATCGTTACCTACTGCAATATTCTTAAGAGATTTCCCAGAATAATGTATGCAAGGAGGACAGCACTTATTTAATATGGAAGCCATATACATTTCCCCCTTCTATAAAATAAATATATATATAATTGTGGATTAGGTACGCCTATAAGTCAAGATTAAGTCCTTGCTTTGCGAACCCCCCTTAATATATACTTTAGTTACAATGTATGAACGGAGGAAAACAGTATGTATTTTGTTTCAAATAGTCATGAAAACTTTTACAATGCCAACATAAACAAAATGTCAGATATTAATAAGGATTGCTATCATAAAGCATTATTTTATGCCCTTGGAATGACAGATAATTGCAGGGAAAATATTAACATGTTGTATGATTATGCTACAGGGTGTGTGAAGCAGATAAAAGGAACAGAGTATGCATGGATTACAGGCACAGATATAAGAATCATAAGACTTGCATACAATCTATATAACGGTGGCTGTCCAACCGCAATAGAGATAGATAATCAGGAAGAAAGAGAAGATGAAATAAAAAATTACCTGATTCCTAATATATTTGGTTATTTAACACCAGAATTAATTGAAGGAGCAATTGAAGCTATTAAAATAAGATTCATGGAAAATGATATTTACTTTATATAAATACATGCTAAAATAAGTATATAAATATCGTAAAAACTTAATATCAGCAAAACAGTCGAAAGATTGTGACGCAAAGCCAAAGGGTCTAAACTGTAAGCAGTATGACAGCCGGTTGCACACTTGTATAATATTCTAACTCTAAAGAGGTATCCGGCAGGGTGTCTTTTTGCTTTGCGCCTACAGTAACGGAGGTGCAGGTATGAAAAAAAGAAACAAAGTTATGAAATATATAACGATAACGATGTCGGGAGCGGTGTTTGGAGTTGGAGTTGCCTTTGCATTTAGATCGGCCGGAATAGATAACATATTCGAACAAGTTGCTGCACAGAGTATGCTGTCCCAGAAATCAGTCTATCTATCAGAGCCTATAGATATATTTTCAAATGAGAACGAGACCGATGCTGCAGTCTATATAGAATCTGAACCGAGCCACGAACAATCACAGACGAATGCTAATGCAGTCGAAACTGAAACCATGCAACGAGTAGATGAAAAAAGAAATACGGAACCAGCAAGCGAGTTGAGTACGGCTGCTGAGAAGATACTCCAGGAGACAGAGAGAAATAGCATTGAGTTAAAGACAGAGAGCAACACAAGACCAAATACAACAGATGATGCAACAGTAAACGATGTAATTAAAAGAATTAATGAAGTCCGTGCAAGTGTAGGAGTAAGCAGTGTCAAGTATGACTGGACATTAAATCAGATGGCTCAAGTAAGAGCAATAGAGAATGCAGAAAATAATTTTTTTAAGGCACAGAATGGCAGGCATTTAAGACCGGATGGGAGAGCAGCATCAACGATATGTAATGATTATGGACAATATGGAAATTTTGGTGAGGTAATGGGAAGATATCAAATGACAACTGCAGAAATAGTAGATGGATGGGTAAATTCTGCTTCACACTATGCTTGTATAACTAATAGCATATATAAAAGAATAGGAATCGGTTATGAAGCTGATTCTGAGGGTAGAATATATTGGGTAGCTATCTTAATGGATTAAATTTGAATAGAAAGAGGAGTATATAATAAATATGATGTTCACTAAAGGAGATATCAAAGTAGATATTATAGCAGCATTTTCTGCAGAGGGAGAAATAATTCCACTAAAGATAAGATTTCCCGATGATAATGGAGAAATAAAAACATATAAGATTGTAGGATACAGAGAAACAACGGAAATTGGTTCAAAAGGATTTCAACCTGTGCTTAATTTTGATATCAAGATAATAGATTATGGCATTGAAAAGAAACTGCATCTAGTATTTTTTCAACATGAACGCATTTGGATAATAAGAAAACTAATTTGATAAAATGAATATACGTTTTTATGCAGAGTAAAACACTTGGATAATATGATGAATTATTGATGTCGGATGCGCCGTAGTAATAAAAAGGAGGTACATAAGGAAATAAGTATGAGTACAGGTTTATACATTATAATTATTCTATTAATATTTTTTGGAGCAATGTTTCTAACTATGTTTAGATTAATACATTTAATATCCGGCCTTATTGCTTGTTTCGTTGCATTAATGGCAGCTACACCAGTAATATCTTTTGATGTATATTCTCATACATCATCAGTGTCGCAAATCTCAATACAGGAAATAAATAAAATAACTCCAAGGGATAATAGTGATACATTATTTGATGTCACATATACGGATGCGGAAAATATTGACAGAGAGATAACTGTTAAAGAAATAGTTTACGATTCAGATGTTAATTATATCGAAAAGACAAGGAAAAAATTACTTTTTCTTTATGAAGATAGTTATATATTACATGAACCACAAAAATTTATAAATAATAATTTAAACTAGGAAGATATTTTTGAATTTGAGCATGAATGGCTGCAGTCATCAGATAAGATTGAATTAATAATAAAGAAGAAATATGGCCTGCTGCCACACATTTCCGCTAAAAGCGAAGTAGTGTGGTGACGGGCTCTTTGAGATTGGGGAGGAATAGGAGGAGAAAATTCATAATTTTTTCTCCTAACGATTAAAATG
>OIZQ01000138.1_pt1 | contig 47547 bp, 40 predicted proteins | sample 1588491 | NCBI WGS metagenome assembly OIZQ01 (sample SAMN03283262) | human gut metagenome | biome: human-associated habitat; material: feces | host: Homo sapiens | place: USA | collected 2013
AACCGGCGACCTGCTCATTACGAGTGAGCTGCTCTGCCAGCTGAGCCACACAAGCGCAGTGAAATACCAGATGATAGTATAACATATCCCCGTGCCGCCGTCAACCGCCTTTTCGCCGTTCCGGCAAAATAATACATAACGTAATCTTCCCATCGAAGCCTGCCGCTTTTTCTCACGCCGCGAAAATCTGCTTCCTTCTCCGTTTCCGTCACACCACGGGAAAAAGCTTCGCTTTTCCCTATTCCCCCTCTTTTCCCTGACAATTTCGCTATTCCGCTGCAAGACGTTCCCTTTACATATATTTTACATAATCCTGCATTACATAATTTTTACAAAGAGTTATCCACACTTTCCACAAAGTTTTCCACAGCTATGTGTTCCCTGTATTTTCAATACTTTTCCGCCTTTTTCGCCAGATTCACCGACACTCATAATTCGGTTTCCACTTTTCCAATTTCCCCGTTTTACTTTACATAACATCACAAATCGACGCGCACAGCCATCTTGTTTACCATAACGACCCCTTCTGCCAGCCATCGGAGCAGGAAAACGCCCCGCTCCCGAAAGAGCGGGGCTGCACGTTATGTCAGTGTACCCAGATCCATGGTGGCGTAGGCATTGAGGTCCAGTCCGGCACGGCGGCCCGCCAGATACTCGTAGTAGCCCTGCGCGCCGATCATAGCGCCGTTATCTCCGCACCATCGCAGCGGCGGCAGAAACAGCCGCGTCCCCGTCTTACGGCAGGCGTGCTCCAGATCCCTGCGGATGACGGAGTTAGCCGCCACGCCCCCGGCGGCCACCAGCGTGTCATACCCTGTCAGCTCCAGCGCCCGCATGGCGCGGGGCACCAGCTCGCCCGACACGGCGCAGGCGAAGTCCCGTGCCAGCGCGGGGGCGTCCAGTTCCTCCCCCTTCTGCTGGGCGTTGTGGGCCAGGTTCACCACCGCCGTTTTCAGGCCCGAGAAGCTCATGTCCAGCTCCGCGCCGGACACGTGGGCACGGGGCAGCTCATATTTGCCGCCGGCGGACTGCTGCGCCAACTCGTCCATGGGCTTGCCGCCGGGGTAGGGCAGTCCCAGCACACGGGCCGCCTTGTCGAAGCACTCCCCCGCCGCGTCGTCGCGGGTGGCGCCCAGCACCGTCATATCCGTATAGTCCCGCACGTCCACGATCAGGGTATTGCCTCCGGAGATGGCCAGTGCCACGAAGGGCGGTTCCAGCTCCGGAAACGCCAGATAGTTGGCGGCGATGTGGCCCCGCACATGGTGTACGGGGATCAGCGGCACCCCCAGCGCGTAGGCAGCGGATTTGGCGAAGGACACCCCCACCAGCACCGCGCCGATAAGCCCCGGGGCATACGTTACCGCCACGGCGTCGATGTCTCGCTTCGTCAGGCCCGCGTCGGCCAGCGCCTTGTCGGATAGGGCGGCGATGGCCTGCACGTGCTTGCGGGAGGCGATCTCCGGCACCACGCCGCCGTACAGGGCGTGCATGTCCGCCTGGGAGAGAATCGCGTCGGACAGCAGCTGCCGTCCGTCCCGCACCACTGCCACAGCCGTCTCGTCGCAGGAGGATTCGAAAGCCAGAATGTTCATTGTGCCGCCTCCTCCGTGTAGTATTTTGTGAGAATGAGAGCATCCTCCTTGGGCAGGTCGTAGTAGTTGCGCCGCCGCCCCACCTCCCGGAAGCCGAAGCCCTCATACAGCGCGATGGCCGCCGCGTTGGAGGGCCGCACCTCCAGCGTCAGGAACGCCAGATGATTGCCCTTTGCGAAGTTGTCGAACACCTGCAGAAGCTGGGCTGCCACACCCTGCCTGCGGCAGGAGGGGTCCACGGCCACGTTGGTAATGTAGCCCTCGTCGGCCACCACCAGCAGGCCCGCGTAGCCCACCGCCTTCTCCGTCTCCGGCTCCACCGCCACCAGAAAGGCGGCGCACTGGTTGTCCAGCTCCTCGGCCAGCATCTTCTTGGACCACGGGCGGGAGAAGCACATCCGCTCCAGCTGCTCCAGCCGGTCCAGATGCTCCGCCGCCATGGGTACGATCTTTACCTGTTTCATGTCTTACTCCTTCGCTGCCAGCCAGTTTTTGCCGCTGTGCGCCTCGGCGATCAGGGGCACGGACAGCTGGGCGGCCTGCTCCATCTCCTCCGTCAGCAGGCGCTCTACCTGTTCCCGCTCCGATGCCGGACACTCCACGATCAGCTCGTCGTGTACCTGCATGAGAAGCCGGGCGCGCAGCCCCTCCCGCTTCAGGCGGTGGTGTACCCGCACCATGGCCAGCTTCATGATGTCGGCGGCGGTGCCCTGCACCGGCATGTTCAGGGCCACCCGTTTGCCGAATTCCCGCATGTTGAAATTGCTGCTTTTCAGCTCCGGCAGGGCGCGGCGCCGGTGCATCAGCGTCTGGACGTAGCCGTCCTGCTCCGCCTTGGCGACCACGTCGGTCATATACTGCCGCACGCCCTGATACGTCTCAAAATACCGCTCCATATACGCCTTGGCCTCCGCCACGGATACGCCGATATCCTGTGCCAGTGAGAAGGCGGAGATGCCGTAGACGATGCCGAAGTTCACCGCCTTGGCGCGGCGGCGCATCTCCGGTGTCACCTCCTGCGGCTCCACATGGAACACGCGGGAGGCGGTGACGGTGTGGAAATCCGCCCCCGACCGGAACGCCGCCTGCATCTCGGTGTCGCCGGCAATGTGGGCCAGCAGCCGCAGCTCGATCTGGGAGTAGTCCGCGTCCACCAGCACGCAGCCCTCCGGCGCGGTGAACATCCGCCGCAGCTGGCTGCCCAGCTCCGTGCGGGTGGGGATATTCTGGAGGTTTGGCTCCGTGGAGCTCAGCCGCCCCGTGGCCGTCACCGTCATCTGGAAGCTGGTGCGCACTCGCCCGTCCGGCTCGATGACCTTCATCAGCCCATCCACGTAGGTGCTTTTCAGCTTGGCGTACTGCCGGTAGCGCAGCACATCCGCCACGATGGGCGCATCGTACCGCAGCTTTTCCAGCACGTCGGCATTGGTGGACCAGCCGGTCTTGGTCTTTTTCCCGTGGGGCAGGCCCAGCTTTTCAAACAGGATCACGCCCAGCTGCTTGGGAGAGTTGATGTTGAATGTCTCCCCCGCCGCGGCGTAGATGGCCTGCTCCGTCTCATCCATGACGCCCTGCAGCGTCTGGCCGTACTCCGCCAGAGCCTTCCGGTCCACCAGAAAGCCCGCCGTCTCCATCTCCGCCAGCACGCGGCACAGCGGCAGCTCCACCTCGTAGTAGAGCCTGGTCACGTCCAACGCCTCCAGCTTGGCCGCCAGCGTCCCATGGAGCGCCGACACCGCCGAGGTGTAGCTGATGAGCGCCGTCTGAGCCGCCGTATCGTCCCCCAGCAGGGACGTGAACGCCTCCGGCTCCAGATGGGCGGGCTTGGGCAGCTCCTCATTATAAAAAGAGAGAAACAGCTTGGCGATATCGTAGCTGCCGGCGGTGGCGTCGCAGAGGTACGCCGCCAGCGCCGTATCGAACACAAAGCCATCGGCGGGCAGCTCCCGCTCCAGCAGGGCGCGTATCATATCCTTAACGTTGTGCCCCACCTTTTTGATGTCTGCGGCGAACAGAGCCTCCAGCAGGTCGTGCCAGTTCCCGCCGTACCGGTTCTCGTACAGCTCTGCCATCCGGACGGTACCCTCGCCCGTCTCGCAGGCCACCGCCAGTGCGCTGAAGTCCGGCAGACCGTAGACGGTAACATGGTCCGCGCCCCGCCACAGGTCCAGCAGCTCCTGCGCCCGCTCCGCCGTCTCCAGGATCTCCACCTCGGCGGCAGCGTCCGCCTTCTCCTCTGGCTGGTGCTGAGGGGACAGACCGTACTTGTCGATGAGCTTCTGGAACTCCAGCCGCAGAAACAGGTCGTACAGCTCCGGTTTGAAGGGCTGGCGCAGGTTGTCCTCCGGTCTGAACTCCAGCGGCGCATCGGTGACGATGGTGGCCAGCCAGTAGCTGTGCCGCGCCGACTCCTCTCCCTCCTGCAGCTTCCGCAGGGCGGCAGGCTTGGCGTGAACGTCCGGCATCTGTGCGTACAGCGCATCGATGCTGCCGTACTCCTGTACCAGGGCCATGGCGGTCTTTTCCCCGATGCCCGGCACGCCCGGGATGTTGTCGGAGCTATCGCCCATCAGAGCCTTCAGGTCGATCATATGGATGGGCGCGAAGCCGTAGGTCTCCTGAAATGTCTCCGGCGTCATGTCCTTGGTGGTGGTCTGGCCCATGCGGGTGGACACCAGCTTCACCTTGGTGTGGTCGGTGATGAGCTGGAGGCTGTCCTTGTCGCCGGTGACGATGACGCAGTCCCAGCCCGCCGCCTCGCATTTGCGGCTGATGGTACCGATAAGGTCGTCGGCCTCGTACCCCGTCAGTTCATACCGGGGGATGCTCATGGCCGTCAGCACCTGCTTCAGCGGCAGCATCTGCATCGCCAGCTCCTCCGGCATTCCCTTGCGCTGGGCCTTGTAGGCCGCGTCGGCCTCATGCCGGAACGTAGGCTCCCGCCGGTCGAAGGTGACGCACAGCGCCTCCGGCTTCTCCTCGTCCAGCAGGCGCTGCAGCGTGGTGATAAAGCCATAGATGGCGTTGGTGTATAGTCCCTGCCGCGTGGTCAGGGGGCGGATGCCGTAATAGGCGCGGTTGACGATGCTGTTGCCGTCAAGGACCATCAATTTCATAAGGAGCCTCCGTTTTTATCCATAAGTAATTGTATTATACGCCGATTTCCCCCATAAAACAACCGTTTCTCTTGACAGCTTTCGGTTTTGTGATAGACTTGTCTGGTGCTTTGCGGAATTTTTATAAAGACATCGGCGCGCTGCGCCATTGGATAAAGGAGGCTCCCTGGCATGATCGAATCCTTTCTGACGGTGGGCCGTCAGATCATTACGCTGTATCTGCTGATGGCCGTGGGCTACGTGCTGGGGAAGCTCAAGCTCATCGACGACCATGGCGCCGCCAGCATGAGCACGCTGGTAATGTATATCGTCAGCCCCTGTATGCTGCTGGTGGCCTTCCAGCGTCCCATTGAGCAGGATACGCTCCACAACTTTTATGTCGTGGTGGCTGTGTCCCTCCTGCTGCATGTGGCTTTCATTGTACTGTCCCGTCTGATGATCCACGACACGGACCGGCATCGCCGGAACCTGCTGCTGTTTGCCGCCGTGTTCTCCAACTGCGGCTTCATGGGCTACCCCGTGATGACCTCTCTGATCGGCACCATCGGCGTATTCTACGGCTCGGCCTACAACGTGATTTTCACGTTCCTCAGCTGGACCTACGGAATCTACGCCATCACCGGTGACAAGACCCAGCTGAAGCTGCGCCCCCTGCTGCTGAATCCCGGCGTCATCAGCATCGTGCTGGCTCTGGCCCTGTACCTGCTGGAAATCACTCTGCCGGATATCATCATGACCCCCGCGACGTACCTCTCGGCCCTGAATACGCCGCTGCCTATGGTGGTGGTAGGCTCCCAGCTGAGCCACGCCGACTTTCGCGCCGCTCTGAAGGGCGCCAGCTCCTGGATCACCATGCTGCTGCGTCTGGTGGCGTTCCCCCTGCTGTCTCTGGGCATCTGCCTGGCCCTGGGTCTGAACAGCGATCTGACCATGGTCCTGGTCATCGCCGCCAGTGCGCCGGCAGCCGCTCTGCTGAGCATGCTCTCGGCCAAGTTCGAGCTGGACTCGGAGCTGGCCTCCTCCATGGTGTCGGTACAGACCGCCTTCTCCGCCCTGACCATGCCCCTGGTCGTGAGTCTGGTGGACTATCTGGCCTGATTTCTTCTGTGCATAAAAAGCCTCCCGCAGCATAGGCTGCGGGAGGCTTTTCGCGTTCTTCACTTGTTGTTCAGCTTTCCCAGATACCGGTAGATGCTGGCCTCAGAGCTGTGGAGCGCCTGGGCTACGTGGCTGACGGAGCCCTTCAGCAGGAACACACCCTTGCGGTTCAGGATGTCCATGATCTCCATCTTCTCGTCCTGGGTCAGGCGGTCCACCTCCACCGGATAGTCCGCCACCACCTGAGACACGATGCTGGCGGTGGCGCCGGCGATCGACGTGGGATATCCGCTGCGCACCGGCATCTCCACCGGATCGTTGCTGTCGGCGATGAGCCGCGTACCGCTGGGTACGCCGCGCTTCAGGCCGCCGCCGCACAGCTCCATGACCTTGCGGGCCAGTTCCTCATAGCGGCTGGCATCGAAGTTGATGCACAAAAATCCCGTCAGCTCGCCGGAGCGGCCGCGAATAAGCATGGAGTTGGAGCACATGGTCTTGCCGGTGGCGGAGACCGTCTCGAAATCCAGCACATAGTTCTGCGTCTCGCTGAGATTCCCTGCCAGATACTCCAGCATCTTGTTGCTCAGAGGCGACCCCAGATGACGTCCCGTCAACTCGCCGTTGGCGATGGCGATGATCTCGTTGGAATCATCCTTCAGTTCGTGCAGCGCGATCTCGTAGTCGGAGCCCATGACGTGGCCCAGAAAGTCCACGAGCAGCGTATAGTGCCGCTTCAATTCTTTGTCCATGGGAGTCAGCCTCCTTTGTTTGTTATATTACGCCTCTTCCGGCTGCCGGGCGGCCAGCTTGGCCTTTTCCTCGTCCTCCAGCACGCGGTAGGCCACCTTGCCCACCAGCGTCTTGGGCAGTTCCTCGCGGAACTCGATGTCGTAGGGCATGGCGTACTTGGCGATGTGCTTGCGGCAGTAGGCCAGTAGCTCCTGCTTGGTGGCATCGTCGGCGGGAACGCCGGGCTTGAGCATCACGAATGCCTTGACCTTCTGCATTTTATAGGCATCGGGCACGCCGATGATGCAGCTCATCTGCACCTTCTCGTGGGCGTCCAGAATGTTCTCCAGCTGGCCGGGGTACACGTTGTAGCCGGAGGAGATGATCATCCGCTTGGCGCGGCCCTTGAAGTAGATGAAGCCCTGATCGTCCATGGTGCCCAGATCTCCGGTGTACACCCAGGTCAGGCCGTCCGCGTGCTTGCGCAGGGTTCTGGCCGTCTCCTCGGGGTTGTTCATGTACTCCTTCATCACGGTGGGCCCGGCCAGCAGGATCTCGCCCTCCTCGCCGTAGGGCACCTCCTCGTCGGTGTCGGGCTTCACGATCTTGATGTACGTGTCGGGGAACGGCAGGCCGATGGAGCCCTCCTTATAGATGTTGGTGGGCGTCAGGCAGCAGGCCGTCACCGTCTCGGTGGTACCGTAGCCCTCCCGCACCTGGATAACGGCCTTATGGTCGTACAGGAACTTGTCGAACTTCTTCTTCAGCTCGATGGACAGGCTGTCGCCGCCGGAGAACACGCCCTTCAGACTGCTGAGGTCGGCGTTGTCCATGCTGGGCAGGCGCAGCAGCGCCTCGTACAGCGTGGGGACGCCGGCGATGAAGTTGCAGCGGTACTTGACGATCTGCTTGGCGTAGCTCTTGGCGGTGAAGCGGGGGATGAGGATGCAGCGGCCGCCGTTGGACAGCATGGAGTGGACGCACACGCCCAGACCGAAGCCGTGGAACAGGGGCATGGCCGCCAGCATCTTGTCGCCGGGCCGGAACATGGGGTTGGTGGCGATGATCTGCTGACCCAGCGCGTTGAAGTTGCCGTTGGTCAGCACGATGCCCTTGGTGGTGCCGGTGGTTCCGCCGGAGTACAGGATGACGGCGGGATCGTTGAAGCCCCGCTCCACCCGGTAGTTCTTATAGAAGCAGTACCGGGACATCTCCATAAACTCCCGCCAGCGGATAACAGGCGCATCCTCGGGGATCTTCTGGATCTTGCGGCCCTCTGTGAGCATGTAGCCGGCGCGGATGGTGCGGCTCAGCTCATCCTTCACCGATGCGATGATGATGTTGATGATATGGGTGTTCTGGCGGATATGCTCGAACTTGTTGTAAAACTGGTCCAGCGTGATGGCCGTGGTGGACTCGGAGGCGTTGAGATAGAATTCGATCTCCTTCTCCGCCGACAGGGGGTGGATCATGTTGGCAATGCCGCCCACCAGGTTGACGGCGTAGAACATGTAGATGGCCTGGGGGCAGTTGGGCATGGCGATGGTAATACGGTCGCCGGGCCGCACGCCAAGGGTCTTCAGGCTCTTGGCACACTTCTCGATCTCCTGCACCATCCGGCGGTAGGTGACGGAGCGGCCCATAAAGTCAAACGCGATATAATTGGGATACATGTCCGCCATACGCTCCACAGCGTCGAACATGCTGCCCTGAAAATAGTCCAGATGCATGGGCACGTCGCCCATATAGTTCTCCCACGGGGTCTTTACTTCACTCATACTGTACCTCCTCGCTCAGCGGTTTTTCCAGTTCCTCGGGGTGCTCCAACAGATATTTCAGCAGCCGCACGGACTTGGAATAGTAATAGCCGTCTGCCAGCCGCTCGTCGATGGTCAGGCCAAGATCCAGCGTCTCCCTCATTGTCACGTTCCCGTCCGCATCATAGAAGGGAAACAGCTTCTTCTCGCCGATGATGCAGAACAGGGAGCAGGTGCCCCAGTTGGTCAGGTGGTGATAGCCGCATTTGAGCTTGATAGAGCCCAGATTGGAGATGACCACCGAATTATAATAGGGGTCCGTGGCGATAATATCCTTGGGCACCCAACCGTGCTTATCCAGCCACATCAGGATGCGGATAGCGGCCTTGCTGACGAAGCGGGGGATCTTGTTGAGATAGTCCATGACGCCGGTGGTAGGGTCCACCTTCTCGCTGCGGCACTCCGTCACCTGCTGGCGGATATACTCGTGTACATCAGCCAGAGTGTTGTCCTCCTTGCCGCGCATGACGGCCAGCGCCTCGGCGCCCTTGTCGGAGAACTGCTTTTTCACCACAAAAGAGGCGGAGATATAGTTTCTCTGATAGAAATTGCTGTTGGCAATGAAGCGGTTCAGCTTGGGGCGCAGCATGATCGTCTTCAGCAGTGCCGCCACCACCAGATGGAACATGGTGTAGGGAAATTCCGTCTCCTCCTTGTTCTTCTCGGCCAGATAGGCGTTCATGGCCGTCAGGTCGATGCGCAGGGAGACATAGGCCTCGTTGTCGCAGCGGTTGGGGTAGATGATGCCCGTGATGTAGTGGAGGGAATCCAACTCCCGCAGGAGCCGTCCGTCCTTCCGGTCACCACGGCGTTTTTTCTGTGTTTCCATATTTTTCTCCTGTAAGTTTACCTAATAAAAATGTCAACTATTTACAAGCACACCTAATAATCTATATCAGATAGTATCAATAACATGACTAACCTGCAGTTTTTCATTATAGCAGGCCGCCCCCCAAATTACTACCCTTTTTTTCGTTTTTTTGCAGTTCATGATGAAGAAGTATCAAAAGGGACTGCGGCACATGGCCGCAGTCCCTTTGCCTGCACGGTTTTTTAGAAATCGGCGCTGCCCACAGTGCGGGGGTGCAGCTCCACATCACGAATATTGCTGACACCGGTGAGGTACATCACCATGCGCTCGAAGCCCAGGCCAAAGCCGGCGTGGCGGCAGGAGCCGTAGCGCCGCAGGTCGCAGTACCACCAGTAGTCCTCCGGCTTCATGCCCAGCTCGCGGATGCGGCTCTCCAGCAGGTCCAGACGCTCCTCGCGCTGGCTGCCGCCGATGATCTCGCCGATGCCCGGCACCAGGCAGTCCGCCGCGGCCACAGTCCTGCCGTCGTCGTTGAGGCGCATATAGAACGCCTTGATCTCCTTGGGATAGTCGGTGACGAATACCGGCTTTTTGAACACCTGCTCTGTCAGATACCGCTCGTGCTCGGTCTGGAGATCGGTGCCCCACTCCACTTTGTAGTCAAACTTATCGTTGTTCTTTTTCAAAATCTCCACGGCGTCGGTGTAGCTGACGCGGCCGAAGTCGGAGGAAGCCACATGCTCCAGCCGCTCCTTCAGGCCCTTGTCCACGAAGCTGTTGAAGAAGTCGATCTCGTCCGGGCAGCGCTCCAGCACCCTGCGGATAATGTGCTTGATCATGGCCTCGGCCACGTCCATGTCGCCGGCCAGATCGCAGAAAGCCATCTCCGGCTCGATCATCCAGAACTCGGCGGCGTGGCGCTGGGTGTTGGAGTTCTCGGCGCGGAAGGTGGGACCGAAGGTGTACACATCGCCGAAGGCCATGGCAAAGTTCTCGGCGTTCAGCTGGCCGGACACGGTGAGGCTGGTCTTTTTGCCGAAGAAGTCCTGAGAGTAGTCCACCTGACCGTCCTCGGTCTTAGGGACGTTGTTCAGATCCAGCGTGGTGACCTGGAACATCTCGCCGGCGCCCTCACAGTCGGAGCCGGTGATGATGGGAGTCTGGACATACACGAAGCCGCGGCTCTGGAAGAACTCATGGACGGCGTAGGCCGCCGCAGAACGGACGCGGAACGTGGCGGAAAACAGATTGGTGCGGGGACGCAGATGCTGGATCGTACGCAGGAACTCCACGCTGTGGCGCTTCTTCTGCAGGGGATAGTCGGGGGTGGACTTGCCCTCCACCTCGATGGTGTGAGCCTTCACCTCCAGCGGCTGCTTGGCATCCGGCGTCAGCACTACGGCGCCGTGGACGATCAGGGACGCGCCCACGTTCTGCGCGGCGATCTCCTTATAATTATTCAGTTCCTCGGCGGACATGACCACCTGCAGATTCTTGAAGCAGGAGCCGTCGTTCAGCTCGATGAAGCCGAAGGTCTTCATGTCGCGGATGGTACGCGCCCAGCCGCAGACCGTGACCTCTTTGCCGCCCAGAGACTCCTGATCGGCGAAGATCGCTGCGATTTTCATTCGTTCCATAGTCTTTCACCTTTTCTGTTGATATTTCGGGGCACACGCTGTGCCATAATATGCTTTGGCAATATATTATACACTGCCGCGGCAGATTTTACAAGGAGGAGTTTCGGGAAACCGCCGGAAGGCTCTTCTCTCCGCTTTTGACATATTTTTTTCGATTACAGGTGGGCAAAACCCGCTTCGGCAAGGGAACGGGGCTTGACAGAGCGCCATGCCATCCTGTAAAGTGGGAGGATAAACTATTCTCGAAAAGAGGATCGCTTACATATGACGCTGAGAGAATTAGAGGCAGGCAAAAGCGCCGTGATTCGCCGGGTGGGCGGCGAGGGTGCACTGCGGCAGCACTTTCTGGATATGGGCATGATCCCCGGCGCAGAGGTAACGGTGGTAAAGCTGGCCCCCATGGGAGACCCCATGGAGGTGCAGGTCCATGGCTACGAGCTGACGCTGCGTCTGGCGGAGGCCGATCAGATCGACATCGAGCCGATCCGGCAGCGCAGCCGCAGCCATGTCGGTGTGGATCGCGCCCGGGACCCCGACCATCCCGGTCTTGGTGAGAGCGGCAAGTACCACAGCAAGGAGGACGAGCATCCGCTGCCGGAGGACATCGTCCTGACCTACGCGCTGGTGGGCAATCAGAACTGCGGCAAGACCACACTGTTCAACCAGCTCACCGGAGCGAGACAGCACGTGGGCAACTTCCCCGGCGTCACGGTAGACCGCAAAACGGGTGTGATCCGCGGCTATCCCAACACGGAGGTCACTGACCTGCCGGGCATCTACTCCATGTCCCCGTTCAGCAGCGAGGAGATCGTGTCGCGGAACTTCGTGCTGCAGGACAAGCCCAAGGCCATCATCAACATCGTGGACGCCACCAACATCGAGCGGAACCTGTATCTGACCATGCAGCTGCTGGAAATGGGCATTCCCATGGTGGTGGCGCTGAACATGATGGATGAACTGGTGGGCAATCAGGGCTCCATCGACGTCAACGCCATGGAGGCCATGCTGGGCGTTCCGGTCGTCCCCATCTCCGCCGCCAAGGACGAGGGTGTGGATGAGCTGGTGCAGCACGCTGTCCATGTGGCAAAATATCAGGAGCCGCCGCTGCAGCAGGACTTCTGCGGCAAGGACGACCACGGCGGCGCGGTACACCGCTGCATCCACGCGGTGGTACATCTCATCGAGGATCACGCCGTGCAGGCCGGTCTGCCGGTACGCTTTGCCGCCACCAAAGCCATCGAGGGCGACAGCCTCATTCTGGCGCAGCTGGCGCTGGATGAAAACGAGCGGGAAATGCTGGAGCACATCGTGCTGCAGATGGAGGCGGAGCGCGGTCTGGATCGCAGTGCCGCCATCGCGGACATGCGGTTCGATTTTATTGAACGCCTCTGCGAGCAGACGGTCATCAAGCCCCACGAGAGCCGGGAGCGCGTGCGCAGTGAGAAGATCGACCGCATCCTGACCGGCCGCTACACCGCGATCCCCTGCTTTATCGGCATCATGCTGCTGATGTTCTATCTGACCTTCAACGTCATCGGGGCGTGGCTCCAGTCCCTGCTGGCAGCCGGGATCGACAAGCTGTCCGCCCTGACGGACAGCGCCCTGACAGGGCTGGATGTGAACCCCGCCGTCCACAGTCTGGTCATTGACGGCATTTTCACCGGTGTGGGCAGCGTGCTGAGCTTCCTGCCCATCATCGTGACGCTGTTCTTCTTCCTGTCCCTGATGGAGGACAGCGGCTACATCGCCAGAGTGGCCTTTGTCATGGACAAGCCGCTGCGGAAGATCGGCCTGTCCGGCAAGAGCATCGTTCCCATGCTCATCGGCTTCGGCTGCACCGTCCCCGCAGTGATGGCCACCCGCACCCTGACCAGCGAACGGGACCGGAAAATGACCATTCTGCTGACGCCGTTCATGAGCTGCACGGCCAAGCTGCCCATCTACTCGTTCTTTGTCAGCGTGTTCTTTCCCGGCCGGGGCGGCCTTATCATGGCGGGGCTGTACCTGCTGGGGATCCTGGTGGGGATCCTGGCGGCACTGCTCTATAGAGGCACGCTGTTCAGCGGCGAGCCCATTCCCTTCGTGATGGAGCTGCCCAACTACCGGCTGCCCAGCGCTAAGAACGTGGCGCAGCTGCTGTGGGAAAAGGCCAAGGACTTTTTGCAGCGGGCCTTCTCCGTCATTCTCATCGCCACGGTGGTGGTGTGGTTCCTCCAGAGCTTTGACCTGCGCCTGAACATGGTGTCCGACTCTGCGGACAGCATGCTGGCCATGGCCGCCGGCGTACTGGCTCCGCTGTTCGCGCCGCTTGGGCTGGGCGACTGGCGCATCTGCACCGCCCTCATCAGCGGCTTCATGGCCAAGGAGAGCGTGGCGTCTACGCTGGAGGTACTATTCGGAAACAGCATCGGCAGCATTCTTTCTCCGCTGGCTGCGGCGACGCTGCTGGTGTTCAGCCTGCTGTATACCCCTTGTATCGCGGCGGTGACCTCCGTCCGGCGTGAGCTGGGCGGCAAATGGGCGGTCGGGCTGGCCGTATGGCAGTGTCTCATCGCGTGGGTGGTGGCTTTCGTGGCCCACGGTATCGGGAGTGTGCTGCTATGAACGTCTGGGACATTCTCATTCTCGCAGCGGTGACGGCAGCGCTGTTTCTTGCGTTCCGCACCGCCGTCGGAAACCGGAAAAACTGCTGCGGCGGCTGCAAGGGATGCAGCAGCCGCGGGAAACACGACCGGTCCTGCTCATCCTGCCGGTCGGCCTGCAAGGAGGAGACACTATGAAGAAACCCCATAAGCCCATTCCCAGCCCTCGTGACCTGAAGGGCACCATCCGGCGGCAGCCCGTGGTATTCGCGGTGTATCTGGTACTGCGGCTCATCGTGCTGGGCACGCTGGTATCCTCCATCATCCGCGGCGAGTACGAGAGCGCGTTCATCTGCCTGCTGGTGTTGGCGCTGTTCATGCTGCCGTTCTTTATCCAGCAGAACTTCGGCATCGAGCTGCCGTCCACGCTGGAGATCATCATCCTGCTGTTCATCTTCGCGGCGGAGATCCTGGGCGAGCTGGAGTGCTATTTCATCACCTATCCCTACTGGGACACCATGCTCCACACCACCACCGGCTTCCTGTGCGCCGCCACGGGCTTCGCCCTCATCGACATCCTCAACCGCAACAGCCGCATCAAGTTTGAGCTGTCCCCCATCTACGTGGCGCTGGCAGCGTTCTGCTTTTCCATGACGGTGGGCGTGCTGTGGGAGTTTTTTGAGTTCGGCATGGACCGGCTGTTCCACATGGACATGCAGAAGGACACCGTGGTGCAGTCCATCACCTCCGTGATGCTGGACCCCACCAACAGCAACACTCCCGTCACCATCGGCGGCATCCACTCCGTAGCCGTCAACGGACAGGACCTGGGGTTTGACGGGTATCTGGACATCGGGCTGTACGACACCATGGCGGATCTGTTCGTCAATTTTATCGGCGCAGTGGTGTTCAGCACCATCGGGTACTTCTACATCAAGCATCGCGGCAAGGGCAAGCTGGCCCGGGCGTTCATCCCCACCATCACGGAGTCGGAGAATGCCGCCGAGGAGCTGCCGGACACGGAAGAAACGCCGGATACACCGGAGGAAACGTAAACAAGAGACGCCCGAGAGGGCGTCTCTTGTTATGTGCAGCCGATGCGGCCTGTGTTTTCCTTATTTTTCCAGAGACAGGGACACGATCTTCTCGCAAAGCTCCTGATACGTCATGCCGGCCACCTTGGCGGCCTTGGGGATCAGGCTGTTGGGGGTCATGCCGGGGAGGGTGTTGACCTCCAGACACCAGGGGCGGCCCTCCGCGTCCAAAATGAAGTCGGCGCGGGAGTAGACGGACAGGCCCAGTGCATGATGAAGTTTCAGAGCCGTCTCTCCCAGCAGGCGGTGCTCCTCCTCCGTGCAGGGGGCGGGGCAGAGCTCCCGGGCCGCAGCGGCGCCGCTCTGGTACTTGGCCACGTAGTCGAAGGTGCTGCCCTCCGGCGGCACGATCTGGATGGTGCTGAGGTAGTCGTCGCCCAGCACCGGCTGGGTGAACTCGCGGCCCACGATCTTCTCCTCCACCACGATGCGGTGGCCGTAGCGCAGGACATCGTACAGCGCCTGCTCCAGCTGCTCCCGGGTGTCCGGCAGGGACACGCCGATGGACGAGCCGCCGTCCACCGCCTTCACCACGCAGGGCACAGGCAGCTCCTGCACAAGGGCGGGTACATCGGCGGCGGTGTAGGTGATCTCACGCCACTTGGGGGTCAGGATGCCGGCGCTCTCCATGATGCGCTTGGCCACGGCCTTGTCCATGGCCATGGCGCTGCCCAGCGGGCCGGAGCCGGTATAGGGCACGCCCAGCAGCTCCAGCGCGGCCTGAATTTTGCCGTCCTCGCCGTCGATGCCGTGGAGGCCCAGAAACACGCAGTCGGCCAGAGCACAGATATCCAGCACGCCCACGCCCAGATGGCTGGGGCTTTTCAGCCTGCGGGAGGCTTTCACGGCCTCCAGATCCGGCGCTGTCTCGGAGATGCTGACGCTGCCGCAGAAGCCGTCCGGCGCGTCGAAGGCGTCCTCCAGACGGCCGGTGTAGTTCTCCAGCCCCAGAAACATATCCACAAAAATGGCCTTGTGGCCCGCGTCACGCAGGGCGCGGCACACGGAGGTGGCCGTGACCAGCGAGACGCTGCGCTCCGTGCTGATGCCGCCGCCCAATACTACAATTTTCATGCTGTTACTTCCTTTCTGCTTTTCCCAGCTTTTCCCAAACTCCCCAAATCGCCGTCAGCGCCGCTTCTGCGGGGGATAGACCCGCGGGACGCGCTTGGACACGGCGCACAGCAGCTCGTAGGGAATGGTGCCCGCCGCGTCGCTGAGCGCCGTGATGTCGTTGTCGGGGCCGAAGATCTCCACCTGACTGCCTACGGCGGCGTCGGGGATGTCGGTGACGTCGATCATGCACATATCCATGCAGATGCTGCCGCACTGGGGGGCCTTATGGCCCGCCACGGCGAAGCTGCACTTGCCGGACAGCGTGCGGAACAGGCCATCGGCGTAGCCGATGCCCAGCACAGCCATACGGGTACGGCGCTGGGTGCGGAAGCGGCGGCCGTAGCTGACGCAGGTGTCCGGCTCGTAGGTCTTGATGGTGCTGATGGTGGTGACAAGGCGCATGCACGGGCGCAGACCAAAGCGGCCCGTGTCGTCGCCGTAGCCGTACAGCAGGAGTCCCGGGCGCACCATGTCCAGCGCCATCTCCGGATAGTGGACCACGGCGCCGGTGTTGGCGCAGTGGCGGATGGCAAAGGTCACGCCGCCGCGCCGGGCCACCGCGTCGATCATGCGGCAGAACAGGTCAAACTGCTGATGCGTGTAGCGCTCACTGTCGGCGTCCGGCTCATCGGAGACGGCGAAATGGGTGTAGATGCCCTCCGGCAGCAGGCCGGGCAGGCGGCAGGAGGCGATGACGTTGGCCACGCCCTCGTCAAAGCTGTCGCCGCCGCAGAGGAAGCCCAGACGGGACATGCCGGTGTCGATCTTGATGTGGATGCGGAGCTGCCGGCCCAGTGCCGCCGCGCGGGCGGAGAACTCCTGCGCCTTGGCAAGGCAGGACACCGTCTGGGTGATGTCGTTGTCGATGAGCGTCTCGGTATACTCCGACGGGGTGTGGCCCAGGATCAGCAGCGGCATGGTGATGCCGGCGCTGCGCAGCTCCATGGCCTCGTCCAGGCAGGACACGGCCAGATAGTCCGCGCCCTCGCTCTCCAGCAGGCGGGCCACCGCCACGGCGCCGTGGCCGTAGGCGTCGGCCTTGACCACGCCCAGAAACCGGCAGCCCTCCGGCAGGGCGGCGCGGATGGCGCGGTAGTTGTGGCTGATGTTGTCAAGGCTGACCTCGGCCCATGTTCTCTTTTGCAGGCTGTTTCTCATACATTTCCCCTACTTTCCCATTGTAACAGTTTTATTCTATCACTCGGCGCAGAACGGGATACCATGCCCCTTGGCGTACTGCTGGGCATAGGAACCCGCCTTGCCGTGGATGGTCAGTTTCTCGCAGTTCAGGAAGCACTCGCCGCCGATCTGGCGGACGGTGGCGGGGATCGTGATCTTCTCCAGCGCCTTGCAGTTACCGAAGGCGCGATAGCCCAGATGCGTACAGCCCTCGGCGATCTCGACGGTGCGCAGGTTCGCGCAGGTGCTGAAGGCGCTGTTGTCGATGATTCGGACAGAGGGGGGGGTGCTCACGGTTTTCAGCTTATTCGCCTTGTAGAACGCACAATACCGGATATTCGTCAGAGTGTCAGGGAAGGTGACGGACTCCGTATACTTGCTGCCGCTGAAAACGCTGCGCTCGATGCCCGTCACCGGAAGTTCCTCCACGCAGGCGGGTATCTCCACATCGGCCACCGTGGTGAGCTTTTTGGTCACGACGGCGTGGTCGGTGTAGAGGCGGAAGGCCAAATCCTTTGTTTTGAACTCCCGCGTCTTAAAGTCGTAACGCTCGAACTCCTCATGATACCACGTGCCGAACAGCTTATCCACCACGTCCTCCAGTTCCATGCTGTGACTTCCCTTGAACAGAAGCAGGTCTTGCTCACGGATATAAGCGCGCAGAGCATCTGTCAGTTCTGCCTTCGTGGGGAAATAGTGAACGTCCAACGCCGCATTGGCACGGGCTTCTTCGGCGATATAGCGGGCATCGTCCCCGTAGCAGAACAGGGCGTTGAACTGGGATGCAGCGGCGGCGCGGCCTACCTGACGGTGGTACTCCACCACATCGGCACCGCCTTCCTTGATGTCGGCCAGCACGGCGATACGGCGGCCCTGACCGTTGACGGGAATGGCGGAGACGGTGGTCAGGGCGCTCTGCATGGATTCCACGGATGCGTTGTAGCAGTCCAGATACAGGCGGACGCCGCCGTAGGACACGAGATTCTGTCGGATACCGCTGGTGCGGTAACGGGCGATGCCGTCCGTGACCTCCTTGTCCGTCATGCCGATGAGCTTGCCGGCAGCGAACGCGGCCAGCGCATAGAGAATGTTGTGCTGGCCAAAGCAGTGAAGCACCACCGGTGTCACTGTTCCATCGTGCTGCACATCAAAGCTCATGCCCATTTCCAGATTCTTGATGTTGACGGCGCGGTAGTCCGCCCGCTCATCGGCGATGCCGTAGTAGAGGGCTTTGCGATCCTTTATCTCCGCGTTCCGCTGGAACGGATCGTCGCCGTTGAGTATCAGCACACCATCGGCGGGCATGCCCTCCTGCACGCCAAGGCAGCTCTCCCAGATGCGCTGCTGGGAACCGAAAATCTCCATGTGGGAGGTGCCCACCAGCGTCATCACGGCAATGTCGGGCCGGACAAGTTGGGCAATGCTGGCCGCTGCGCCGTAGGGCGGCCCCTCCATCAGCTCCTGCACGTAGACCTGATGCTCCTGCTTCAGGTCCTGCACCACACTGCCGCAATAGCGGAAGTTGTTGGCGCTGCCGGTATTCCGATGGGTATTGAATTTGGAGTTGACCACGGTGTATATCAGTTCCGTGGCCGTGGTCTTACCGATGCTGCCGGTGATGCTGATGGTCTTGGGCGTGTAACAGGCGCGGCAGGCGCGGACGATTCTGGCATACGCCTGAAACGTATCGTCCACCACCATGCAGGGGTAATCTCCAATCTGCTCCGTAGCCAGCAGGAGCTTTGCGCCCTTCTGCATGGCCGTTTCCGCCAGCTCGGGCAGCTTCTCCCGCGGTGTGCGGTAGTTTTTATCGGATGTGATGTCGCTGACCAGCGCAACACAGCCCGGGCGGGCGTCCATAGCGAAGTTCAGCTTCGTATACACCTCGTCGGCGGCGGGGGCGGGCAGGCCCAGCGCCGCACAGATATTCTTCTTCGTCAATATCCACTCGCCGGTCATGTTGCCGTTCTTCGTGAATATTCCCTTTACTTTTTTGATGGCCTCTTTCATCTGCATGGCCTGTTTTCCCTCCCCTGTGATGCTGCGCTCCGGCAGAACGGGATAGCTCAGGCCGCAGGCGCTGTCAGGAATATAGCAGGGGATGAACGTCTCCCCCGTCACGCGGACCTTGCCGTTCTGCCGCATCAGCTCTATTTGCAGGATGCCGGTGGACCGGCTGACGGACATCAGCTCGCTGGTGACAAAGTTGCCCATGGACCACGCCACAGGCACGATGCGCCCATCGCGGGCGGTGATGAGGTCGTGGGGCTGGACGGAATGGGTGTGAGAGCCGACAATATAATCGGCTCCGGCATCCGCCAGCTCCTGCGCCATGCGGCGCATGGAGGCGCTGGGCTCGGTCTTATACTCCGCGTCCACGCCCCAGTGGATATAGGTCAGGACAAACTCGGCTCCGGCGGCGCGGGCCGCGGCGATGTCCGACGCCGCCCTGTCCGGCGCGTACTCGTTGAGCAGGGCGCGGCGGCCCTCATCGGTAAGGCGGGTCTCGTTGCGGTTATACCACGTGGACCAGGACAGCAGGGCAAGGCGAATGCCGTTGACCTCCACCAGCGCGAAGCGGCGCTCCGCCGGGCCGGCGAACAGGCCGGTGCGCATGAGGCCGGCATCGTCGATGCGGTTCAGCGTCTCCCGAATGCCGGCGGCACCGCAGTCCAAGTTGTGGTTATTGGCCAGCATCAGGAAGTCGAAGCCCGCCTGACGCACCGCGTCCAGAAACGACTGGGGCGCGTTGCAGTGGTATTTGCCGTCCACCTTATACTGCTCGCCGGTGTAGGGCGCGGCGGCGCAGAGCATGGTCTCCAGATTGCCGACGGTGAGGTCGGAGGCGGCGAAATAGGGTCGGACGAAGGTGAACACGTCGTGGAAATCCGTCCGGCCGCCGATGAGATGGGACTTGTAGAGCTTCTCCTCCGCCAGCATGTCGCCCACGCAGGAGATCAGCGCCTTGTCCTGCCGGAGGGCGGGCTTGCGGTACACCCCATCGGTGGACAGGGCGTAGCGGAAGCGGGGCGGGTGCTCCACCGGTTCGTAATGGGGCGGCTCCGCCTCGTAGGTGCGGATATCCGGCTCCGGCGGCGTCTGCGGCTTTTTTGTGTTCCAGAATGCCATAGGTGTGTCCTTTCTGCCTTGCGGCGTCAGGTTTGCTCCGTTGGGAGGGTCAGGAGGCTGCCGAACAGGCGGTCCGTCTCCGGCAGGCGCGCCGCGTCCAGCGCCGCGCCGGGGGTGAAGGTCAGCTCGCCGAAGTAGACGCGGCCCTCCACGTCGTACAGGTCCACCCGCACGAAGGAGAACGGCTGCGACAGGCGGGCGGCGGCGGACAGCATGTGCGCCAGTCCCGCAGGGCGGGGCAGCGTGAAGTCCGGCGGCGCGGCCTGCCCGTCACGGGTGATGGGCAGGAAATGCCAGTCGGGGTCGAAGAAGTAGAATTTCGGCTTGCCATGGCTGCGGCCCTCGCAGACCAGAATGTAGCGGGGCTGGCCGTGGAAGCAGTAAATTTTGTAGTCGGGCAGGTCGTCGCCGTGGCCCAGAAACCGCTCGCAGACGATCTTTTTGGGGATGGGGCGGTACTGCAGCTCCGCAAAGTCCCGCCAGAAATCGTGGCGCAGCCACTTGTTCAGTGTGCGGACGGCGGCCTCCCTGTCCAGCGTGGACTTGTCGGGGCAGAGGATGTTGTAGCCGCAGCCGTGGTTGCATTTCAGCACGAAGGCGTGGGGCAGGGCGTCCCATGGGATGTCCCGGGGGCGGTCCCACGCGCCGTACAGCTCGTTGAGGATGTCGCCGCAGCCGCAGGACTCCACGTAATCGCGGACGGCATACTTGTCGGCGCACCGGGTCACCAGCGGGTCGCTGCCGTAGCGCCGCAGCTTCAGCCACATCAGCTTTTCGTTGAGCGTCCGGGGTGTGCGGAGGTCCAGCGGGCGGCCGAAGGTACGGCGGAAGCGCCAGCGGCTGCACAGCACGGGGCTGATGGGCGCCAGCAGGTACATGGCGCGGGCCTCAAGGCGGGTCAGGAAGCTCATAAATCAGAACGTGTGGTGGCAGTTGGCAAAGACCTTCTGGATGTTCTCCGCGCCCAGACGCTCGATGGAGCGGCCCTCGGCCCGCAGGTCGCGGCCCAGTGCGGCGGAGGCGATCTCGATGAGGGCGGTACACACCGGCGTGGGGATGCTCAGGTGCCGGCCCAGAGATTCCAGCATCACCAGACCCTGGGGCACGTCCTCGGAGATGTAGCGGGAGTCCACCACCACGGGGCCCTTAGCGCGGTACGGCGAGGCGGCGTACTCCTCGAACACGGCGCGGGCGTCGATGGAATCGTCCAGGCTGTTGCGGTACTTGCAGGCGTCGAAGTAGTTCAGGCGCTCGTAGCCCAGGTGCTCCAGCACGTCCATCTTCTCCTTGTCCAGCTGATCCAGAATACGGTAAACGCTGGGAGTCCAGACCTCCCAGTACATGCAGTAGTCGCCCTTTGTCTTTTCGATGCGGGGGATGCTCATCACCGCACCCACCGTGTGGACCATCATGTTGGGGTTATGCAGGGCGGCCTCCACCACGGAGGACAGGTAGACATAGTGGAACTGCATGGACTCCAGCATGTCCCTGACCTTGGGCAGGTTCTCCACGGGGTACACACCCACGGGGTTGCGGACGTTGCGGAAGCCTACCCGCACGAAGCCGGTATCGTCCACGCGGCAGTCGATGGTGGAGCTCTCGCCCTCGATGATGGTCAGATCCTTATCGGGGCAGTGTTTCAGGAAGTAGGCGGTGGAGAAGTAGCCCGGGGAGATAAGCACCACCTGGCCCTTCCGCAGCAGCGGCGCGATGCGCTGGATCAGCTGCTCGTGGACGTTGGTCTGGGTGGTGATATAGACCAGGTCCGCCGTGGCAACAGAGGACAGGTCAGTGGTGACGGCGTGGATGCGCGCCGTCTGCTCCTCTCCCTCCTGCCAGAGGGTGATCTCGTTGTTGTGGGCACAGACGTAGTCGAACGTCTCGTTGTGCATGGAGTGGGAAGTTTTGACCAACGTAACCTCGTGGCCCTTCAGTGTCAGGTCAGCCGCGTTGGCGCAGCCCATATTGCCGGCGCCCAGAATCGTGATCTTCATATGGTACCTCCTTTATACGTTATTGATGCAGGTGCAGCCGCTTGTTCTTGGCGGCGATCTTGTCCTTGAAGTAGTTCTGGATCGTGTCGCCATAGTAGGCACAGCGGTTCAGATCCTGATATTTGTTGATCTCCAGGATACGGATGCCCTGAGACGAGATGGCCACGTCAAAGCCCAGATACTCCAGCTGGCCGAAGTAATTGCAGATGTCGGTCAGGGTCTGCTTCACCTTGTCCCACTCCGGCAGCTGGCCCTCAATGAGCATGCCGGTATCCGGATGGTTGGGGCAGGGCGTGATGACGTGGTTTTTCAGCTGGGTGCCGTCGTAGAAGCGGCCGGTGTCCACGTCCACCTTGGCGGACACGCCGCCGTACCCCAGGTTATCGGTGAGCTTGGTGGAGCCGGTGCCGATGCGCATGTAGGCGTTGGCGATATAGGGGTCGCAGCCGGTGGGATTCAGGACCATGACGCGGATGGTGTTGACGGAGCCCGGGTAGAGGGGGCGCAGCGCCTCGTGCATGGTCAGGAACTCCGTGACGTTGTAGTAGCGGTCCAGGCTCTGGAGCTTGGTGAGCACCGCGTCGCGGTCCACCTCGTCGTGGTTGATGTAGTACTTGCCGTCGGCATAGGAGAGCTTGCAGAAGCCGTCGCCGTGCTCGCCGGCGCTCTGCTTCAGAGCCAGCGCGCCCTCGTGCTCCAGCAGGGAGACGATGCCCTCAAAGCCGGAGGGGTACTCCGCAGGGCAGTCCTCCATGCGCAGGGCGTAGGGGACGCCATTGCGCTGCATGATGTGGTAGTAGTAGCGGGGCGCCGCGTCCTTGAAGGGCTCGATGACGTGGCGGTAGGTCATCTTGTCGTCGATCCACTTCTGATAGTGATTGTTGATGGGGCACAGCCAGTGGTAGTCGCGGTCGGACAGGAAGTCGCGCCAGTTGTCCTCCGTCAGCTGGTACTGGTCGATGCGGAAGGAGTAATAGCCGCGGCGGTAGCTCCACAGCTTTTGACGCAGGGTGGTGTTGTGGAAGTTCCGCAGGTCATCGAGAACGCCATTGACGTACTCGTGGAGCATATAGTCCCGATAGCCCGGGCGGCAGCACACCTTCTTAAACAGCTTCCAGCCCCGGTCCTGAATGCGCTTCACCGTGACGACGGGGCGGGGATAGCAGCGCTCGTCCCGCTTGCGGCAGAGGTAGTCCATCACCCGCGGGTCGATCGTACCATCGTGCAGCAGGGCGGGTGCGGGGTTGCAGCTCATGACGCACAGGCCCTTGGCGGTGATGCGGAAGTGGATGGAGTAGTACTCCATCTGGGGCATGAACAGGCAAAACTCCCGTATCTGGGCGGACACCGACTGCCACAGGGGCAGCTGCTTGTCGTCGTCGAACACACCGGTGACGGGGTCTGCCTGCACCGTATCGCCATCGCGGTAGACGATGCGCAGGTCCACGATCCGGGGGTCCGTCAGCTGCTCGTTGAGGATGACGGCGCGCAGCTCCGTCATGTCGGCGCCGCAGACCGCCTGCTCCGCGTCCAGAATGTCCACCAGCTCCATGAGCACGTAGTGATGGCGGCGGTTCTGCAGGGTGTACAGCAGAGCCTCCTCCGTCACGGGACGGCGGTTCATGATATAGTTCACGCCATCATAGGTCAGGCGGAAAAACGGCGCACCGGCGTGGTAGGAGGCGGGGCGGAACAGCAGGCGGCCCTTCTCCCGCAGCAGGCGCAGCAGCTCTCGGGCATCGCCGCCGGCATAGCCCGCGGGACAGTCCGGCATCCGGACGATCACGGTCTTGTCATCGCGGCGCAGCACGTGGTAATACATCTCCGGCAGGTACTGCGTCACGCCGGTAAGGCAGTAGCGCAGGGAGGGCACGTCCTCGATCCACTTCTTATAGCTGTTATTGACGGAGCCCAGAGAAATATAGTCGCGGTCGGACACGAAATCCCCGCAGTTGGCCTCGGTCAGGCCGTACTGGTCGATGCGGTCATAGAGGAAGCCGTTGCGGTGGGCCCAGCGCATCAGCTGCGGTTCGGCGTAGGGGTTCTCCAGCGTGTCGGCCTTCTTCTGCCTGTTCCATGCCTTCAGCGTACCGGAGGAGTAGCCGCGTTTGCCGTACCAGTACTGGTGATAGGCAAAGTCTCCGGCCTTTTTGGCGGGACTCAGCAGCTTTTCGCAGAGCTTGCCGGCCTTGCGGAGGGGACGGTTGACGTATACGTCCTCCTTCACCATCTCCGGAAAGGCGCAGTTGCGGAAAAACGCCTCCCGCAGGGCGGGCAGATCCGCGTCAGGGCAGCGGCGCTTCAGCTTCAGGATGTCCACATAGGTGTCGGACGCCAGAGTGCCCGTGAGCCGCGCATCGGTGCGGCTCATGGCCTGAAGGTACAGCGGGTGCTGCTCCCGCTGGTAGGCGTGCAGCATCTGGAAAAAGCGGCTGCGCTCCTCCCTGCGGTCCACGCTCTGGCCGGACTGCTTCCGGCGGTAGCGCTCCGCGCAGACCTGAGTGTACGTAGCTTCATTGGGCTCCCGCAGGAATGTCTCGAAGCAGTCGGTATATCGTTCGACGGTGTGTTCCATGTTCTGGTCCCCCTGTGTTATATAGTATTCCCCGGCGCGTATGGCCGGTGTGAAAAGTGTCTGGTTCGTTACCGCAGCTGCGGGCCGTGCTCCTGCCGTCGGGCGCGGAGGTACACCAGCGCCGTCGCCGTGACCGGCGCGCAGGCGTAGATGTGCCACAGCAGCTTTTTGGCCCGCGGCGAGGTGCGGTAGCCCTCCGCCGTTCTGGCCGCCGGCCAGTGGCGCTTAAAGATGCGGTGCATGCAGCGGATGTGCCGGATGCACACCGGCAGCGGGATGGCGCGGGAGGCCGGCAGGAGCCGGCCGGTGCTGGGGATCTCCCGGCAGACGAAGAAGTCGCCGTCGGGGTGGGCGGACTCCGCCGCCTGAGAGTACGCGGCAAACAGGTTCTGCATGCTGCGGACGTGGGCCATATTGCGGCGGCCGCGAGTGATGCTGCCGCCGTCGGTGTTGTAGTGGTACAGGGCCGCATCGGTGCGGCTCAGGCGGGCGCAGCGCTCCGGCAGGCGGCACATAAAGGCCGCGTCCAGATGGTACAGGCCCTCTTGGAAGTGAAAGCCCTTCCATATTTCAGCGCGGTAGAGCTTGTTCATCAGATTGTGGCTGATCTCGTTGCGGAACATGGCTTCCGTCAGCTGCTCCCGCCGGTAGGTCACGGGGCCGCCCAAGGTGACGGAGCGCATCTGCTGGTACGCGCCGTCGTTGACCATCTCACACTGGGCGATATCCGCCGCGGTATCCCGCAGCAGGGCGTACAGCGTCTCGTACATATTGGGCTCCAGCCAGTCGTCGGCGTCCACGAAGCCGATAAGTGCGCCGCCGGCGGCGTCCAGCCCCGCGTTGCGGGCGGCGAAGGCGCCCTGATTGGGCTGGTGTATCACATGCACCCGCCGGTCGCGGGCAGCGTAGTCATCGCAGATGGCGGGAGAACTGTCGGGCGAGCCATCGTCCACCAGCCAGATCTCCAGATTGGTATACAACTGGCACAGCAGGCTGTCGACACAGCGGCGCAGGCTGCGCTCCGCCTTGTAGACCGGTATGATAACGCTGAGCAGCGGCTGATCTGTCACGGCTGTTCCCCCTTATAGTACGATGCGATCATGGCGGCTACGGCATCGATGGAGAACCGTTGGCACACCTCGGGGCCGCTGTCCCTGGTCGTCTCGGACGCGGCGGCGGTCAGCAGGGCCTCCGCCCATCCGGCGGCGTCCGACAGCGGCACCTGCCGTGTCTCCGGCGACAGCAGGGCCTCGACGGGAATATGCTCCGAGCATACCACCGGCAGGCCCGCGGCCTGGGCCTCGATGGCCACAATGCCCAATCCCTCGAACCGGCTGGGGAACGCAAACACGTCCATGGCCCACAGCAGCCGCTCCACGCCCCCGGTCACGCCGTAGAAAATGACGCGGTCCGCGATGTTCAGCGCGGCGGCGCGGGACCGGAGCTTTTCTTCGTCCGCGCCCTCCCCTACCAGCAGCAGGCGGGCACGAGGCTCCCGCGTCAGAATGGCGGGGAGGATGTCCAGCAGGAATTCCTGATTTTTCTGATAGCACAGGCGGCCCACATTGCCGATGAGCACGCCGTCGGAGCAGCCCAGCTCCGCCCGAGCCGCCTCCCGCTGCTTCGGATCGAAGCGGAAGCGGGACAGGGCGATGCCGTTGGGGATAAATGTATAGCCTCTGGCAGTCAGGTCCCGCTGGGAAAACAGGAAGCTTGCCGCATCCCGGGAGCAGGCCCAGAGCGCCGTGGCATAGCGCCCCAGATGCTGCCGCCCCATGCGGTGGAGCAGCATTTTCGCCCAGCGCAGCGGGCTTTTCCGCAGGGCGGTGTTATGGCTGTGGGCGATGCGGACCGGCACACCGGCCTGCATCGCCAGCTTGGCGTAATATAGAGAAAGACTCTGGAACGCGTTGATGTGCAGCACATCGTAGTGCCGCTCCCGCAGCAGGCGGCGGAACATGGCGTGGTTCGTCAGAAGGCGGCGCTGGCTGCCGGACAGCTGGTAAAACCGGATGCCCAGCTTCTCCAGCCGCGCGGTAAACACGCTGTCCAGCAGCTTGGAGGTCACAATGTCGATCTCCAGCTCCGACAGGTCTGCGTGGGTATAGACGCTGGCCAGAAACGACTCGATGCCGCCGGACTCCCAGCTCTCGCAGAAGCAGCATATCCGTTTCACCCGCCGCTCTCCCCTTTCCGTTTATAAGGTCAGCTCGCCCTCCAGATACGCCTGATACCGGTCGCAGATGGGGGCAGTATCGCCGAAATCGATCTGGCGGCCCCTGTGGAGCCACAGCACTTTGCTGCACATCTCCCGCACCTGGGACAGGGAGTGGGAGACCAGGATGGTGGCGGCGCCGCCGTGGATGATCTCCCGCATCTTGGCCTCGCTCTTTTTGCGGAACGCGCCATCGCCCACGGAGAGTACCTCGTCCAGAATCAGGATGTCCGGCTGGACCAGGCTGGCGATGGAAAACGCCAGGCGGGACTTCATGCCGGAGGACAGCTGCTTGAAGGGCCGGTCCTCGAAGCTCTTGAGCTCCGCGAACTCAATGATGCTGTCATACGTCTCGTCCATGAATTTGCGGCTGTAGCCCAGCATGGCGCCGCGGAGATAGGCGTTCTCCCGCACGGTCAGCTCGCCGTCGAAGCCGCTGGCCAGCTCCAGCAGGGCGGCCACCTCGCCGTTGCGGCGGATGTAGCCCTCCGTGGGCTCCATGATGCCGGAGACGGCCTTCAGCAGGGTGGATTTTCCCGCGCCGTTGGTGCCGATGATGCCCATCATCTCCCCCTTGTCCAGAGAAAATGTGATGTCGCGGTCGGCCCAGAACTCGTTGACGTGATAGTTGCCCTTGAGCTTGCGCATCACGTACTCCTTCAGGCCAATGTCCTTGAAATCGCCGGTCATGTAGCGGATCGACACATGATTTACTTCCAGAATGCTCATATTGCCCCCGTTACACGTAATACAAAAACTTGGTGTTGTACTTTTTATAGATCAGGCAGCCCAGCCCCAGCACGATGACCACGTCCGCCAGCATCAGCAGATGGAACCACACGCTGGGGATGGTGGCCTCGATGACGATCTTCCGGAAGTACCGGATAAAGAGGTAGATAGGATTCAGCAGGAACAGGTTCCGGATCATAGGCTCGTAGGTGTCGATGGAGTAGAAGATGGCGGACATATACATCAGCAGCTGCAGAAACACGGTCCACAGGTACTGGATGTCGCGGAAGAACACAAACAGCGCCGATAAGATCAGCCCCACGCCGATGTTGAACAGCAGCAGCAGCACGATGGGGTACACCAGCAATATCAGCTTCCAGGTGAACGTGATGTTGTCGATGATGCAGAACACAAAAAACACGCACAGCGTGATGCCGAAGTTGATCAGCGTCTGCACGTTCTTGGAGAACAGAAACAGGTACTTGGGCACGTTGACCTTGGTGAAGATGGATGCGTTGCCCATCAGGGACATCATGCCCTGGGACGTGGATTCGTTGAAGTAGGTGTACACCAGGTTGCCGCAGAACAGGAACGTGGTGTAGTGCTCGATGTGGCGGCCGAAGAAGTGGGTGAACACCAGGCGCATCACCAGCAGCATCAGAAGGGGCGACAGCACGCTCCACAGCATGCCCAGCACCGTCCGCTTGTATTTTTTCTTAAAGTCCCGCTTCACCAGTTCCTCGAACAGGAAGCGGTAGCGTGTATATTTTTTCAGCATGTGTACTCCGTTGGTCATAGAAATTTTGGCGCTGCAGACTGCCTCCGCAGCCCGCAGAAAGTCGAGGTTATCGTATCACTTTTCACCAAGAAAGTCAAGAGATGTGCGGTAATCCGCTAATTTGTAGTGTTCTACCTGAAAACGTTTTTATCCTCCTCTCCCCCGCTTCTGACACGAAAAATAGCGGCGCCGCAGGACTATGCGAGGTGCATAGTCCTGCGGTGCGGGGCCGGTCTGCGGGGCGGTGCGGAAGTCGAGGAAAAAGGCGCAGACTTTCCTATTGACAATGCGGCGGAACTATGCTACCATGCAGTTAGATTACTTTAACCGCCACGTGAGCGGTTTTTTCTCCCATGGCGGTTAGAGTAGTCTAACTTTGCTGTGGACATAGAACACCCACATATCACAGGTCTGACGTCCACCGCGGCAGGCGGCGCGGGAACATGCCGTCTGCGGTGACGGTCGGAGCCAAATAGAAGAAAGGAATCTGATACTATGAAGACTGCTGTTATTTACTGGAGCGGCACCGGCAATACGGAGGCCATGGCAAATGCTGTGGCAGAGGGCATGAAGGAGGCCGGCGCGGAGGTCACCATGCTGACGCCCGATCAGGTACAGGCCGGCGAGCTGGGCGGCTACGGTGCCATCGCCTTCGGCTGCCCCGCCATGGGCTCCGAGGTGCTGGAGGAGATGGATTTCCAGCCCATGTTCGACGCCTGCAAGAACATGCTCAGCGGCAAGCGCGTGGCGCTGTTCGGCTCCTTCGGCTGGGGCGACGGCCAGTGGATGCGCGACTGGGAGAGTGACTGCAGCAATGCCGGTATCTCCCTGACCTGCGAGAGCGTCACCTGCTGCGAGACGCCGGACGACACCGCTCTGGCCGCCTGCCGTGAGATGGGAAAGGCGCTGGCGGGCTAAGGCTCCCTGTTCCAGACAGAAAAAGGACGCCCTCCGAGATCTCGGAGGGCGTCCTTTTCTGCGTATCTCCGATGCCAGGAGGGAAACGTCAGCCGCACGATCCGCATGCGCATCATACCGTCGCCCAGCAGCGCCAGGAACCGGAGCTTTTGTCGGTAAGTATTGCGTAAACATGCCGCGTCATAATGCCTTCACCCGGTCAGAATATCGGCAATTCTCTCGCAGGCGAAACCATCGCCATAGGGATTCGCAGCGTTACTCATCTTGGTGCATTTTTCCGGGGAATTCAAGCAGTGATGGCAGTTCGATCGAGGCAGCGCTGCATGAACCGATGGATCGTAAGGCGGAACAAACGGTGGAATTCTTTTCGCATATCTATGGGAAAGCGCCAAATGCCGATGCGATCCGTCTTTTGATGGGCTCACAGTTCTGGTACTTCCGTCAGCTGCTGGATCAGCATATGGAGGAAGGCAGAATGCTTACCTGCTTACAGGCGGTCCTTGATTTTACCAACGCCGGTTGGCGGCAGTTATGCGATACCTTGCAATAAATCCGAAAAGTTGACTCGGACGGTCCATCCGTCCGTTTCTTATGGCCATCTGGAACGGCTGAAGGACCGCAGCGTTTATGCGCTGTCCAGCGGCGAGCGACAGCGCATCTCCATTCTCTCGGCATGGGCCATGGACACAGATATTTTTCTCCTTGACGAGCCAACGGCAAATCTCGACCTCGCAGCCACGCAGCAGTTAAAAGAGATCCTGCTGGCGCTGAAAACGCAGGGCAAAACGCTGCTGCTCAGTGAGCACCGGCTCTGCGACGTTCAGCCATATTCCATTCAAAACGGAGTCTTTCACCATGTCCATTGCGCGGGCCATCATGATCGCCCACCGGCTGAAAACCGTGCGCAATGCCGACCGGATATTCGTGGTCGATCACGGTGAGATCGTCCAGCAGGGCACCCACGACGAACTGGTGGCCGTGGACGGGCTTTACCGCCGCTTCGTGGTGGAGCGCCAGCAGGCCGCCGGCTGGAAGGTCTGAAGCGGCGCGGTTCGGAGACTCCTCCTACCATTTCTGTCGCGTGTTTCGATGGGTTAACGGCATGGCCGTAATGTTGCGTAGAGGATGGCGGCGGTCATCATGAGCATCAGCGCAAGGTTTCCCCACCGCCAGCGTCTCGCTCCCACGAAGGCAGGCATCGCGCCCCAAGCAGCAAGAGCCAGCACCATAACGGTGATAACGTTGATAAATGAACGACTATAGATGTAGTGAAGCATCAATGCAATTTTCCTCGGATTGGTGCAATTACGCGGTCTTTTACAATGCTGCGGAAGTAGGCATATTCTTCACAACGGTGATATACCAGCCAAAATATGGCATTCGGTACAATCGCCGTGAACATTGTCATGACTGCAAAACGCAAAACCGTTGTTGCAGAAGATAGAACTACATATCGGATCGTCAGCATGACAATCAAAATAGTTGTGAGCAGGAGAACTCTCCTGAAATAACGGGCAAAGAAAGGCTTACATGAGACTTCAAACCCATACCTATGGAGAATAAGCGGATCATACCACAGGCTGATTGCTGCTCGCGATAAAAATGTGGCGAACAGAACGCCAAAGACTCCCCATAGCTTTCCGAGAAAGATTGAAAGAATAATATTTAGAATCGCCACCAAAATCGGCCGAAACTTTCCTTGCTTAAATAACCCTATGGTCGAGCGGAACACCCAAAGCGTATTCATGTAACCTGCCACGAAGAAATTGATCGCAATGGCAATCGATATGGGAAGTCCCAGTACAAAGCGCTCACCAGCCCATATCTGCACAAACGGATCTAATAATGTAACCAGCGCAATAAAGCTGAATCCATACAACCAAAAATTCAGGAATTCAACTTTCTTGAATAGTGCATAGCCCGCATGTTTATCTTCCGTTGCGAAGAAATTTCCGAGGCTTCCCGTAATGGCTGCTGTGATCTGGCAAAGCACACTGGTTACGGAATCGCATATGAGCGTATAGTTTGACAGTCGCCCGACCCATAAAACGCCGACAACGGCAGAAATGATAATGTTATCCGTTCCATTCAGCGCAACATGACCAAACCGGGACAAGACCAGCGCTTCGGTATCTTTTCTAATCTGCACACGTTCTTCCGCGCTAAGGCTAGCGCCTTGATAGGTCTGTATCTCGGGATATCTTTTATCAACCAAATGTGCAACGTACAAATTCAAGAAAATGTTGCCGGCAAGCTGAATCAGAAGATACAAAAGATATTTTCTGAACAAGAGCAGCAAAACAATTTGCAGTCCAGATTGCAAAATGGCCATCGTGTTCTGCACATTTGTCTTGATGTATTCTTTCTGGTCGGCATACAAAACCGACGCTTTATACGACGAAAACCAATATGAAATCGATGTGTTGACCAGAAAAAGGATATAGTACAGTGTGAGCCCGGAAATGTCCGGCTTATCCTTGATGATGTAATCCATAAAAGGGATTACACAGAGGCCCAAGAGAAAAATTACCACTCCAATAATTATATATATCTTCTTGTAAAATTGGAGCAGCGCAGCTGTCTTTTGATAGTCCTTTACCGCCACGGGTGCGTACATACGATAAACCATGGCGGAACCAAATCCCAACTCTGCAAGAGACAGCACCGTCAGGATATTGCTATACAATCCATTTACGCTGAGGTACGCTTCATTCAAGCAGTAAATGAAAATTGTGCGGACGGCAAAGTTCAGCAAGATTGCGAGCACGCGTCCCAAGAAACCGCTGGCAAAATTTAATGCTGAATTTTTAAGACGACTATTTTCCATGCTTCTTCAAATACTCGCTTTTTCGCAAGGTCGATATATCATAATTATATTCCATGTCCAGATATATTTTTCCGTTGGTCTTTAGCTTTTCATAAACTTCTCTATTGCGGTATTTTATAACTTTAGCAGGATTCCCTCCCACCACCGCAAGAGGAGGAATATCGTGTGCAACAACTGCACCCGCACCAATAACGGCACCCTCGCCGATGGAAACTCCGGGAATGATCGTAACGCGACTGCCAATCCATACGTTATTTCCTATGTTGACAGGTTTCAAAACAAACCGACGGTCGTAGGGAAGTGATTGGAGATCGTCGCTGTCGTAATTGTGGTTTGCCGTCCAAATCTCAGCTCCGCGCGAAATGATTACACCACTGCCTATATTTACGCCGCCCTCACATTTAGCAAAGAAGCCTTCGCCGATCCACGTGTTGCTGCCGATGCTCAATTTGCTCGGCGAGCTTATGCTGTATCCCCTACTTAAATATACGTTTCTCCCTACAGAGGCCATGCAGGCAAAAAAGCGCTTTAATTTTCGGCGCTCAATCCAGCCTGTAAGCCATATGTTAAATCTGTTCCGAAGTGTCATGCAGCAGCATCTCCTAATAAAGCGGCTTTCCTTTTCCTCGTATTATGTGCCAGATGCAACGGAGTACATATCTGCTTTGCCGTTTCAGCTTTTGAATAGTGCTTTCTTCCAGATATCTCCGTATTGCTTCCTCAAGTCCGTTCGTATCTGCGCTGGCATAGAATGAACTCCTTTGTGGACTTGGTGCTGCCGAACAAAGCAGATTCCGGTTATATTTGATCACTGTCTCTACATTGGCCGGAGTAAGCGTCAAGTTGCAGCGGTCAAGTACATCCATCCCTTTTCCCGAATTCACGAGAATTGCCGATATTCCTTTGTTATCATCTACCGGCAGCTCCACTTCAGCACCCCAGAAATCCCCCAAAATGATATCACTGCCTGCCGTAAAATTACGAAAGTGACACTGATAACACGTTGGCTTTAATGTAACGCTTCCTAAGAAGCCGTTCATATACGCATCTGCGGCTTCTGGCTTGCTGTAGGTTCGGTGATGGCCAAACTCCATTCTCACAGAGCTATTATGCCAACCCTTCTTCTTGTTACGAAACTCCATCCTTGTAAGCCTTGCGCCATATTTCCTTTCCTGCATACCAATATACGTTTGCAGCATATGGTCGCTGGGAATCCCATGGCAGATCAACTCCACAAGAACCAGATTCGGATACTCTTTTCCAAGAAATGTGCGCAGTCCCGCGACCTGGCAGGGGCACCCGCTGAACAAAACCTTGCACCCCTTTTCCAGCACATCTTTGACTTCCCGATAGCAATACCCCACATCGCTTTGGGCATACTTGGAGCCCATCATCCGCAGCATATCTTCCTTGGCATAGGAAAGGATGTGCTTGACATGAAACTCGTCATCAAACACTGCGCCGCATACATATCCGCCATCGCGGAGCATTTGGTCGGCAAGCTCATAAAAAACACCGCCCGAGCTGCTGCGCATCCGCATAGGGTCATTCTCGCTTTTGGCTGCAAAGGCTACAGGATACCCCTCATCAGGTTTTCCTTTGTTCCCCAAAATTGGACAAGCCTTTTCACATCGGCTGCAATGAATGCAAATGTCTTCATTGATCTGAGGATATCTAAAATCCAGATGAACCTTGTCCAAGCTGATCGCATCTACCGGGCAAGCATTTATGCAAGCGCCGCAGATCGCACATTCTTGAACCGAAACCTTATCAATCATCTCTCCACATCCCTCAGCACTTCGTCTATATATGCTTTTGCGTGGTCGATCTCATCTTTCAGGCAGCGTCGCACGGCTGTCCAGTCCGTGCCAGCCGGGATCTCCGTCTCCGTTGTTACCATGTGGTCAGATAGCCCCAGCATGGTGGTAAAGTCGCGCATCCGCGTATTGATTTTCTCCGTGCGCTCCACGACGGCGAATTCCCTCTCGAATATCACCGAAAATGCCGTCGCATGGAAGGAGTTGGACAGGATAAAGTCCGCGCCCTGTACCAATCCAAGGAAATTCTCCGGTCCGCAGAGTGGGAAGCAGCGCTCGGCATACGGAATCTTGAAAACCGAGTAGATATGCAAGCCTCGTTCCGCCGCAATTCTCCCCGCCAACTTGCGGACAGCAGGGCTATTATCAAAGTCATATACCAGCAGATATGGTTTCTCGCAGCGCTCCGGCTTCTCAGCCATCGCCTCCCACTGTGCCCGGTCAAGCAGGAATACCGGATCAAGGACGGTTACAGCGTTTGTGATCCCCAACGTCTTCAGCACAGAAAGACCGGACTTTTCGCGCACAGCAATATAGTCAAAACGCTTGAGATACTGCGCCGTCACCTCCCGCAGCTCCTGCGGAAACTCATCCACCGCAAAGCTGGCCGCGTAGGATGCGCGAATGCCATGCAGCGCAAAATCCAGATAGAAGGCCGGATCTTTCCCGTTGGGAAACAGCGGATTCCAGATCTGGTCGCTTCCAGCGAGAAACGCATCCGCCTCCGGCGGCTCCTTTTTCAGTTCCTCGTTGGAGGTGTATCGTTTTGTGAGATCAAGGTACTTGGCCGTAAAGCTGTCAAACGCCCTTTTGCGCGGCAGCATATGTAATCTGCCCGGAAGCTTCGCCAGCAGGTACGCCTGTTTCAGAAAAGGCTTGTCGTATTTGGGGTTTCCGACGATATCCAGCCGGTAATGCTTCGATAGATAATCCGGTTTATAGTCGATGATCTTCACATCATGCCCCAGCGACTTCAAATAGGTTTGCAGGGCGTAAGCCTGTAAGGATGCACCGACATTGTATACGTCGTGGCAAGTAATTGTACAAATTTTCATGGCTTGCCTTTTTCCATAATCCTTCTCACAATCCGCCCCAACTTTGCCTTCATCTGTGTGCGTTTCGGAAGCCAACTCATGGAGTACCAGTGGATCGAGTATGTATTCTCTGTTTTCGTCAGTTTCCCAGTTGTACTGTCCATAGGGTTGAAGTAATCATCCGGATAGACATGGATACCTGCGACGATCTGTTCCTGCCCATTACAGATAAGTCCAAAGCGTTCCAACACATCCGTATTGAGATGCGGGCAGCCTACGGCGTTCAGACTTCCGTCCGCGTTGGCGAAGTGCAGCTTTTTGTATTCATCGATCATGGCCTGCACAATGGGCTGATGCGGCACGGCCGCCATAACCTGCCCGCTGTTGACAAACCGGTTATTTTCAAATCCAATAAATCCCTCGTCATTCAGCAATGGCGAAATATCCCGCACAACCTCCACATCGGTGTCGAAGTACACGCCGCCGTACTGCTCCAGCACGACAAGGCGCATGACGTCGGACACGAAGGCGTATTTTTTCGCGGCATACGCCTCCGCCATGAAGGGCATGGCGAGGTAATCGCAGTTGTCCTCGTTCCACTCGCGGATCTCAAAATCCGGGCAGAACTTCTTCCAGCTGGCGATGCACTTTTTGGCAAGCTCCGGCTTTTCGCCGCGGCCAAACCAGCAGTAATGAACGATTTTCGGGATCATGGGTCACCCCTCCATCAGCGCATAGATCTTCTCGACCTCCGCGCCGTTCGTATAGTCTCGCTTTGCGCAGTTCTCCGACAGCCGCTGCATCCGGGCAGGGTCGCGCAGCAGCGCGGCAATTCCGGCGGCGCAGCCCGCATTGTCCATGGGGACGATCAGGCCATCCACACCGTCCTCCAGCTGGCTGCCGGAGGTAACATAGTCCGTGATGACGACAGGCTTTCCAAGAAGCTGCGCCTCCCGCACGGTGACGGCCTTGCCCTCATAGCGGGAGGGCTGCACATACAGGTCGCAGGCGCGCATATAGGGGTAGGGGTTGTCTTTCTTGCCGAGGATGATGACGCGATCCTGCATACCGGCTTCGGCGATCTTCTGGCGGATCAGCGGCTCATCGCCGCCATAGCCGATGAGATACCACGTTACGTCAAGGCCGTCCGCCACCAGACGGCGGCAGATATCCGGCACATTGTCGAAGTTTTTGGCGTCGCAGAAGCGGCCAACAGAGAGAATCAACACGCTTCCGTCTGATGACATATCGGTCTGTGGTTCTTCCGTCTGCTTGCGGATCAACTCTTTTGGCAGGATATTTTCAATCGTCCGCACCTTTCCTGCCAGTTCCGGAAAGGCCGTTTGAAAACTTTTAGAGGCTTGTTCAGACACACCGCAGATGGCATCATACTTACTCCACATGGCAAGCTCCGTCGCACGGTCGAAGGACAGCGCTGCATAGTCGGTGTGGATCCACGCTGCGTATTTCTTTGCCCTCGCCCGTTCCCGTGCAAAGTAGTGCGGCGTCAGGAAGCTGATGGCAAGATCATAGGTTTTGTCGGAAATCTGCGGCATAGAGCGCAGCGTGTACTTGTGGCTATACGTCAGCGCTGCAACGGAGGGCTTCTCGTCGGGATGCTGCTTGTCAAAACGCCGCGCCGCAAGCTTTCCTTGCAGCCGCCCACAAAGTACGCCGAATTGACCGCTTCTGATAAGCGACGCCATCGGCACGGCCAGCGAGGCATACTGCGGAATCTCCGGCAGAAGATTTGCCTTGGGATTCAGATATGGCATCAGCTCGCCGCTGTGCCGCATCAGAAAGAGGTCAACGTCATAGCGGTCATAGTCGATGGAATCCAGCAGCCCCAGCAGGCTGCGCTCCACGCCCCCAAGCTCCATGGCCTGGGAGAAGATGAGAACGGTGTGTTTCATCTCTGCTTTTTTCTCTCCATCGACCGTTTGTGCAAAAGTACATAGAGTTTTTCTGGCATAATACTTTTGACAAAATGCTTTGCTAAATCAATATAAATATATACATATAGATATCTTGGAAAATGAAAAAGAGAAAAGCCATCTCTCATCACATGTGCAGCATTCATGCGTGACTCCAGGCTTCTGCGACTAGCGGCGGCGTGGTCATCGCGCATTTTATAGAGCGGCTCGTCCAAATTATATCCAGCGTACCCCTTGGCGTAAAGTTTGTACCAAAGGTTAACATCTTCAAAGCGAAGCATCCGCCTATCTTCCGTATAGCCTCCCACTGCCAGATACGCCTCTCTGCGGATCATACAAGGAGCGTGGCAATGGACTGGACTGTGCTTGATAAAGTCGCGCTTGGTAGGCTCTTCGATCGCATAGCTTCGCCCCCAGTCACCATGCTCGTCAAAGAAGATCATCGGCGTGCTGACAATGGCATATTCAGGGTGCGCGTCTAGGAAAGCAGCTTCTTTTTCTATCCGTGTAGGAAGCGAAATGTCGTCGCCATCCATCCGGGCCACATATTCGCCGGAGGCCACCTGCAAGCAGCGATTCAGCGTATGGTTCAAGCCCATATTCCGCTCGTTCTGGAGCAGTAAAATTTTCTCAGGAAACCTCCCCTGATACTCTTTTGCAATGCCATAGGTATTATCCTTTGAGCCATCATCACATAAAATGAGTTGCCAATCTGAAAATGTCTGCGCGAGGACAGAATCAATGGCTTCCGGCAGCGTCTCGGCACAGTTATAGATGCCCATAATGATAGAAACTTTTGGCATATCCATTCTCCTTTGCAGATCTATTTAAGAAACTGCCCACATGGCTTATAGCCTATAATGGCATGCAGCGGCGCTTAACCCTTCATCCTCGCCATGCACTTCAAAAGGGAAAATACTCCCACCGCAAAATTCAGCTTACAGCAGGCGAAAAACGCCCACCAATGCGGAGGAAAATATCGCATGGGCAGCGTTTTGATTGCCGCACGATATTCTTTCTCCGACAGGATACCTCTGATTTCCCTCAAGGCTTCACGGTTTGGAAGTGCCAGCGCATTTAAGCCCAGACCGATAATACTGAGGCTGATACGGTTGTTGAGTGCAATTAAAAGCTCTTCCTTTCGCTCACCACTTGCAAGTACGACGGTATTATACATGCACTCGAATAGGCGCTTCCACTGCGCATTGAGTTTAGGCTTATATGTACTCGTCAGAGATATTGTGTTGTTCTTTCTGTAATGGCTAAAATATCTTCGGATATATACTCCACACCTTGCTGATTTTAAAGCTTGCATATTGAACAATGCATCTTCCGTTCCAACTTTCTTCGTATCAACGAACTCTGCATTGTTTTCGATGAGGAGCACTCTTCTATACAACTTTCCCCATGCAGTTACAAGCGTGTCTGCATTTTCCGGATGTTTTAAAAACGCCCCATGCAAACCAACTATGGTTTCATAAACTTGTGTAAAAAACTCTTCTTCGTCAAAAACAATGTAGTCATCATAAAAGAGCGTCTTTGGCCGTTGCGCATTCTGGAATTCTCTGATATACGGCCAGAAGACAATGTCCGCCTCATGCTTTACAGCCATGGCAACAGCGGTTTCACAGGTTTCTAAATCAATCCAGTCATCACTGTCTACATACATAACATAGTCGCCGGTGGCAAAAGAAAAACCAACATTGCGTGCCGCAGAAAGTCCAGCATTTTTCTGGGAAATCACCTTAATCGTGCTGCCTTTTGCCACATACTCATCTAATATCTCACCACTCTCATCTGTTGCCCCATCGTTGACACAGATGATCTCGATATTCCGGTATGTCTGGTTGATCAGGCTGTCCATACATTGCCGGAGATAGGGCGCGACATTATAGACGGGCACGATGATGCTTACCTTTGGCGTTGGCTTCATATCAAGTTATCCTCCTGCTAATTTCATGTACTCCGCTGCGCTCAGTCGTGCAAAATCCTGATCAAACGGCTGGTTGATCACATTGGCATAGTAGAAATACGCAGCAAAGCCCAGTAGCATCAGGATGGTCAGCATCCTCCTATCCCTGCCGCCGATCTTCTTTAACATCCACGGAAGTGAGAGTGATTGAAAAATCAGGAAATAGTTTGCCAGCCGCGCAAAATAATTTGCCGTACCGAACAGGCCCACAAACATAATGGCGCCATTGAGCATGGTCAGGTTCACCATGAGGTTCTCCGTTTCAGAGCTGTCTGCGAACAGCTTCTTGCGATAAATACATGACAGCACCAGCGGCACATTGCAGACAAGTACACGGAAAATATTAACGCCCTCGCCTGTAAACTCAGAAATCGTGTATCCCTCTCCCAATAGCGTTGTGATATTGACGACCATGCCAAGCAGCGGGCGGAGGAGAAATCCCGCCGCAAGGGAAAATGCCAGCATCCAGTAGGTCCTCTTTGTCCACGGACGAAACTCCATGAACGGCACCAGCAGATACATCAGCGAATAAGGGTGGATCAGCGACGCGATCAGGACGCCCGCTATAAAGAAAACCCACTTCCTTTTAAGCGCAAACGTTACTGCAATGACTGCAATACCGACGGCGGCGGCCTGCTTGATACCCGCAAAAACAAACGTATAACAGCCGGTGGTAAACAGCAGGAAAACCGTCAGCGGATAATCTACAGAATATCTGTGCGCAAAAATAAAGTAGCAGCCAACCGTCAGGAAAGCCCAGAACATCAGAAAATTCTGTGTGGATACACCGCATATTTTCAGCTGGTAGTTGATCCAGTTGAAGAGAGGGTTCGCGCCTACACTCTTGTCTGTCATTTTCCACGAGCCTTCTGTGATCAGCTCATAAGCGTGGCGATACGCCTCCGTGTCATTGCACTGTGTCCGCAGTCCCGCAAAGCCTGCCAGCAGGATGATGATCAGCAGGGTGCAGAAAATCAGCCGGCGCCGCTGGCGGGAGTTCGCCGGCCCAAGCGTAACATGATCCGCACACCACGCCAGTGCAACCGTTATGAGCATGAGGATGACTAACTCTCGCATTTCAGATCTCCAAGTGTTTGATCGTCTCCGCCACAACGGCGGTTTTACTGAATTTTTGCTCCATCCGCGTCCGACCGCGGCGACCCATTTCAGCCTGCCGATCCTCCGACAGCTCTGCAAAACGCCGCATCGCGTCGCAAAGCGCGTCTGCATCCTTTGTCGGGCACAGATATCCGCTGACACCGTCCTCCACCGCCTCGCGGCAGCCGGGGATATCGCTGGTGATGAGGGCACGGCCAGTGGCGGCACCCTCCAACAGAACATTGGACATACCCTCGTGGTACGATGGCAGCACGACGCAGCCCGCCATGGCGTAAAAGCGCTTCATATCCGACTGATAGCCGTGATACTTGACCACGCCAGCCTGCTCCAATTTATCCATGAGGGGCTTATATTCCTCTTCAAATGAGCCGACGATATGAAACTCCACGCCGTCGCCGTATTCCTGCTTCATTCGCTTTGCGGCGGCAAACAGCTCGTCCACACCCTTTTCGCGCATGACGCGACCCACAAAAAGAAACCGTACCGGCCCCTCCTGCGGGTAGGGCTGATAGGGATAATCTTCTAAATTGACGCCCGCACCGCTCAGCACCACGTCGCGTCCCTGCGGCACAACGCCGGTGGCAGCGAGGGTGTCCCGATTCCCGGCATTCTCAAAAAAAACGACCCTCGCACCCTGCAACGCCGGTTTGTAGAGCGCCAGCACAAACTTCTTGAGCCAGCCGCCGTTTTCGATGGCGCTGCCAAGTCCCGTGATGTTCACGGCATAGGGGATGTGCGCCATCCGGCAGGCGAGGCCGCCGTAGATGTTGGGCTTGATGGTATAGGTCAGAACCAAATCCGGCTTGACCTCTTTCAGCATGGCCCTGTACTGCCGGAAGAGTTTGCTGTCATGGATGGGGTTCATTCCTCGGCGGTCAACGGGAAGTTCAATCACCTCGTCCACCAACTTATGAAGTTCCTCCCAGCGGTCGTTATGTGGGACAGCAACCGTAACATTCGCGTGTTTTTTCAGTTCTGAGATCAAGTCCTTGCGGAAATCGTACAGCCCACCGCTGTGATTGGCCAGTATTGCAATTCGCTTTTTCATCGTCTCTCGTCCAACGCAAGTGTTTTTAGCTCGTTGTACTTCATCATAACAACATCGCTTCTATATTTCCCCACGGAGGGGACATTTTGCTGCCCGCTCAGGTTATTCACGATCATCTGCGGCGTTTTTACGCCGCATTCATAGGCGTGCGGATAACCGCCTCCAAAGCGCGGATTGACCTCGGAAATATAATACGCATCCCCGATTTTGAAGATATCCATATCGATCTGCGCACGATACCCGCTTTCTTCAACAAAACGCGAAATCAGCGCAAACAGCTGTTCGTCCTTAAAGGAGATCGCCTTATCCGTCTCTCCGGCCCGCATCACCAATTTGTTCTTCGTAAAGGCGGCAACAACATGCCCGGAAAGCATATCCGTGTAAACATCCGCGCCGATTTCCTGCCCATTCAGAAACTCCTGAATGATCATGTCTGGCTGGTGCTGAAAGAGGAAGGCTGTCGTTTCCATATCCTCCGCCTTGGAGATATGCAGACTTGCACTGCCAAAGCGCGGCTTCACAAAAACCGGAAATGCAACCTCGCCATCAGCCAACGCCTGTTCAAACGCCGAGAATTGTACATAGGTTTTTGCACAGTGGTAGCCATGCTCTGTCAGCCAGTTATACATTGCCCATTTGTCAAGGGCCATTTCACACAACTCGTAGGAGGAACCTACAACCGTTGTGCCAATAGCTTCAAACGCTTCTTTGTGTTGAGCCAAAAGCGACAGTTCCGGATCAATCAGAGATAAAACACCATCGATGTGCTCACTTTTGCAAATCGTTAATATCTCATCGACATAACCAGGTGCGGTCATTCGAGGGACGATACAGAAAGAATCTGCATCATAAAGTGCAGGCGCATATTGGCTGCAATCCGTTGCGATTACTTTCCCCTGAGCGCCAACAGCATCTTTAAAATATTGAACAACTTTATTTCTCGTTCCGCAGCTAAGAATTAGAATGTTCATGATAAATCACTCCACTTTTTCTCCAACACAACTTCTAATCCGTGCAAGATTTCCCTCACTACTTTGGGTATTAACCTGCACTCCCGACCTGTTGAGCACCTTGCCAACTGTCCCCAGCAGAATGCGTAAATCCGTAATAAAACTGATATGCTGCACATACTCCAAGTCATATGCAAATTTCTGCTCCCACGTCAACGTGTTTCTTCCGTTTATTTGAGCCAGACCTGTGAGTCCCGGTCGCACATCGTGCCTATGGCGCTCATCCGCTGTGTAATAGAGCAAGTATTCAACCAGCAGCGGTCTCGGCCCCACGATGCTCATCTTGCCGCGGAAAATATCCCACAGCTCCGGCAGCTCATCCAGGCTTGTTGCTCTCAAATTGCGGCCAAACTTCCCTAACCGGATTTCGTCTGGCAGCAGGTTGCCGTTTTCATCCCGCGCGTCGCTCATACTGCGGAACTTATGGAGTTTGAAAATTTTCTCATCCTTTCCCGGACGCTCCTGGCAGAAGATCACAGGACTGCCCAGCTTCACGCGCACCAATATCGCCGTCACGAAAAGTATCGGACACAGAATAATCAGCGCCATTCCGGAGAGAAAAATGTCAAGGAATCGCTTGACAAACTTCTCGTAGAATCCAGCCTTGTGCCGCATCAGAACATCCCCCGGATGACCTCGCACACGCGGTCAACGTCGTCCATGCTCATTTTCGTGTCGCTGGGCAGGCACACGCCGCGGGCAAACAGATCGTCGCACACCGGCTTTTCGCTGACGCGGACAAAGTGGTAATCCGCAAAGACCGGCTGCAAATTCATAGGCTTCCAGAGGTGGCGTCCCTCAATGTTGGCCTCGTTGAGCCGTGCCAGCATATCGGCGGGTGTCACACCGCAGTCTGCATCTATCAGAGCGACGGACAGCCAGCGGTTCGGCTCGGCGCAGTCCAGCTTCGGCTGCATGGTCAGCGGCAGGTCTTTCAGGTTTTCAGAGTAGCGGGCAAAGATTGCCTGCTTCTGCTGCACGCGCAGCGGCAGCACCTTCATCTGGCCGCGGCCTATACCGGCGGAGATGTTGCTCATGCGGTAGTTGTAGCCGATCTCCTCGTGCTGGTACCACGGCGCGTTTTCGCGGGCCTGCGTTGCCAGCTTCAGGGCATGCTTGGCTTCCTCTTCCGTCCGGCACAGCAGCATACCGCCGCCAGAGGTAGTGATGATCTTGTTGCCATTGAAGGACAGACCGCCGAACTCGCCAAAGGTGCCGCATTTTCGGCTCTTATATGTAGAGCCCAGCGCTTCAGCGGCATCCTCGATCAAAGGGACATTGTGCTCACGACAGATGGCAATGATCTCATCCAGCTTGGCTGGGTTGCCATACAGATGCACCGCGACCACCGCCTTGGGCACACCGTATAGTTCAAAGGCATGGCGAAGAGCGGCGGGGTCCATGTTCCATGTCTCTTGCTCGGAGTCGATGAACACCGGCTTCGCGCCGCAGTAGACGACAGGGTTGGCCGAAGCGGAGAAGGTCAGGCTCTGGCAGAACACCGCATCGCCGTGCTTCACGCCCGCGAGGATCATCGCCAGATGCAGCGCCGCCGTGCCGGCGGACAGGGCGACAGGATAGCCCTTGCCCATGTAGGTACCCATCGCTTTTTCAAATTCGTTAACATTCTCGCCCAGCGGCGCGATCCAGTTCTTCCGAAATGCGTCGTTAATGTACTCCAGTTCATAGCCCTCACCCGACATATGCGGGCTGGCCAGCAAAAGTCGTTTATCCATTTTCCGCTCCTGTGTTTTTTGTCCAACGGATGCCAAAGTATGCTTCTGTCGGGCATGTTGGTTGTGTTCAAAAGTATAGTGAATCCGCGTCATGTCTTTCTGCCACTATGGCATGCAGCAATATGCAAGTTCATCGATCTGGCATATTGCTGCTTCCCACCCGAAAAAACGTTTGAATTAAGCCATTTTTATCGCTCAATTATACTGCATATAGATAAAAAGTGCAATACCTAACAACAGATGAAAAAGCAGGGTGCGGTCACGAGTCAGCATATTCTCCTTCCTTTCACAAGGGAGTTGCCCATGGAATCCTTCAATCTGGAATATTACCGCGCCTTTTATACGGTGGCACAGACCGGCAATGTCACAAAGGCCGCCGAGCTGCTGTGCCTGTCCCAGCCCGCCGTAACCCGCTCCATCCACCGGCTGGAGGAGTCTCTTGGCTGCAAGTTGTTTACCCGCGTTTCCCGCGGCGTGCGGCTCACCGTGGAAGGCACGGCGCTTTTTTCCCATGTGGACAGCGCTTTCAAATCTCTGTCCAACGGCGAACGCGAGCTGAAGCGGCTGGCCGCTTTTGAAGCAGGTACGCTGATCATCGGCGCTGCGGAGACGCCGCTGTACCATTTTCTGCTGCCGAAGCTGGGACAGTTCCGGGAGATGCATCCCAATGTGACGCTTCAGGTGCAGGGCAGCTCCACACATGAGACGATCCAGATGCTCCGCGCAGAGCAGGCGGACGTAGTGCTGGCAGTTTCTCCGCTGACAGATGTGGAGGACTTGTCCGTGACTGAGCTTGCCTCTTTTCGTGACGTGTTTGTGGCCGGGCCCAGATTCAAATCGCTGGCCGGACGGCATTCTGCCATCCCTGTTCGCACAGAGCCTTTTGGCGCAGGAGGGCTTTTTCGCGCTCGATACAGAACCCATCCCTGCCCGCCAGATTCTGTTGGTGCATCGCGGCGAGAGCCGAACCTCACTGCTGTGCATACTCACAAGCAGTAAAAGAAAAAAGCCTTGCCATATCAAGGCTTTGCAGATGAGAAGAACTCCGCTTTTCGGCAAGAATGTTCGAAAAACGGAGTTCATTTCATTACCACAGCCCCATCACACGCTGCATCAGCAGACTGACGGCGGTGATGCCCGCCCAGCAGCAGGCTCCCAACAGCAGAGGTTTTCCCCCGCTCTTTACCAGCTTGACCACGTTGCTGTTCAGTCCGATGGCCGCCATAGCCATGATGATGAAGAACTTGCTCAGCTCCTTCAGCGGCTGAAACACCGCTGAAGGTACGCCCAAGGACGTGCAGATGGTGGTGACTACCGACGCGCAGACGAACCACAGGATGAATAGGGGGAACGCGTTCTTCAGCCGGAAGCCGCCCTGCCCCGTTCCCGCCTTCTTCGCCTGCATCAGCGACAGCACCAATGTGATGGGGATGATGGCCAGCGTGCGGGTCAGCTTGACGGTCACCGCCTTGTCCAGCGTCTGGCTGCCCAGTTCCCACATGCTGTCCCACGTGGAGGCCGCCGCCGTGACGGAGGAGGTATCGTTCACCGCCGTACCGGCGAAGATGCCGAAGGACTCGCCGGAGGCAGTATCAAACCCGATGGCCTGTCCCAGCAGCGGGAACAACAGCGCCGCCAGTACATTGAAAAAGAAGATGACCGAGATGGCCTGCGCCACCTCCTCGTCGTCGGCGTGGATCACCGGCGCGGTGGCGGCGATGGCGCTGCCGCCGCAGATGGAGGAGCCTACGCCGATGAGGGTGCTGATATTGCCGTCGATATGCAGCAGCTTGTGAAGGGCAAAGGCCACCAGCAGCGACGTGGCGATGGTGCAGATGATGATGGGCAGGGACTGCTTTCCGGTTTGCAGCACCACGTTCAGATTCAGGCCGAAGCCCAGCAGCACCACGGCGGTCTGGAGAATTTTCTTTGAGGTGAAGCCCACGCCCGGCTTGCAGGCTGCGCCGGGCGTCCAGAACAGGGCGATGACCATGCCGATGACGATGGAGAACACCGGACCGCCGATGACCGGTACCAGCTTGCCCAGCAGCCACGAGGGCACGGCGATGGCAAGGCACACCGCCATGCCGGGGAGATATTTTCTAATGGTTTGCATACGATTTCTGATTTACTTCTGTTCCTTGCGGATGGCCTCCACCATGCGGGTCAGTCCGGTCTCGATGATGCTGCGGGGCATGGCCAGATTCAGCCGCACGTAACCGGCGGCATTGCCCACGAACAGGCCGTTGCCGCCCTCCAGCAGCACGCCCGCCTTGTTGGCGAAGAAGTCCGGCAGGTCCGTGGTCTCCGGCAGGCATTTGCTCAGGTCGACCCATGCCAGATAGGTAGCCTCCGGGATATACATCACCGCCTCCGGCAGCTCACGGGTCAGGAACTCCTTCACAAAGGCGAAGTTCCCGTCCAGATATTCCTTCAGCGCCTCGTGCCACGCGCCGCCCAGCTCATAGGCCGCCTTGGCCGCCGTCAGGGACATGGGGTTCACCGCGCCGAACAGCTTGTCCCGCTCCTTGAACCGCGCCCGCAGCGCCGCGTCGCGGATGATGATATTGGAGAAGGCCAGGCCCGCCAGATTGAAGGTCTTGCTGGGAGCCATACAGGTGATGAGCTTGGGGTAGTCCTCCATCACCCTGGCCATAGGGATATGGCGGCGGCCGCAGCGGATCAGGTCGCAGTGGATCTCGTCGGACACCACCCAGAGGTTATACTTCCGCATGATCTCACCGGCCCGGCGCAGCTCCTCCTCCGTCCACATGCGGCCGGTGGGGTTCTGGGGATTGCACCAGAATACCAGCTTGCAGGCGGGATCGGCGCACTTCTTCTCAAAGTCCTCGAAGTCCATCTCAAAGGTACCGTCGGCCTTTTTATGGAGCGGGGAGGTCAGCACACCCACACCGGCGTACTCCGCCGCGTGGACAAAGTAGCCGTAGGCCGGGGTGTTCACCAGCACCTTTTCATCCCTGGTACACAGTGTCTCCGTCAGCTGGTACAGGGCGGGAATGATGCCCGGCGTCACGCACAGCTGCTCTTCAGGGAAGCTCCAATCGTAGTGGTTTCTGCACCATTTGGAGAAAACATTGTAGTATTCATCGTTATACAGGCCGGTATAGCCGAAGATGCGGCGGTCGATACGGCTGCGGAGAGCGTCCAGAATTTCCGGGGCCACGCCGAACTCCATGTCGGCCACCCACATGCGGACGAACTCCTCATCCTTGTAGGGGAACACCTTCTCCGGGCCGGCATGGAAGATATAGCCCCGGAAGCCGTCGGTATTCAGTGCATTGGTGTGGCGGCGGTCGATGATCTCGTCAAAGTTGTAGGTCATTGTGGTTGCTCCTTTCTTTTTCAGTGATGGTCGCATTTCTGACACTGTATCATGGATGTTTCACCCGCGTCTTTATAAAACACACCCGCCTACTGGCAGATGCTCTGCAGGATCAGCACCACGGAAGCGCCCTTTTCCAGCTTTCTCTGGTACATATCCACACCTCCTGTGTCTTCTTTATTATAGTGGGATATGCAGGCACTTTCAAGTCACTATGAAATTTATAAGCGGGTGTTTTTACACCCGCTTATGGTCTACCCGCTTATGGTCTCAAAGCTCCTTCTTGTTGTCCGCGCCGGGGGTGGCGACGATGACCTTCTCCGGTGTGGTGTCCAGAAACACATCACCGACAACCAGCTTGCCTTCGACCGTCACGTCCTTGAACGCCACAGGCACCACATTGGGTGCGCCATTGGCGCAGGTCGTCAGCGTGTGTCCTGTCCGTCAGGAAGCCCTCTCCGGCGAGGAAAGCGCCGAAGCGCCGCCTGCGGCGGAAGAAGCGAGGCGGTTTCGAGGAAGTGTCCTGACTGCCGGCCGCGGCAGCGGCTGGGAGCCGGCTGACACGACGGTGAGCGCCGAGGAGCACGCGAAAAAA
>OIZQ01000141.1_pt1 | contig 46894 bp, 38 predicted proteins | sample 1588491 | NCBI WGS metagenome assembly OIZQ01 (sample SAMN03283262) | human gut metagenome | biome: human-associated habitat; material: feces | host: Homo sapiens | place: USA | collected 2013
TGGAGAACGCTTCGGCGCTGCCGCTGCCCTGTGTCCGGGTGTGGCTGCGGACGGAAAATCTGCTGACCGGACAGACCGCCACAGCGGCACTGGCTCTGTCCGCCCCGCCAAAGCGCAGCGGCGAGAGCGCCGTCACGCTGGACGATCCCCTGTGCGGCGTATACCGCCTCAGCGTGGAAAAAACCCGTGTCTGTGACCTGCTGGGTCTGGTTGGCTTCTCCGCTCCCCCGGCGGAGCGCCGGGAGTTCCCGGTGGAGCCGGATCTGATGGAGCTGCGGCTGAACCTGCCCCTGCGCACCGGCGTCAGCGACGACAGCGACAGCTATTCCCAGGAGCGCCCCGGCTACGATTTTGCCGATACCTTCCAGCTGCGGGACTATGTCCCCGGCGACAGCGCCAAGCAGATCCACTGGAAGCTCAGCAGCAAGCTGGATCGGCTGGTAGTCCGCGACCCCGGCCTGCCGCTGGAGCGCAGCGTTCTGCTGCTGTGGGAGCGCCGCGCCGAAAGCGAAGCGCCCCAACAGGCCAGCGCCATGGCGGAAATGGTGATCTCGCTGGCCCGTGAGCTGCTGCGGCAGGGCGTCCGGTGCCGCGTGGCGTGGAACGACGCCGCCGGACAGGACTGTGCCCTGTATGAGCTGGAGGACGAAAGCGCCCTGTACGATATGCTGCCCAAGCTGCTGAGCGCACCGGCGTCCCCCACGCTGGAGAGCGTGGTGGAGCTGTATCTCCGCCAGTATGGCCGGGCCAATGGCAAGACGGTGTTCGTCTCTGCCGGAGGGTGTCCCGCGCTGGAGCGTGTCTGCGACCCGGCGGAGCTGGTGGGGCTGTTCTGCGCAGCGGAGCTGCCGCAGGATTTCCCCGGCCGGGGCTATTGCTTCTCCCCCGACGCGGAAGCGGCTTTGTACGAGATCGATTTGTATTAAACGGAAGCAAAACCAAAAGCCTCCCCTTGCAACAAGGGGAGCTTTGGAAATGCGTGTTATATACCCATTACCAATAGAATCCCACTTATCAAGAGGTACTCCCTTTGAAAAACGAAACCACACCCGCCCTGCGCCTGACGCCGGTTCGGGAGACAACTGCATCTGTGCCGCTGGCCGTGGCGGAGCGGAGTCTCGCGGCGCTGTTGGTCTACGGCGGCGTGCTGGGCACGCTGTGCGCCCTTTTCGGCTGGAGCACCCTGTGGCCCGCCATGGCGGCAGGCGCGGCGGCGCTGGCATTGGCCGTATGGTGCGCCATGAGCCGTGGCTGGCGGCAGTGGCTTCCTGCGCTGCTGGCGCTGGCTGCCGCCGCGTGGTGCCTGCTGCTTCCCCAGGCGCGGGACAGCGCCGCAGGCCTTTTCAACGGCGTGCTGGCCTATGTCCAGTCGCTGACGGGCCGCATCCATCTGCCGCTGGCCTGCGAGGATACCTCCGCCCTGTGGGCGGCGCTCCCCGCCTGTATCGTGCTGGGCGCGCTGCTGGGCAGTCTGGCGGTGTACGCGCCTGCGGTCAACATCGTACTGGCGGCGGCAGGCGTGGCGCTGGCCGCTGTCAGCGGCAGCGCCGACGGCACGTGGTGGCTGGCGCTGCTGTGTCTGGGCGCGGCGCTGCTGTGTCTGGGCAGCCGGAGAAGCTGCCGCCGCTCCCCCGCCGTGTCCTTGTGGACGGCGGCGCTGGCGGTACTGCTGGCGGCGCTGACCGTGGGCGTCACGGTCATCACGGGGCTGGGCGCGTCGTGGAATACGACATCCGCCGACGAGACCGTCCGCAAGGCGGTTCACGCCCTGCGCTATGAAAACGAAGCTCAGGCCATGCCGGAGGGCGATTTCTCCGCCGGTGTGGATTTTTCCGATACTCCCATGCTGGAGGTGACCTTGTCCCGGCCGGAGTCCCTGTATCTGCGGGGCTTCATCGGCCAGCGCTATACCCGCGACGGATGGACGGCGCTGGACGCGGGGGAGCTGTCCCACCAGGCCAACGACGTATATTGGCTGCAAAGCGCCGATTTCTTCTCCCAGACCCAGCTGAGCCAGCTGGCGGCGCTGCTGAAGCTGGACACGCCGCAGATTGACGTGCAGCTCGACGTCTCCGGTGCGTGCCGCCGCTTCGCTCTGCTGCCCTACGAGCTGTCGGACAGCGGCGTGTGCGACCCCTATCAGCTGCGAGATACCCTGCCGGAAGGGGAAAAGCACTACGCCTACACCACCTCCGGCAACCTGACCGCCCGGGCCTATGAGCTGCTGGACGTGCTGAGCCAGCATCTGGAGGATCCCCAGCTGAAGGACTATCTGGCGCAGGAGACTGTCTATCGCCAGCTGGTCTATGACAACTACCTGACCATTCCGGAGGACACCCAAAAAACGCTGACGGCGTTTCTGGGCAAAGCGCCCGCCTCCATCACCTCCTACGAGGCCAAGAGCCGCATCCGCTCCTGTCTCGCGGAAATGGTGGAGTATGACGAGTCCCCCGTTGCGCTGCCGGAGGACGCCGACCCCGTCAGCAGCTTCCTGCAGGAGACCGGCCGGGGCAGCGCCGTGCAGTACGCCACGACGGCGGTGATGATGCTGCGGTACTACGGCATCCCCGCCCGGTACGTGGAGGGCTATCTCGTCACGCCTGACATGGTGTCCGGCAAGACCGGCGAGACTACCCTGACCCTGACCGCCGACGACGCCCACGCCTGGGCGGAGTACTACGAGGACGGCGTGGGCTGGATCCCCTTTGAAACGGCCACCCCCTACCTGAACGTGATGGCGGAGTCCGACTGGCGCTGGTTCCAGCCGGATAACGACGCCGACCTGACCGGCGCCCAGGCGCAGGACGGCGGCGGAAATCAGAACAGTACGGTGCGCCACAGCACCGTGGAAATACCCGATCAGACCGCCGATCAGCCTCAGGTCATCACCATCTGGAAGGAGCTTTCCTCCACCCTCCGCAGCAGCCTGTCCCGGCTGCATGTGGGCCGGTGGCTGCTGCTCCTGCTGGCGCTGGCGCTGCTGGCGGCCATCCTGTTTGTGGTGCTGCGCCGCCACCGGACGTGCAAACGCCGCGCCGCCGCCTTTGACGGCACTGACCGCGCCGCCGCCACCGCGGCCCTGTTCGCCTACGCCATGGAGCTGATGTGGCACGGCGGCCTGCCTCATGAAAACGGCTCGCTGCTTCAGCAGGACAAGGCCGTGTCGGACTGGGCGGGAAAGCCGGTGGACTTCCCGGCGCTGGTCTGGCTGAATGCCGAGGCCCGCTACAGTTCCCACCCCATCACCGAGACCCAGCGCAGCCAGATGCGGTACTTTGCCGACGACACGCTGCGGTGCTTCCGCCGGAAGCTGAAGCCCTGGCAGAAGCTGTATCAGAAATGGATCCTATGCATGTATTAAGGAGGAAAAGCGGAGTGAAAAAACGGATCGTATCGCTTTTCATGGCGCTGGTCATGACCCTGAGCCTGCTGCCCACCACCGCGTGGGCCGTCCAGCCGTCCCCGGAGACCACAGAGCAGACCATGACGGAACAGACGGCGAAGGAGCCGTCCGCCGCGGAGGAAACCACCCCGGCGGAAGTCCAGCCTGCGGCGGAGAGTGCCGACACGGCGCTGACGGACGACAACAGCTTCCTGCTGTTTGCCGCCACCAATGTGGAGGTGCTCATCGCGCCGGAGCGCGTTCCCTATCAGCCGAACCAGACGGTGCGCGAGGCGCTGTTGGCGCTGCAGAACCGTGAGGAAACGCCCCACACCTTCGACGGGCTGGAAACGGTCAACGGCTTCGTCACCGCCATCGACGGCGTGTCGGCCAACTATTCCCGCAGCGACGACAAGGGCAGCTTTGATCTGGAGCAGCGCGCCGACAGCGTGGGCGCGTTCCTGTTCCTGACCGCCTATGACACGCTGAACGAGGAGACCGCCTCGGCGCTGTGCGCGCTGGGCCGCGCCATGCTGGCGTGGCAGGAGGCGGAAAAGCCCCAGATGCAGAAGTTCGCCCGGCAGGAGTATGACGCCGCCGCCAAGGCGCTGACGGTGAAAAAGACCGCCGACGAGCTGACGGCGCTGTCCACGGCGCTGACGGAGCGGATGGAGGCCTATACGCAGTACGAAAACGCGGAGACCAAGCCGCTGAACGTGCGGTTTCTGGGTCTTACCGGCCAGCTGCTGACGGACTACACCTTCACGGCGGCGGATCCCTACGGAAACGAAAAGACCTTTACCAACGAACACCCCGCGCTGGCGGCGGGCAGCTATACCTTCACCCTGACCTCCGGCCTGAACGGCGCGTCCGGTGTCATGACGGTGGCGGAGGACGGCAGCGTGACCGTGGCGGACGAGACGCTGACGACCCTGCGCGTTCCTCAGGGCGTGGCGTGGATGGCTCAGCCGGTGCTGCGGTCAGTCAACGGCGGCGACGCGGCGGAAAACCGCTACCCCATGGAGCAGAACGGTACGGTGGCGCTGGTGCCCGACACAGTGGGCCCCACCGGCGGGCTGTACCTGTACGGTGTGCCCGGCGCTGATCTGGACAGCAAGACCTACCAGTGGAACGGCAGCAAGGTTACCCTCTGCGCCATGTATACCGACGTCAACGGCAAGAAGGTCGACAAGAGCCGCAGCTGGGAATCCACCCATCAGGCGCTGGCGGATGTGCTGACCGCCGGTACACAGGGCAACGCCCTGCGTCTGGAGGCCCGCACCGATATGGACGGCTATACCATGTATCAGGCGTGGGAGCTGACGCTGGAGCGCACCCCTACCCTCTACGGTCTCAGCGTGATGGCGGGCGGCGTTGACCAGAAGCTGGACTTCTCCGGCACCACCACGGAATACGCCTGCGTGGTCACCACGGAATCGGTGGTGCTGCGGCCTGCCCGGAACAGCAGCTATACCGTTACGGTGAACGGCGGTCAGCTTGACGGGGACGGCACGTATACCCTTCCGCTGGCGGAAGACAGCGACACCACGGCCACCATCGCCGTCACCATGCCGGAGAGCGGACGAACCACCACCTATACCCTCACCGTCACCAGAAAGGCCGCCGTCCCCCTGACGGTAAAGCACGATGATGACGTGACGGTGCGCATCTTCAACGCCGCCGGTGCGGAGATCGGCGTGGACGCCGACGGCACCTATCCCCTGACCCCCGGCGACAGCAGCTATACCTACATCGCCACAAAGAACGAGTACTACCACGCCAAGGGCATTTTCGCCGCTCCCAAGGAGGGCGACACGTCCCTGACCATCACGGCGGTCACGCCGGAGACGGACGACTACCTGACCAGCCTGAAGCTGGCGGCCAGCGCCGTCGGCACCTCCAGCGTGTATCTGCCCGCGGAACAGTTCCGTGCCGGCACCCACGTCTATACTTCGCAGATGGACGACCGGAACAACAGCGTATACGTCTGGGCTGTCGCCGTTCAGGACAAGGGCTGCAAGATCCGCGTGCCGCGTACCGATGGCAAGGATACGAACGTGCCCAGCGGGATAACCTCCGGCACATTCGCGTCCAGTCTGGCAAAGACGGGGCCGGAAGCCTTCCGCTTCACCCTCCTCGTCTCCCGGGAGGACAGCGAGAAGAAGGTCACCTTTGAGCAGGACTATCTGGTGGATTTCGCCAGAGTGCTGACACTGGCGGACATGTCGCTGTCGGTGGACGGCATGGAGACGGCGTACTATCCGGTGATCAAGGGCGAGGTCGCCGACTACGACGGCTTCTACTGGAAGCAGTATGACTATCAGACCACCGTCCTCGGCTCCGCCCAGGAGGCGGTGCTGACGGTGACACCCTTCGTCACGGGCTACAGTGTGCAGGTAAACGGCGACCAGATCTACGCGCCGAAGGTGGATCCGGAGACCGGGGAAACGGCGGAGACCGTTACCGTCACGTTGCCGCTGGACGAGACGAAAAAGCAGGAGACCTTTACCCTGACCGCCTGCACCGCGGAGGGGCATCAGGCCCGCGCCTATACCCTGACGCTGAAAAAGGGCGCGCCTATTGACACCACCGTCACTATTCAGGATAAGGACACCAAACAAACCATTGACGGCGCGCTGGCCGCCGTGTACGAAATGCGCAGCGGTTCCCGCGTCTGGCCCAATGACGACGGCACGTTCTCGCTGGTGGAGGGCCTGACCTACACCTGCGTGGCCACCTGCTCCGGCTATGTGGGCGACACGCAGGAGATCGCCGCCGGCAAGGCGGAGGAGATCGTCATTTCGCTGGCCGCGGCTCCCGTCTCCAGCCACGGCGCAGGCGTCACCTCCAGCTGGCCCTCCTTCCGGGGCAATGACAACGCCAACGGCGTGGTGAACGCCAAGACCCCCACCTCCAGCGATACCGCCGTGCTCAGCTGGGCCAATAAGCTGGGCGACGGCTACAGCACCTCCGCGCTGGGCTGCCCCATTCTTATCGAGGAGGGCGGCGTGGAGTTCCTGATCGTCTACAGCGGCAGGACGCTGTACAAGGTGGAATCCGTCACCGGTACGGTGGTGGCCACCGGCGCCATGTGCGATACCTCCAGCTTCGCCATCACCTCCGCCACCTACGGCCCCGACTGCGGCATGCTGTTCGTGGCCCTCAGCAGCGGCACGGTGCAGGCCTTTGACGCGGCCACGCTGGAGTCCCTGTGGATCTATCGGGACGCGCTGGGCGGCCAGCCCAACTGTCCCCTGACCTACCATGACGGCTATGTGTATACCGGCTTCTGGAATCAGGAGCAGGAGAACGCCAATTTCGTCTGTCTGTCCGCCACCGACGAGGATCCCGCCAGCGGCAGCGAGAAAAAGCTGGCCCGCTGGACGTATACCCGTATGGGCGGCTTCTACTGGGCGGGCGCGTATGTCTGCGACGACTATCTGCTGGTGGGCGCCGACGACGGACAGGATCGATCCTCCAGCGCCACCGGCGCGCTGCTGTGCCTTGATCCCTCCACCGGCGAGGAGCTGGATCGCTGGGACGGCCTGCGGGGCGACGTGCGCAGTTCCATCGCCAGAGACGGGGACGGACGCTTCTACTTCACCTCCAAGGGAGGGTATCTCTACTCCGCCGCCGTGACGCAGACGGCGGACGGCTGGAAGATCACGGATACGCGCTTCTGCGCCCTCAGCAACGGCAGCGGCAGCGAGAAAACACCGGCCATGAGCACCTGTACGCCGGTGCTGTATAAGGGCCGGGCCTATATCGGCGTGTCCGGCACGTCCCAGTTCGGCGCGTATACCGGCCACAACATCACCGTGGTGGATCTGGATTCCATGAGCGTGCTCTACAGTGTGCCCACCAAGGGCTATCCCCAGACCTCCGGATTGCTGACCACCGCCTATGAATACCCCAGCGTCTACTTCTTTGACAACTTCACCCCCGGCACATTGCGGCTGCTGGAGGATACGGGAACGGCTCCCGGCAAAACCACTACCGAGACCTATCAGGAGGGCGGCAGCACCCGCACGGTGGAAACGGCCTACGCCCTGTTCACCCCCGCCAACGATCAGGCGCAGTACGCCATCTGCTCTCCCATTGCCGACAGCAAGGGCACGGTGTTCTTCAAGAACGACTCCGCCTATCTGATGGCGCTGACCAGCACCGTCGATAAGGTGGAGGTGACGCAGCTGCCGGATAAAATGAGCTACAACGAGGGCGAGGCCTTCGACCCCACCGGCATGGAGCTGACCGTCTATTACACCAACGGCGAGAGCCGCGTTCTGCCGGTCAGCCGCACCATCAACGGCGTCAAGGTGGAATATTTCACCTACAGCGATACCCTCACCGCAGCGGACGACGGCTACTTTGAGCTGACCTACGTGCCCGTCATGTACCAGAGCGGCGCGGACGGCGAGCCTGTGATCCGGGCGGCCAAGACCGACATTCCCATCTCCGTCACCGGCAAGACCTATGACCGGGGCAATATCAACGGCGACGGCACGGTGGATGTGTACGACCTGCAATACCTGTATGAGTACTGCTGCGACAACAGCACCATCACCGACAGGGCCACCCTCGCCCGGCTGGACGTCAACGGCGACGGCCTGACGAACATCTCGGACGTGGCGGCGCTGTACGATTTTCTGACGCAGGGCAGCTGGCCGGAGAGCGATACCTCCGCAGCCGTCCCTCAGACGATGGCTGCCAGCGGCGGCGGAACGGCCAGACTGCTGGGCAGCGCGTCCAGCGCCGGAGCCGTTGACCGTACCGCCCTGAAGGGCGTGACCGCCTCTCTGTCCTCCGCCCCGGCCAGAGCCGCCGTGAAGGGCGATATCAACGGCGACGGCGCGGTGGACGTGTACGACCTGCAATACCTGTATGAGTACTGCTGCGATAAGAACACCATCACCAATCCCGCCATCCTCGCCCGGCTGGACATCAACGGCGACGGCAAGCAGGATATCGCGGACGCAGCGGCGCTGTACGGTTATCTGACCGAGGGTGAGTGGCCCTCCTCCCGCCACGCCATCACCGTAAAAAGCACCGCGCCCGAAACGGCGCAGGTGGAGCAGGGCGGGATGTATACCCTGTACATGAGCGATGTGTTCGACACCTGCCCGGACCGCGTCACCTACACGCTGTCCGGCGAGGGACTGAGCGAGCACACCAAGCTGGCCGCGGACGATAAGGGCGATTACCTGTCCTTCACCAACAGCAAGACAGGCGACTATCTCCTGACCATCACCGCCGTGTGCGGCGCCGACAGCGCGGTGCAGGCAGTCTATCACCTGACGGTTACCGTTACAAAGAGCGCCGCCGGAGACCCCGGCCAGTACGACTATGACGAGGAGAATGCCGACAGCGTGACCGTCTACGTCACCGTCTCCAACGACGGTGTGCCCATCAGGGGCGTCGACGGCACCCCCATGGCCCATCTGGAGGTGGAGGTGCCCTACTTCGATCTGGAGAGTCAGGGGCTTGCGGAGTTCTACCGTTACCACACCGAAAACGGCCAAGGCGGCGGCAGCTATATCGACAATGTGGTGGTGGAGCGGCCTACCGTTCTGCACCTGTATCTGTATCTGCTGGGCGTGTACTGCAAGGGCTATACCCCGGAGGAAGTAACCTCCGGCACGAAAAAGGTGGTCGACGGCCAGAACGACAGATACCGAGAGGTATATGACATTCTGGGAAAGCAGACGGCCAGCTGGCCCGGCCCGGCGCTGACCATCAGCGGCTCCGCCACCAGCATGTACATGCCGAACTTCTGGGGCCACGATGAAAACCTCATGTACTACCGCAACCACGTATATCCCCTGATGGGGCCAGGTTGGGGCGCCACGGCGGACTACATTCTGCTGAGCAACGGCGATACCATTGACGTGGCACTGTTCAGCGACTGGAACTTCTGGAGCGACGGCGGCGCGTTCACCTGCTTTGACAAGGACGAATACACCGTCAAGGCCGGAGAAACGCTGACCTTCAACACCCTGAAGTACGAAACCAAATCCGTGGCCGACGGCGGCAGCGAGAGCTTCCAGCCTATCGCGGGCATGACGGTCTACCTCTACGACGATCAATGGACGCAGCTGACGGAGATCCCGGCAGACGAGAGCGGCAATGCTTTCCAGTACGTCGTCAACGAGAAATCCGGTACCTACTACCTGCTGGCGCTCGACCCCAACGCGGGCAGCGACGCCGCCCGCCTCGCACCGGCCACCGCTCGCCTCCGCGTGAGCTGACAGCCATCCAAAACTGAATACCGGACGGCCCGCCCGGCGCACTGCGCCGGAGGCGGAATGGGGTGCAAATCCCCGCGAACAGGTCACTGTGAAACCCAATTTGGGATCAGTCAGATACGCCCAGGGCCGTCCGGAAAAGCTCCTGCCTGCACCGGGACGCTGCCAAGTCGGCGATGACGATTTCGGCGGGAGCTTTCCTTGGAGTGCTTTCTGCCGAAAGGCTTTATATAGAGAAAAATCATAGAAAGGAACCAAAAACACATGAAAACAAGCAAACGGCTGCTTTCTCTGCTGCTGGCGCTGACCATGGTGCTGTCCCTGATGGGCAACCTGTCCGTGGCGGCGTTCGCGGAGGAAGTTACCCCCACTGTCGTCACAACCGACGGCAATGACCAACCCACCACCCCCGTCACCCCCGACGAGGGCCAGACCACCCCCGCCAACGCGGATAAGAGCGGCGGCGAGACGCCTGCTCCCGCCAACGGCGACGCGAACGCCGAGCCTGTGCCCGCCGAGGGCGAGGTCACGACCCCCGCTGTGGCTGTTCCCAAGCTGAAGGACGGCGTGTCCCCCACCGCCAGCGCCACCGTCCAGACCGGCACCGCCTATCTGCTCAGCGACCTGCAGGCGGGCAAGATCTTTGACGGCGAGGGCCTCACCTACGAGAACTACTATTATGAGCGCTCTGCCGACAACGGCCAGAGCTGGGGCGCCAAGCAGAAGTTCGAGAAGGCTCTCTTCGGCGGCACCCTGATCCAGCTCACCGAGACTGTGGCGGGCACGTATATCTACCGCTTCTATGCCTCCTTCGACGGCGAGAACTTCTCCACCGATACCTGGACGCTGACCCTGACCGTGGAGGATAACCCCACCATGGACTTCAGCTTCTTCGTGGGCAAGGACTACACCGGCGGCTATCCCGTCATCAAGCTGTATAACGTCACCAAGGACGCCGACGGCAACGAGGTGCTGGGCGACGAGCTCAAGGATGTGTTCCTGTACAGCAACTTCACCGATACCCTGCCTGAGGGCGAGGAGGAGTATGACCCCGCCATGGGCAAGCTGGACAGCACCAAATATCAGATGTTCTACGCCAAGCTGGCGGCCGGACGCTATGCCTACCGTGCCTTTACCACTGACGGCAAGGCGCTGGGCGGCATGACACTGAACCTGCCCACCGACAAGAACGTGGACGGCGGCGCAGGCGGCGGCAACGACGTTTACCTGCAGTGCTACTCCTACTACATCAGCAGCCAGAAGACGGATAAAACCTACTTCACCGCTGACGAGTATCATGTCCGCGTTTCCTGCCCCATCATGGAGTGCGACGCTGCCATGGGTGATGTGCATACTTATACCAGATACGGCACCGACTATGACGCCTATCCCACCGTACTGTACGCCGCCGGCAACGCCTGTCTGTACAACCTGTATGCCTATCCTGATATCGAGGGCTACATCTTCACCCAGACCATCAACCAGACCTACCGCGCCAGCTACAGTGCGGGCAGCAAGAACCTGACCATCAACACCGGCATTACGCTGGATGTCACCGTTCCCGCCGACGCCACCTTCGGCCTGTACTTCCAGTGGAACAACTTCAACACCACGGAAGTAGCGCCCGTCTGCGCGGACGAGAGCATCCCCTATGCCAACCGCTGGACGGACAACAAGGACGGCACCAAGACCGCCCAGTATTTCATTTCCAAGAGCAACAGCAACTACACATGGCGTCTCAGCGACGATACCCATGTGACCAAGGGCGGCTGGCTTTCCAGCCTCAGCGAAAGCGCTGAGCTGAAGCTCTCCTTCGCGGATGGCGCAGCCACTGACCGCGCCTCTCACGATTTCAGCAAGCTGGGCACTCAGGTCACCAACCGTGACGAGGCCGACCTGCAGGTGAATCTGGACCCCAGCGGTTACAGCGCCCTTACCGGCACCACCCGTGTCCGCGCTTATCGTCATTGGGAGATCATCGACTCCGACACCGGCAACATCATGCTGGAGCCTGACTTCCACTGGAATGTCCTGTCCGGCGACGCCACTTACGCGGCTGTCAACGGCGGCAACACCACCGCCAACTGGGCGGATATCACCCCCGGTACGCAGGATTCCATCATTTCCGTCTATTATGACAGCATCGACACCGCAAAATTAGCCGCTGACGGCAGCGCTGCTGTCGGCAGCCACGGCGGCCTGTTCCCCGCTACCAATCCTGAGCGCGTAGGCGTTATGGTGGTGGGCGGCACCGGCGTGACCCCCGGCACCGCCGACGCGGACGTGGACTTCAACATGGAGCACGGCAAGACCACCACCCGTTCCATGGATTGGGACTATAACTTCGACACCTGGTTCTATGAGACCAACGAGACGAACCCCACGCTGGACTTCACCGTCAATGCCACCGGCAGCGTCACCGTGGAATACGCGCTGGCTGCCACCGACAACAGCATGAACACCACCGTTTCCGGCTTCCAGTCCGTTTCCCCCGATGCTGACGGCAATTACGCCGTGCCTCTGGCCGCTTTCAGCACCACAGGCAACGGCAAGGGCGGCACCGTCATCCTCAAGATGACCGACTCCACCGGCGTCAGCTACCGTCTGGTGCGCGTGTCCAAGGTCACCATCACGGTCAAGAATGCCTCCAATCCCGGCGAGGATATCATGCCCGGCGACAGTGTGACGCTGACCTTCGACGGCATGTACCGCGGCATGAACAAGATGTCCGGTATCTTCAACCCCACCAACTTCCAGCCCTCCTACTATGCCGGCGATACGAAGATCAACACCACGCTGAACCAGTATATGGCAATGAGAAAGGCTTCCTTCAGCGCTAAGATCCCCGCGGATCTGACCTTTGAAGAGGGCGCATCCACGACCACCTACACCCTGACCGAAGGCTATACTTTCGGCTCCATGTATTCCGCCGCCAACCCCTTCTCCACCATCTACGGCATGACCGACACCGGCGTGGGCACCAACTTCAACGCCGTCATGGTCAGCTATTACATCGGCCACTATGCCGATGCAGCGATCACCGTGGCCCGCAAGGTCAACTACGACGTGAAGCTGGATGTCACCGATGACAACGGCAAGACCATCGACGACGCTGTTATCACCCTGTGTGACAAGGACGGCAACGTCATTGCTCCCAACGAGGACGGCACCTACACCCTGGGCTACGGCACCTATACCTACAGCGCCGCGAAGAACGGCTACGTCTGCTATAACGGCACCTTCAAGCTGGGCTCTGCCGACGCCGCCGATCTGGTGGACGGCAAGCTGGTGAAGGACACCACTCTGACCAAGGCCGCCGAGGGCGCATGGGACGGCACCACCAAGACTGAGCCCAAGACCGACGCCAACGGCGTCTATCAGATCTCCACCGGCGCCGAGCTGGCATGGTTTGCCCAGACCGTCAACGGCGGCAAGGGCGGTATCTCTGCCGTGCTGACCAGGGACATTGATCTGGCTGGCTACAACTGGACGCCGATCGGTACCAACAAATCCAACAGCGCAAACTTTACCGGCTCCTTCGATGGACAGGGCCACACGGTCGATAACCTGTACATCAATTACAAGGCGAACACCTCCGCCGCGTCCCCCTATCAGGGCTTCTTCGGCTATGTATACGGCAAGAGCACGACCAATCATGCCGTCATCAAGAATCTGACCGTGCGGGGCGATGTTATCCTGGGCGGCACCAAGAGCGTAAGCACCGCCTACTGCGGCGGCGTCATCGGACAGGCTTACGATGCCGACCTGACCAATATTCACGCTGAAGTGAACGTTAGCCTCCGCCAGAGCAGCGGTAACTGGCAGATCATCGGCGGCGTGGTCGGTAATGTCAACAGATCGACCATCACCAATTGCTCCAACAGCGGCGAGATCCGTGTGAACCGCTATGGCGCAGGTATCGCCGGCAGCTCCAGCAGCACCACCATCACCGGCTGCTTCAACAACGGCACGATCTTCTGCCCCGGCTCCGGCGCGGCGGGCATCGTGGCGAATCTGGGCAGCGGCACAGTCACCAACTGCTATAACAGCGGCTATATCGGCAGCACCGGCAACCTCGTCGGCGGTATCGTGGCCACTGGCTCGAACGTAACTGTCACCGACTGTATCAATATCGGTATTGTGGACTGCAAGCAGACGCACGGTTCCGTAATGGGCGAAGTGTCCAAGGCCAACGCCACCATCAGCAACCTGTACTATCTGGAAGGCACCTGCGCGGAGGGTATCGGCAAGGTAGCGAACGCCGAGACCCAGACGGCCACCGCCAAGACCGCGGCCGAGCTCAAGAAGATGATCGCCGACGGCGACCACCCCTACAAGGAGCAGATGCTGGCCGATCTGGCCGTTCGCGCACAGGAGATTGCCGACAAGGCCGCCGCCAAGAATGTTGACGACCTGATCGACGCCATCGGCGACGTGACCCTGACCGACGACTGCAAGGCCAAGATCGACGCGGCCCGCAAGGCTTACGACGCCCTGACCGACACCCAGAAGGCGCTGGTCAGCAAGCTGGATATCCTGACCGACGCCGAGGCCAAGCTGGCCCAGCTGAAGAAGGAAGCCGCCGACAAGGCCGCCGTGGACGATGTGATTGCCAAGATCGACGCCATCGGAAAGGTGAAGCTGGACAAGGACAGCAAGGCCAAGATTACCGCCGCCCGCGCCGCTTACGACGCGCTGGACGACGAGCTGAAGGCGCAGGTCACCAACTACAACACCCTGCTGGCCGCCGAAAAGCGCTATCAGCAGCTGCGGGATAAGCAGAACGCCAACGACGGCTCCACCAGCGATTCCGCCGACGGCAAGACCGACAGCAAGACCGACGGCAAGAACGTCAAGTCCGGCAACACCGCCGACAACAGCCACCTGACCCTGTGGCTGGGCGGCGTGGTGGTGTCCGCCGCCGCGCTGGCTCTGCTGGCCAGAAAGCGCCGTCAGGACGCGTAATTCCCCCCAAAAAACTCCCCTGAAAACCCAACCGGAGGGAGCGGCTTTGCCGCTCCCTCCCATCGGAGGCGACCTATGAAACACCGTACCCCATGGAGCGCGGCGCTGCTGTGCTGGCTGCTGTGCCTTGCTCTGCTGACCGCCTGCGGCGGTTCCCCTGCCGAAACAGAGACGGCAGGCAGCTGCACCGTTTCCATCTCCTGCGCCACCATTCTGGACAATCTTGACCAGCTCAACGCCGCCAAGGCGGACTTCGTGCCCGATGACGGCGTGATCCTGCCGGAGACGGAGCTCTCCTTCACCGAGGGGGAGACGGCCTTCGACCTGCTCCAGCGTGTTTGCCGGGACAATGGCATCTCCATGGAGTCCAGCTGGTCGCCCCTGTATAAAACCGCCTATATCGAGGGCATCGCCAATCTCTACGAGTTCGACTGCGGCAAGCTGTCCGGCTGGATGTACAGCGTCAACGGGGAATTCCCTAACTACGGCTGCTCCGGCTACACCTTGCAGGACGGCGATGTGATCTGCTGGGTCTATACCTGCGATCTGGGCGAGGACGTAGGCGGCGGCTACGCCGCCGGCGGGGAATAACCACAGGAAAGCGGTACGCCAAAACGTACCGCTTTCTTTTTTCCCCCGACCATGCTATACTGTCAGAAAAGAGGTGTTGCCCATGAACCGCGCCCATCTGCGCGAAAAACTCCATCTGTCCGGCATCGACAGCGCCGCTGCCCGGCTGGCCCGCCGCTATGCTCTGGGCTTCGAGGTCACGGCCTTCTGCATGGCGGCAGCGCTGGAGGACAGCGCCGCCGTGTCCGCTGCGGAAGCGGAAACGGCGGATATTGCCCGCCTGTGGCTCCACGCGCCCTTTGCCGAGCTGCATCCCTGCGCCATCGACCCGCTGGTGCGGGACATCGCGGTGAAGCGCTACCGCCAGACCGTCGCCATGGCCCGGCGGCTGGGGATCCGCCGCATTGTTATCCACGACGGGTATATCCCCTTCGTCTACTTTCCGGAGTGGTTTGTGGAGCAGTCGGTGCGCTTCTGGCGGGACTTTCTGCCGGAGGTGCCCCGGGACATGACCATCGCGCTGGAAAACGTCATGGACGACGGCCCGGATATGCTGGCGGCCATCATGGAGGGCGTAAACGATCCCCGGCTGGGGGTGTGCCTTGACGTGGGCCACGCCAACACCACCGTCAGCAAGACGCCGCCCCTGGACTGGATTGCCCCTCTGTCCCCGTGGCTGCGGCACGTCCATATCCACAACAACTTCGGCGAATGGGATCTGCACAACCCGCTGGGCGAGGGCAATATCCCCATGGAGCAGGTGCTGGACGCGCTGCTGACCCAGTGCCCCGCCGCCACCTTTACCATCGAAAACATGAACTGCGCCCCGTCTCTTGACTGGCTGGCGGCGCAGGGCTATCTGGGGGAGATCACACGATGACAGAACAGGAACTGCAAGCCTATATCGCGGCCATCCGCCCGGCGGATGAAGCCGCCATGACCGCCGCTCGCCGCCGTCAGGCGGAGTTGGCCAAGCCGCCGGGAAGTCTGGGCAAGCTGGAGGACATGGCTGTCCGCATGGCGGGCGTCACCGGCCAGGTCTGCCCGGAGGTGAAAAAGTGCCGTGTGGCGGTGTTCGCCGCCGACAACGGCGTGGTGGCGGAGGGCGTGTCCTGCGCGCCCCAGTCCGTCACGGTGCAGCAGGCGGTGAACATGACCCGCCGCAAAACCGGCATGTCGGCGCTGGCCCAGACCTTCGGCGACGACGTGACGGTGTACGATGTGGGCATCGCCGTGGATGTGCCCTGTCCCGCCGTGGTGAACCGCAAGGTGCGCTATGGCACCGCCAACATGGCGGCGGAGCCCGCCATGACCCGTGCCGAAGCGCTTCAGGCGCTGGCGGTGGGCATGGAGGCCGCCGCGCAGGCGAAAGCCGACGGTATTTCGGTGCTGGGCATCGGCGAAATGGGCATCGGCAACACCACCACCAGCGCCGCCGTGCTCTCGGTGCTGCTGGACGCGGCGGTGGAGACTGTCACCGGCCGGGGCGGCGGCCTCACCGACGAGGGCTTTGACCGGAAGAAGCAGGTGCTGCGCCGCGCTTTGGCGCTGCACCGTCCCGACAAAAACGACGTGCTGGACGTGCTCCACAAGGTGGGCGGACTGGACATCGCCGCCATGACCGGCGCGTTTCTGGGCTGCGCCCACGAGGGGATCGCCGCCGCCGTGGACGGCTACATCTCCGTCGTCGCCGCTCTGTGCGCCGTGCATCTGTGCCCCGCCGCAGCGGATTACCTGTTCCTGTCCCACCAGTCCTACGAGCTGGGCTACGCCAGGGTGGCCCAGGCGCTGGGCCTGACGCCCTGCCTTGCGCTGGATATGCGTCTGGGGGAGGGCAGCGGATGTCCCCTGCTGTTCCGGGTGCTGGAGGGTGCCTGCGGCGTGATGAAGAACATGGCCACCTTCGCCGAGGCCGCCATTCAGGACGACTATCTGGAGCCCATCCGCTCCGGCGACAGCTTTACGGTGGAAAAATCATGAGAATTTTACTGATCGGCGGCAGCAAGAGCGGCAAAAGCACCGCCGCCCAGCGCCTGTGCCGCCATCTGGCGGCGGGCGCTCCCCTCTACTACTGGGCCACCATGACGCCCCGTGACAGCGAGGATCACCAGCGTGTCCTGCGGCACATTGCCGACCGGGAGGGCTGGGGCTTCCGGACTATCGAGCGCAGCACCGGCCTGACCGCCGCTCTGCCGGACATCGACAAACGCGGCGCGGTGCTGTTGGACAGCGTGACGGCAGCCCTGTCCGAGGCCATGTTTGGCCCGGAATTTGACGCCAACGCGGCGGAAACCGTAACGGCGGAGCTGCTGGCCGTCAGCCGTCACAGCGCCCACTTCGTCTGCGTCTGCGACGACCTGTGGCGGGGCGGCGAGGACTATCAAGACTGGACGGAGATCTACGTCCGTGGCCTTGCCCAGGTGTGCCGCGCTCTGGCGGCGGAATTTGACGTGGTGTGCGACATGGCGGCGGGACTGCCCCGTGTGTGGAAGGGAGCGTGGCCCTTGTGAAGGATTGGATCTACGGCTTTTTCATGGCGTGGGGCATGTTTTTGGCCATCCCCTGTCCGCTGAAGCTATGGAACGAGAAGGCCCGCAGCAAAATGATCTGCTGCCTGCCCCTTGTGGGGCTGGTGGTGGGCGGTGTGTGGCTGCTGGCGGCGTATGTGGGGCGGTTTTTGCCCCAGAGCGCGGCAGGCTTGCTGATCGCCGCTGCCCCGTGGCTGGCCACGGGCTTTCTCCATCTGGACGGCTTCATGGACGTGTGCGACGCGGTGCTGAGCCGCCGCGACCTGCCCCGGCGGCAGGAGATATTGAAGGACTCCCACTGCGGCGCCTTCGCCGTGATCTCCATGGTGCTGCTGGCGCTGAGCCAGTGGAGCTTCGCCATGGCGCGGGAGGAGCTGCCTTTGCTGCCCCTGCTGGTGATCCCGGCGGCCAGTCGTGCCTGCGCGGCGCTGGCGGTGCTGACGCTGCGGCCCATGACCACCAGCCAGTACGCCGCCATGACCGGCCGAAAGACCCCCTATGTGGTCTTTGCTGCCCTTGTGATGGCGGCGGCGATCATCGTGCCGCTGGCGCTGTGGGGCAGCTTCGCCCCCTTGGCGGCGGCCGTGGGCTATTGGCTGGCGGTGTGGTACGCTGACCGGCAGCTGGGCGGCATGTCCGGCGACGTGTCGGGCTTCGCCCTGACGTTGGGCGAGCTGTGGGGCCTTGCGGTATTGACTTTGGTGAGGTGACGAGTATGGAATTGGTGATCGGCGGCGCGTTTCAGGGCAAGCTGACCTGGGCGCTCCGGCATTACGGCCTGACCATGGCCGACGTATGCGATCTGGCGGCGGGCGACCCGGTGCCGGGTAAGAAATGCTACTGGCACTTGGAGGCACTGACCCGCCGCTGCGATAACGCGGAGCAATACCTGCCTCTTTTTGAAAACGCGGTGGTCATCACCCGGGAGGTGGGCGGCGGCATCGTCCCCATGGACGGCGCGGAGCGGACGTGGCGTGAGGTGCACGGCACGCTGGTGCAGCGTCTGGCCCGTGAGGCGGCCCATGTGACCCGGATATTATGCGGATTAACGGAGGAATTGAAATGATCTTGACCTTGATACGCCACGGCCAGACCGAGGGCAGTCTCCGCGACCTGTATTACGGCGCGGCGGATATCCCAGTGCTGCCGGAGTCTCTGGCGGAGCTGCATGCCCACGCCGCTCAGTACCCCACCGCGCCCCGGTATTTCACCAGCGGTCTGGTGCGGACGGAGCAGACCCTCCATGCCATCTACGGCGACGTGCCCCACACGGCGCTGCCGGGGCTGCGGGAGATGGACTTCGGTGATTTCGAGATGCGCAGCTATGACCAGCTGAAGGACGACCCCGCCTTCCAGCACTGGATCACCGACAGCGAGCATCTCCCCTGCCCCAACGGCGAAAGCGCGCCCCAGACCATGCAGCGCAACCGGAAGGCCATGGAGACGGTACTGGCGGAGGACACCGACGCGGTGTGCGTCGTCCACGGCGGCGTCATCGCCGGGTTCATGATGACGTGGTTCGGCGGTTTGCGGGTGGACTGGTACCGCAAGGCGGGCACCGGCTATCAGGTGACGTTTGAGGGCGGCGTGCCCACCCGTTGGGTGCGTGTGCCGGAGGACATATAATGGACATTTCCGCCCTGCTGGGCGTGGAAAGGGGCGTCACCGCTCTCATTGGCGGCGGCGGTAAGACCACGCTTATGTGTACGCTGGCGGAGGAGCTGCGCCGCCGCGGCACGGTGGTGGTCACCACCTCCACCCAAATCCAAAGGCCGGAGCAGTACCCCGTGCTGCTGTCCGGCGGCGCTGCCGCCGTGTCCGCCGCGCTGGCGGCCCATGGTGCGGTGTGCGTGGCCAGCGAAACGGCGGAGGGCAAGCTGACCGCCCCGGCGCTGTCCTTTGAGACGTTGGCGCAGCTGGCGGACTTCGTGCTGGTGGAGGCCGACGGCGCCAAGCGCCTGCCCCTGAAGGCTCACGCCCCTCACGAGCCGGTGATCCCTCCCAACACCCGCCAGACCATCTATGTGGTGGGAACCGACGGCTTTGGCCGCCCCATCCGACAGATCTGTCACCGCCCGGAGCGTTACGCCGCCCTGTGCGGCGCGGCGGAGGACGATGTGGTCACCCCCGCGTTGGAAGCGGCGGTGCTCCGCGCCGAGGGTTATGATACCGGCTGGGTGTACGTCAATAAGGTGGAAACGCCGCAGGACTGGCGTAATGCGGAAGCGCTGGCGGCCCTTCTCCCCGGCAAGGTCGTAGCGGGGAGCTTGTGGGAGAAGCGGTATCGTACCATTTCGTAGGGCGGGCCCCGTGTGGCCCGCCGCACGATATCTGACGCACCATCAACGGCGGGGCACATTGGCCCCGCCCTACGGCATTCTATCGATAGGCGGTTGTAGGGGCGGGGTTCTACCCCGCCCGTCGGTCGCGGAAAGCGTCTGCGCTTACCGGGTGGGAGGGGTAGAACCCCTCCCCTACGCACCGTTTACCGTACCTGTCTGTAGGGGCGGACGACTCTGTCCGCCCAAGGGAGTTTCGCGCCCCGGCGCGAGTCACTTTTGGCCGCTGTCCCAAAAGTGTCCTGTTGCGGTGCCCAAAATTTCTGCGCTGCCTCACGGCGGGCGCTTGAACTTTTGACCGCTGCCACTCGCTCGCCTCGCTTCATCTGCCACAGGCAGCGCTCGGATCGCTCCCCAAAAGGACAGCTTGAAACCCAGGTTTCAAGGCTTCCTACACGCTATATCCCTTGCAAATTTGTGACGTTGTACCGCGCGTTCACAGAACACGGTTGATATCGCAGCGTGTGACGCATCGACTTTCTTCTTGCGCCGTTGCCGCTCACGTTATCAACGGTAGAACCAAACGCACTGTTCGTCGCAGGTATCAGCGGCAGCGGCGCAGAAGCAGAGACAATCCTTTTGACGAAACGAAAAAGAAAATCTTGCGTGAACGTGTGGTAAGTACTTACAATTCTATATGCACCATAGCGCGCCCGGAAGTGAAGGAACCGGAGGTTCCTTCCGGTGCTTTTGCCTACTTTTGTCACTGTTGACAAAAGTAGGTCGCGCCGGAGCGCGAAATTCCCCCACAGGCCGTCGCGACGGCCTGTTCCTTTATTATCGCACAAAAATGCGACACCACCGAACAAATCGTATTGCGCGAAAAAGAATAACGGTGTAAAATAAAAGACTGAACCACTATGCAAAAAGGAGGGACGCCCATGAGACAGACCATGCCCCGCACCGCAGCCGACCGCCGCGCCGCGCTGTGGATCGCCGTTCTGGCGGCGGCGCTGCTGGCGCTGTTTCTGGCGTCCTTTGTGCTGGGCCGGTACGATGTGCCCATCGGGCAGGTGGTGCGCATCCTGCTGTCCAGAGTCATTCCCCTGACCCGGACATGGACAGGCAACATGGAGATCGCCGTGCTGAACGTGCGGCTGCCCCGCATTCTGCTGGCCTGTCTGGTGGGCTGCTCGTTGTCCGCCGCCGGAACGGCCTATCAGTCGGTGTTCCGCAATCCCATGGCCGCGCCGGACATTCTGGGCGCGTCGTCAGGCGCCTGCTTCGGCGCGGCGCTGGCGATCCTGCTGGGGTTCCAGCGTCTCGGCGTCACGGCGGCGGCCTTTGCCGCCAGCCTTGCCACGGTGGCGCTGGTGTACGTGCTGGCCCGGGGCATCCGGGGCAATCAGGTGGTGAATCTGCTGCTGGCGGGCATCATGATCTCGTCCCTGTTCTCCGCCGGAACCTCCTATATCAAGCTGGTGGCCGACCCCACCAACCAGCTGCCCGCCATCACCTATTGGCTCATGGGCAGTCTCAGCGGCACGCGGATGAAGGACGTGACCTTCGCCCTGCTGCCTATGGCGCTGGGCGCGGTGCCGCTTCTGCTGCTGCGTTGGCGCGTCAATCTGCTGACCCTCAGCGAGGAGGAGGCCCGCTCCATGGGCGTCAACACCACAGCGCTGCGGCTGGTGGTGATCCTGTGCGCCACGGTGCTGACCGCCGCCAGCGTCTCCGTCAGCGGCATGATCGGCTGGGTGGGCCTTGTGATCCCCCATCTCAGCCGCAAGCTGGTGGGCAGCGACTGCCGCCGTCTTCTTCCGGCGGCCATGCTGCTGGGCGCGATCTTTTTGCTGCTGGTGGACAACGTGTCCCGCAACCTGCTGGCGGTGGAGATCCCCATCGGCATCCTGACGGCCTTTATCGGCGCGCCCTTCTTCATCTATCTCATGACCAGAAAGGAGCATGTGCTGTGAGCCTTTCTGTGGAAAACCTGTCCTTCGCCTATGGCGCTGCCCCGGTGCTGCGCGACGTGTCCTTCACGGCGGAAGGGGGGGAGCTGGTGTCCGTCCTGGGCCCCAACGGCGTGGGAAAAACCACCCTTTTCCGGTGCATTTTAGGTACATTAACGCCCCAAATGGGGCACATAAAAATGGACGGTCAGGATCTCGCGACCTTGCCGCCCCGTGAGCGGGCCAGACGCATCGCCTACATCCCCCAGATCCACCCGCCCACCTTCGGCTACACGGTGCTGGACACGGTGCTGATGGGCGCGGCCCGTCAGCTGAACGCCTTCCAGCAGCCGGGCGCGGCGCAGATACGGCAGGCGGACGAGGCGCTGGAGCAGGTGGGTGCGGCCCATCTGCGGGAGCGGAACTTCGCCCATCTCTCCGGCGGCGAGCAGCAGCTGGTGCTGATCGCCCGTGCGCTGGCGCAGAAGGCGGAGGTGCTGATGATGGACGAGCCCACCTCGGCGCTGGACTACGGCAACCAGCTGCGGATATTGCAGATGGTGCGCCGTCTGGCGGCACAGGGCTATACCGTGATCCTCAGCACCCACAACCCCCAGCACGCCCTGACCTTCGCCACCACCCTGCTGGCGCTGCACGGCGGAACCGCCGCCGCGTGGGGCCGCCCGGCCCAGGTACTGACGCCGGAGCTGATGGAAACGCTGTACGGCGTCCGGGCGGAATTTCTGCAAACGGCGTCCGGCCCCGTGCTGGCGCCCTGTGTGGAGGATTGGTAATGTTTCAATGGAATGCGGAAAAGGTTCGCTTTATGGAAGACGCCGCCGCGTGGGGCGATTTCCACGCCCGGTTGGCGGCGGAGCTGGCCCCCTACCTGCCCCGGGACGGCAATGTGTGCGATGCGGGCTGCGGCACGGGGCATCTGGCGCTGGCGCTGGCGCCCTATGTGAAGCAGGTGACGGCGGTGGACGTCAGCCATCAGGCGCTGGCGCTGTTGGCGGAGAACTGCCGGAAGCGGGGCGCTGCCAACATCGACATTCGCTGCGGTGATATTGCCCGGCTGCCGCCGGAGCAGCCCTATGACGCCATGGTGTTCTGCTTCTTCGGCCATATCGAGGAGATTTTGACCATTTCGGCGGCTCAGTGCCGGGGCACGGTGCTGGCCGTCATGCGCAACGACGGCTGCCACCGGTTTTCCGCCGCTCAGGGCGCCGTCCGCCACGGCGGCTATCCCCGTGGCGCGGCGGAGCTGACGGCACGGGGCATTCCCTTCCACGCGGTGGAGCGGGAGCTGCCCATGGGCCAGCCCTTCCGCACCATAGACGACGCCCGGCGGTTTTTTCAGCTATATCGCCGCCCGGACGATACCACCCCCGTCACTGACGACTTCCTGCGCCAGCGGCTGACGGCTACGGGACGGGAGGATTTCCCTCTCTATCTGCCCCAGAACCGCCGCTTCGGCCTGCTGCGCTGGGAGACGTGTGAGATACCAAACCAGCGATAAGGAGACGACTGATGAAAAAGACCCAAAGACTGCTGGCCCTGCTGCTGGCGCTGCTGATGACCCTGAGTCTGGCCGCCTGCGGCGGACAGGCCAACACCCCGGCGGAGGACGACAACGCCGCCGATACTCCCGCCGAGACCCGTGTGTTCACCGATTCCACCGGCCGCGAGGTCACTGTGCCCGCCCAGATCGACAAGGTGGCCGTGTCCGGCCCGCTGGCTCAGATCGTACTGTTCGCCCTGTGCCCCGATAAGCTGGTGGGCGTGGCCAATGAGTGGGACGAGAGCGCCCAGCAGTATCTGGACGAGAAGTACTATAATCTGCCCCTGCTGGGCCAGCTGTACGGCGGCAAGGGCGAGCTGAATCTGGAGACGCTGCTCTCCAGCGGCGCGCAGGTGGTCATCGACGTGGGCGAGGCCAAGAGCACCATCGTGGAGGACATGAACGATCTTCAGGAGCAGACCGGCATCCCCTTCCTCCACATCGACGCCAAGCTGGTCACTATGGACGAGACCTATACCATGCTGGGCGATCTGCTGGGCATGACCGACGAGGCCAGGACGCTGGCCGACTACTGCCGCAGCACCTATGATAAGGCAACCGCCATCGCCGACGGCGCGGAGAAGGCGAACCTGCTGTACATCACCGGTGACACGGGCCTGAACGTCATTGCCCGGGGTTCCTATCACGCCGAGGTCATCGACCTCTTGAGCAACAATCTGGCCGTGGTGGACGAGCCCTCCAGCAAGGGTACCGGCAACGAGGTGGACATGGAGCAGATCCTCAACTGGAACCCCGATGTGATCCTGTTCGCGCCCGGCAGCATCTACGCCACCGTGGGCGAGGACGCCGCGTGGCAGAGTATCACCGCCATCCGGAACGGCGCGTATTACGAGGTTCCCATGGGCCCCTATAACTGGATGGGCTTCCCTCCCTCCGTGCAGCGGCTGCTGGGCATGCTGTGGATGGCCAAGGTGCTGTATCCCGACGCCGCCGACTATGACCTGTACACCGAAGTGGCCAACTACTTCCAGCTGTTCTATCACTGCGACCTGACCCAGGAGCAGTATAACGCGCTGGCGGCGAATTCTTTAGGAAAATAAAGGAGGATTCCGTGCCTCCGGGCACGGGTCACTTTTGGCCGCTGTCCCAAAAGTGACCAAAAGGACAGCTTGAAACCCAGGTTTCAAGACTTCCTGCACGCTATACCCGGCTTTTAATTTGATTTCGTTTACCGCGCGTTCACAGGATACGGATATTAACGCCTTGTGTGACGTATCGACTTCCTTTTTGCGCCGCTGCCGCTGATTATTGCGACGGTAGAACGATGTTTGTTGTTCGCTATGAGTATTAGCGGCAGCGGCGTAGGGGCCGAAAGAGTCATCGGCCCCTACAGCCAATCACTAAAAACGCTATATGGGCCGATGTAGGATTGATCCGTCCCCTCATACCCCACCCCCGAAAGGAGTACCCCATGAACAACATTTTCACCACCCTGCTCTATCAAATGGAAAAGCACCATGATACGGTGCTGTGCACCATCATTGCCGACAACGGCTCCACTCCCCGCGGGAGAGGCGCCCAGATGCTGGTGGGTCAGGCGGGCCTGCTGTGCGGCACCATCGGCGGCGGCGCGGTAGAGGGCCAGACCATCAACATGAGCAAAAAGCTTTTGCAGGAGCGCCGCAGCGCCGTCCACGAGTACCGGCTCCACCGGAACAAGGTGGAGGATATCGGCATGGTCTGCGGCGGCGACGTGACGGTGCACCTGCAATTCATCGCCGCCGACGACCCCGTGTGGAAAACGCTGGCGGGCGACGTGCTGCGCCGCGTAGCACTGCGGCAGCCGGGCTGGCTGACGCTGGCGCTGGACGGCGGTGCGCCTGCGGTGCAGGACACCGCAGAATGCGACGACGCTCACTTTACCCACCCGCTGCCCATCGGCGAGCGGGCCATCCTGTTCGGCGCGGGCCATTGCTCCGTGGCGCTGTGCCCGCTGCTGACCACCGTGGGCTTCCGCGTCACGGTGGTGGACAACCGCCCGGAGCTGGCCACCAGGGAGCGCTTCCCCGCCGCCGACGCGGTGCTGTGCTGCGATCTGGCCCACATCAACGACGCCGTGACCATCGGCGATGACGATTACGTGGTCATCATGACCAACGGCCACCGCCACGACTTCGTGGTGGAGGAGCAGGTGCTGCGGGGCCAGTACGCCTACATCGGCGTCATCGGTTCCCGCACCAAGACCGCCAGCGTCAATGCGCTGCTGCGGCAGGCCGGTATCAGCGAGGAGGCCATCGCCGCCGTCCACACCCCCATCGGCACCGCCATCAAGGCGGTGACGCCGGAGGAGATCGCCGTGTCCATCGCCGGTGAGATGATCTGTGTGCGGGCCACCCGCCGGGAGGACGCCGGAATAAAACTCCACGGCTGCCCCATGCACTGAAGGCGCGGACATGACGAAGCATCTGTTTTTGACCGGGCGCAAGGGGGTGGGCAAGTCCACCCTGATCCGCGGCCTGCTGGCGGCGGAGAGCGCCCCGCTGGGCGGCTTTTTCACCGTGAAGCAGCAGGGCGGCATTTATTTGCTGCCTGCCGCCGGTGAGCAGGCATTCACCCCGGAGAACCTCCTGTTTTACTGCGGCTACGGCGGCGATCCCCGCCGCTTTGACGATCTGGGCTGCGCCGCGCTGGCCGATACCGCCGGGTGCGGCCTGCTGGTGATGGACGAGCTTGGCCCTCACGAGGCCGAGGCCGTCCGGTTTCAGGCGGCGGTGTTCCGTGCGCTGGACGGGGATATCCCCATCCTCGGCGTCTTGCAGCAGGCGGAAAGTGAATTCCTTGACCGCATCGCCCGGCACCCGCAGGTCACGGTGCTGACCGTTACCGAGGAAAACCGCGACGCCCTGCTGCCGGAGCTGCTCCGCTGGTGGAAGAATAAGTAAAAAGAGGAAAAAAGAGAGCCGCAAGGCTCTCTTTTATCGGGCGGTAGACGCAGTGGGTACGATAAACCGTTGTAGGGGCCGACGACTCTGCCTGCCCTGACACCCCGCACGATACATGCTTATTTCTCTTTTTTACTGATCGCCTCCATGGCCAATTCGCCTGCCAGACGGAAAAGTGCGTCCTCAATGGTTTTTTCGGGCGTTTTTCCCATATTGCTCCCAATCTTCCGGTAAAAATCATACAGAAAATCATCAATGGTGATCGTCAGCTGCTTCATCTGCGTTCCCTCCTTGCTGGTCTGCTCAGTATATCACAGTTCTACCCGATAGTACAGCTACATGGACTAATTTTTTGCAAAAACTCCATATAATGACCGTACAGCGACAGGGACGGTGATGGAGTATGAAGCTGAATGAAGCGGTCAGCCGGCGGCTGACAGAGTTGCTGGCGGAGAAGAATATGACGCAGTATCAGCTGTTCCTGAAAAGCGGCGTGCCCAAGTCTACCATCGGCAATGTGGTCAACTGCGCCTACGATTCGGTCAAGCTGCGGGTGCTGCATGAGCTGTGTCAGGGACTGTCCATCGACCTGAATGAATTTTTTGATTCGCCCCTGTTCCGGGAGGAGAATCTGGAACCGTGAATAGAAAAAAAGACCGCCGGGGCGGTCTTTTTTTGCGGGTGGACAGGGGCATCCGCCCCTACAACCGAAACCAAGAAACCACCGCGCCGCCACCAGGCCGATGTAGGCATCGGCCCCTACAGAGAGCACCGCAAAACCATTCCCATCATGCCGCCGATGGCGGCATACCACAACTCTTCACTCTTCTCTCTTATCTTTTCACTGCAAAAAGAGAGCCTTGCGGCTCTCTTTTTGCTTTATTCCTCATTCTCCGCCAGATACCGGGCCACGAAGATGCCGCTGGCGCTGGCGTGGGACAGGGAGTGGGTGACGCCGCTGCCGTCGCCGATGACGAACAGACCCTTGTGGGGCGTTTCCAGATGCTCGTCCAGCGCCACCTCCATGTTGTAGAACTTCACCTCCACGCCGTACAGCAGCGTGTCGTCGCTGGCGGTGCCGGGGGCGATCTTGTCCAGGGCGTAGATCATCTCGATGATGCCGTCCAGGATGCGCTTGGGCATCACCAGGCTCAAATCGCCGGGGGTGGCCGCCAGAGTGGGGGTCATAAAGCCCTTCTCAATGCGCTTGGGGGTGGAGCGCTGGCCCCGGATCAGGTCGCCGAACCGCTGGACGATGACGCCGCCGCCCAGCATATTGCTGAGCCGTGCAATGCTCTCGCCATAGCCGTTGCTGTCCCGGAACGGCTCGGTAAAGTGCTTGGACACCAGCAGGGCGAAGTTGGTGTTCTCCGTGTGCAGGGCCGGATCCTCATAGCTGTGGCCGTTGACGGTGACGATGCCGTTGGTGTTCTCGTTGACCACCGCGCCCTTGGGGTTCATGCAGAAGGTGCGCACCTTGTCCTGATACTTCTCGGTCTTATAGACGATCTTGCTCTCGTACAACTCGTCGGTGATAGGAGCAAACACCTCGGCGGGCAGCTCCACCCGGACGCCGATATCCACGCGGTTGGACTTGGTGGGGATGTTCAGATCCTGACACACCGTCTCCATCCACTTGCTGCCGCTGCGGCCCACGGAGATGATGCACTTGCGGCCCCGGAAAGCGCCCTTGTCGGTCTCGGCTTCGTACAGACCGTCATCGGTGATGGTCAGCGCCTTCACCGGAGACAGGAAGTGGAATTCCACCTTGTCCTTCAGCTGGGCGTAGAGGTTTTCCAGCACCTTATAGTTGATGTCCGTGCCCAGATGGCGGACGGAAGCGTCCAGCAGGTGCAGGTTGTTCTGCAAACACAGCCGCTTGAAGCCGCTGTCGGCGGTGGAGTACAGCCTGGTGCCGGCGCCGCCGTTTGCCATGTTGATGTCGTCCACATAACGCATCAGATCCATGGCCTGCTGCTTGCCGATATACTCGTACAGCGTGCCGCCGAAGGCGTTGGTGAGATTATACTTGCCGTCGGAGAACGCACCCGCGCCGCCGAAGCCGTTCATGATGGCGCAGGTCTTGCAGTGGATGCAGGACTTCACCTTCACGCCGTCGATGGGGCAATGGCGCTTTTCCAGCGGATTGCCCGCCTCCAGCACGGCCACCTTCCACTCCGGCTTGCGCTGCACCAGCTCATAGGCGGAGAAAATGCCGCCGGGGCCTGCGCCGATGATGATCACGTCGTATTGGTTCATGAGAAAAGCCTCCTCTCGTCACTCGCGCCGCCGTTAGCGGCAGATATAGCAGTACCAGCCCTCGCTGGTGCAGGATTCCACAATGCTCCATCCGGCGGCCACCAGCGCGGCGGCCACCTCGTCGGCCCGGTCGTCGATGATGCCGGAGGTCAGGAACCAGCCGTCCTCCTTCAGGAAGTGCCGCACCTGCGGCGCCAGCGAAATGATCACGTCCGCCACGATGTTGGCCACCACCACATCATAGCCTGTGCCGATGGCATCGCGCAGCGGGCCTTCTTTCGTGGCGTCGCCCTGCCGCACCGTCAGGCGATCCTTGCCGATGCCGTTCAGTGCGGCGTTTTCATAGGCCACGTCGATGCACTTCTCGTCAATGTCGCAGGCAAAGGCGGTCTTTGCGCCCAGCCGCAGTGCGGCGATGGACAGAATGCCGCTGCCGCAGCCCAAGTCCAGCACCCGTTCGCCGCCGTGGATGCGGCTCTCCAGCGCCGTCAGGCACAACCGGGTGGTGGCGTGGCTGCCGGTGCCGAAGGTCAGCCCCGGATTCAGCGTCAGCGTCACGCGGCCCTTGGGGTCGGCCTGCTCCCACGCGGGGATCACCAGCAGCCGCTCGCCGATCTCCATGGGCTTATAGAACTGCTTCCAGTTGTTCTCCCAGTCCTCGTCCTTCACGTTCTCCATGGTCAGCAGCAGCGGCGCGTACTCGGGGTGCTTCTGCTTCATGGCGTGCATGGCCATGCGGATGGCGGCGATGGCGCTGTACCCCGCCGGGGCGTTCTCCACATAGAACGTCACCCGGCAGAGGTTCTCCTTCTCCTTCACCAGCTCCTCGTCCACATAGTCCCAATAGGCCTGATTGTGGGCCATAAAATCCTGAAAATCCCGCTGATCGTCGATGATCACGCCGGTGACGCCCTGTTCTTCCAGCATTTCCGTCACCGGGTCGATCCCGGCGGGAGAGGTGTCGATCTTCAATTCCAGCCAGTCCATAGCTCCTCACTTTCCCACGCAGAACCGGGAAAAAATGGTGTCCACCAGATCCTCCCGGATGTGTTTTCCGTTCAATTCGCCCAGCGCCTCCAGCGCGCCCTCCGCATCCGTCAGCACCACGTCCGGCGTCATGCCGAATTGCAGCGAGGCGTGGGCGTTCTTCACGCAGTTCAGCGCCCGGCGCACCGCGTCCGCCTGCCGGGCGTTGGTCAGCAGCTCGCCCTGAGGCTCCGCCCCGGTGGGGTACAGCGCCCCGATGGCCTCGCACAGCGCCGCCATGCCTGCGCCGGTCTTGGCGGACACGGCCAGCACGCTGCCGAACCGCTTTTCCAGCGCCGCCTTGTCCAGCACACAGGGCAGGTCGCTCTTGTTCACCACCACCAGCCGGTGGGGCGCGCTTTCCGCCACGGCCATGGCCTCCTCGTCCTGCTGATCCAGCGGCACGGAGCCGTCCAGCAGCAGCAGCGCCAGGGATGCCCGCTGTGCCGCCTTGCGGCTGCGCTCCACGCCCAGCCGCTCCACGGCATCGCCCGTCTCCCGGATGCCTGCCGTGTCGGTGAGCCGCAGCAGCACATGACCCAGCAGCAGCGATTCCTCCACCGTGTCCCGGGTGGTGCCCGCCACGTCGGTGACGATGGCCCGGTCATAGCCCACCAGCGCGTTCAGCAGCGACGATTTGCCCACGTTGGGCTTTCCCAGCAGCACCGTGGGCACGCCGTTTTTCATCACCTGCCCGCGGGAATAGGTGTCCAGCAGCGCCGCCAGAGAAGCCTCGCTCCGTCCCAGCGCGTCCAGCAGCTGCGTCCGGTTCAGATCCTCGATATCCTCATCGGGGTAGTCCACGATGGCGTAAAACCGGCTGGTCACGTCCATCAGCGTGTCGTACACCGCCTGCACGGTGCGGCTCAGCGCGCCGTCCAGCTGTCCGGCGGCGTTGCGGGCGGCCTGCGCCGTCTCCGCGTCGATCACGTCCACCACGGCCTCCGCCTGCATCAGATCCATCCGGCCGTTGAGAAAGGCCCGCTGGGTGAACTCGCCGCCCTTTGCCTGCCGGGCTCCGTGGTTCAGCAGCAGCTTCAGCCCCTCCGTCAGCACCACGGGGGAGCCGTGGCAGTGGAGCTCGGCGCAGTCCTCGCCGGTGTAGCTGTCGGGGCCGGGGAACAGCACGCACAGGGCGCTGTCCAGCACCCGTCCCTCGCCGTCCAGCACCCGGCCCAGCACCATGGTGCGGGGCGTCTGCTGAGACATGGGCTTGCCGTTCAGGGGGAAAAATACAGCGTCCAGCACGGCCTTCGTGTCCGGGCCGCTGAGCCGCAGAATGCCGATGGCGCTGGGCGACAGCGCCGTAGCGATGGCGGCAATGGTATCTGACATGGAGACGACCTCCCTTTGCGCATAATCTTACAAATAGCAGTATAGCACAAGCCGAGACAAAAGAAAAGCAGAGGTTTCAAGTAGTAGATATAAGGAAAAGCGAACCGTTGCGGTTCGCTTCACGCTGTTGAAAGAGATGTCATTCCGAACCGGTGACCGAAGTCACTGGCGTGGGGAGCGATCCGAGCGCTGCCTGTGGCAGGTGAAGCGAGGTGAGCGAGTGGCAGCGGTCAAAATTTCGGCGGCTTAAATGCCGCTGCGAAATTTTGGGCACCGCAACAGGAAATCCGTTTTTGGCCCCCTTGTGTAAAGGGGGCTGTCACCGCAGGTGACTGGGGGATTGTTGCGCCATCGGACAATCCCTCCGGCGCTTCGCGCCACCTCCCTTTACACAAGGGAGGCTTTGGAAACGGATTGTCACGTCGGGCTTATGCCCTCCTCGCAATGACAGGTTTTTATTCTTCTTCCGTCTCCACGTAAATATCCTCGCAGTCCTGCAAAGCCGCCGCCAGCATGGCTTTTGTCAGGAACACCTGCTGCTCCGCGTTTCGCCGGGAATCCAGAATATCCAGCGCCCGTTCTACCTCGTCCGCCAGACGCAGATACATGCTTCGATAATCGGCCACGTTCGTCACCTCCTTATTTGATAACATAAATGCTATCAAATAAGGAGATAATAACACATATGCTATAAGCTGTCAACAAAAGGGGGCTTATCGCATGATACAGCGGATGATCGATGTTCGGATTGACCACGACGAGAGCCAGCGGGAATTAGCGGCGGCCATTGGCTACCATCAGGTGCAGATCGCCCGTTACGAGACGGGCCAGAATACGCCGCCCATCGCCTATCTGGTGAAATTCTGCCAGCATTACCACGTCAGCGCCGACTACATTCTGGGGCTGCCCCGTGACGGCCAGTGGCCGAGGGAGTGAGGGGGGAGACGCCCGTGCTTTATCCCAACATCCGCGCGCTGCGGGAGGATCGTGACCTGAAGCAGCGGCAGCTGGCGGAGCTGCTGCATGTTTCGCAGAATACCTATTCTCAGTATGAGACGGGCGTTATTGCCCTGACAGCGGAGCATCTGGTGACGCTGGCGGATTTCTATCACGTCAGCGTGGATTATCTGCTGGGCCGCACCGCAAAACCCGAAATGAACGAATAGTGCTTCCCAAAAGGGCTATGCCCTTTTGGGGCAAAAGTTAAAGAAAACCCCGGACGACTGTCCGGGGTTTTCTTTACAGGGATGCAGGAACAAAGAGAGAAAATAAGAAAGAAAAGTAGAGAGAAAACAAAAATAAGTTGGCAGAACTTACTTATTTGCAACAAGTCAATGAAGCGGAGGGTCGCTTCCCTTGTTGTGCTATAACCATATCACAGAATTTCGTTCTTGTAAAACGGATAAAAACCCCATATAATATAAGCGAGATTTATATTTTGAGGGGAGGCCCCGCCATGAACAACACGGATATGGAGACCTTCTGGGCGGTGCTGGAGCACGGCACGCTGACCGCCGCCGCGGAAGCGCTGTTCATCACCCAGCCCACGCTGACCAACCGCATCCAGTCGCTGGAGGCGGAGGTGGGCGCACAGCTTTTCCACCGGGGCAAGGGCATCCGCCATATCGAGCTGACCGAGGCGGGGCAGCGGTTCCTGCCGCTGGCCTACCGCTGGCAGACGCTGCTGGACGAGACGAAGGGCGTGGCGGAGACGGCCACACGGGAATATCTGCGGATCGGCGCGGTGTTTTCCACCAACCAGTACATTCTTCCGGCGGCGTACCGCCGCTTTCTCCACCGGAAGCTGCCGGTGGCCCTGTGGGTGCAGACCCTGCGTGGCGCAGGCTACGATGGCGCCCAGACGGTGGCCCGCCGTGAGCTGGAGATGGCCCTGATGGACGGCGACAGCTTCTTTCATCCCCAGCTGGACATTACCCCGCTGTGCAGCGAGGAGACCATGGTGGCCTGCTCGCCGGACAGCCCCTACGGCGACGTGGTGTCGCCCCGTGACCTGGACCCCGCCAGCGAGATTGTGGTGTCGTGGCGGAAAAGCGTGCAGGACTGGCGGGATCACTGGTTCGGCCTGACCACCGCGCCGCTGCTGTACGCCGACTCCATGCAGGTGGTGAACTCCTTCCTGGGCAGCGAAATGATGTGGGCCATCGTGCCTGCCGCCGCGGCCCGTGCGCTGGAGAAGGAGGGCCGGGCAAAGATCTGCCGCCTGACCGACCCGCCGCCTGAACGGGTGTCCTACCTCATCACCCGCCGGGGCGAGACCCTCAGCGATGCCGCGCAGCTTCTGCTGGAGGACGTCCGCACGGAGATACGGCACATTCCCGGCATCCAGCTATTTATATAAGGAGAGCGCCTGCGGAGAGATCCCCGCGGGCGCTTTATTTCGTCTGCGCGGCGGGGTGAGGGCATGCTGCCCTACGTACGGTTACTGCATCTTTTCGTAGGGGCCGACGACTCTGTCGGCCCTAACGTTGACGGTACAATTACTTGCGGGCGGACAGGGTCGTCCGCCCCTACAAATGAACGCCCGACCGTCACACCCCACCCGTCACGACGGCCGGACAGCCCGCTGCTTGGGGATGCGGATGGTCAGCAGGATCTCGCTGTCGGTGTCCCGGCGGCCCAGATCGGCGTCCACGCCGCACTGGCGTATCATTTGCAGGCTGCGGTCGATGCTGTTGAGGAACAGCCGCACGTCCTTGATGATGTAGGTGGGGCGGCTCTGGGGCGGCGTGACCTGTGCCTGCACCAGCAGCCGCTCGATGTAGCTCTCCGTCTGGGCCACGTTCAAACTGCGCCCGACGATCACCGCCAGCGCCGCCAGCTGCTCTGCCTCGCCGCTGAGCCGCAGCAGAGCGCGGGCGTGGCGCTCGGTCAGGTGGGCCTGCCGCAGACCATCCCGCACCGGCTCGCTGAGCCGCAGCAGCCGCAGCTTGTTGGCCACGGCGGACTGGGATTTGCCCAGCTTCTCCGCCGCCTGCTCCTGACTCAGCCCGTACCGGCTGATGAGCCGGGCGATGGCGGCGGCCTCCTCGAAGCAGTCCAGATCGCGCCGCTGCAAATTTTCGATCAGCGCCAGCATTCCCGCGTCCTGCTCGTCCACCTGCGCCACAAGGCACGGCACCTCCCGCAGACCGGCCATCCGGGCGGCCCGCATACGGCGCTCTCCCGCCACCAGCTGATAGCCGCCCGGCGTCCGCCGGACGGTCAGCGGCTGCAAAATGCCGTAGGCGCGGATGCTGTCCGCCAGCTCCCGCAGAGCCGCCTCGTCGAAGCTGCGGCGGGGCTGCTGGGGATTGGGGGACAGCTGCGCCAGGGAAATGTACTGGACGCGGGAGGACAGAAAATCACTTTTCCGGCGGCTTTTCATGGCAGTTCACTCCTTTTTCACCATTGTACGGCATAAAAGGTGCGGAACGCGGCGATTTGCGTCGGAGGGCCGGAATTTTTTGCGCGGCAGATAATATCGCGCCGTCCGATAAGCGTTCGGTGGTCGGTAGTGGGTTGTAGGGGCGACCCTTGCGGTCGCCCGAAATGACGGTTGTATCGTGCGGGCATCCCATGCCTCTCCCAAAGGGAGAGCCAAGAGCCTGTCCCTCGTTACATCGCGTGTTGGCACGAAAAAAAGACGGCCCTCCGGCCGTCTTTTGCTCAGTCATTCACATCGTAGAAGATCCGCTCGCCCTCCTCGGCCAGACCCAGCAGGTCGCGGGCCAGCGCCTTGATAAAGCTCTCGTCATCCTTCTTGGCAAGGTCGGAGCGCAAGGCGTCGTTCTCCTGCTGCTGCTGCGTCAGCTGCTGGGACAGGACGGATTCCTCCTGCTGGGCGGTTTTCAGCTGGCCGTAGACCCGCACGATCTGCACGCCCAGCGTCACCACCAGCACGGCCACCACCAGCATCAGCAGGGTGCTGGTGCGCTTCTTTGTTTTCTTGTGGGTCGTCGCTCTGGCCATGGCCCGGCCTCCCTTCTGCCGCGGCGGCTTTTCCTGTGTGGAACGGGACTTCCACTCATCCACTCTCATTGTAACGCACTTCTGCCAAAAAGAAAAGTACTTTTTGACAGCGGCGGCACATTTTTTTATCAGCCGTCCCAAAAGGGCGAAGGGCGACCACAGCAGCCGCCCCGTTTCCACCAGCGCCGTCACCCAGAAGTCCCACACAGGCCGCAGCAGCGGCGACAGCAGGCAGAACCACACTACGCCGCCCAGCAGCATCCCCGTCACCATGTACAGCCGCAGCTCGCCCTCCCCCACCACCAGCGCCAGCCACAGCAGTCCCGCGCCCAGCAGCGCCGCGAACACCCCGTCCAGCAGGTGGGTCAGCCGCCTGTCCCGGCGATCCAGCAGCCGGGCCGAGCGCAGCACGTCGTACACCAGACCGGCCGCCCCGCCCAGCGCCGCCGCCGCGCCCAACTGCTGCAGCTGCGCCGCCACATAGTTTTCCATCAGGCAAACAGGCGGCTGAACAGACCGCTGCGGCTGGGCTGCTCCTCCTCGTAATTCACGCCGTCGATGCGGCCGTCCACGTGCAGCTCGCCGCCGTCCAGACTCAGCTTGCCGATGTGCAGACCCTCGCCGGTGACTACCAGCGTTCCGGCGCAGGTGGACATGACGATGCAGTTCTCGTCAAACCGCTCCACGTCCTCCACCCCGGCCACCGTCAGCTTTTCCCGGCCCTCCATGGTCAGCCGGTGATACATGGCGCCGCCGTCGTTCCGATCATATGCCAAAGAAAACACCCTCCCTACAAAGCGTTACTGCATTGTATGAGAGGGTGCGGAAAATTATAACGTTGTCTCCCGGTACATGGCGGCGGCGTCGGCCTTGCCCACGTTGTCGGCCACCGACAGCACCTCCACCGACAGGGCCTTCTGGCCGAAGCGGATGGTGATCACGTCGCCCACCTTCACATCGTAGGAAGCGCGGGCCACCCGTCCGTTGACGGTGACGCGCTCGTTGTCGCAGGCCTCGTTGGCCACGGTGCGCCGCTTGATCAGGCGGCTGACCTTCAGGTATTTGTCCAGTCTCATGGTGTGTCCTCCTTGGGGGTAAAAAGAAAAGCGGCGAAGCCGCTTTTCCTATTGGCAACAAAATCGCAGATTTTGTGCAGTTTTTACTTGATGGCGTCCTTCAGCGCCTTGCCGGCCTTGAAGGTGGGAACCTTGGAAGCAGCGATGGTGACGGGCTCCTTGGTGCGGGGATTCAGGCCGGTACGCTCGGCGCGGTGCTTCACCTCGAAAGAGCCGAAGCCCACCAGCTGCACCTTCTCCTCGGTCTTCAGACCCTCGGTGATGGCGGACAGAGTGGCGTTGACAGCAGCCTCGGCAGCCTTCTTGGACAGACCGGCCTTCTCGGCGACGGCATTGATCAGTTCGGTTTTATTCATGGGTAGTTCCTCCTAAATTTTTTTCGTTGGTAAAGATATGAACCCTACATCCTAAAACGAAGCATGTCGCATTAAGAACAAATGAAAGGCCCTAACGCAGAGGGCAATAGAAAATTTACCATATTTGCGGTGTTATTGCAACCCCTTTTCCACAGAAAGAGCAAAAAAATCACCGCAGACCCAGCCTCTTTGCCCACTTTTGCCCGTTTTTGAAGTGGCTCAGGTCGTCGGCTGTCACCGCGCCCAGCGCCAGCGCCATCACCGCGTAGACCGCCGCTGCGGCGGCAATGGCGGCGGCGACTGCCAGATTCTGGGAAACGCAGCGGCCCAGCAGCGTGAACGCCGAGCGGGCCGCCAGCGCCATCACCGCCGTGCACAGGGCCGGACGCCACAGGCAGCGGAAGAAGTCCACCTGCCCACGGGTGCAGCGGTGAACGGCGATCATGTTCAGCACCACGATCAGGGCGTAGCTGTACAGCGTGCCTACCGGCGCGCCGCGAATGCCCATGTCCGGATTGCCCACCATCAGGTAGTTGGTGACGATCTTCAGCGCGCCGCCTGCCAGCAGCGTCCAGATGGGGATATTCTCCCGGCCGTTGGCCTGTAAAATGCCGTTGGTGGCCACCATCAGGCACACGAAGATGCTGGCGATGCCCAGCACCGTCAGGTGATAGGCGGCGGCTTGCGCCGTTTCCGGCACGGCGGGGTACAGCAGCTGTAGGATCGGCCCTGCCAGCACGCTGAGCCCCACCCCCATAGGCAGCGCCAGCAGCGCCGTGATCCGCAGGGCGGAGGCGGTCAGCCGTGCCGCCGCCGCGTCGTTGTGCCGTGTCCGGGCCTGAGAGATGGCGGGGATCAGCGACACCGTCAGCGGATAGATGAACGACGGCGGCAGCACGAACAGCGTCATGCCGAAGGTGTACTGGCCGTACAGCTCCGCGGCGGCCTCTGCCGACAGGCCCAGCCGGGCTTGCAGGGTGCCCAGCACCAGCGACTGATCCAGCAGCGTCATCAGGCTCATGGCCCCGCCCGCCACCGTGATGGGCACGCCGATCTTTAAGAGTTGCCCCAGCGTGTCCCCCATCGGCTCCAGCGGCCCGCCGCTCTCTCTGGGACAGCGGCGCAGCGCCCACAGAAGGAACAGCAATCCCAGCGCCGTGCCGCAGGTAACGCCCGCGATGGCTCCGGCGGCGCCGGTTTCCGGGGCGGCTCCCCTGCGCAGCAGAAAGGCGCACAGTCCCAGACCCACCGCCAGCTTGCAGGCGGATTCGATGATCTGGCTGACGGCGGTGGGGGTCATGTTTCCCAGCCCCTGGGTATAGCCCCGGATGGCGGAGGTGAGACACACGCACAGCACCGACGGCGCCAGCACCCGGATCGCCGCTGCCGCCATGGGGTCGTGGAGCGCTCCGGCCATGGTTTTTGGCAGCAGGAACATCAGCGCCGAAAACACCAGTCCCACGACGCCCAGCAGCGCCAGCGCGCAGCGAAAAACGCGCCGGGCCTGACTGTGGCGGCCCATGGCCTCCGCCTGTGCCACCAGCCGCGAGGCCGCCAGCGGCAGCCCCGCCGTGGACAGCATCAGCAGCAGGTTATAGACGTTGTAGGCGGCGTAGAAGTGGGCCATGCCCTGACTGTCCAGCAGGTTGCCCAGTGGGATCTTGTACAGCGCCCCCAACACCTTGGTGACGGCCACAGCGCCGGCCAGAATGGCCGCGCCGCTCAAAAAACTCTGTCTGCGCGGCAATCCGCCACCTCCTTGCTTTGGGTAATGATAGGATATGCCAAGGCCCCCTTGTGTAAAGGGGGCTGTCGAGCGGAGCGAGACTGGGGGATTGTCAATTCCCGGACAACCCCTCCGTCAACGCTTCGCGTTGCCACCTCCCCTTACACAGGGGAGGCTTTGGAAGGGAACCCCTATTCCCCCAAATTCTCCAGCATCTCCCGGTGAAAGGCGGCGAACTTTTCCAGATCCGCCGCCACCTGCTCCTGTCGCTGGATGTACTCGGTGGGGTACTTGGGGTGGAAAACCCGGTCGATCCGGTCGTCCCGGCGGATATCCACCATTTTGGTGGAGCCGCCCGCGCCCAGCGACAGGATGCTGTGCAGTTCCTCCATGATGTAGATATTATATAGTCCCTCCGCGCCGGATATGCACCAGCCCACGTTCTCAAAGCTGCCGGACATGTACTTCTGGCGATAGAGATAGTAGGGGGCGAACCCGGCGGCGCGCAGGGTGGGGTCAGCGTAGTCCAGCATTTCCGCCACGGCCTCAGCCGAGGGGATGGGGCTGCCCTCCAGCGTCAGGCGGCTGCCCTTTTTCAGCGCCAGCGTGTGGACGGTGATGTTGTCCGCCCCGCTTTTGATGCACTGATCCAGCGTTTTCCGGAAGCCCTCCGGCGTGTCGGCGGGCAGTCCGGCGATCAGATCCATGTTCACATGGGGGAACCCCATGGACGTGGCCAGCTCCATGGCGGCCAGAATGTCCGTCGCCGAGTGTCGGCGGCCGATGGCCCGCAGCACGTTGTCGTCCAGTGACTGGGGATTGACGCTGATGCGGTCGGCCCCGTGGTCGAGGAGCACCTGTAATTTCTCCCGGTCGATGGTGTCGGGGCGGCCCGCCTCGATGCAGTACTCCACCACGCCGCTGAGGTCAAAGCTGCGGTTCAGGTGGGTCAGCAGATGATCCATCTGCCTGGCGGACAGTGTGGTGGGCGTGCCGCCGCCCATGTAGAAGGACTTGATGCGCAGTCCGGTGTCCTGCACCATTCGGGCCGCCAGCGTGATCTCCCGCTCCAGCGCTTCCAGATACGGCTCCATCAGCTTGAAGGAGCGCTCCACCGCCTGGGACACAAAGCTGCAATAGGCGCATCGTGTGGGGCAGAAGGGGATGCCCACGTACAGGGAGATGTCGTTGGGCTGGAGAGCCTCCTTGGCGGCGATGCCCGCCTGTGCCGCCTCGATACACATGCGGCGGCGGGGCGCGGATACCTGATAGGTGCGCTCCAGCTCACGGTCGGCCTGCCGGGGCGTCATGCCGCCCCGCAGCAGCCGTGCCGCCAGCTTGGCGGGCCGCACGCCCGTCAGGCTGCCCCACGCGGGGACGCGGCCCATGATTGCCACCGCCGCCTTGAAAAAGCTCATTTTCAGCGCCCGCTGCCGCAGTCCCTCCTGCTGATAGGGGGTCAGCGCGGGATCGATGCGCACGCGGGAAAGACCGCGGCCCTCCCGTCCCTGATAGCGGATACGGGTGGTCGCGGTGGTGTAGGTGCTTCCCTCGGATAATTTGACCCAGGCGCAGTTTTCCTCCGCCGCGTCCGGGTCGTACACCGGACGCTCGGTGGGGAAAAAGGCCAACAGATCCTGTTCGATAGCGTAACGGTCGTTGTGACCGGTAAAGATCAGCTTCATGCGTTCATGCCCTGCTTCATATAGGGATTGTACTTCCGCTCATAGTCCATGTCGGTGGCGGAGTCGTGGCCGGGATAGACGGTGTACTGCCCCTCCAGCCGACCCAGACGGGCCAGCGATCGCAGCATGGCCCGGTAGTCGCCGCCGGGGAAGTCGCACCGGCCGCAGGAGCAGCGGAACAGCGTGTCTCCGGCGAAGATCACGTTCTGGCCCTCCACCAGCAGGCACACGGAGCCCTGAGAGTGGCCGGGGGTCTCCAGCACGTCCAGCGTCAGGCCGCCCACGGACAGCTTGTCCCCCTCCTTGTAGTACCGCTGGTTCTTCTCGCCCAGCCGGGGGAACCGCAGCTCGCCGCCTGCACCGTCCACGGCGTCGGCCTTGTGGATATAGACCGGCAGCTCCGGCCATTTTTCCAGCAGCCCCGCCACGCCGGTGTAGTGGTCAAAGTGGCCGTGGGTCAGCAGGATCATGGTGGGGGTGCAGCCGGAGGAGGCGATCATGGCGGCGATCCGCTCCGGCTCGTCGCCGGGGTCGATGACGGCGCAGACCTTGGCCTCCTCGTCGCAGAGGATGTAGCAGTTGGTCATGATGGGGCCCACCATCAGAGACAGTACCTTCATGCAAGCGCCCTCCTCTTACAGCTGGTCGGTGTCCACCACCAGCGTCAGCGGGCCGTCGTTCAGGCTGTCCACCTGCATGTAGGCGCCGAACTCGCCGGTCTCGGTGTGGAAGCCCTTGGCGCGGCACAGCTCCACGAACTTCTCGTACAGGGGGATGGCCACATCAGGCCGCGCGGCGGCCAGAAATTCGGGGCGGCGACCCTTCTTGCAGTTGCCATACAGGGTGAACTGGGAAACCACCAGCAGCTCGCCCTTCACCTCGTCAAGGCCCCGGTTCATCTTGCCGTTCTCGTCCTCGAAGATGCGAAGGCCCGTCAGCTTGTCCGCCAGCTTGACGGCCTGGGCCTCGGTGTCCTCATGGGTGATGCCCAGCAGGATCAGGAAGCCCTCGCCGATCTGGCCATGTACTTTTCCGTCGATGGTGACGGAGGCGTGCTTCACGCGAGTCAATACAGCGCGCATAATTTATTCTCCTTTATACAGATAGTATTCAATCGACGCGGGGGGGGAATGCCGATATGCGAATAAGGTACAAAAATCAGTTGTAGGGGCGGACGACTCTCTCCGCCCTGACGGCGTAAGATAGTGCCTTCAAAATCAAGATAGATGCTACGGCAGCATAGCTGCCGAGATCGACACTAAAAACATGCCACCGGCATATTTTTTTAACGTGTCGACGTCGGCCCCTACGAAGCGCTTATCGAAGATTTTGCGCCAGCTACTTTTACCCAGCGGGCCGCGTCACCTTCATGACCCCCTGGATCTGCTCCAGCCGGCTGGTGACGGTTTTCAGCTGCTCCCGGCCCGATACGGAGATGCCCAGATCCAGCAGGGCGAAGCCGTCCGGCGTAGACCGGGCGTTCAGGGACAGCACCCTCGTCTTGGTGGCCGACAGCACCGTGGACACGTCCACGATCAGGCTGATGCGATCCTTGGCCACCACCTGCAGCATGGTGTGGTATTCCTCGCTGGTCTTGTCGGCCCAGCTGACCCGGATCCAACGCCCCGCCTCGGCGGGATTGTCCCTGGAGCGCAGTACGTTGGGGCAGTCCGCCCGGTGCACCGACACGCCGTAGCCCCGGGTGATGAAGCCCACGATATCGTCTCCCGGCACGGGAGAGCAGCACTTGGAGAACTTCACCAGACAGTTGCTGAGACCCTCCACGATGATGCCGTGCTCGCCCTTCCGCTGGGGCACGGCGGGCCGCATCACCTCCGGCTGGCCCGCCACAGGCACCTCCGCCTGCCGCTCGGCCTGATGCTGGTGCAGGATACGCTGGATATCCTCCCGCAGTCGGCCGATGACCTTCAGCGCCGTCACGCCGCCGTAGCCGATGGCGGCGTACATATCGTCCACGGAGTTGAAGCTGAGCTTTTTCAGCACATTGGGCACGTTCTCGTCCGCCAGCAGCTCCTTCAGGGAGACACCGGTGCGCTTCAGCTCCGACTCGAAGCTCTGGCGGCCGTTGACGATGTTCTCGTCCCGCTTCTCCCGCTTGAACCACTGGCGGATTTTGCTGCGGGCGTTGCTGGAGCGGGCGATCTTGATCCAGTCGCGGCTGGGGCCGTGAGCGCTCTGGCTGGTGGAGACCTCCACCACGTCGCCGTTCTGCAGCCGGTGGTTCAGCGGCACGATGCGGCCGTTCACCTTGGCAGACACCATGTGGTTGCCCACGGCGGAGTGGATGTTATAGGCAAAGTCGATGGGCGTGGCGCCGGCAGGCAGGTTGATCACGTCGCCGTTGGGGGTGAACACAAACACCTCGTCGGCGAACATGTCCACCTTCAGGGAGTGGATGAAGTCCTCCGCGTCGGCGCCCTCCTGATTCTCCAGCAGGCGGCGCACCCACTCGTAGCGGCCCTCGTCGCCGCCGCCCTGTCCGTTCTGCTTGTACTTCCAGTGGGCGGCGATGCCGTATTCCGCCACCTCGTGCATCTCCTTGGTGCGAATCTGTACCTCAAAGGGGATGCCGCTCTCGCCCACCACCGTGGTGTGCAGGCTCTGGTACAAATTGGGCTTGGGGGTGCCGATATAGTCCTTGAACCGGCCCAGAATGGGCTTGAACAGGTCGTGAATGATGCCCAGCACGTTATAGCAGTCCGCCACCGTGTCCACGATGACACGGAAGGCGAACAGGTCGAATACGTCGTCCAGACTCTTGTTCTGGGTGTACATCTTGCGGTAGATGGAGTAGGGGTGCTTCATGCGACCATACACGGTGGCCTCGATGCCCTCCTCCCGGAGCCGCGTCACGATCCGGTCGTGGACGGCGGACATGAACCCGTCGTACTCCGCCGCCTTCTCGTCCAGCGCCTCGGTGATCTCCCGGTAGCCCACCGGGTCGAGATATTTCAGGCTGAGGTCCTCCAGCTCCCACTTCATCTTCTGCATGCCCAGCCGGTGGGCGATGGGCGCGTAGATCTCCATGGTCTCGAAGGATTTCTGCTTCTGCTTCTCCGGCGTCTGGTACTCCATGGTGCGCATGTTGTGGAGCCGGTCGGAGATCTTGATGAGGATGACGCGAATGTCCTTGCTCATGGCCATCAGCATCTTCCGCAGGTTCTCCATCTGCTCCTCCTCCTTGGAGGTGTAGTGGACGCGGGTCAGCTTGCTGACGCCCTCCACCAGATCGGCGATGGTGGGGGAAAACAGCTTGGCCAGCTGCTCGTGGGTGGCCTCGGTATCCTCAATGGTGTCGTGCAGCAGCGCCGCCACAATGGATTCGCTGTCCAGATGCAGCTCCTCCGCCACGATCTGAGCTACCGCCAGCGGGTGGGTCACAAAGGGCGAGCCGTCCTTGCGCAGCTGCGGGCCGTGCAGGTCACGGGCAAACTCATAGGCCTGCCGTATCTGCTGGAAGTTGGCGGAGGGGTTATAGCCCCGCACGGTGTCCTCCAGATGCTGATACATGGCCTCGATATCTACGGTCTTGCTCATTGGATGGCACCTCCTCCCCGTCCTGTGGTCTCCGCGTCGGCCAGACGCTGTATGTATACGGAATCCTCCAGATGGACTTTTTTATCCTTTCCCGCCAGATGCAGCGTCACGCTGTCGCCCTGCGCCGAAACGTCCAGCAGGCCCCGCTCCTGAAACACCGCCAGACAGAACGCGCCCCGCAGGAACGCGTCGGTCTTGCCCAGCGCCGTGCTCAGCGACCGCAGCAGCGGCAGATACGCCGTGTGCAGCCCGTCCTCCGGCACCAGATGCTCCAGCGCCCGCCATACGGTCACGTACTGCTCACGGGTGGGCAGCATCCGTCGGGCATTCCTGGCGGACACCGTGCCGCCGCCGGTGCATTGCCGCACCAGCGCCAGCGACTCCTGCTCCCGGCTGCTGGCCAGCAGCGAGGGACGGATATCCACCATTTGCAGCTGCATGGTGCGGTTGCCCCGGAATTCGTTGACTTGCAGATAGAAAGCCGCGTCCACCCGGTCGCCCTCGGCGCAGCCGCAGGCAGAGGAGGTGGTGGAGAAGAAAATGCCGTCAAACTGGGCGCTTCCCTTGCCCAGCCGCAGCTTCAAATGCCGGTTCTGACCCACGTTCTGCGTCCGCAGCAGCGTGGCGCCCATCAGGCAGAACAGGGGCCGGGCGTTGCCGCTGCCGTAGGGCTCCAGCGCGCTCAGCGCCTCCACCTCCTGTAACGTGACACGACCGGGCTGATGCAGCTCCATGTCGATCTCCAGCACCGATTCCGGCGCCTTGCCCACCCAGTACTCGGCGGCGTATTGGTTCATCCGCTCCCGGAAGGCGGGGATGTTGGCCTCGTCAATGGTAAAGCCCGCCGCCAGCTCGTGGCCGCCGAAGCCCAGCAGCAGGTCGGAGCAGCTCTCCAGCGCGGCGAACAGGTTGAAGCCGCCCCAGCTGCGGCAGGAGCCCTTGCCCACCCCGCCGTTGAGGTGGATCATAAAGCTGGGACGGGAGTATTTTTCACTGAGGCGCGAGGCCACGATGCCCACCACGCCCTGATGCCACGTGTCCGAGGCCAGCACCAGCGCCCGGCGCTCCTCCTCCGGCAGCTGCTCGATCATCTCCTCCGCCTGAGAGTAGATGGTCTGCTCCACGCACTGCCGCTCCCGGTTCAGGGCGCACAGCGCCTTAGCCAGCTCCTCCGCCTGGGCGGGATCCTGACACAGCAGCAGGTCGGCCGCCATGTCCGCCGCACCCATGCGGCCCGCCGCGTTGATGCGGGGCGCCAGCACGAAGCCGATCTGCACCGAGGAGATCTCCCGTCCGGCCAGACCAGCCTCCTTCAGCAGGGCGTGCAGCCCGATAAAGTCCGAGCGATCCAGCGTGGCAAGGCCCCGGGATACGATGGTGCGGTTCTCGCCGGTCATCTGCATCACGTCGGCCACGGTGCCCACCGCCGCCAGCGTGCAGTACCGGGAGAACAGAGCCTCCTCCCTGTCGGGGCCGCCCAGCGCCAGCACCAGCTTCAGCGCCACGCCGCACCCGGCCAGATGCTTGAAGGGATATTCGCAGTCGCCGCGCCGTGGATCCACCACCGCGCAGGCCACCGGCAGCGTCTCCTTGCACTCGTGGTGATCCGTCACCACCACGTCCATGCCGATGGAGCGGGCAAAGGCCACCTCCTCCACGCCGGTGATGCCGCAGTCCACCGTCACCAGCAGCGTGGCGCCGCCCTTCCGCAGCCCCTCGATGGCGTCGCGGCTCAGGCCGTAGCCGTCCTCGATCCGGCGGGGAATGTAGTGCAACACGTCGGCGCCCCGGCTTTTCAGATAGTCCACCATGATACACGTGGCGGTGATGCCGTCCACGTCATAGTCTCCAAAAATCGCGATCCTCTCTCCGGCGGCGACAGCCTGTGCGATCCGTTCCACGGCCTTGTCCATATCCCGCATCAGAAATGGGGAATAGGTCAGCGACGTTTCCTGTGTCAGGAATTCCGCCGCGTCCTCGGCGCATTCCACGCCGCGGCTCGCCAGCACGCCGGATACCAGGTAGGGATAGCCCGCGTCGGCCAGCCGTTCCGCTGCGGCGCTGTTTTCCTGCGCCACATGCCAGGACGGAAATTTCATGGTTCGCCCGCCTCCTTTCGTTTCCTTCTATAATAAGCTATAGTATAGCAAATATCCGGAAAAAGGTAAAGAAAAAATTCTCTCCCCCTATGGTTGCAATCCTTAACGCTATCCCGTATAATAAAAGTTGAAAACCATAGAATCGAGGAATCATCATGCGTCCTGACGGCAAGCGGGTCAAAGACCTTCCGCCCATTGTGGCGGCCATTCCCTATATCATGCCCAAGCGGTATGACGCCCAGAACACCATCACCGAGTATATCGACGAGGAGCTGATCAAGTCCTACATCCGGGAAAAGCGCCGTACCGGCGTCCGGATCAACCATATGGCCGTCATCATCGCCGCCTACTACCGGGCCGTGATGTATAACCCCAAGCTGAACTACTTCATCATGAACAGCAAGGTATACAAGCGGAACCACTTCTGCGTGTCCTTCGTGATTCTGAAGAAGCTGGCGGACGGACGGCCTGACGAAACATCCCTGAAAATTTTCCTGACGCCGGAGGACACCGTGTTCTCCATCCAGCAGAAGATCACCGACGCCGTGTCCGCCAACGCCGCCACCGAGCAGAAGAACAATACCGACAAGTTCGCCCGGATGATGTTCTCCATCCCCCTGCTGCCCAAGATCGTCATCTGGCTGGCCTACCATCTGGATAAGCTGGGTCTGCTGCCCCGGAAGATCATCGACCTCAGCCCCTTCCATACCAGCATGTTCATCACCAATCTGGCCTCCATCAAGACCAGCTATATCCACCATCATTGCTACGAGTTCGGCACCACCAGCGTGTTTGTCTGCATGGGCAAGCCTGTGCCGGATTACATGAGCGGCAATCTCAACAAGAAGATCATGCCGCTGGGTGTGGTGATGGACGAGCGGATCTGCACCGGCTATGAATACGCCGCCTTCTGCAACGATTTCCGCAAGTTCCTCCGCAAGCCGGAGGAACTGGAGGTTCCCTATCAGGCGGAATGAAGCAACCTGCAAAAAAGCTGCCCGAAAGGGCAGTTTTTTGCGTTATTGGGGGAGTTTCGTCCCCTCGGGGACGAGGTACTTTTGCCCACAGCGGCAAAAGTACCCAAAAACGCTGCTTAAACCTGCGGTTTAAGAATCCGCGCACGCTATGCCCTTTTACAAATTTGCGGCCTTATCCCACGCGTTTGCAGAACACGGTTGTTATCGTTGTGTATGACGAATCGACTTTCTTCTTGCGCCGCTGCCGCTCATACACTCAACGATAGAACCAAAAGCGTTGTTCGTCGTAGGCATCAGCGGCAGCGGCGATGGAGAAAAGGCGATCCTTTTAACGGCACGAAAAAGAAAAATCTCTGCGAACGTGTGGCAAGCAGTTCTAAATATGCGCAATACATAGCGCGCCCGGAAGTGAAGGAACCGGAGGTTCCTTCCGGTGTTTTTGCCTA
>OIZQ01000161.1_pt1 | contig 43888 bp, 34 predicted proteins | sample 1588491 | NCBI WGS metagenome assembly OIZQ01 (sample SAMN03283262) | human gut metagenome | biome: human-associated habitat; material: feces | host: Homo sapiens | place: USA | collected 2013
GGGCATGGACGCTGTCCGACGAGAATATCAATCTGGATGTGATGACCTACGCGGACGCGGCGGGAAATCTCTACGTCTATCTGCCCATCGGGTCCATCGCCGGTGCGGCGTCCTATGAGGAGCCGCTGACGCTGGATCTGGGCGCGGCGGGATAACGTGCAAACGGCTGGGGCCTCTCCCCTCACGGGAGAGGCCCTGTTTTTCAGGGAAAGGAGCGGCCGATGAAGAGGAGCGGGAACAGACTGGTGCTGCTGACGGCGGCGCTGGTGCTGATGATATGGGCGCTGACCGGCTGCGGCGGGCAGCAGACGGGGCTGCGTCAGGCGGTGACGGAGCTGTCCTGCGTGGATATCCAGGGCTATCCCGCCATGACCGGCACCGGCGGCTACGGCGCGGCACTGTGCTGGACAGACTACGAAAGCGACAGGACCACCGTGCAGATAGTGGACGTGAAGCGGGACCGTCTGAAGGCAGAACGCCGGCTGGACGGCGCCTGGACCATGGCGGAGGAGACATTTCAGGACGGCCGCCTGGCATTTTACAAGTGGGACAACAGCACCCAAATGGTGTACCGGTTCCTGAACGCGAAGCTGGAGGATGCCGGAGAGTTCCGGCCTGCGGAGCCCGGCGGCGTATTGAGTCACGATGGCGCGTCGTATTACTACCTCAGCGGGACGGCGCTGTATCGGCAAGACACCGCCACCGGCGATACCCTGCTGGTGAAGCTGGAGGAAAACCTGCGCTTTGCATTTACGGGGGAGTACCACCCTACGGAGAATGTGCTGGAGCTGTGGTGTATGCTGTCGCCGTACAGCAGCGAGTGCGGCATGGCGCTGGTGGACCTGGACAGCGGGAAGTGCCTGATGCTTCAGGACACAGTGCAGGGCATGAGCTTCACGGAATACGGCATCAGCCTGCGATCCTTCAAGGAAGAGGAGAGCTGTGACCTGCGGTACGCCGCAGAGGACGGCACGTACCGCCTGGCCGCGGAGTTGGGCGACACGGCCATGGAACTGGAGATGATCGAAGGCTCCCAGTACGCCTACCGCAGCGGGGGCGATGGCGGCGGTCAGGAGCTGTACCGGCTGGGCCAGACAGTGGGACACTGCGCCATGGATGGCGGCATGGAGCTGAACAGCTGCTGGCTGCCGGAGGCGCAGGTGCTGGTGAACGTACTGTACCGGCAGGGCAGCGGCAGCTACGCGCTGACGGCGGTGGACCCTGCGCAGCTGACATTCGAGACGTGCAGCGCCGCGGAGGAGACACCGTCGCCCATGACGGTGGACCAGAGCATCCCTCAGGTGTACTGGGGCGAACTGGCCGGCGGTGAGCTGCCGGATAATATGCAGGAGCTGCGGCAGTACGCCGACCGGCTGGAGGAGAAGTACAGCGTCAGCATCCGGCTGTCCAGCCAATGTGCCCAGCCCTGCCAGGCGTCGGGGGAAGAGATCGTCACCACCGACCAGGCAGGTCTGGATGACGAGGCGGGCGCTATCTATCAGGCACTGGAGGCGTTGGACCGGACGCTGGCTCTATACCCGGACGGCTTCTTCGCCCAGTTCCGCACAGAGCTGGGAGAGGGCGGCGTACAGTTCCTGCCGGTGGCGGATTTCCACATGGATTACAGCGTCATCGGGCTGTCCTTCGAAAGCCCCCTGTGGCACTACGTCGCCTATACGGTGAACGCCGGTGCGCCGGAGGAACTGCTGTGTCACGAGATCTGGCATGCCACGGAGGACCGTCTGACAAGCCTGCAGTGGGACGCCATCGACAGCGAAGCATGGGCTGCCTGCAATCCCAGGGGCTTCACCTATTATGAGGACTACGACACGGCTATGAGTGAGGCGGACGGCGACTGGCTGTTCTTCGGCGGCGGGCAGGATGTCCACTTCGTGGACAACTACTCCACCATGAATGCACGGGAGGACCGCGCCCGCATTATGGAGTACATCATGGGCTCCGATGATTTTGCCGACGAACTGGCGGCGCAGCCCGCCATCCGGCGGAAGCTGACGCTGATGGTGGAGGCGGTGCGCAGCGGCTTTGACACCACCGGCTGGGGCACGCCCCGCTGGGAGCGGCCGTTGACGCAGCTGGACAACGCGGCGTGAGGGCCGCCGCGCACATCAGACATACCCGCCGCAAGGCGGGACAGAGAGGGGGAAACGCTGTGGCGAAACAGCGTTGGAAGGGCAATACCATTTACATCTCCCAGCGGCTGCGGGAGGAGCTGCGGCCCATTGAGCACTGCGCACTGACCACGGTGGTGGCGCCCATGGGTTACGGCAAGACCACGGCGGTCAGCTGGTATCTGGCGGAGCGCATTCGCCAGCAGCGGGCAGCGGTGCTCCGCGTCAGCGTCTACTCCGACAGTCTGCCCATCTTCTGGCAGAGCGTGCAGGCTGCCTTTACCCACGCGGGGATAGACCTGCTGCGGGACTACGAGTGCCCGCAGGATGAGGCGTCGGCCAGCCTGCTCATCGACGACCTGTGCCGCACGCTGGCACTTCTGGGACCGTGCTATCTCTTTATCGATGATTTTCACCTGCTGGCAGACCCGCGGGCGTCGGCCTTTCTGTGCGTGCTGGCCCGCCGGCTGCCGGAGAATGCGCACCTCATCGTGGCGGGGCGGGACGAGTTTCTGCCGCCCCAGGAGGTGCTGCGGCTGGGGCGGCACGTCTGGCGCATCGGCGCGGCGCAGCTGCGCCTGGAGCGGGAGGAACTGGAGGCCTACGCCCGCCGGTGCGGTGCAGAGCTGTCCGACCACCAGGTGGAGCAGCTGCTGCACACCACAGAGGGCTGGTTCTCCGCCGCGTATCTGAGCTTGCAGACGCTGGCGGAGCGTGGCACACTGCCGGACGGCGGCTCCGATATCTACACCATGTTCTCCGCTGCCATGATCCAGCCGCTGTCCCTGCGGCGTCAGGCGTTTCTGGCCATGCTGGGGCTGGCGGACGAGTTCACAGAGGAGATGGCGCAGGCCGTCACCGAATATGCGGACGCGGCGTCGCAGATCGCGGACCTGACGGCACGAAACGCCTTTGTGACGCGGTTGCCGGACGGCGTGACCTACCGATTCCATCACATGATGAAGGAGTGTGCCCAGCGGACCTTCCGGACGCTGCCGCCGGAATCGCAGCAGCGCTGCCGCCGCCGGTACGGCCAGTGGTACGAGGAACGCGGCCAGTATCTCCAGGCCCTGCGGGCCTACGGCGGGGCGGAGGACTTTGACGGCGTGCTGCGGGTGGTGGAGAAGGACGCGGGAATCCTGCTCGCGTTGCTGCCGCCGGAGCAGGTGCTCTCCTGGCTGGACCGGTGCCTGCCGGAGGTACTGGAGCGGCACCCGCTGGCCATGCTGGTGCTGATGCGCAGCATGTTCAACTGGCGGCGCATCCCCGAGATGCTGCGGCTGAAGGAGCAGCTGTTGGCAGCCATCGATGCGCGGCCCGATATGCCCGGGGAGGAGCGGGGCAACCTGCGGGGCGAGTGCGACCTCATCATGAGCTTCCTGCTCTACAACGACATCGCGGGTATGAGCCGCCTGCACCGCAGCGCCAGCGCCCAGATGTCCCGTCCGGCGGTGAGTATCCGGCGGCAGGGCGGCTGGACCTTCGGGTCCCCGTCGGTGCTGATGATGTTCCATCGGCAGGCGGGTCGGCTGGACTGCGAGATGGCGGAGATGGACGAGTGCATGCCCCACTACTACTGTGTTACCAACGGCCACGGACAGGGGGCGGAGCACATCATGCGGGGCGAGGCCGCGTTCCTGCGGGGCCAGCTGGACGATGCCCGGATCGCACTGGCCGGCGCCTACGCCCAGATCCGGGACAACGGACAGGAGAACATGGCCCTGTGCTGCGACCATCTGGCGTGGCGGCTGAGTCTGTGTACCGGCGAGACGCCGCGGCAGGACTTTGACCAGCGGCGCAGGGAACTGCTGTGCCAGCACAACGCGGCGTGGCTGAATATCCTGAACAGTGCAGATGCCTACTACCACGCGCTGATCGGCGAGACGGAGAGCATTCCGGAGGTGTTTCGGGAGCACCGGCTGGCGTCGGTGCGGTATCTGGCGCCGGGAAAGCCCATGATGGAGCTCATTGAGAACCAGGTGTACCTGGCCCAGGGGGCTTATGCGGAGGTCATCGGCCGCAGCCAGCAGCTGCTGGCGGTGTGTGACGCCATGCACTACGCGCTGGTGGCCATGCACGTGCAGCTCCAGACGGAGGGAGCCTGTGAGATGCTGGGGCGGCGGGCGGAAGCCCGCGGCCTTCTGGAGCAGGTGCTGCAGGATGCAGCGGCGGACAGACTGGTGATGCCGGTGGTGGAGAACTACCGCTATCTGGCGCCGCTGCTGGCGGACATGCCCCAGCGGGGCGATGTGCCGCATATGATCGAGCTGGGGCGGCGGTACGAGGCGCGGTGCGCATCGGTGCGGCAGCGCAGCGCGGTGCCGATGGCCTTCCACGTGCTGACGCCGCGGGAGCGGGACATCGCCATGCTGGTCGCGGCGCGGCTCAGCAACCGCGAGATCGCGGAGAAGCTCTATCTGTCGGAGGGCAGCGTGAAGCAGTACGTCAACCGCATCTACGCCAAGCTGTTCATCGAGGGTGATACCCGCACCAAGCGCAAGCGGCTTATGGAAATGACACAGCGCTAACCTTTGGTTAGTAGTGGAGAAAAGCGATCCACCGTACAATAAGTACGGTGGATTTTTTTATGTGTGGAGAGGAGCGGACTATGAAAAAGACATTGACGCCGCTGCTGATCGCCGCGGCAGTGGCGCTCAGCGCCTGTGGGCAGGATCTATCCGGCGGCGACTGGCGCACCACCGGTGTGGTGCAGGCCGCAGGCACCATCTCGCGCTCCGGCGCGGATACCGATGTGCTGGTATGCGTCCATGAGGGAGACACCGTGTTTTACCGCGACAGCGCGGACCAGGAGCTGTTCGGACAGGTGGTGTATCCCATGGACGTGCAGGACCCCTGGGACACCTTTGCCGCTATTGACTTTGCCGACCGGAATGGCGATGGCGATGGCGATGTGGCCATGACCTTCACCGATTCCGAGGGGGGAGACGTGTGGATGGTGTGGTTCTGGGACGCGGACACCGGGGAGTACGTGTTCCAGCCGGAGGAATCCGGCTCCACCGTGACGGCGGAGTGGCTGCGCTGGGAGGATCTGGCGGAGGACTGCACCACCTGGCAGGGTGAGGACGGCGGTATGCTGGCCCTGCGGGCGGATGAGGCGCTGTATACCTATCGTACATGGTATGGCCGCACGGGTCAGGGGGATCTGTGGGACATCGGGAATAGACAGGTGCTGCTGCGGTACGGTGACGGTTCGTACCTGCTGGCCCGCAGCGGCAGCGGCTTTACCCTGCGCAGCCTGGAGGGCAGCATGGGGGAGCTGGACGGCGTGAGTTATGTCCCCGCCGACAGCGATCTGCCGGAGATACCGCTGAGCCGGTTGGACGGCATGTGGCAGAACGCCCTGGGGGAGACGCTGCTCATTGACACAGCGCGATGGGAGTATATCGCCTGTTCACCGGAAGGGCTGGCCAGCGGCACCATCTACGACAGGGAGGACGGCAGGGGGCCGTACCTCTTTCTGAACGGCTTCGCCTATCCGCGGCTCAGTCAGGACGGCAGCAGCTTGGCGCTGTACGTCACGGCCAGCGAGACCCAGACGCCAGACGGCAGCTATTCCGGTGTGTTCTACCGTGACGGTGATGCCGCGGCCTATGCCGATTTGACGCAGGCGGGGTTCTCGGAGGACGGCGGGCGGTTGTGGTACTACGACGGCGCGGAGTATTTTGCCGTGCCGGAGGGCTACGCCGTGGGCCAGGACGGCCGTGCCTATGACGCCAATGGAAAGGTGTACGCCGCGGGCTGGGAGTCTCCGGTGTACGATCCCGGCACGGATTGGGGGCCGGACTGGGACCAGAGCTGGGACTGACCGCCCGCACAGGGGAAGAAAACAGAGCAGCCTCCGCAGGTTTCCTGCGGAGGCTGCCTTGCTGCTCCAATAAATACAGACAGGAAATACAGAAAGGGCGTGGAGATCACGCCCTTTCTGTATACATGCCGCTCACATCACCAGGCGCCCTCATAGGCCAGCGTCACGGCGCTGCACTGCGCTCCGGAGGCCATGCAGCCGGGGATGTCCAGACCCTCCAGCCAGCTGTGGAGGAACCCGGCGATAAAGCTGTCGCCCGCGCCCATGGTGTCCACCACCCGGCACGGTACGATGCCTTGCCCGTAAAACCGCTGCCCGTCATAGGCCATGCTGCCCCGGCTCCCCCGGGTGGCCACCACGATGCGCGGCCCCAGCGCCGCCAGCTGCCGCAGCCGCTGCCGCAGCGCTTCATCGTCTGAGCCGTCGTCGGAGAAGAAGGCGATGTCCGTGCAGGGCAGCGCCGTCTGCGCCGCCGGATCCTCCGGCCGGTCTGAGCAGTCGAAGGCTGTGACCGCACCGGCCTGCCGGATACGGGCCAGATATCCCTCTGCGTGTCCCCACAGGCCGCTGACCACCAGCGCGTGACCGCCCAGAAAGGCGATGTCCTCCTCCGTCAGGGCGAACTGGGCCATGACACCCTCGTCGTAGTCCCCGAAAACGCGGTCGCCGTTGATATGCTCCACATAGGTCACGGCGGTACTGCCCTCGTCCACATGGACATGGCTGACATCCACGCCCCGGCCGCGCAGCGCGTCCAGCAGGGCTGCGCCGCGTCCGTCCGTCCCTACCGCTCCCACATAGGAGATACCGTCTCCCAGGCGGCGGGTGTAGACGGCCACGTTGACGGGGTTGCCGCCGAAATGATCCTCGCCTGTCTGACGGTAGTGATCCACACAGTTATCGCCCACGCATCCGATCCGTTTCATAGCAGCTCTCTCACCCTTTCTATGGCGCATTTTGCGTAATAAGTGGGATCGTCCGTATACATGGACACCAGCTCGATGGTGGCCGCGCCGTCATATCCAGCCCGCCGCAGCGCTTGCAGCTGCTCCCGCAGGGGGAGTACTCCGTCTCCCGGCAGGAGATGGTTTTCGCTGCGGCCGTCGCTGTCCGCAATGTGCAGGTGCGCCATGGCCCCGCCGGTGAGCCGGTACAGCGTCTCCGCTGTCTCCCCCTGTACGAAGGAGGCCACCACGTCGCACATGGGAAGCACGCAGGGGTCGTTCAGCTCTGCCAGTACCTCTGCCAGCTCCGCCGCGGTGGTGCAGGTGTTGGACTCGAACTGCGACAGCGGCTCCAGCAGGATGACCTGCCCGGCCTGCCGCGCCTCCGATGCCAGCCGGCGCAGCGAGCGCAGCAGCCGCGCCCGGCGCTGGGCCGGCTCCGTATGGCCGCCGTGCCCCACGGAGATCAGTGTGCGGGACGCACCCAGCCGGGAGGATACCTCCATGCTGCGGGCCAGATAGCGCATGCAGTCCTCCCATTGTCCCTCGTCCCCCAGCATGTAGTTGTAGGGATAGCCGTTGTGCTCCGGCGTGTAGACGCGGATGGGCACGGCGTACCGGGCGGAAAGCTCCTGCAGCTGTGCAACGCGTCCGGCGTCCATATCCGGCGCCCATGCGTGGGGCCGTCCGCCCCACAGCTCGATAAAATCATAGCCGAAGGCCGCCGCGTCAATAAAGGCCGACTCTATATTCGTATACTGGTAGCCGCAGGTAAAAAGTCCCAGCTCCATTCTGTACTGACCTCCTTGTCCGATAGTGACAGAATTATAGCACAAAGCACAAAATCCACGCAAGACTTCCACTGTCGGCATATGCAAAACCGACAGCTTTTTTCCTGAAATGTGCAGTTTTTTTTCCTGCGTGGCCGTATGCGTTATGCTATGATAACGATGTACGGTAGCCGTCGGGCTACAAAAAATGATCGGATCATTCTGAAACAGAAAGGATAGGAAGCTATGATAAAATTTGACGAGCAGAAGCAGCTGGACAGCGTGGCCGGTGCGCTGGCCATCCGTAAGGAGATCGAGGGCATCGCGGCGGATGTGGCGGGCCGCGGCTATAAAAACATCTGCTATCTGGGCATCGGCGGCACCTACGCCTCCGCGCTGCAGACTCAGAACCATGTGCAGGAGTACAGCGGCATGGAGATCATCGCGCAGAACGCCGCGCTGTACAACACCACCGGCAACCGCCGCATCGGCAAAGACACGGTGATCGTACTGTCCTCCGTCACCGGCACCACGCAGGAGGTGGTGGCGGCGGTGGAGAAGGCCAAGGCGCAGGGCGCGGTGGTCATCGGCTTCGTGGACACCGCCGATACCCCGCTGGAGAAGCTCAGCGACTACGCCATCCGCTATCCCCAGAACGAGCAGCTGAAGTTCTTCATGCTGGCGGACCGCCTGATGCAGCTGGCCGGAGACTTCCCCCAGTACGAGCAGCAGTACGCCGAGTATGACCGCTATCTGCCCCAGGCGCTGGTGGAGACGGAGAAGGCAGCGGACGACTTCGGCCGGACCTTTGCGGAGCGGCACTGCAATGACGCCATGCACTATTTCGTGGGCGCGGGCAACCAGTACGGCTCCACCTACTCCTACGCCATGTGCTACTGGGAGGAGCAGCACTGGCTGCGCAGCAAATCTATCCATGCCGCCGAGTTCTTCCACGGTACGCTGGAGGTCGTGGACAAGGACACGCCCGTGACCCTCTTTATGGGCGAGGACGCCCAGCGTCCGCTGTCGGAGCGTGTGAAGAACTTCCTGCCCCGGGTCTGCGGCAATTACACCATTATCGACGCTGCCGACTACCCCCTCACCGGCATCAGCCCTGCGTTCCGGGGTGACATTTCCCATCTGGTGACCCACGCCGTCACCCAGCGCATTGACGCCCACATGGAGCAGATCAACCGCCATCCCATGGAGATCCGGCGCTATTACCGCCAGTTCCCGTATTGATGCCCGGCTGCGAGGCGCTGTGACCGATGGATAAGAGAATAACGGGCCGCATGCTGCTGGCCATGGATATCGACGGAACATCCGTGGGCCGCGATCACCGGCTGGGGGAAAAGACACGGCAGGCGCTGCGCCGGTTCCGGCAGGCGGGACATGTGGTGTGCTTCGCCTCGGGCCGCAACGAATTTGACATGTGGAACATGTGCGGCGACCACCAGGAGGCAGACTATGTCATCTGCAACACCGGCGGCAAGATCCTCCGTGCGGCGGACGACGCCGTGCTGTCGCTGCATCTGGCGGACGCGGAAAGCGTCCGTGCGCTGGCCGGTGCGTGTCTGGGGCACAACGACTGTGTGCTCTACGTCATCGCCGCCGGCTACATGGGCGTCAGCCGCATGACCCCCGGCGTCCGGGAATACACCGACAGCATCCGCTGCCGCCCGGCGGTCTACGCCTCGGCGGAGGAGCTGCCGCTGACGGGCGTGCAGGTCATGATGGCCAGCGGCAACGTGAGCCGGGCTGTCGCCGCCATACGCGGAGGCGGTCTTGCGCTGGACTATGTGTCCAGTGAGCCGGGTGTCATCGACATCACGCCCCGGGGCGTCGGCAAATGGAGCGCGCTGCTGGAGCTGTGCCGTATGGAGGGCATTCCGCCGGAGAATGTGGCGGCCGCCGGGAACTACCTGAACGACCGGGACATGATCGAGCACGCCGGTATCGGGATCGCGGTGGGCAACGCCCTCCCGGAGATCAAGGCGCTGGCGGACATCGTGCTCCAACACGACTGCGAGCACGACGCCATAGCGGAGCTGGTGGACAAACTGCTTGCCATGTGACGGCGGTGTGCTATAATACAGCCAACTACTTCAACGGAGGTGCTGCAAAATGCTTGCAACGGCGGATCTGCATACTCACAGCTCGTTTCCCTTTGATGCGGGCTGCGACCCCGCGCTGATGCTGGAGAGCGCGGCCCAGAGGGGGCTGCGGCCCCTATGAGCGGGATGAAACGGGCGGCGGATGCCGCGCCCCGCTTTCAGGAACGGCTGAAGACGCAGATCACCCGCAGCACCGCCGTGCTCCTGACGGCGTTCCTGCTGTTGTTTGGCGGGTTGCTGGCCATCTATTCCGAGGGCTACACCTACTATGAGAACCGGGAGTACAACCGCCAGCTCACCGAGGCATTCCGGGACACCTACCTGTCCTGCGCCGACTATCTGCGCAGCGGGGACAACATGGCGGTCATGGAGTCCTTCCTCACGGGAGAGATCACCGAGCTGAACATGTCCTATCAGTTCCACCGCTTCAGTTACTCCTCCCACCGGGTCAGTGACCTGCTCCTGCTGAACGGAGACGGCGCCGCGGCCTTTTCCACCATGGCGGAGCCCAGCAGCCATCTGCTGTACTTCTGCCAGGCCGTCATCCCGCGGCTGACGGAGCGCACGGATGTCTATACCACCATTTACTACATGACGGCCGGCGATTCCCGGCTGCTGTTTGCCCGGCAGCTGGACGGCCTGGGTTATGCCTTCCTGCTGCTGGACGGCAGTGAATGGAACCGCTCCATGGGACGCCTGCCCTACGATTATGTGGTCACGGATACCGGCGGCACCGTCATGGTGGCCAGCAACGCCGAAATGGTGGATGACCTCAACCGCTTCACCGGTGCGGGAAAGACCCGCTTCACCAGAGACGGCCAGCAGTATATGGTCAGCGCCGGGCAGCCCGCGGTGGGTGGGCTTGTGGTATACACACTGCTGCAGCGGGGGCACTGGGGCACCTATTACATCATCGGCTGCCTGTGCGCTGTGCTGATGTTCGGCGTGCTCTTTTTCACACTGCTCCGCGTCTCCCGGGAGATTGCCAGCCGCAATTCCCGCTCCGTGGAGACGCTCCACGACGAGCTGAGCATCATCCAGCAGGGCAATGTGGATCACAAGATCCGGCTGGATACCGGCGACGAGTTTCAGGAGATCGCCGCGCATATCAACTCCATGCTGGACACCATCAACGAGCTGAACCGGCGGAACATGGAGCTGGCGAAGCTGAACAACAGCGCCGAGATCGCTCAGCTGGAATCCCGCTTCCATCCGCATTTCCTCTACAATACGCTGGAGAATATCCGCTACGCCATTCTGCTGGGCGAGCCGGAGCGGGCGGACGAGATGATCCGCCGTCTGACGGCGCTGCTGCGGTACAGTACCGACACCAGCCGCTCCATGGTCACGCTGGGCAGCGACACCGAAAAGCTGCGGGACTATCTGGAGATCATCCGCTTCCGTCAGAACGGCCAGTTCTCCTACCGTATAGAGATAGCCGGCGGTGTGGAGGACGTGCTGATCCCAAAGCTGTGGATCCAGCCTGTGGTGGAAAACAGCGTGAAGTACGGATTTCTGCGCAAACAGGCACTTCATGTCGACCTGACGGCGCGGATGGAGGACGGCTTCCTGCTGATCGTGGTGACGGACAACGGCACCGGCTTCGAGCCTCAGCGGCTGGAGGAGGTGCGGCGCTCCCTGACCGCGCCGCAGAAGGACGTGCGCCAGAGCGGGTTGCAGAGCATCGCCCGGCGTCTGGCCCTGCTGTATGGCGAGGAGAGCACCATCACCGTGGAGAGCGAATACATGGTATACACCCGCGTGACACTGCGGATGAAACGAGGTGAGCATTGACATGTTCAAGGTTCTGATCGCGGAGGACGAGCCCCTGATCCGGAAGGGCATCATCTACTGCACGGACTGGGCCAGACTGAACTGCGGCATCCCGCTGGAGGCCTCCAACGGCGAGGAGGCGGCGGAGATGATCCGCCAGCACCGGCCGGATATCGTGCTGCTGGACGTGAACATGCCCCTGATGGACGGACTGGACGCGCTGTTTCAGACCCGGGGGCTGTACTTCTTCGTGCCCATCGTGGTCACGGGCTACTCCGACTTCGACTACGCCAAGCGCGCCATGTACAGCGGCGTGCAGCGGTATCTTCTCAAGCCGGTGGTGGCCTCCGAGCTGGAGGAGGCCATCCGCTTTGCCCAGCAGAAGCTGGAGCACCACCGCCTGATGGCCCACGAGCTGGCCCGCCAGACGGATACCACCCAGACGCTGGGGGATCTGCCGGTGCAGCAGGGCAAGAGCCAGCCGGTGCGGCAGGTCATGGCCTATGTGGAGGAGCACTATCCGGAGAAGATCACCATCGGCATTATGGCCCAGAAGTTCCATTACAGCGAGACGCTGCTGATCCGCCGCTTCAAAAGCGAGACGGGTATCAACTTTTCGGAGTATCTCACCCATTTCCGCCTGCAGAAGGCCACGGCCATGATGCGGGAGACGGACAGGAGCATCAGCCAGATCGCCGAGGCCTGCGGTTTTTCGGAGTACCGCTATTTCCGGGGCGTGTTCCAGAAGAAGATCGGCTGCTCGCCCACGCAGTATGCACAGGATGTGCGGCTTATGCGAAACGACGGGAATGGTGTGTAGAATAGTTCCGGATTTGTGCATGATTTTTGCTTTTCGCATTTTTCAATGGCTCTATAATAAAGTCATACCCCCGCAAAAAACAAAAAAGGAGCAAGAAAACATGAAACGTATCAAGAGAATACTGACCCTGCTTCTGGCACTGGCGACAGCTCTGTCTCTGGCAGCCTGCGGCACCCAGAAGGACGAGCCCGCTGCCGGCGATGACGGCGCGGCGGCAGAGGAAAAGAAGCTCGTGATCTACTCTGCTGCCACGGATGCGCAGGTCAACGCGGTGGTTCCCCTGTTCGAGGAGCGCTACGGCATTGAGGTCGAGGTCATCACCGGCGGTACCGGCGAGCTGCTGGCCCGTATCGACGCCGAGGGCGACGCCCCCTACTGCGACGTGATATTCGGCGGCGGCGAGTCCTCCTATTCCGAGTACAAGCACGTATTCCAGGATTACGTCAGCCCCGAGGATGCCAACCTCATCGAGAGCTGCCGCAACACGCTGGGCTACTGCACCAACTACAATCTGGACAGCGCCATCCTGATGTACAACACCGACCTGATCGGCGACATCCAGATCAAGGGCTATAAGGATCTGCTGAACCCCGAGCTGAAGGGCAAGATCGCCTCTGCCGATCCCACCGCCTCCTCCTCTGCTATGATGCACATTGAGACCATCCTCACCGACTTCGGCGGCCTGACGCTGGAGAACGAGGAGGGCTGGAACTTTGTTTCCGATCTCATCAAGAATCTGGACGGCAAGCTGGCCAGCGGCTCCAGCGCCGCCTGGAAGTCCGTGGCTGACGGCGAGATGACCGTTGTGCTGACCTACGAGGAGGCCGGTATCTCGCTGGCCCGCTCCGGCGCCAATGTCGCCATCGTCTATCCCGAGGAGGGCACCGTTCTGACTCCCGGCACCGTGGGCCTGATCAAGAACTGCAGCCACCCCGAGAACGGCAAGCTGTTCATCGACTTCGTGCTGAGTCAGGAAGTGCAGAACATCCTCTGCAACGATCTGGATCTGCGTCCCGTCCGTGATGACGTCAGCTATCCCGACTACTTCCGTCCCGCCTCCGACATCAAGACGGTGGCTCTGGACCAGCAGTATGTCAATGAGCACAAGGCCGAGATCGTGGACAAGTTCACCGAGGTATATCAGGGCACCTTCTAAATTTTCTATTTGGCAAGCCGCCTGCCGCATGCGGTGGGCGGCTTGCTGCATCAAGAAAGGCGAGAGGACTATGAGCAAGATCACCATTCAAAACGCAAAGAAGCAGTACGGGGACACCACCGTCATCGAGGGGCTGAATCTGGAGATACGCGACGGAGAGCTGTTTACGCTGCTGGGACCCTCCGGCTGCGGCAAGACCACGCTGCTGCGCATGATCGCGGGCTTCAATTCTATCGAGGGCGGCGACTTCTATTTTAACGAAGAGCGCATCAACGACAAGGAGCCCAGCAAGCGCAACATCGGCATGGTGTTCCAGAACTACGCCATTTTCCCCCACATGACCGTGGCCAAGAACGTGGCCTACGGTCTGAAGAACCGCAAGACCCCCAAGGATGAGATCGCCCGGGAGACAGACCGCTTTCTGGAGATCATGCAGATCAAGCAGTACGCCGACCGGCTGCCGGAGAATCTGTCTGGCGGCCAGCAGCAGCGCGTGGCGCTGGCCCGTGCGCTGGTCATCAAGCCGGACGTGCTGCTGATGGACGAGCCGCTGAGCAATCTGGACGCCAAGCTGCGCCTGGAGATGCGGCAGGCCATTCGCAAGATCCAGCGTGAGGTGGGCATCACCACCGTCTACGTCACCCACGATCAGGAGGAGGCCATGTCCATCAGCGATACCATCGCTGTGATGAACGCCGGCAAGATCCAGCACATCGGTACGCCCCGCGATATCTATCAGCGTCCCGCCAATACGTTTGTGGCCACGTTCATCGGCCGCACCAACATCCTCGATGCCCGCATGGAGCAGGGCACGCTGGTGTTCCCTACCGGTGAGCGCTTTACCCGGGACAGCTGGCGCACCATCCCTGACGGACCGGTGAAGGTCTCCGTCCGCCCCGAGGAATTCGTGGTACATCACGCTGACGAAAAGGCAGGGGGCCTCTCCGCCGTGCTGGAGGACAGCGTGTATCTGGGCCTGAACACCCACTACTACCTGAAGCTGACCGGCGGCGCCAGCGTGGAGCTGATCCAGGAGTCCGCCATCGACGAGAAGCTGGAGCCCGGCAGCGCTGTCACCCTGACACTGAAGGAGGAGAAGATCAACATTTTCTCCGAGGACGGCACAAAGAACTATTTGAGGGGCTGAGACTATGAGACAGAACAGTAAACGGTTTCGGCTGGACGTATGGGGCTGGACGACCATTGTTATCCTGCTGCTGTACGCACTTTTCCTGCTGTATCCCCTGAGCCTGCTGCTGAAGATGGCATTCTCTGATGGCGTACACTTCACGCTGGAGAACTTTGCCAAGTTCTTCTCCCGCAAGTATTATTCCATTACGCTGCTCAACAGCTTCAAGGTTTCCATCGCCGCCACCATCGCTTCGGTGGTCGTCGGCGTGGTGCTGGGCTACTTCATGTCGGTGTTTAAGGTCCGGGGCGCAAAGCTCCTGCGGATGTGCATCGTCATGGCTACCATGTCCGCCCCCTTTGTGGGCGCGTATGCGTGGATCATGATGCTGGGCCGCAACGGCGTTATCACCAACTTCCTCTCCGGCCTGTTCGGCATCACCATGCCGGATATTTACGGCTTCAACGGCATCATGCTGGTGTTCGTCACCCAGCTTTTCCCACTGGTGTTTCTGTATGTGCAGGGCGCCATGAGCAAAATGGACGCCTCGCTGATGGAGGCCTCCGAAAATCTGGGCTGCACCGGCTTCAAGCGCTTTTTCACGGTGGTGCTGCCCCTGATCTCACCCACCGTGCTGGCCGGCGCTCTGCTGGTGTTCGTCCGCGCCATGAGCGACTTCGGAACTCCTATGCTGATCGGAGAGGGCTACCGTACCTTCACCGTCATTCTTTACAACGAATTCGTGGGCGAGGTGTCCCAGAACAAGGGCTTCGCCTCCGCCATCGCTATCATCGCGATTCTCATCACCATGGTGGTGTACTTCTCCCAGAACTTTGTGGCGAAGAAGCAGGCCTTCTCCATGAACGCCCTGCACCGCATCGAAAAGAAGCAGCTCCACGGCTTTTCCAACTTTATCGTGCATTTTATCACCTATGTAGTCGTCGGCATCTCCATCCTGCCGCAGCTGTATGTGGTGTACACCTCTTTCCTGAAGACCAGCGGCCAGATCTATGTGGCCGGCTACTCGCTTCAGAGCTATCAGGACATGTTCTCCCGTCTGGGCAGGAGTATCCAGAACACCATCGTCATCCCGGCGGTGAGCCTGCTGATCGTGGTGTTCCTGGCCGTGCTGATCGCCTATGTGGCGGTGCGCCGCCGGAATGTGCTGTCCGGCGCGGTGGACGTGATCTCCATGATCCCCTATGTCATCCCCGGCACCGTCATCGGCATTGCCATGATCTCCGCCTTTAACCGGGAGCCGCTGGTGCTCACCGGCGGCATGCTCATCATGGTGGTGGCGCTGGTGGTGCGCCGCCTGCCCTACACCATCCGCTCCTCTGTGGCCATTCTGCAGCAGATACCGCTGTATGTGGAGGAGGCGGCCCTGTCGCTGGGCAGCTCCAAGCCCAAGGCGTTCTTTACCGTCACGCTGCCCATGATGTCCTCCGGCGTTCTGTCCGGCGCCATCCTCAGCTGGGTCACGCTCATCAGCGAGCTGTCCACCGCTATCCTGCTGTATACCGGCAAGACTCAGACCCTGACAGTGGCCATCTACACCCAGATCGTCCGGGGCAACTACGGCATCGCCTCCGCCATGGCCACGGTGCTGACCGCGATGACCCTGCTCTCCCTGCTCATATTCAACAAGATCAGCAAGGACGGCGACCTGACAATGTAAGAGAGGGAGCCTGATGGAAAAGCGCACCATGCGGGACTATGTATACCTGACGCCCTCCGTTCTCCGGCAGCAGCTGGCGGGACAGTGGGAGGAGCCGCTGGCGGCGGCCTTTGCCGCCCGTCCCGTCCGCATCCTCCGTCTGGTGGCCAGCGGCTCGTCCTATAACGCAGCCTTGTGCGTCCGCCCCTATCTCCGAAAGTGGCTGGACTGCGAGGTGCTGGTCACGGAGCCGTTCACCTTCTGCGCCTATGAGAGCTGCCTGCCGGCGGACGAACTGGCGGTGGTCATCTCCCAGAGCGGGTACAGCACCAACGCGCTGCACGCGCTGGACACCATCCGCGCCAAAGGACGTACAGCTATCGGCATCACCTCTGACCCCGGCAGCGACTTCCGGACGCACGCAGATCTGCTGATCGACTACGGCTGCGGGCAGGAGTCCGTGGGCTATGTGACCATGGGCGTCACGGCGCTGTGTCTGTTCCTGTGCCTGTTCGCCCTGCGGAGCGCCCACCTTGCCGGACGGCTTTCCGAGGACGGCCTTGCGGCAGAGCGGCAGAAGCTGGCACAATGGGCAGATGCCTACGAGCAGACCATTCCGGCAGGGGAGGCGTTGCTGCGCAGCCGTTACCGGCAGCTGTCCGCCATGCAGACCGTCTGCATCGCGGGAGCCGGCGCCGCCTGGGGCGTGGCACGGGAGGCGGCGCTGAAGCTGATGGAGACGCTTCAGATACCCGCCTGTGCCTACGAGCTGGAGGAGTTCCTCCATGGCCCGGAGCTGCACCTGACGCCCAACCACACCCTGTTTTTCCTTGCGTCCGACCCGCATGATCGGGCGCGGGGCGCCCAACTCAGCCGCGCCGCATCGCTGGTCACGGAAAAGACGTTCTTTTTCACGGATGACGGCGGAGATCTGCCTGTGCCGTCCTCACCGGACCCGCTGTTGACGCCCCTGCTGTTCCTGCCGTTTTTCCAGCTGACCGCCTACCGGCTCACAGAGGATTTGCACCGCTGGCACAAGCACCCGCTGGTGGCAGACTTCGAGTCCGCCGTCAGCGGAAAAAGCGCCAATTATGTCTCGAAGGAAGTGCTCTGACAACGCGGCATCGAATTGGCTGTGACAGAAAAGTAAAAGCAACAGACCTGTAAAAATTTGTCCGCCCTATCCGATACCAAAGACAAGTATCGGATAGGGCGGACGGTCGTTCGAGCAAGTTCACCCTGCCAGCGAGAGAATAAAAATCTCAGATCAGTAATAACGCCGAAAGCCCTTGAAAACAAAGGCTTTCGGCGTTATTATCTGGCGTCCCAGAAGGGATTCGAACCCCCGGCCTTACGCTTAGGAGGCGCACGCTCTATCCAGCTGAGCTACTGAGACATACCATGACTGCCATTGTAACGCAGATACGGCGGGTTTGTCAACGGTGAAAGAAAGAAAAAGTTGGGGAAAAGGCTTGCAATCACCTCTTTGAGAGCATATAATACAAAGGTTAGTGAATTTATACCCGAGAGAAAGGGGTCTTACCTTTGCAGAACGAGAAATTGAGAAATGTGGCGATCATCGCCCACGTCGACCACGGCAAGACCACACTGGTGGATCAGATGCTCAAGCAGGGCGGCGTCTACCGCGAGAATCAGGAAACGGTGGAGCGAGTCATGGACTCCAACGATCTGGAGCGTGAACGCGGCATCACCATTCTGGCCAAGAACACCGCCATCCAGTATGGCGACACCAAGATCAACATTGTGGACACTCCGGGCCACGCCGACTTCGGCGGCGAGGTGGAGCGTATCCTGAAGATGGTCAACGGCGTTATCCTGCTGGTGGACGCAGCGGAGGGCCCCATGCCCCAGACCCGCTTCGTCCTCAGCCGCGCCCTGGAGCTGGGCCATCGCGTCATCGTGGTCATCAACAAGATCGACCGGCCCGACCAGCGCATCCATGAGGTCGTCGATGAGGTGCTGGAGCTGCTGCTGGATCTGGATGCCACCGCCGAGCAGCTGGACAGCCCCATGCTGTTCTGTTCCGCCCGCAACGGTACCGCCAGTTACTCCCCCGATGTGGTGGGCACCGACCTGAAGCCTCTGTTCGACACCATTCTGGACTATATCCCCGCGCCGGAGGCCGACCTGGACCAGCCGTTCCAGATGCTGGTCAGCGCCATTGACTATAACGAGTTCGTGGGCCGTATCGCCATCGGCCGCGTGGAGCGCGGCGTACTGAAGCAAAATCAGGAGATCGCGGTGTGCAACTACCACGATCCCGACGCGCCGGCCAAGAAGGCCAAGGCCGTCAGCATGTACGAGTTTGACGGTCTGGGCAAAAAGCCCATCACCGAGGCCACGGCGGGCAACATCATCGCCATGTCCGGCATCGGCGACATCACCATCGGCGACACCATCTGCGCGCCGGACTGCGTGGAGCCGCTGCCCTTTGTGAAGATCAGTGCGCCCACCATGGAGATGACGTTCTCCATCAACGACTCCCCCTACGCCGGCCGCGAGGGAAAGTTCGTGACCTCCCGCCAGCTGCGTGAGCGCCTGTTCCGCGAGACGCTGAAGGACGTGTCCCTGCGTGTCACGGAGATCGAGGGCGCCGCCGATGCCTTCAACGTGGCGGGCCGCGGTGAGATGAGCCTGTCCATCCTCATCGAGACCATGCGCCGCGAGGGCTACGAGTTCCAGGTGTCGCCCCCCCGTGTGCTGTACCAGACCATAGACGGCAAGAAGTGCGAGCCCATCGAGCGCCTGGTAGTGGACGTTCCCAGTGAGAGCGTGGGTGCGGTCATTGAGAAGCTGGGCAGCCGCAAGGCGGACATGCTGGAGATGACCCCCGTGGGCAGCCGGATGAAGATCGAGTTTCTGGTCCCCAGCCGCGGCCTGTTCGGCTACCGCAACGAGTTCCTGACGGATACCCGCGGCGAGGGCATTATGGCCAGCGTGTTCGACAGCTACGCCCCCTATAAGGGCGACCTGAGCCGCCGCAACACCGGTTCCCTGGTCTCCTTCGAAACGGGCGAGAGCGTGGGCTACGGCCTGTTCAACGCCCAGGAGCGCGGCGCTCTGTTCATCGGCCCGGGCGTGCCGGTGTATGAGGGCATGATCGTGGGTGTCTCCCCCAAGCAGGAGGACATTACGGTCAACGTGTGCAAGAAGAAGCAGATGACCAATATGCGCGCCGCCGGCTCCGATGAGGCGCTGCGTCTGGTACCGCCCCGCAAGATGAGTCTGGAGCAGTGCCTGGAGTTTCTGGCGGACGACGAGCTGCTGGAGGTCACGCCCAAGAGCCTGCGTATGCGCAAGACCATCCTGAATCACGAGAAGCGTATGAAGGCCACCCACGGCGGCAAAAAGAACTGAATCAGGTAAACAACAGGGCAGCCTGCGGCATCCGCCGCAGGCTGCCTTGCTGCGTTTTTGCGGCGGTGCTGTGCGCACCTCGCAGGGGCCGCCAAGTCAAAAAGTAGAGGGAGCGCTCCGCCGAATCCGGAAAAAGGGAGCCTGTCCATCGGACAGGCTCCCTTTTTTGCATTTATCCGCGCCTACCCCCGCGGTGAGGGCACGAACAGGAAGTTCAGATCCGCCTGAGTGGGCACCCCATCCAGCGCGGCGCTGTCGCTGTACTGCCACATGTCGAAGGCATAGTAGAAATCGGGATAGTCGTTGTAATCCGCCACCCAGAGGGACCAGTCGGCCAGACGGCTCAGGTCGTACTGGTAATACCCCTGCTGCCGGTTCAGATAAATACCGGCGGAGCAGCCGCCCTGCTCCACGACACGGCAGAAGGCGGCGGCTATGTTGGTCAGACGGGAGGCATCGAAGGAGGCGGTACGGGAATCGTCGGCGAATACCGGCTCCCAGTCGAAGTAGACCGGCAGGTCCAGCGGTACGCCATCCAGCAGGCCAAGCACGTAGTCGGCCTCCATAATGGCCTCCTGCACCGTGACGGCCTGGGAGAAAAAGTAGGCGCCTACGTCGATACCGGCGGCGCGTGCGCCGCGGACGAAGGTGCGGAAGCTGCTGTCCTCGCGGAGAGCGCCCTGGGTGTAGCCGCGATAGCCCACGCGGAGGATGGCGAAGTCCACACCCTGCCGGGCCAGCTGCTGCCAGTCCGTTCCGGACTGATAGTCGGACACGTCCACACCCAGCCGCACCGTGCCGGACATGCCGGTGTAGCGGAGGACGCCGTTCTCATCACGGGTGAAATCGTTGGCGGTAAAGGGGTTTACCGCCAGATTTTTGTGGGGCGTCAGCCAGACCATGTTGGCGCCGTCATTGACATAGACCTGACCCGCATGGGGGTCCTCCGGCTCCGGCTCGACACGGGGCTGGCGGGGCAGCAGGCTCAGAATCACCGGCACGGCAATGGCCAGTGCGGCCAGCAGGATGGCCAGCGGCAGCAGACTGCGGCGTCTCCTGCGGCGGGCGCGGCGGGGATGGGTGATGGTTTCTTCCATAGGGTTCACCGGCTTTCTCGTTGGAACACGTGGATGTCGAAGGCGATGCGGCAGTCCAGTGCATCAAGTTTACATAATTTTTCAACGCCGCTTTTCGGCGTTTTCCAGCAGTAGGGGGTCATGCCGAACAGCGCCTGAATATCGGCGGGGCTGTCCAGGTGGATGGTGTCCTCCACATGGCGGATGGTGACGTAGTGAAAGCCATCGTAGGGCGTCTCCTTCACCTCGTTGGGGTAGGGGCGGTCATAGAGCACCTGCTTCATCTCCCAGAGGTGCATGGCGGAGGGGACCACGTAGAGGAAGTGACCCTCCGGCCGCAGGACGCGGCGGAATTCCTCGATGGCCAGCGGGGAGAAGCAGTTCAACAGCAGGTCGATGCTTCCGTCCGCCACCGGCAGGCGGTAGGAGGAGGCCACAGCCAGCTCCAGCGCATGTTCCCGTTTGGCGGCCAGCCGGAGAATGAATTTGGAGATGTCCGTACCGGCCACGCGGGGCGATTTACCGGCCCCGCACAGGGCGCGGTAGATGGCGGCGGTGTAATATCCCTCGCCGCAGCCGCTGTCCAGCACCGCGGGAGCGTCGCCGGTCAGGGAAACGGAGAGTTCACATAACGCATCACGCAGTGGGGCGTAATAGTCTCTGGAGAGGAAGGCGCAGCGGGCGGCGGCCATGGCCTTGTCGTCGCCCGGGGCCTTGGAGTGCTTCCGATTCACGGGGAGCAGATAGGTGTGGCCCTCGCGGGCGATGTCGAAGCTGTGACCGGCGGGGCAGCGGTAGGCGCCGTCCTGCCGGACCAGCGTACCGCCGCACAGGGGGCAGACGAACAGACTGGTCATAGGTCACGCCCCTCCGGCAGTGTCACGTCGTGTATCCAGCGGCCCTTGCGGATGCGGTACCAGCACAGGGGACATTTCAGCAGGGACTCGGCTTGCACGGCGGCAGCCACCCACCAGCAGGAGGCGTCCATCACCAGCGCTATCACCGCCGTCAAAGGCAGGGCCACCAGCCACTGGGGGGAGATGTCCAGTGCGGCGGAGCAGAACACATCGCCTCCGGCGCGGAGCACACCGGTGACGGCGGTGATGGAGTAGGCATGCAGGGGGATGGAGGCGAAGCCGGTGACAGCCAGCGCCGTGGCGATCAGGGCTGTCTGGTCATAGAGCTTGAACAGGGGGAACACGATGGGCTGGAACAGCAGGGGCACCAGCGCCAGCGCGACCGCCGCCAGCGCCAGACCCACCAGGATGGTGACCCACAGCAGGGTGTGGCTCAGGTCCAGCACCTCCTGATGGCTCTTGCCCTCGCCGATGGCCTTGCCCACAATGACGGCGGTGGCGGCGCCCAGGCCGAAGCACACCACCAGGAACAGGCGGTTCAGGTTGCCCATGACGGCGTTGGCCGCCAGATACTCCACGGAGTTCACGGTGTAGCCCAAAATCACGGTAAGCATGCTGTTGCCAAGGCCCCAGGCGATCTCATTGAGCAGTACGGGGGAGGAGTATTTGATGAACCGGCGGCACATCTCCCAGCCCGGGTGGAAAAAGGCCCGCAGGCGCAGGGGAATGGTCCTGCTGCGCAGGGCGCAGACAAGGCACACGGCGAACTCCGCCACGCGGCTGATGAGAGTAGCTACGGCGGCACCCTCCACGCCCAGCATGGGGAGGCCTGCCTTGCCGAAGATCAGCAGGTAGTTCATGCCGGTGTTGATGACGGTAGACATGCCGAACAGCTTCATGCCGAAGGAGGAGTTCTCCACGCTGCGCTGGGCGCTGACGTAGATGGACGACAGCATGTTGAACACGTAGGAAAATCCGATGATGCGCAGGTACGGCGCGCCCAGCAGCGACAGCTCGTGCTTGTTGCTGAGCAAGTCCATGATCTCCACGGGCCAGAGGAAGAACGCCGCAGCCAGCACGGCGGCGATGCCCACGCCCAGATAGGCGGCTACGCCCATGGCGCGGCTGATATTTTCCAGATCCTTTTTGCCCCAGTACTGGCTGATGAGGATCCCGACGCCGGACTGGACGCCGAATACAATGGAAATCAGCAGGAATACCGGCACGTTGGCGGTGGTGACGGCGGCCATTTCCGTGTTTCCCAGCTGGCTGACCATTAAAGTATCGATCAACCCAAGGGAAAACGTGATGAGATTCTGAAGTGCGATGGGGGCGGTGAGACGAGCCAGATAGCGATAAAAGCTCTTATCGCGGCGGAGTGCTTTCTGCATGATGAAGAACCTCTCAAAGCATGGGAAAACGGGCGGCCTGATGGGCTTTCAGCGCCTCATACAGGGCGTCCACGTCTGCTTCCGTATTTTCGGGGGAGAAGGAAATGCGGATGACACCGGCGGCGGTGCGTTTGTCAAGACCCAACGCCGACACCACGTGGCTGGCCTTGCCCTGGTGGCAGGCGGAGCCCGCGGAGATACAGATGCCCTGGGTGCCCAGATCGGTGACGATATTGGCGCTGGGGTAGCCCGCCAGCGACACGGCCAGGATGTGGGGGGCCGTACCGGCGGCCACCGGCACCATGCCGGGGATGCTCAGCAGCCTTTCACGGCAGTAGTCCCGCAGGGCGGCCATATGGGCGATCTTGGCGTCATAGTCCGTCAGGCGCAGCTCCACCGCCTTGGCAAAACCGGCGATCTGGGCGGTGGCTTCCGTGCCGGAGCGCAGGCCCCGCTCCTGCCCGCCGCCGGGCAGCAGGGGCCGGACATTCCGTAAGCGCTCCGAGATATACAGGGCGCCTACGCCCTTGGGGCCGCCCAGCTTGTGGGCGGACAGGCTCATCATATCCACGCCCCAGACCTCCGGCTCACAGGGGACCTTCAGAAAGCCCTGCACCGCGTCGCAGTGCAGCAGGGCGTGGGATTTTCGGTCACGCAGGAGCTGAGCCGTCTCCGCCACGGGGAAGATGCAGCCGGTCTCGTTGTTCACCAGCATCATGGACACCAGCACTGTGTCGTCCCGCAGGGCGCCCGCCACCTGTTCCACAGCGACATGGCCGGTGCGGTCAGGCTTCAGGTACGTGACCTCGTACCCCTGCTGCTGCAGCCAGCGGCACGGCTCCAGCACGGCGCTGTGCTCCACGGCGGTGGTGATGATGTGCTTGCCGGTGTGGCGTCCCTGCCAGATGGCGGCCTGTATGGCCCAGTTGTCCGATTCCGTGCCGCAGGAGGTGAAATACAGGCGCTCCGGCGGGCAGTGCAGCGCCCCGGCGATCACGGCGCGCCAGCCCTCCACGGCCTTTTTCATCTCCTGCCCCGCGGGATACTGGGAGGAGGGATTGCCGAAGTGATGGGTCAGCACATCGTACATGGTGTCAGCCACAGCGGCGGGTACCGGCGTGGTGGCGGCATTATCCAGATAGATCATGGGAAAAACCTCTCAATTTCATGGGCCGGAGGGCTTGCCACCGGCGGAAGTATCCAGTATAATAAAGCGTTACCATTGGACTGCTATCGCGGCGATAAAAGCGATACGATACATTATACCGATATTCGACGGAAAGTGCAAGGAGAATCCCATGCAGGCAGCTATCTATACCTTGGGATGCAAGGTGAATCAATATGAAACACAGGCCATGGAGCAGGAGCTGGTGCGGCGGGGTCACACGCTGGTACCCTTCGACCAGAAGGCGGATGTCTACATCGTCAACACCTGCTCCGTCACCGCCGTCAGCGACAAGAAGTCGCGGCAGATGATCCGGCGATGCCGGAAGCTGAACCCCAACGCGGTAGTGGCCGCCTGCGGCTGCTACGTGCAGACCCACGCGGAGGAGGCGGCGGGGCTGGACGTGGATCTCATCGCCGGTACCGGCGACCGCATGGCATTTCTGGACCTGCTGGAGCAAGTGGGCCGCGAGAAGCAGGTGACGATGCTGGACGACGCCCTGCGCCGCAGGGAATTCGAGGTGCTGCCCGCAGGCGGCATGGCGGAACGCACCCGCGCCATGCTGAAGGTGGAGGACGGCTGCGTCAACTTCTGCACATACTGCATCATCCCCTATGCCCGCGGGCCGGTGCGTTCCCTGCCCAAGGCGGAGGCTGTGGCCCAGACGGAGCACCTGCGGCAGGAGGGGTATCGGGAGTTGGTGCTCACCGGTATCGAGATCTCCAGCTGGGGCCGCGACCTGAAAAACGGGGAGAGCCTCATCGACCTTTTGGAGGCGGTGTCCGCCGCCGCAGGGGATATGCGGCTGCGGCTGGGCAGTCTGGAGCCCCGTACCATCACGGAGGACTTCTGCCGCCGTGCCGCCGCGCTGCCCCATCTGTGTCCCCACTTTCATCTGTCTTTGCAGTCCGGCTGTGACGCCACGCTGAAGCGGATGAACCGGAAGTACGATACGGCGCGGTTTCGGGAGTCGGTGCGGCTGCTGAACCAGTATTTCCACCGGCCCGCCGTCACCACGGATCTCATCTGCGGGTTTCCGGAGGAGACGGAGGAGGAGTTCGGCCAGACGCTGGCATTCATCGAGGAATGCGGCTTCGCAGCCATGCACATCTTCCCTTATTCCATCCGCCCCGGTACCAAGGCCGCGGCTATGGGGCAGGTGCCGCCCGCCGTCAAGGAGCAGCGGACTGCCCGGGCCGGACAGGCGGCGGAGCGGATGCACCGCGCGTATCTGGAGGGCTGCGTGGGGCAAGTGTACCCTGTGCTGTTTGAGCAGGCCAGGGACGGCCTCTACACCGGCCACGCCCCCAACTATATGGAAGTCGGCGTGGCGGCGGATGGGCTGCATAACGTTATACTGGATGTGAAGATCACTGGCGTCGACGGGGAGATACTGCGAGGGGAGTTGACATAATGAATCACTTTTTCGCCTATATCGACAGGATGCGCTACATCGAGCGGTGGGCGCTGATGCGCAACAGCGTCCGGGAGAATATTCAGGAACACAGCCATCAGGTGGCGGTGCTGGCCCACGCGCTGGCAGTGATACGGAACGAGTTTTTCGGCGGGCAGGTGGATGCCGGTGCGGTGGCGGCAGCGGCGCTGTACCACGACGCGGGGGAGATCCTCACCGGCGACATGCCCACGCCCATCAAATACTTCAACCCCGAGATACGGGAGGCCTACCGCAAGGTGGAGGAGGTGGCGGACCAGAAGCTGCTGGCCATGCTGCCGCCGGAGCTGCGGCCCATCTATGAGAACATCCTGCGCCCCGCCGATGCGGAGGTGGAGGAGCTGGTGAAGGCGGCGGACAAGCTCAGCGCCCATATCAAATGCCTGGAGGAGCTGAAGGCCGGAAACGAGGAGTTCCGGCAGGCGGCGCGGCAGACGGCGGAGGCGCTGGAGAGCTATGACATGCCGGAGCTGCGGTATTTCCGTGAGCACTTTTTAGGCTCGTTCCAGCTGACGCTGGACGAGATGGAGTAAATATCATCCAAAGAAGGAGTGAAGGACATGAAAGCGATCGTAACTGTGGTGGGTAAGGATCAGGTGGGCATCATCGCCGGTGTGTGCAACACGCTGGCGGCCTACGAGATCAATGTGCTGGACATCAGTCAGACCATTATGGAGGGGTATTTCACCATGATGATGGTGGTGGACCTGACGCTGTGTCAGGAGCCCTTTGACAGGCTGCGCACCGCCCTGAAGGAATACGGCGAGGGACGGGGACTGTCTGTCCGCATCCAGAGGGAGGACATCTTCGACGCCATGCACAAGCTGTAAAAAAGAGGGACGCGACATGCTGAGTTTGCAGAATATTTTCGATACCATCGACATGATCGACAAGCAGCATCTGGACATCCGCACCATCACTATGGGCATCTCCCTGCTGGACTGCGTCAGCGAGGACGCGGATCGCTGCTGCCGGAAAATTTATGACAAGATCTGCCGCCGCGCGGAGAAGCTGGTACGCACCGGTGAGGACATCGAGAGCGAGTTCGGTATCCCCATCGTCAACAAGCGCATCTCCGTGACGCCCATGGCGCTGGTGGCGGGGAGCTGCGGCACCGAGGACTACGTGCCCTTCGCCATGACACTGGATCGGGCGGCCCACACCTGCGGCGTCAACTTTATCGGCGGGTACTCCGCTCTGGTGCAGAAGGGCTTCAGCAAGGGCGACGAGCTGCTGCTGCGATCCATTCCTCAGGCGCTGGCCCAGACGGAGCTGGTGTGCTCCAGCGTCAATGTGGGCAGCACCAAGGCGGGCATCAACATGGATGCTGTGGCCCGTATGGGGCGCATCATCAAGGAGACGGCCCACCTGACCCGCGCTCAGGACGGGCTGGGCTGCGCCAAGCTGGTGGTGTTCTGCAACGCTGTGGAGGACAACCCCTTCATGGCCGGTGCGTTCCACGGCGTGGGCGAGGCGGACAGCGTCATCAACGTGGGCGTGTCCGGCCCGGGCGTGGTGTACCACGCTTTGCAGTCCTGCAAGGGGCAGCCCTTTGACGTGGTGGCGGAGACCATCAAGAAAACGGCGTTCCAGATCACCCGTATGGGTCAGATGGTGGCGGCGGAGGCATCCCGGCGGCTGGATACGCCATTCGGCATCGTGGATCTGTCGCTGGCGCCCACCCCTGCGGTAGGCGACAGCGTGGCCCGCATTCTGGAGGAGATGGGCCTTGCCGTCTGCGGTACCCACGGCACCACGGCGGCGCTGGCCCTGCTGAACGACGCGGTGAAGAAGGGCGGCGTCATGGCGTCCGGCCACGTGGGCGGCCTGTCCGGCGCGTTTATCCCCGTGTCGGAGGACGAGGGCATGATCGCCGCCGCCTTGGACGGCACCCTGACCATCGACAAGCTGGAGGCCATGACCTGCGTGTGCTCCGTGGGATTGGACATGATCGCCGTGCCGGGGAGTACCAGTGCCGAGACCATCGCGGCCATCATCGCCGATGAGGCGGCGGTGGGTATGGTGAACAGCAAGACCACCGCCGTGCGTGTGATCCCCGTGGAGGGGGCTGATGTGGGCGACATGGTGGAGATGGGCGGCCTGCTGGGCTCCGCGCCGGTGATGCCGGTACATGAGGCGTCCAGCGCCGACTTTATCGCCCGCGGCGGACGCATCCCTGCGCCGCTGCAGAGCCTGAAAAACTGATGGTACGGGCGGCGAGAGAGCAGGATCTGCCCCGCATCCTGACCATTTACAATGTGGCGCGGCGGTATATGCGGGCGCACGGCAACACCGCCCAGTGGGTGAACGGCTACCCGTCGGAGGAGCTGCTGCGGCAGGATCTGGCGGCGGGACAGCTGTACGTGCTGGAGGACGGGGGCGGCGTGTATGCCGTATTTGCCTTCATTCTGGGTGAGGACCCGACCTACCGGCGCATCCGGGGCGCGTGGCGGGACGACAGTCCCTACGGCACCATCCACCGGCTGGGCAGCGACGGCAGCCATCGCGGTGTGTTCGCGGAGACGGCGGCCTGGGCGGCCACGCAGTGCGGCCACCTGCGAGCGGACACACATGCGGCCAACGATACCATGCAGCGGTGCATGGAGCGGGCGGGCTTTGTGCAGTGCGGCATCATCCATGTGGCGGACGGTACGCCGCGGCTGGCCTATGAACGAACAACGAAATGAGGAGGAACGATGATGGACCCTATCTTTGAGATCGAGCTGGAGGATTGCCCTGTCTGCCGCGGCGTCGGCGCCATGCAGGTTGAGCAGGGCTGGAGTGTCTCCGTGTGCTGCATGGACTGCGGCGCCGAGACCGCCCATGCGGAGTATCATACGCCGGAGGAGCGGCTGGAGGCCGCGCGGCGTGTGGCGATGCTGTGGAACATGGGCAAGGTCGTCCACACCGGCGTGGGCGACTGAGCGAAATAGGCAGAACAGGAGAAAAAGTGCCCGAGGCCCATGGCCTCGGGCACTTTTCTGTTCAGGGCTGGGGCGTCAGGCCGTACCGGCTCATGGCGTCCCGCAGGATGGCCTCGGGGTCGCAGCCGTCCACGTCCAGATTCTCCGCCATCAGGAGCTCCGTCTCGGGGATGCCGAAGCACTCCGCACACAGGGCGCGGAGGTACTGATAGCTGAATCGCGGGTCGAAGGGGCCGCCGGAGGTGCTGACGTAGTATAGCTTCTGAGCGCGGCACAGGCCCACGGGGCAGCCCGCCTCATCGTAGCGGGTGACGATGCCGGTGATGTAGATGTTCTCCAGATAGAGCTTCAGCTGTGCCGGAAAGCACAGGTCCCACAGGGGCGCGGCCAGCACGATTTTGTCCGCCGCCGCGAACTGACGGGCGCAGCGGAAGAAATCGTCGTCATAGGCGCGGCGCGCCAGCAGGGCGTCGCGGCGGGCCAGACGCTCCGTGTTCAGCGGCAGCAGGGGCAGATCGTAGAGCCGCAGCTCCTCGTAGTCTCCCAGCGTGGCCAGCAGGGCGCGGGCCAGACGATCCGTGCGGGAGCCGGGACGGGCACAGGCGTTGATGTAGAGTGTCATAGCGGGCCTCCTTATCACAGGGCTTCAAAGTGGTAGCGGGGCTTGCCGAGGCTCTTTTTGCCGTACTCGATGGCCTCTGCAGGGCAGTAGCAGATGCAGGCCATGCAGTGGGTGCAGTCCTTGCCCCAGACCGGCTTGCCCTCCCGCAGAACGATATTGTTGGTGGGACATCGCCGGACGCACTGGCCGCAGCCGGTGCAGGCATCACTAGCGGTGAAGGGCCCCGCCTTGACGCAGACGGCGTAGAAAATGGGGTTCACCGGCCCGCTCATGAAGCGGTCGTAGAGGTGATCGCGGGTGGGGGAGAAGGGCTGTCCGGCGCGGACGGCGGCGATGGCGCGGTCGATGTCCGGTTCCGCCCGCGCCACGATGCGGCGAGCCTCCTCCGCCCGGGGCACGCCGAACATGGCGATGTAGTTCTCCGGCATCACCAGATGGGCCGTGCCCATGCAGGTCAGGCCCTTTTCGACGCAGAGCTGGCGGTTATAGTGGTTGGCGCGGCCGATCTCGCTGCCGCAGGTCATGACGAACCACGCCTGCTTTGCGCCGGTGAGCTCCGTGCGCAGCAGCCAGTCCCGCACCAGACGGGGGATGCGCCAGGCGTAGGTGGGGGTGACGATGACCAGACGCTCACCCGTTTCAACGGGCGAGGTGTCGCCGCTCCGGATGCGGTCATTCAGGGACAGCAGGGTGTCGCCCAGCGCGTCCGCCATGCGCTGGGCCGCGTGGCGGCTGTTGCCGGTGCCGGAAAAGTACAGGATCATGTTTGCCCCTCCTTGCGGTATTTTCCTGTATTGTACCAGCGGAGGGGCAGATGTGCAAGGGGGGCTTTACGGGAGGTATCCGGCGGCTTCCGGCTCCGGATCACCGAATACTGTGGTTCGCTTGCTCTGCCTGCGATATAACAAAACGTGCCGCAAAAGTCAAATCGCATTTGAGAAAGAGAGCGGAAAGGGAGCCGCCCCGGACACCGAGAACGGTGTCCGGGGCGGCGGCTTTGCTTCGTGCGCCTGCTCAGTCCTCGCGCTTGCGGCGGCGCAGCAGCAGCGCCGTACCGGTATAGCTGCCCAGCGCCGCTATGCCATAGGCCAGCAGGCCCGCATCGGCGGTAGTGGGGGAGGTCTTTTCGCCGTCATCCGGCACGTGGCCGCTGTTGGAGGTGCGGCCATAGCCGATGGCGTAGGTGGAGAACTTGCTGGCGAAGATATGGATGCACTGGCCTTCGCGGTCGACGTAGAACGTGCCCTCCGCGCCGGTGGTGCTCTGGGTCAGGAGCATGGCCTGCGCCTGACCGTTACCGTCCGCGTGACAGCGCGCCACGGTGATGCTGCGGCTGGTGTCGCAGGGGAGGATGATCTCCAGCACGGTCCCCGCGTCCTTCAGCTCCGAGAGCTGGCCATTTCGGACCATGGTAAGGGTCATGTCCACAAAGCGCAGCGTCTTGTTCTTCACCAGCTCGCGGATGGCATTCTGAGCGGCGCTGCTGTCATCCTGCGGCTGCTCGCGGATGGTCATGCTGAGGGCGACGGAGGCATCACCCATGTCGGAGAACTGCTTCTCGGCCTCGGCGTCCAGACCGCCCACCACCGTGTGCTCCGTAAGGTCGGTGGGGTCCGCGATCTCCAGCTCGCTGCTGACATCCTCGCGGGGGATGCGGACGGTCAGCACCGCGTCCTTGTCCACGATCTGGAGCTTGGCGGTGACAGTCTTGCCGCTGTATGCGATCACCGCGTTGTATGTGCCGGGGAGCAGCTGGCCGATGTGGAAATGGCCGTCCGCGTCGGTAGCCTGAGACTGGCCGTAGATGTCCATGCCCCTGCGGATGGTGACGACTGCACCCTCCAGAGGCTGCTCGGAGCTGCCGGTGATGCCGTATTCCAGCACAGTGCCGCCCACGTTGTAGGTCTTTCCGGCGGGCGCATTGACGGTGATGGCCGATGTGCCGCTGACGGCGGCATAGCGGCTGTCGTCCTCGGGGGTGAACAACCACTCCGCGTCATAGCTGCCGCTGGCGGGGCAGAGGGAGGGCTCCGCCCAGGTGAAGACGCCCTTCACCACGGTGTCGCCGTCCTGCATGGCGCCGGACAGGCGGATGGTGCCCAGCCGCTGGCCGTAGTCCAGGGTGGTCCTGCTGAGGGTGGGGCCGCCGGCGGGAACGGTCTTGTTCACCGCGTTGAGCCGCACCGTGATGGTGATGTCCTGATAGCTGCCGGTGGTGACGATGACCCTCACCGTGGCCGCCAGACCCTCCGTATCGGTGTCCACCGCGTTGATGGCCAGCGTCAGCACACCCTTGTTGGAGAGGGTGCTGCGCATGACATCGTAATAGGTCTCATCGCCCTCGAAGTTCAGGCCGCCGTACTCCACCGCGCCCAGCTGGCAGCCGGCGGGCAGGATGGCATCCAGCACCGCGCGGAGGTCCACGCTGTATGCGGCGGCGTAGTTGTTGGTCACATCCACCGTGACGGTGGGATCGGGCAGGACACCCTTGCCGATGGTGATGTCCACGCTGCCGGTGACGGCCTCGTGGCTGGCGGCCTCAGCCTTGTACCACACAGTGTAGGTGCCCACGGCGGAGAAGGCCGGTACGGCGGGACCGTAGATGCCGCTTTCCTCCGCGCTGTACGTGAAGGTGACGGCGGAGCCGTCCACGGTGTTCGCGGAGGCGGCCATCCGGGCGGTCTGGGCCTTGCCGTTGTAGGCCAGTGCGCCGTCCTGCCGGACGGAGACGCTGGTCAGCGCCGCCTTGCCGATGGTGACGGTGAAGCTGCCGGTGACAGTCTCATGGTTGGCGGCTTCGGCCTTGTACCACACGGTGTGGGCAGCCACATCGGTGAGAGCCGGAACGGCATCGCCGTAGGCGCCGTCCTTTGCCAGACTGTACGTGAAGGTGACGGCGGAGCCGTCCACGGTGGCGGCGGAGGTGATCACCGGGGCGCTCAGGGCGGTACCGGTGTAGGTCAGGGCGCCGTCCTGACGGACGGAAACATCCGTCAGCGCGGCCTCGCGTACCGTCACGGAGGCGGTGCCGGAGGTGGTGGCGTAGCGGCTGCCGCTGGGCGTGAAGGTCCACTCGGCGGTCTGGCTGCCTGCGGGCAGGATGACGTCCGGCGTGTTCCAGACGAAGGTGCCCTCCACAACGGTGTCGCCGTCCCGCAGTGCGCCGGACAGCGCGATGGTGCGCAGCGGCTGGCCGTAGGTGATGGCGGCGGGCGTAAGGGTGGGCTGGCCGGTGGGAACGATACGGCTGTCCACCGTGACGGTGACGGTGATGGTGTAATCCAGATAGTTGTCCGCGCCGGTGACATGGACCGCGATGACGGCGGTCTTATCCGCGTTGGCCGGTTCGTTCCGGAAGGCGAAGCGGAGGGTGCTGCCGCTGACGGTGGGCGCGCCGTCCAGTACGCTGTCGGTATCGGTCACATCGCCCAGAGAGGCCGCGCCGCCGTCGGCGATGAGACTGCGCAGGTCCACGGAACCGGGGTTGCCGTACATGGCCGCGCCGCTGGCGGTCACATCGGCGTGAGGCGCCCTGTCGATGCGGAAGTAAACGGTGTCGGGGGCCAGCGCCAGCGTGTAGTTATCGGCCTTGAAGGCGCCGCGGTCCGCCAGCTTCAGGGAACCGATGGCGATGGCGTAGCTGCCCGCGTTCTTGCCGGAGGCTCTGGTCAGCGCACCGTCGAAGGCGGGGGACTCGCCGTTGGCCGCGGCAGAGACGGTGAAGGTCAGGGTGGGCTCGTCCTCGCCGTAGGTCTTGCCCTGACCGGCATCGGGAGTCACGGTGATGGCGGCCTTGGTGATGTCCGCCGTGATGCCGGTGGGCTGGGCGATCAGGGTGTAGTTGGCCGCGTCCGCGCCGGTGAGGGCGTAGCCGGAGAGAAGAACGGTCTTGCCGGTGCCCGCATCGGCGTCGGCAAAGGCGGCAGCGGCGCGGGCCGCGTCCACGGTCACGTCATCCCCGGCCATCAGGCCGGAGAGGGCGGGCGTGCCGGTGATGACGGCGGCGGCAGTGCCGTCGTAGGTCTTGCTTTCCGCCTGCAGGCCGGTGATGGTGACGCCCTTCGAGGATACCCTCAGGGTGTAGGACGCCGCGCTCTGCTGATAGTTGGCGGTTTCCGCGGCGGTGGCGGTGATGGTGGCTTCGCCCGCCGCGTGGATGGTGACGGTGCCGTCGGAGGCCACCGTGGCCACGCTCTCGCGGCTGCTGGCGTAGGTGATGCTGCCGCCGTCCCTGCGATTGTTGGACGCCGCGTTGGAGAAGGCGTCGTCGCCGTAGGTCCTGGTCAGGCTGCCCTGCTGGGCAAAGGTCAGGGTCTGGGCCGCCTGGGCCACCGTGTACTGCACGGTCCTGTCCGCGTCAACAGTGGACAGCTGGTAGTTCCCGGCCTTGTCGCCGGTGAGACCGGTGGCGGCGGCGGTGTGAGTACCGGCGGTCAGCTCGCCGCCGGTGACGGTGACGTCGATCCGGTCGCCGTTGACGGCATTGCTGACGGTGGCGGTGATCGCACCCTCATCGTCGGCGTAGATACGGCCCTCCGTGTTGTGCCACGTCAGCGTGACAGTGCGGGGCCGCACCTCCAGCGTGCCGGGCAGGAAGGAGATGTCGTAGTTGCCGGAGGTCAGGCCGCCGGGGGTGATGGTATACTCGCCCACGTCGGCAAACTGGCGGTAGGTGTGGGCGTAGGTCAGCGTTCCGTCCAGATCGTCGATGTCCTCGTTGTTGACGAAGCCCTGGCAGCTCACACCGTCGTGCATGGGAGCGGTGCCGTAGTCGATGACCGTGCTGTTGGCGGTCACCAGCAGGCGGACCTTTTCGATGGTGTAGGACACGCTGACGGAGGCTTCACCCAGTTGGATGCGGGCAATGTAGTCGCCGGCGTTGACCGGTGCGCCGGAGAGAGCGGTGGTATCCGCCGGCTTGGCGTAGTAGGTGATGATGGCGGCGTCGCCGGTGGTCAGGCTGCTGGTGCAGGACGCCGGGCGGGCCATGCCGTTGTAGAACAAGGTCTGGTCAGGGGCCGACAGCGTCACGCTGCCGCCATTGGTGTCGGGGCAGGTGCCGTCCGCGTTGGTGCAGGCGGCGGTAATGGTGGTGCCGCTGGCGGTGTAGGCCCAGCTGTGCTGGTGCTTGCGGAGATAGAGCTTATCCTGCTCCGGCATGACCACATAGCCCTGTCCGGACGCATCCGGCAGGAAAATTTTGGTGTAGTCCAGCGCCGTGTTGGACGCACCGGCGGCGAATTGGACCGGCACATCGTCCGTGGGCTGGCGGGATGTGGTGATGCCGATGCGGGCCGCCTGGGTCAGGCTGGGATCGATGGTGAGGACTCCGGAGCCCAGATACACATTTCTGGTGCTGCCGGTGACGTTGGCATCGCCGCCGATGGTCAGCGAATTCCGGCTGGAGTTGAGGCAAATACCGGTCTGGCTGCCGGTGATCTTGCCGCCCAGCATACGGAAAGCGCCGTGGTCATCGTAGATGTATGCGCCGTACCGCCCGCCGGTGATGGTGCCGCCGTACATGGTGAAGCTCTGGCTGGAGGACACGCCGTTCACGGTCTCGCCGGGTGCGGCGATCCGGCCGCTGCCCCGGCAGTCGCAGAGCGTCATGTCATAGAAGCCTTTCACCACCTCAGATACCGAGGTGTTCGTCGTGGTGATCTGCTTTCCGTTCAGGCAGAGGTTCACGTAACCGACCGAAAGGAGCTTACCGTCCAGCTCGATGTCGGAGGCCAGATAATAATTGCCGTCATTGAGTATGTAGAAGTCATCGTTCTTGGTGGCCTCGGCCCCACCGAACAGCAGCTTGCCGTCGACAGAGGTCAGGGGGATCCAGGCTGTATTGCCGTGGGCCGCGTCCGTGCAGTCCGATCTGCCGCAGACGGCGTGCTCGTGCAGGGTACCGCTGGAGAAGATAACGCTGTCGCCCATCATCCGCTTCGTGCAGCCGGGATAGACGTCGCTGGCGAAATACGACGCGGTGTCCGCCGCCAGCTCCGTGCCGTCGGCGATGCGGACATAGCTGCCGTCGATGACAGGGTTCTCCGTGGTGACGCCGATGATCGCGCCGCTCTCCAGCGCGCCGCCCACATGAATGATCTCGCGGCGGCCCAGATAGACGTTGTTGGCCGCGCCGTCCTTGCCCAGGTTGCCGGTGATGCACGGCGTGCCGGACACGGTGAGCTTGTTTTCGGCGCACACGCCGCCGCCCTTGCTGTTGCCGGAGGTGTTGCCGGAGATGGTGCCGCCGGTGATGGTACACGTGGCGCTCAGGATGACGTACACGCCGCCGCCATATTCCGCCGCCGTGTTGCCGGAGATGGTGCCGCCGGACAGAGTGAAAACATCGGCTGCGTACACACCGCCGCCGCGCTTGGTGGCGAAGCCGGTGACCGCGGCATCGGTGGTGAAGTTGCCGGAGACAGAGCCGCCGGTCATGTTGAACGTACCGGTCGTATATACACCGGCGCCATCCTCATCGGACGAGTTGCCGGAGACCGTGCCGCCGGACAGGGTGAACACGCCGCTGTATACGTATACACCGCCGCCGTATTTGGCCTTGTTGCCGGAGACACTGCCGCCCAGCATGCGGAACGTGCTGCGGGTCATGTATACGCCGCCGCCCTTTTCGGCGGCGCTGTTGCCGGAGATGCTGCCGCCATACATGGTGAAGGTGCCGTTGGGGTCCAGATACACGCCGGTACCGGTGAGTCCGTCGGCGTGGGTGATCCTGCCGGTGCCCTTGCAGTCGCTGAGGGTGAAGCTGCCGCCGTTGGCCAGCTTGATCGTGTTAGCGCCGTCCTTGCTGCAGATGATGTCGTAGCCGTTCAGGCACAGCACCACGCCGTCCACAGGCTGCCACTCGCTGCTCTGCGTTACGGACTGGGTCAGGTAGTAGTGACCTGCCTTGGTGATCTCGCTCAGGGAGGAAACGGCCGTCCAGGTCAGGACATCGGTGTGCGTCTCCCCGCCATGGCTGCATGCCGTGCCGCAGAGGAGGTGCTTGTGGGGCAGGCCGTTGTAGAGGTTGATCTCGTCGCCCTCCCGCAGGATGCCGTACTGACCGCCGGCATCGCTGGTGATGCTGCCCTCGTAATAGCCATTGTCCGCGCCGGTGGCAACGGCAATATGCTCACCGATGGCGGGCGCAGCATCAGCGGTCACGCCGATGCGGGCGCTCTCAGCCAGGCCGCCCTCGCCGATGGCGAAAGTCGTGCCTGCGGTATTGCCCTTGGCCAGCTGAACATTGCAGGCGCTGCCGTTATTGTCGGTGTTGCCGGTGATGGTCACGCTGCCGGAGACGGTGAAGACGCTTCCGCTGCCGACATACACGCCGCCGCCACCGTACTTGGCGGTATTGCCGGAGATGCTGCCGCCGTACATGCGGAAGGGACTGTTAGCGAAGACATACACACCGCCGCCTGCGCCATTGGTGGCGGTGTTGCCGGTGATCTCGCCGCCATACATATTGAATGCGGTGCCCTTGCCCTTGCTGTTGGCTCCGTTGTCAAGAAGCACGCCGCTGCTGTCCTGGCTGACATTTCCGGAGATGCTGCCGCCGTACATGTTGAAGGTGCCGATGGCATATACGCCCCGGCCGCTGTATTTTGTGCCGTCGGCCTGCTCCGCGTGGGTGATCCTGCCGTACTCGGCGCTGTCGCCCTTGCAGTCGCAGAGGGTGAAGGTATAGTCTTTGCGGACCATGATGGTATAGCCATGGTCTGTATTGATGATGCTGTGGCCGTTGAGGCACAGTACCACACCGTCGGCGGGCACCCAGATATTTGTCGTTTCGATGTCCTGAGTCAGATAGTAATAGCCCGCCCCGGTGATCTTCGCCAGGTCGGAAATGGCCGTCCAGGTCAGGATCTTGGTGTGCTGCTCCCCGCCATGGCTGCATGCCGTGCCGCAGAGGAGGTGCTTGTGCGGGATCGCGGTCAGCGTCACCTCGCCGTCACGGTTCAGGTCGAACTTCATTCCGGAAGCGTCCGAGATAAAGTGATCGGTGAGCTGGTCGGCTGTCACATCCGGCATTTTGGCTTTCCAGCCCTTGGTGATCAGGCCATCGTGACCGTCCCTCAGCGTCACGCCCAGCTGCGAGCCCTCCTTCAGCGCTCCGTCCAGGACGAAATAATCGCTGGGGTAAGGGACTACTCTGCTCAGGCAGACGTTATTGGCCTTGCCGTCCGCGGTGGAATTGCCGGTGATCTTTACCGCACCCTTGACATAGACACGGCTATTTTGCGTATACACGCCGCCGCCGTCCACAGCGGCGGTGTTGCCGGTGATCTCACCGCCGTACATATAAAACTTGCCGTAGCTGTACCAGCCCACGCCGCCGCCATAGTCGGCGCTGTTGTGGGAGATGCTGCCGCCGTACATGGTGAACCGCTGGCCTCCGATGGTCACACCGCCGCCGCGGGCGCTGCTGTTGCTGTTGCCGGTGATCTCACCGCCGTACATGGTGAAATAGCCGCCGCTCGTATCCACGCCGCTCCTGTTGTTGCCGGTAATGCGGCCGCCGTACATATTGAACTTGTTCTCAGTACGTATCTCTACACCGGTACCGCTGGAACCGCTTGTGCGGGTGATCTCACCGTAGGCGCCGCTGGTCCCCTTGCAGTCGCACAGGCTCAGCGTCACCAGCGTGCTGGTCGCGTTGCTGACATAGATCACGTACTTGGCGGTGGTCTGTATGCTGTGGCCGTTGAGGCAGAGGTCGACTGTCCCTGTGGCGGTCGTGATGTAAGCGTTCCCCAGATCGAGGTCGGTGGTCAGATAGTAGTTGCCCGCGGGGAGCAGGTAATAATATCCCACAACGGTATTGTTGGAGGTTTTGAGTTCTTTTTTCTCCCATACCGTGTCGTTGATCTTCAGCCCGTCAGCGTCCTGCGAGAGCGCATTGTCGGAGAAGGATATGGCTTGGGTGTGGGAACCGGAAGCGGTACCCAGCCACTTCTCGCAGCCCTTGACACCGCAGACGCAGTGGGCGTGTTCGCTGCTCTCCGCGCGCAAGGCCCATACGGACAGCGCATCGCGCTCCTCCTGGTCCGGCGCGGCGGTGTCCTTGCCGATGGTGTAGGCGCCGCCGGTATCGGTGGTGCCGCCTGCCGTCTGTGCGGCGGCATCGGACGTCTCTGCGAATGCCGCCGTGGGCAGCATGGTCAGGCAGAGCGCCAGCGCCATGAACAGACTCAATACTCGTTTCTTCATGTGGGCCTCCTTCAGCGTATGTGCTCGCATTTTTCGGTCATGCGCGGACGTGCGGATGGGCAGCCTCGGCTGCCCGTGAAAAATCCTTGCATATTTACCGATTTTCTGTATGATGGTATCATACACCATACGTTAACGTGCGATGCAAGAGTTTTTTGCGTTTTCAGGGGGATTTTATGAAAAAAGAACGAGATCTGTTTTCTATCGGCGAAGTCGCGCGGGCGCTGAACATCACACGCCGCGCCATCCTCTACTACGAGGAATTCGGGCTGATCCGGCCGGATGTCAAGGACGGCGCCACGGGAAACCGCTACTATACCATTGATACCTTCGTCAAGCTCCGGACCATCCGCATCCTGCAGAACCTGGGACTGTCCCTCAGCGACGTCCTCGGATATTTTGACGGCGACTTCGCGCTGGCGCCGCTGATCCGGCGGCTGGAGGCACAGCGGGATGAGCTGGACCGGCATATCGAGAGCCTGCGGGAGCGGTCCGGCGCGGAGCCGCCGCAGGTGAAGCTGATCCGACTGCTGCCGCAGACCGTCTATCGCCGCGTGTGCGCGGCGGCCACCGTGACGGAGCGGACGACGCTGCTCCGCAGCACTGCGCTGGAGGGGATGCGGCTCTACGGCACAGACATCTCCCACCGGATGTACCTGGTGGAGTCGCCCATCGACCGGCCGGATCAGGTGGCGTTCTGCGTGGCTATCCCGCCGGAGAGCCGGGGGGAGTACGTGGAGACCCTGCCGGTAGCGCCGGCCCTCAGTCTCTACCACCACGGTGCGTATGAGCAGCTGCCTGCGGTGGTGAAGCAGCTCCTGACCAGCGCACGGGAACAGGGGCTTACGCCTGCGGGCACGATCCGCCGCATTTATCTGGAGGGCCCGCCTCAGCACAAGGACCCCGCAAAGTTCATCACACAGGTACTTCTGCCGGTGCTGGAGCGGTAGGGGGCGATCGACGGCTTCACCGCCGCGTCAGAATTCTTCACACCGAATTCCTGTTGGATACAGGGCGCCCAGGGCATGAACGATTCCGGCCCCTCATAAGTAAAACCTCCTATTGCGGTATACTGGTAAAGGGTTGGCAACCACATTACCAGAGCAATAGGAGGTTTTATACAGATATGGAGCTCTGCGGAGGAATCCGTCAGGCACTCTTTTTGTTTACTTCTCGATGACCACCTTGCCGTCCCGCAGCCGCACGTGTGCGGTGTCGCCGGACTTCAGCTCGCCCTCCAGCATTTTCTCGGCCACAGCATCCTCCACCATGTTCTGGATGGCACGGCGCAGGGGCCGCGCACCGTACTGGGGATCGAAGCCGTCCCGGGCCAGCTCGGCCACGGCGTCGTCGTCCGCTGCCAGCGTGATGCCCTGCTGGGCCATGCGCGCGCCGGTAACGTCCAGCATACGGCGGGCGATCTGGCGGATGTTGTCCTCCGTCAGCTGACGGAACACGATGATCTCGTCGATACGGTTCAGGAACTCGGGGCGGAACGTCCGCTTCAGGTCGGCCATCACGGCGTCGCGGATGCGGCTGAACCGCACCTCCTCGGACTCCTTCTCGCCCTTCTCACTGCCGTCGAAGCCAAGGCGCGCCGCGTCGGCGGTGATGTTCTTGGCGCCTACATTGGAGGTCATGACGATAATGGTATTCTTGAAGTCCACCTTGCGGCCCTGGGAGTCGGTGACGATACCGTCCTCCAGGATCTGCAGCAGGATGTTCCACACATCCTCGTGGGCCTTCTCGATCTCATCGAACAGCACCACGGAGTACGGCTTCCTGCGCACCTTCTCGGTGAGCTGGCCGCCCTCCTCGTGGCCCACGTAGCCGGGAGGCGAGCCGACCAGACGGGACACCGTGTGCTTCTCCATGTACTCGGACATGTCGATACGCACCATGGCGTTCTCGTCGCCGAACATGGCCTCGGCCAGCGTCTTGCACAGCTCGGTCTTGCCCACGCCGGTGGGGCCCAGGAACAGGAACGAACCAATGGGCCGCTTGGGGTCCTTCAGACCCACACGGCTGCGGCGGATGGCCTTGGCCACCGCGTTGACGGCCTCGTCCTGACCTACCACACGCTGGTGGAGCTTCTCCTCCAGCTTCAGCAGGCGCATGCTCTCGTCCTCGGTGAGACGGGTGACGGGGATGCCGGTCCAGCCGGCCACCACCTTGGCCACGTCGTCAGCAGTGACGCTGCCGCGGTTCTGGGCCATCTGCTTGCGCCAGTTGTCCCGCTCGATCTCCACCTGCTCCTGATAGTCCTTCTCGATGTCACGCAGCTGCGCGGCCTTCTCAAAGTCCTGCGCCGTCACGGCCTCGGATTTCTCGCGGTGCAGCGCCGCGATCTTCTCCTCCAGTGCCTTCAGGTCGGGGGAGGAGGCTTCGGCGGTCATGCGCACCTGGGACGCGGCCTCATCCATCAGGTCGATGGCCTTGTCCGGCAGGAACCGGTCACCGATATACCGCTTGGACAGCTGCACAGCAGCCTCCAGCGCCTCGTCGGTGATGGTCAGCTTGTGGTGCGCCTCGTACTTGTCGCGCAGACCCTTCAGGATCTCCAGCGTGGCCTCCGGCGTAGGCTCGCCCACGGTGACAGGCTGGAACCGGCGCTCCAGCGCGGCGTCCTTTTCAATATACTTGCGGTACTCGTTGAGGGTGGTGGCGCCGATGACGCGGATCTCCCCGCGGCCCAGTGCCGGCTTGATAATGTTGGCGGCGTCCACGGCTCCCTCGGCGGAGCCTGCGCCCACGATGGTGTGCAGCTCATCGATGAACAGAATGACGTTGCCGGCCTTCTTCACCTCGGCCAGGGTGTTCTTGATGCGCTCCTCAAACTCGCCGCGGTACTTGGTGCCTGCCACCATGCCGCTGAGGTCCAGAGACAGGAGCTTCTTGTCCAGCAGCTCCTCGGGCACGTCGCCGGAGGCGATGCGCTCGGCCAGCCCCTCGGCGATGGCGGTCTTGCCCACGCCGGGCTCACCGATCAGAACAGGGTTGTTCTTGGTGCGGCGGGACAGGATCTGGATGACCCGCTGGATCTCCTTGTCGCGGCCGATCACGGGGTCCAGCTTGCCGGACCGCGCCGCCTCGGTAAGGTCGCGGGTGAACTCGGCCAGCGTCTTGTTCTTCTTATCGCCCTCACGGTTGGCGGCGGCCGCACCGCCGGCGGCTGCGTGAGGGGTATCATGCAGCTTCTTGACGATGCTGCTGTACATCTTATTGGGATCCACACCCATGGTGCGCAGGATGCGCAGAGCCATGTTGCCGCCCTCGCGCAGGATGCCCATCAGCAGGTGCTCCGTGCCGATGTAGCTGCTGCCCATGCGGGCGGACTCGGACACAGCCAGCTCCACCACGCTCTTGGCGCGGGGAGTCAGACCCTGACTGGGCGCGGCGCCGGACATCCCCTTGCCCACGCTGCGCTGCAGCACGGAGCACACCATCTCGTCGGTGACGCCATACTCCGCCAGCACGCGGTGGGCGATGCCCTCCTCCTCACGGATCAGGCCCAGCAGCAGATGCTCGGAGCCCACGTAGCCGTGGCCCATCTCCTCCGCCGCTTCCTGACTCAGACGCAGGGCCTCCTCGGCCCGGGGGGTGAATTTATTCTCGCTCATAAATAAGCACTTCCTCTCTTACTGTCGTGTTCCGCGCCGGGCTTACTTTTCCAGCGCCTTCAGCTCATCCCGCAGCTTGGCCGCTTCCTCGAAGCGTTCCTCCTGCACTGCCAGATTCAACTGGGTCTGCAGCGCGTTGCGCTTGCGCTGCCGGGTCAGGGCGTCCTGCTCGTCCCTGGGCAGCAGGTCGCCGGTGTCCTCCTGGGCCGGTGTGCTCTCCCGCGCCTGCCCCAGCACATCCACCGGTTCAGGGAACTCGGTGAGCATGCGGGAGCCCAGCCCGCTGAAGAACGGCTCCAGCATCCCGAAGGGACGGGAGAAGAAATCTCCGAACAGGCCGCCGGTCATACCGGCGGAGCGGAAGGAGTCGGTGTAGCCCAGCTCCTCGGCGCACTGGGGACACAGGTGTACCTGCGTCACCTTGCCGTTGATATTGCTCTTATAGTAGAACGTTGCCTCGTTCTTTCCACAACGATCACATCTCATAATCGTAACCTCCTTGCTGAAAAATCAGACTGAATGGATCAGGATCTGTTTGAAAATATCGGCCCGCAGCCCGCTGCGCTGCTCCTTGGGGACGCTGCGCAGGGCCCGCTCGCCGGTGGCAGCCAGCATGGACTGGCCCAGCTCACGGCTGATGGCTTCGGAGTCCACCAGGTTCTGGGTGATGGCCCGGGCGCTGGCGTAGTCCAGCGTATCGCCGATGGTGTTGATAACGTGCATCAGCAGCGTCTGCCGGTCCACCTGCACCCGCGTGATGCGGATGTAGCCGCCGCCGCCCCGCCGCGACTCCACGATGTAGCCGTGCTCAGGGGAGAAGCGGGTGGACATGACGTAGTTGATCTGGCTGGGCACGCAGTTGAACCGCTGCGCCAGATCGCTGCGCTGGAGCTCCAGCGCGCCGCCGGCCTCGTCCAGCTCCTGCTGGATGAATCCGGCGATGAGATCGGAGATACCCATGCTTGCCTTCCACCTTTCCACAAAGTCATATTTGACTTTGCCTTTCTTTGACCTTGACCATAGTATAGCACACTTCGCACTTTTGTCAATAGTGATTTTTGACTTTCTTTGACCAAATGTGTAAACGTTTTGTGAACAGGATTTTTCGGGAGAGATGTGCTGTCCCCATCGCGCGGCCGCGCCCATTTCTTCCGCTGCTGAAAGAAATGGGGCCGCCGGAGACAAAGCATCAGAGCGGGGTAGAATCCCGCCTCTATAAAACACGCATTGCCGTCCGCGGAGGCAAAAGAAGAAAACCACCCGACAGGGTGGTTTTCTTCTGGAGGTGACATCCGGATTTGAATCGCCGCGTTGTCCCGATGCCCGTTTCCACGACCTGCGTCACCCGTATGTCAAGCACACGACAAAAATTTTTAGCTTACGCCTGATGGATTTTCAAGCGCAGGCTTATCCTGATGCTCGGCGAAAAACTCGCGGAGCTTGTCAGCTTCTTCGGGTAGGACAAAGCCGAAGCCCTGTCCGTCCACTCTGCAATAGAAAGCGATTTTCATGTCTGCCTCCTCAATCGAAAATGTCTTGGATTTTGTATGCGATCTCAATGCGCTTATCAGGGTACACCAGCACCCAGTCGATTAGCAGCTCGGCCAGCTCGGTGGTCAGCGTGTCCGCATCGAAAATCGCCTTGGACGCTTCCTTGCGGCTGTCCTGCCGTGCCTGTTCGTCCTGCTTTTTCTTCGCCTGTGCCAATACTGCGGCATAGGCGTTTTTCGTTTTCAGCAGCAGCTCGTCACACGCGGCCTTTTCTGCCTTGTAGGTATTCAGGTCGATCTCGCCCATGAGATAGCGTTCATACAACGTGCGCTTGCCGTCTTGCAGCGTCTCAATCTGCTGCTCATATTCGGCGCGTTCCG
>OIZQ01000162.1_pt1 | contig 43885 bp, 37 predicted proteins | sample 1588491 | NCBI WGS metagenome assembly OIZQ01 (sample SAMN03283262) | human gut metagenome | biome: human-associated habitat; material: feces | host: Homo sapiens | place: USA | collected 2013
CCCGCTCAGCTACGGACGGCCTACGGTATTCTCTGCGGCGCTGTTGGGATCGGGCTGAACCTGCTGCTGTTTTTGGGCAAGTTCTTTGCCGGGACCCTCTCCGGCTCCGTCGCCATCACGGCGGACGCCTTCAACAACCTCTCTGATGCCGGTTCCTCTGTGGTCACGCTGCTGGGCTTCCGCATTGCCGCCAAAGCGCCGGACCCAGGCCATCCCTTCGGCCACGGCCGGGCGGAGTACCTCTCCGGTCTGGCGGTATCCATGCTGATTTTGCTGATGGGCGTGGAACTGGCCAAGGAGTCCCTGAATAAGATCCTGCACCCCGCTCTGGTGGAGTTCAGCTGGCTGGTGATCGGGATTCTGGCTGTTTCTATCTGCGTGAAGCTGTATATGGCCATGTATAACCGCTCCCTCGGCAAAAAACTCTCCGCACCGGCGCTGCTGGCGGCAGCAGCGGATTCGCTGGGAGATTGCATGTCCACCTCTGCCGTTCTGGTCGCCACTCTGATTGGCCATTACTTCCAGCTCCCGGTGGATGGCTGGGTGGGTATTCTGGTGGCACTGTTCATTTTCAAGGGCGGCATAGACGCCGCCAAGGACACCATCGATCCCCTGCTTGGAAAGCCCCCCACGCCGGAATTTGTTAAAGAAATTGAAGATCTGGTGATGGCTCACAAAGAGATCTCCGGTATTCACGATCTGGTGGTTCATGACTACGGCCCCGGCCGGGTGATGATCTCCCTCCACGCGGAGGTCCCGGCCACCGGCAGCGTCATGACGATCCATGACGCCATCGACAACATCGAACAGGAGCTGCACCGGAAGCTGGGCTGCGAGGCGGTGATCCACATGGACCCCATCGCCACAGATGACAGCACGACCGTTGTCCTCCGGAATAAGATCACAGAGCTGGCCCATTGCATCGATCCGGCCCTCAGTATCCACGATTTCCGCATGGTCCCCGGCCCCACCCACACCAACCTGATTTTCGACGTGGTGACGCCCTTCGGCTTCCGGTTGGAGGACACTGAGGTAGCCCGGCAGCTCCGGGCCCTCATCCGTACCTTTGACAGCCACTATGTCCCCGTGATTCAGGTGGAGCATTCCTACATATAATCTGACAGCGGCGGCCCGGAGTCATTCCGGGCCGCCGCTGTATGCACAGGCCGATCTTTTTTGATTTTTCCCGCAAAAGGCCTTTACAAGTTCAGGAAATATTGCTATAATAACAGGGCTGTATGGGGGCGTAGCTCAGCTGGGAGAGCGTACGGTTCGCATCCGTAAGGTCGAGAGTTCGATCCTCTTCGTCTCCACCAAATGTTGGAATTAGGAAGCCGCTGAATATTCAGCGGCTTTTTGTATTGTTTATTATACAAAGAGGTGCAATTATTATGAAAATAAGTCAAATTTATAATTTACAAAAAACTCAATATGAATTAGATTTTGTTGACATAGATCCAGAAGTAGATACACCTCTTTTTTTGGATCCATATTATATTTCCAAATGCGATTTTGATTTTGCAATAATAGCGGATAGCACTATTCGATCATATTTTGAATTTCTTTTAGCGCTTTTGCGGAATAACGAGATAAACGAAGCTGAAGAATTATTCTCGTATTTAGGAGAAAATAATGATATTTGTTTTGGTATGTCGCGTGGAAAACCTAATGGCCATGGTATGGGACCGAAAGATACCAGCTTAATATTTCAACAGCTTTTACAAAGCAAGGCTATAACAACGGGAGTAATGGAAGATATCGAAGACTTCCGTATATTCGTGCCAAATGTTGATAAAGATAAAGTTTCAGACATGACTGCTAATATTATTAAAATTCATTTAATCGAATACACAAAAGAACAATGTACTTTACATAGCATTCCACTAGTTCAAAACGTTCCTTCTGGTATGTATTGGAATAAAAAAACAAAAACATGGAACAACGATTACACAGAACGGCTCATATGCAATGACAAACCAATCTTATTAGTGCCTAAACGTATCGTGTCTTATTCTGATAAATATACTTCTGCTGAATATCGGCAGCACTTCGTCTTGAACTATCTTCAAAATGAGCATCTTCGCCTTCAAACAGCATTGGTAAAGAAGGTTACAGGCACCATAGTTTTACCGTTGACTAAAATCGGGGCGTTGTCCAAAGTGATTGTTTGGCCATTGCGTACATATTGATTGTTGCCGATGGTCATAAAATAGGTTTTATCGCCTTTTTCCATCGAAACATTTTGCAGGCCGGCATCCCAATATACTTGATAGTCCATTTTTTCCATCAGCGGACGCAGGGGCAGGTAAACGGTATCTTCTTGGACCATGATAGCTTCGTCAGGTGTCAGTACCAGTTCTTGTTGATCCATAACGATGGTGCCCGCACCAAGGTGAACTTTGATATCAGGACCATTGGCTTTAGCGATAGACCAGCCAAAGATGCCTACCAATAATAAGCAGACTACTACGATTACAGATTTTTTCATTTTAATTGACCTCTTTCCTTTCCTGCTGAGCAGGTTTGTTTACGGTTTTTATTATATACACTTTTTTCACTGTGTGAAGTTTTCAATATTTAAATATAAAGTATAAAAAAATTACAGTTTGGTTAAAAAATTAAGATAGCGGTTGCTTTTACTGTGCTTGCAGCTACCAGGATAGACACCGCCGCCCCTGCCAAAATCCAAATGTAAATAAAAAAACGACCTTTGTAAGCGCGCTGCTGTTAAAGGCCGTTTTGAACCATAAAAATTTATTTCGTTAATTCCTTGACAATCACTAATACCGGAAACGAGGCGTCAGGAAGATCGCTATGCCCACCGCTGATCTTTTCTTCGTAGGCGGCTCTGTCAAGCAGGTCAAAATCTACAATCACGTCATCGCTGTAATATTCCTTAGCCGGTTCGATATCTTCTTTGCGAATACCCTGCCAGGCAGACTTGGGAACCTTCGCGGTAAAAAACTCCAGGGTCGAGGATTTAGCGTGAAAAATCTGGATCGCGTCTTCAACAGTATACAACATAACTTTCAACTCCTGTCTTCTCAAAATCAACTGATCGCCAAAGCTGTTTTCAGCAACTATTGTTGTTAGGTCAATTATACCATAGAAAGGCGCCACAGTCAAAGTTTTTAATAATTATTATCAATTACATTAGTTGAGAAATATTATCCCGTCACCGCAGATAATAACGACGCTGCTTCTAAAGATAGCAGCGTCGTTATTGGCCGGTGGCAGCAGTTTTATTTTAATCTTCTTTGTTATTCTTCGATCGGTTTATCCTGCAATGCGGCATAGCCTTCTTCACCGGTGCGGATCTTGACCACATTTTCCACATCATAGATGAAGATTTTTCCGTCGCCATATTTACCCGTGTAGAGCACTTTTTTAGCTACTGCTACTACATCGACTACAGGTACGGCCGCAACTATCAATTCAACTTTCACCTTCGGCAGCAGGTGCACGCTGACTTCGGCGCCACGGTAATATTCAGTGTTGCCCTTTTGCAGGCCGTAACCCAAAACCTTGGTCACCGTCATCCCGGTGATGCCCAGGTTGTCGAGCGCTTCCTTTAAGGCTTCAAAACGCAGCTGCGAAGTAATGATGACCACTTTACTCATTTTGTGAGCGCCGTCAACTCGGGTTGCTGACGAAGCGGCGGTAGTAACATGGGTAACAGTAACTGCGGCGGCTTCCGACGGGCTGACAGCGCCGTGGAAATCTTCCAGAGCCGGCATAAAGTCGGCGTAGCAGCTAGCCAGTCCATGTTCTTCCATATCCAGCCCGGCAATCTCTTCACGGGCGCTGACCCGCAAGCCGATAGTTTTATCAATGATTTGGAACACGATAGTCATCACGATGGCGATATAAGCAGCGACGGCAATAACGCCAGTCGTTTGGGTGATAAGCATTGCGCTGCTGCCGCCATAAAGCAAACCGCCATCAACAGCGAACACGCCTACTAAAATGGTGCCTAAAGCACCGCAGACGCCGTGGACGGAGATCGCGCCGACAGGGTCGTCAATTTTTAAAGACTGGTCGAAAAATTCAACGGCAAACACTACCACGATACCGGCAATAATACCGATAACGAAGGAACCGGGCACGCTGACAGCGTCGCAGCCAGCAGTGATAGCTACCAGACCGGCCAAAGCTCCGTTCAAGGTCATAGAGACATCGGGCTTGCCATAGCGCAGCCAGGTCAGGAACATGGTCGCCGTAGCAGCCGCAGCGGCGGCCATATTAGTAGTAACAAAAATACTGCCGATAGAAGCCAGCACGTCGTCGCCAGTTGCGCACACGGTAGAGCCGCCATTGAAGCCGAACCAGCCGAACCAGAGGATGAACACGCCCAAGGCACCCAGTGTCAGGCTGTGGCCGGGGATCGCATTGACACTGCCGTCCGCGTTGTATTTGCCAATACGGGGGCCAAGGATCTTGGCGCCTACCAATGCCGCCACACCGCCGACCATATGGACGGCCGTGGAGCCTGCAAAATCATGGAAGCCCATTGCGCCCAGCCAGCCGCCGCCCCAGATCCAATGGCCGGAGATGGGATAGATGACCGCGCTGATCAAAATACTATACATACAATAGACCGAAAATTTTGTGCGCTCGGCCATAGCACCCGAAACGATGGTAGCCGCCGTAGCACAGAAAACGGTTTGGAAGATAAAGAAGGCCCAGGACGGATAAGTGCCGCTATAGTCTCCCTGCACAAAAAAGTCGGGCGTGCCGATGAGTCCGCCAATATCCGTACCAAACATCAGGCCGAAGCCAATTACCCAAAAGACGATACTGCCCAGACACAGGTCCATAAAGTTTTTCATAACGATGTTGCCGGCATTTTTAGCTCTTGTAAAACCTGTCTCTACCATGGCAAAGCCGGGCTGCATAAAAAATACCATAAACGCGCCTATCAGCACCCAAATCGTGTCCGCTGCTACATATTTTTCCATAACTTCCCCTCCAAATCCAATCATAAATATCTATTTTTTAATAAAAAAGAAGCGTACCCCTTGCGGGATACGCTTCTTCGCGTTGTTGGCTGATGCAGACGGCGCAATTAGTTATTAACGCCGTACAACAGCTTGCCGTAGGTTGGGTACGGCAGGTAATCTTCACCGATAAGGTTTTCGGCAGCGTCGGCATAGCTGCGCAGAATCTCCATTTCCTTTAAAACGGTATCGTGGTAGTAGTTGGCCTCTGCTTGCATATCGACGCATTTTTCAGCACCTTGCAGACCTTTAGCCAGTTTTTGGCCGCTATTGTACATTTTAGCGGTCAGGTCGGAAAGCTTGGTCGCCAGATCAGCTTCAAAACAGTTTTTGATACCCAGGGCTTTTTTAGTGGCCGCATTACCCAGCAGATCGCCAGTATAAGCGGCAGCGCCCGGCAGGATATCCTTATGCAGCATATCCAGCATGGTCAAAGCTTCGATGTTGATGGTCTTGACGTAATTTTCCAGCAGTATCTCTACACGGGAACGAACTTCGGCCTCGGTGAAGATGCCGTGTTTGACAAACAGGTCGATGTTCTTTTTCGCTTCCATATAAGGCAGCGCTTCCGGAGTAGATTTAAGATTGAGAAGCCCCCTCGATTTGGCCTCTTCGACCCATGCGTCCGTATAACCGTTGCCGTTAAAGACGATACGGCTATGCTTGGCAAAGGTTTCTTTGATCAATTTCTTGATGGCAGCATCTTTATCGGCTGCTTTTTCTAACTTATCAGCAAATTGATCCAAAGCTTCGGCAACGATAGTATTGAGCACGATGTTAGGCCCGGCGATAGAAAAGGCGCTGCCCAACATTCTGAACTCAAATTTGTTGCCGGTAAAAGCGAACGGCGAAGTACGGTTTCTGTCCGTATTGTCCTGCGTCAGGGCAGGTATCACTTCTCCGCTCAGCTTGAGCAAAGCTTCCTCGTCGTGATCGTATTTCTTCCCTTTGATGATAGCTTCCATGATATTGGTAAGCTCTGTGCCCAGGAAAACAGAGACGATCGCGGGCGGTGCTTCGTTGGCGCCTAAACGATGGTCGTTGCCGGCGCTGGCTACGCTGACACGTAGCAGGTCTTGATATTCGTCAACAGCTTTGATGATAGCTGCGAGAAACAGTAAGAAGCGGGTATTTTTATGCGGCTCGGGACCGGGGTTCAGCAAATTATCGCCTTCAGCAGTAGCGATAGACCAGTTGTTGTGCTTACCGCTGCCATTGACACCGGCAAATGGTTTTTCGTGCAGCAGACACACCAGGCCATGACGAAGGGCGATACGCTTCATAAATTCCATGGTCAGCTGGTTGTGGTCCGAAGAGACGTTGGTAGTGGTAAAGATCGGTGCCAGCTCGTGCTGCGCCGGAGCAACCTCGTTATGCTCGGTTTTAGCCAGTACGCCCAGCTTCCACAATTCTTCGTCCAGCTCTTTCATAAAAGCCAGCACCCTCGGTTTGATAATGCCAAAGTAATGGTCGTCCATTTCTTGCCCTTTAGGCATTTTAGCACCAAACAGGGTGCGGCCTGCATAAACCAAATCTTTACGCTGCTGCCACATTTCCTTATCGATCAAAAAGTATTCCTGTTCCGGGCCAACTGTTGTTACTACTTTTTCGGTATTTTGTCCAATCAGGGCCAAAATACGTCTGGCAGCGTGGTCGACGCAACACATGGAACGCAGCAGCGGCGTTTTTTTATCAAGCACTTCGCCGGTATAGGAGCAAAATGCCGTCGGGATACACAGGCAATCGTCTTTAATAAAAGCATAAGAAGTAGGGTCCCAGGCAGTGTAGCCACGGGCTTCAAAAGTAGCGCGCAGTCCACCGGAAGGGAAACTGGACGCATCAGGCTCGCCTTGGATCAGTTCTTTGCCTGAAAAATCCATGATAACGCGGCCATCGGCAGTAGGAGCGATAAAGCTCTCGTGCTTTTCGGCGGTGATGCCGGTCATAGGCTGGAACCAGTGGGTAAAATGGGTGGCGCCATGCTCTAAAGCCCAATCCTTCATAGCGTTGGCAATGATATTGGCGATAGGCATATCCAGTGCTTCGCCTTTCAAGACTGCATTTTTGAAGGTTTTGTAGGTAGCTGTCGGCAAACGGTCTTTCATCACCGTTTCGTTAAAAACCAGGCTGCCAAACATTTTTGGTACGTTACTCATAATTCTTCCCCCTTGCTTGATATAAAACAATATAAAACAAAAAAACAACAGCGGATTTAGGCCTTGGCCCACAACTTCGCTGTTGTTTATGCTGTGATTATAAATCACTTTTTTTGATTTGTAAAGAGTTTTTGCAAATATTTTTCGTTTTTTCTGTTTGAACGTTCGGAAAATTTGCCTAAAATAGCCTTTTTCTAGTAAAATTTGTATTAAATGTTCCGAAAATCATTGACAACCAAAATCAAACAAGCTAAACTAAAAAATGTAAAAAACGTACTCCAAGCAGTAATTTTGCTTTAGCAGGCGACGAGTGCCTTACATTCGCCGGCTCTACTAATAAATTTATTTAAAAGAAAGCAGGTTGCAAACCATGGCAAAAATGTTGTACGAAGGCAAAGCCAAAAAAGTTTTTGAAACCGAAAATCCTAACGAAGTCGTCATCTATTATAAAGATGATGCTACGGCGCTCAACGGCCTCAAAAAAGGCACTATCGTCGATAAAGGCATCATGAACAACACTATTACCAGCTTCTTTTTTGATCTGCTGGGCAAGCATGGTATCCCCCATCATCAAATCAAAAAACTCAGCGACCGCGAAGCACTATGCAAAAAGGTCGATATCATCCCCATGGAAGTTGTTACCCGCAACATCGCCGCTGGCAGCCTGGCTAAAAAAATGGGCGTCGAAGAAGGCTATATCCTCGCCCGTCCGCTGGTCGAGTTCTACTATAAAAACGACGACCTGGGCGACCCCATGATCAACGGCGACTATGCCGAATGCTTCCGCTTCGCTACCGACGCACAAGTGGCCGAACTGAAAGCTTACGCACTCAAGATCAACGAGATCCTCACCGCCTTCCTGGCTGAACGGAAGATCCGTTTGGTCGATTTCAAAATGGAGTTCGGCGTCGACGCCGACGGCAAAGTGATCCTCGCCGATGAGATCACCCCCGATACCAGCCGCCTATGGGACTGGGACACCAACGAAAAGCTGGACAAAGACCGTTTCCGCCGCGATATGGGTAGCGTCGAAGAAGCTTATCAGGAAATCATCAAAAGATTGACCGGTAAATAAACCAATAATTTTAGAACAGGATGATGACATTCATCATAGCCGATGCCGCACAATCAGCTGTATGGCTATGATTGGAAAAGTGCAGTTAAAATAAATTCAATAGCAGAGGTCCACTGCCACGGCAGTTTATTTCCGCTGTTTATTATTTGATTTTATTTTACTGCCAATCTAACTTCAGCACTGTTAAGATTAGTCGTAGAGTAAAATCTACGACTTTTTTATTTGCACCAAAGGAGGAAGTTTAATGTTCAACACTTTTATCAACGCTCTGCAACTGCCACCGCTGTACAAGCCCAGCGCCACCAACTTTTGGGACGAAGAGCATATTTCCCAGCAAATGCTGGCAGCTCATCTTGATAAAAACTTTGAGGGCGCCAGCCGCAAGTTTACTTTTATCGACGCTTCGGCTGACTGGATCAAAAACAACCTGCCGCCGCGTCAATTTCCACAACTTTTAGATGTCGGCTGCGGCCCCGGACTTTATACGGAGCGTTTTTGCAGACTTGGTTATCAGGTCACCGGCATTGATTTTTCCAAGCGTTCCATAGTCTACGCCAAACAGTCTGCCCAAAAGCAGACACTGGCCATCGACTACCACTACCAGGACTATTTGACCATGGATTTTTACTCTGCTTTTGACCTGGCGACTTTTATTTACTGCGATTACGGAGCTTTAAGCACCGCAAATCGGGCACTGATCCTGCAAAAAATCTATCAGGCCTTAAAACCCGGCGGCCGTTTACTGCTTGATGTTTTTTCGCTGGCCAAATTCCAGGCTTTTGCCGAAGCACGAACCTGGGAACACTTCCCGTTAGGCGGCTTTTGGCGGGCCGAACCCTATCTGGAAACCAAAAACTGCGTCAAATATCCTGAGCATGTGACTTTAGAACAATATGTTATCGTTACCGACACACGCTCCGATGCTTTCTATATCTGGAATACCTATTTCACACCTGATAAGCTGGAAAAAGAAACTACGGCAGCAGGCTTTAGGACTATTGCCTTATACGGCGACGTATCAGGCAGTACTTATAGCGCAGCCAGCCCTACGCTGGCGCTCCTTGTCGAAAAATAATTCGCTGCTTAGCTTCAAACTGCTACCTTGCGCTACACTTTCTGTTATATAATATAAATAGCAAGAAGCTTAGAAAGCAGGTGCCGCCATGGAGAAAAAGGCTTTAATCGCCCATTGCCTTACTTATCACAACGCTGTTGAAGATTACCCTTTTGCCGATAATGATCTCACTATTATGCGCCACCCGGGTGGTGGTAAATGGTTTGCCTGTATTATGCATCTTCAAGGCAAGCTGTGTATCAATTTAAAATGCGATCCGGTAAAATCCGAATTTCTGCGTAAAACTTACGCTGGCGTTTACCCGGCCTGGCATATGAACAAGGAACATTGGAACACCGTTGAAGTTGGCAGCGTGCCTAAAAGCGAACTATTCGCCATGATCGCCCACAGCTTTGAACTGACGGCACCCAAAATACCGAAAGCTAAATCCAAGAAAAAATCTGAGACATAAAAAGCACCGCCAAAGGGAGTTCAACTTAGGGATTTACGAAAACAAGTAAATTTTTGACCGACTCTCTTCAAGCGGGAGCGAAAAGTTAAGACCACACCGAAGGATAAAACCTTTTGTGTGGTCTTTGAGTTATTAGTAAGAATGATTACTGTTCAAAATAATCGATAAAGTCAATGTATTCAAGTTGTCTTAATCGAACATACATTGCTTTTAATGATACTGAGTATGAAGATGCTAGATAGGTTATGTTATTAATTTTGTCAGCAACTGTATCATGCTCAATAGTAATATTTTCGCAATATTTTTTTAAAGGTAAGTAAGGCATTAATATTGCACCTGCCAAATAATTAGCTTGCCATTCACATCTTGCTTCCGCTTGCTCAATTATCTCGCAATTAATCTCTCTTTCTGTGCAACTTAAAAATGATAACACCTTTTTTTCTTTAGCTATTTTGTTAACAATACTACGGTGAAGTAACCAATGTGAAAATTCATGTGCAAGTGTAAACCTATAACGATTTATCATATTGGGAGCAGTTAAAAGGGAATCAATAAAGATAGTTTTTCCATTACAAAATTCATCTTCATAACATTTATTTTTATTATTCCAAAGACTTACATCACCTTTTCCACAAACTATCATCCCGTGAATGCTTCTATCTTTTGATATAAATGTAGGAGTAATATTTAACCCGTTGGACAGTATAATATTCTCAATATTTACTGGCATAATGTTTGTTAAAAGTAGTGGGTTTTCTTGCTTCAATATTTTGCGAGCATGAACTATATCAAGAAAAGTTTTATCTACAAAAGGAACATCTACATTAGTTGAAATCATAGTATATGCCTCCTTTTATTGCCATTCGCTTGGCAAGTTGAGGCTGTGTTTAATGTCGTTGAATACTACATCAAAGTTGCCATTAAATATATCATCATTTTCTTTTCTGGTGCCAACTTTCTTTTCATATACTCGATTTGAAAAGATACTGTCTGGAGAAAATCCAGTCCGATTTTCTGCATTAGCTATGAATATTTTCTTGAATTTATTAAGTTGTTTTTTCTGTAATTCATTAAAGTTATATGTACTAACATACGTATCATACCCTTGGGAAATTCTATCTTTTATCGTAGGTATTTTTCGTACACCAAAAGCTTGTAACAAGAAATCCCATATTGAACCTTGCGGGTAATCATATATTTTTTGCAACTGATCCTCATCAAGATAAATATCAGGCTTTTTAACCCATTCATCCATATATTCTACTTCTTGCTCTGTTGGCTGATAATCTGATTTTTTTGTGACTTTTTCTTTAATAGAAGTTATAACCTCATCAGTAGTTTCATTAACTTGTTTTTCAAATATTTTTTTAGCTTTATCAATAGGAATATTATCGACAACCTTGTAATCGTCACCATGTATAAAAACACGCTCAATCATTTGGCTAGGGTCCACATTATCAATAATAAAATACTCGCCTTCTGTTTTTCCTCCTCCGCCAACGGTAGTTGTTGTTCCTCCGACAACTGTTGTTTCATTTAGTTTCTTTGTTCCTTTTCCATCATCGTCCATTCTGCTACACAAACCAACAAAGTCAAGTATTCTAAAGCTGTACTTCCCACTTTCTTTAGTATCAAGCCTAGCACCTCTACCTACCATTTGAATGTACTTACCAACAGAGTCAGTTAACGCTGCGAATCCAATATAACGAACACAAGGAATATCAACACCAGTACTCATAATATCAACAGAAGTAACAACATAAGGTTTTTGAAATGGCTTTTTAAATTGATTCTTTATAAATTCATTTGATTCAGAGCTATTAGAAATAACTGTATGAGCATACTTCAATCCATTATCAGAACCGTCATTAAATAGTTTATTTATAGCTTTAGCCATCATAATACAATGTATTTGGCTTGCGCAGAAAAGAATTATTTTCTCCCCAAATTGTGTATTTTTCTTGATTTCTTCAGCTATTCGGTCACATCGTTCTTCAGATAAATATTTTTTCTCAAGCTGTTCAAGCTTTATTTTTTGCTCTTTTGGAAGTTCTATTCGTTCTCGTGTATCAGGGTCAAGGACATATTCGAATAATATGCCTTCGTCTTCGGCTTCCTTTGTTAAATGTGTTTTAATTTCTAAAACATCATAAGGCGCAAGGAAACCTTCATCAATACCTCTTTCCAAATCAAACTGATAATCTGGCTCTTGAGTTTCGCACCCAAATAGTTTATATGTATCTGCAATTTCTAAATCTTCTGGTGCAACATCCTTGCCTTTTTTACCAACAGCTATTCTTGGTGTTGCAGTTAAACCGATTTTAGGGCAGTGAAAATGATCAAGTACTAACTTTCGGTTTACAGAAATCGACCTATGACATTCATCTACAATAATTAAGTCATAAAAGTTATTTGGAATTTTTGAGAATAGTATTTCTAAAGTATCAATAACAACAATATGAATTGGAATATTGGTTTTTAACTTAAAATTTGATGTTTTAATCCAATCTGCATTGTAGTATCTTGGGGAGATTAGAGCAAAACCTTCTTCTAAAGCTTGTTTAGCTAGCAATCTTCTATCCACGACAAAAAGAACCCTTTTGCAAAGTGAACTATCAAGCATAGCTTTTGTAAAAGCAACCATTGTTCTTGTTTTTCCAAGTCCAGTTGCCATATGCACGAGCATTTTCTGTTTGCCACTTTTATATTTTTCTATAAGAGTGTTTATACAATCAAGCTGATAGTATCTTTCTTTATTGATATTTGAATCATAACCACCAGCAATAGTTGTATCAATTTTAATAGGCTTATTGGAACGTTTCACTTTTTCTTGGTTTATTTTATCTCGCATTTCATCGTAAGAAAGAAATTCTTTGACAGGCTTGTATTCATCATCAAGCCCTTGCCAAGTCGTATCCAAAAACAACATTCTATCTTCGGAAACAGCATATAAAAAACGTGGTTTTAGCACTTGTCTACCAATAAGAAGTTGACCGAGTGCTTTCTTTTCATTGCTAAGTTTATTTTCAATGATAGCTATTACTTCTTTAGAATAAGCATCCACAAGAGTTATATCAGGGGTAATAAACTTCTTGCCAATTTCAGATTGTAAATGCTCGGGTATGCTGTATGAGTGTTGATAAAGCAAGGTATCGTTTAAAACAAAGCCTAATTGCTCTAACTGCTTAATAACTTTTATATCGACAACACTTGCCTCGTTGCCGTTAATGTTAGCCATAACTATTCCTCCTCACCCCAAATGTTTTTTAAAGTTAAATTAACCTTATTTTGCGCTTTAACACACATGATGTTTAGCTTTTCTTTTAGTATTTCTGCATTATCCCATTCTTCTATAATAGATTCTTGTTGCTTGATTGTTGGAACTGATACTATAAATGATTTTATATCATCTTTGTTAATGCTCGGATATGATGATTTTTCCATTACTTTTTTCATTTGCAACATTAAATCATCAGAATTCATAAAAAGAATATATAAATATTTAGGTAATATTTTATCATAATCTTTAATAGATAATATTGCAAAACCTGTTGAATATATAGTGTTTGGAGTTGGCGATTCATCTAAAAAAGAGAAACCTTTTAAATTAGGTCTAACTGTGGAAATGATGACATCGTTCTTTTTTGCCACTCTTTTAGCTCTAGAAGGTGCATTTTCACCTTTTAGTTTATTTGAGTAATCAATGACTCCTGTTCCGTTTTCTACACTAGATATGTCAACATATATAAATTCTTTGTCTGCAAATTCTTTTTTAGGGTCTATTGAAGTCGCATTAACTGTTATTAATTCATCGAGAGGATATTTTTTTTCACCAAGGGTGTTGTCAACATCAAGTATAATTAGGTTTGAAAGTATATCTTTGGATGCTGAAATAAGTTTCATAGATTTAGAATATTTAGATATAAACATTTCCTGTTCCTGAATACTAGGCAATGGTATTTCCCAATTACCCATATCTTCAAAAGTAAAATTCATTCTAACACCGTTGCCAACATTAGCCTTAGTAGCAACATAGTCATTAAAGTGCTTGTCTTTAATCAATATCTCAAGATACTCTGGCAATAACTCATCTTCTTTAGTGCCAAAAACAACATAGGCTCCGCTGATTATTTGATTATCATAGTCGTGTTTATTTAGTCCAATAGAGCCAACATTAACTCTATAAGGATTGTAACAAAACTCATTTTTCTTTACTAAATAATAGCTTTGGTTGGTTTCCTCAGGTGTTGCATTTTCATTTATGAAAACACCTATTTCATTGGAAACACCAAGAGTTCTCCACCTTGTTTCTGGTAATTTGTTTGGTTTTACCTTTTCAGTATTTTCAATTAAATATGGAGCCAATTTTACCATAGGATACTTTGCACCCATTTTAAAAATCTCATCAATCTTTTTTAACTGTGGGAAAGCTTCTAATGCCTCTTTGCTAATATAATTAGATACATATTCTCTAACAATATCGGCCTCAATTGCGTTACTAAGATTAAATCTTGAAAGTATTGCAAAAGCCTCTCCGAGTTCAGCTGTATATAACTCTCTAAATCTAATATCAAGAGATTCTATATTATCTGGAGTTTTGTCACCTATTAGTTTAGTCCATGCTTTTAGTTGAGTGTCATTAAGCATAGAATGATAAGTTGTTGGATTATATGAAAAGGAATATGCCTTGGTGGTTTTTTGCTCTATCTCAGCATCGGTTTTACCTTTCCACAATTCATCTACCTGTTTTAATTCAAATTTCATTTCTTTTTCCGAAATTTGTTTGGCCTTAACTTTCCTAAATAGCGCGGTAGTTTTCTTCTCAACATCATTTTGCTGTTTTATTCCGTTAGTTTCCTCAACTTCTTGACGGATTTTTCTTTTAATTCTAGGGTCAATAGATTTTATCCAACTTGCATCTATCATAAATGAATTGCTTTTTTCTGGTGGGGTTAGACCTTGCTTAATATAGGTATGATAAATATTTAAAGCATCTACAAGCTGTGAGTTAGATTTAGGTTTTCTGTTTGTTCCCATTGTATATCCATCATCTTGCACTTGATAAAACCAAGTCTTTGTTGTAGGTTGTCCCTTTTCAAAAAGAAGTATTGAAGTTTTAGGGCCCACACCACTTTTACTTACAAAAACACCTTGTGGCAAACCAATAACAGCCTTTAAATTTGCTTGATTTAAAAGCATTTCTCTTAGTGTCTTAGCACTAGTTTGGTCCCAAGTTAAAAATCCTTCAGATACAATTACTGCGCATCTTCCGCCATCTCGCAAACTGTCAAGCATTAGTTTTACAAAAAGAATAGTCGTTTCTTTCTCTGTGCTAAAGTCTTCCCATACATTTGGATAAGATGTTTGGTCTGTTTCTGCACCAAACGGAGGATTGGCTAGTATTACAGTTTTACTATTCGGCATAATACTAGTACCAAATTTATTAAGTGAATCTCCTTGCTCAATGTTTCTTGGATTAAGACCTCTAATATACAGGTTTACTGCTGCCATTTTCTTAATCATACCAAGATACTCAACACCAAAAACACCATGTCTATAAAAGTTTTGTGTTTGCATATCATTTGGCCAATCTTCATCTAACTGAGCAAAGTAATTTTTAAACCACTCTCTTAATTCTGGATGAGCCTTTTCTCCTGGATATATAGCGTCTTCACCCTCACATCTATCCAAAACAAATTCATAGCTATCAAATAAGAAACCTCCCGTTCCACAGGCAGGATCCATAATTAAATCATCAATCGTAGGCTCAAGTAATCCAACCATAAATTGACGGATATGGTCGGGGGTTCTATATAATCCTATATCTTTTGTACCGCCTGTTTCAGATAGTGCAGATTCAATGGCATCACCTAAAAGGTCTGTTTTAACAAGTAAGGCTTCGTCAAGGTTCGATACCTCTGTAATGACCTCTTGCAAGTTACCACCTATAACATTGTTGGTGAAATTTGAATTTGAGAAAACACTTTGAATTAAAACCAATTCATCCATAACCTTTGGAGTTAATTCTGTATTTTTAATTATTTGCCCAACCTCAGTGACAATATTCCCATAAAAAGGAAAGTGGACAGTATTTAAAACGCTAGTGATAGAAGCACTATCAATACTTTTTAAATAGCTAAATAGCCTTTTTTGTTTTTCTTGTTTCAGTTCTTCATTCGTATCAGTGAACAATTGACGTAAAACAGAAAATTCACCATCCCGTCTTAATTTAACTTCAAATATTCTTAATAACAATAATTCGATAATATATTCAACTCTTTGCACTGGTGTTCCGGCAGGTCGTAATAATTTATGCAATTTTTTTAAGCTATTATTTGTTTTATCATCTGTATAATGTACTGTTGAACGTCCCATTTTTTATTATTCCTTTCCCTCTATAGATATTAATTCGACCACATCTTCAATGCCTACATTCAAAGCAGTACAAACTTTAACAAGCACATCCATGCTTACATATTCATTCTTAGAAAGTTTTGCAATAGAAGAAGAACTAATACAAGCCATTTCTTGCAAATCTCGTTTTTTCATATCTCTATCAATAAGTAATTTCCATAATTTCTTATAGCTAACTTTCATTTTGCACCTCATCCTAATAAAATTCATACATATAATTTACTTATTATAACACAAAAACTTTGAGAATGCAATGATATTACAGTGTATTTAAATATTATATTCAATAATTCGGCATCTGAAATTTTCGGGTGTCTATTTTTTTGCGATTTTTTATCTAAGTGGCTAAAAAAGCACCATTTTCTTTTGACTATGACTTAGAGGGAAATATATTTTGTTAAAAAAATCCGCTCAAAATCTCATTTCATCTCCAGTGGAAGATAAGCAAATATTTTTTTCAAAACCGTCAGATTTGACATCTTCTCAAGGCTACTAGGTAGAGGCGAAAATATTTTTTTGAAAAATCCTCATATTTGCATATTCTCGTGGCTGTATAGTGAGAGAACAAAATTTGCCCCTTGAAAGGAGGTGGAAAAAATGAAGTACGACAACTTACCCAAGTATATCAAGGATAACGCTTCCTTTTGTTTGTGGAAATACGAAGAACGTAAGAACGGTGAAAAACCAACTAAAGTTCCATATCAAGTCAGTGGTAAAAAAGCAATGCCTAATAATGAAAAAACTTTTACTACCTTTGAAACTGCTTTAAGTGTAGTAAACAAATTTGATGGATTGGGGCTTGGCGTTTTTGGTGGCATTTCGGCTATTGATATTGATAACTGTATCAATGAAGATGGTTCATTAACGGATATGGCAATAGCCATTATCGCACTTTTTGATGGATGTTATATTGAGAAAAGTCCATCAGGAAGAGGATTTAGGATATTATTTATTACAACCAATTTCAAGTATGACAAGGATAGGTATTATATCAACAATCAAAAAATTGGACTTGAAGTATATGTATGTGGTGCTACAAACAAGTTTGTAACCTTAACAGGTGATGTGGTCAAAAATGGTGGTATTATCAATGTCACTGATAAACTGCAAATCCTGCTAGACACATATATGCTGCGTAGTGAATTACCAAATCAAAATAACACCAATCAAAACACTTGCTCGTATTTATCTGATGATGAGGTCTTGCTCAAAGCGAAAGCTTCAGCTAATGCTGCGAAGTTCATGGCTCTTTGGAACGGAGAAATACCAACAGGTAAATCTCATAGCGAGGCCGATATGTCTTTAGCGACAATCCTTGCATTTTGGTGTGGTAGGGATATTGAGCAGATGGATAGGTTATTCCGAAATTCAAGCTTAATGCGTGATAAGTGGGATAGGGCTCAGAGTGGTTCTACCTACGGCAGGCTGACTCTTGAAAAAGCAATTATGGGAGTAAGCGATACATTCACACCCATTGTAAGACTATCCCCACAAGAAGACTTTGCTGAGCAACAAACTCAAGATTTAAGAGCAATTAAACCTTTTAGCAACAGTAAGTATCCCTGTACCGATATCGGAAACAGTAACCTCTTTGCTGATTACTTCAAAAGCATTGCAAGATATGTTCCAGAACGCAAACAGTGGTTTGTGTATGATGGCAAGGCTTGGCAAGGTGATATAGGCAATTTAAAGGTTATGAACCAATGTAAAAAGCTCGCAAACAAGCTGATGCATTATGCTTTATCTATAAAAGAAGAGGATACTCGCAAGCTATATATCGACTACGCAAAGAAGTGGCAGACTCGCAGAACACGAGAAATTATCTTGCGTGATGCACAGGATATACATCCGCTGCCTATGAGCGAATTTGATAAGGATATTTATTTACTCAACTGTCAAAACGGTACTCTTAATTTGCAAGATGGTAGCTTTTATCCACACAATCCCTCTGACTATATTACAAAAATAGCTGGTGTTAGATATGACCCTAATGCCAAATGCAAGCGTTGGGAACAGTTCATTGATGAGGTTATGAGCGGTGACAAGGAAAAGGCAGAGTTTTTGCAAAAGAGCCTTGGATATGCCTTGACGGGTGATACCAGATACGAAACCATGTTTATCCTATTTGGTGCAACTACTAGAAATGGCAAAGGCACTTCAATGGAAACATTCCTGCGTATTTGTGGGGATTACGGCAAAACTTGCAGACCAGAAACGATTGGTATGAAAGTAAACAATAGTAGTTCATCTCCCTCAGAAGATGTTGCGAGGCTTGCAGGTGCAAGGTTTGTAAATATCAGTGAGCCAGATAGAAAACTAACACTTAGTGCAGCTTTGCTTAAAACCCTCACAGGCAATGATACCATCAACGCAAGATTTCTACACGAAAACAGTTTTGATTTCAAGCCACAATTTAAGATTTTTACAAACACCAATCATCTTCCTATTGTAACGGATCTAACCCTCTTAACTAGTGGTCGTGTAAAGATTATCCCGTTTGAACGACATTTTGAAGAATGGGAGCAAGACAAAGGATTAAAGGCAGAATTCACAAAAGAGGAAAATCTAAGCGGTATTCTCAATTGGGTGCTAGATGGATATCGTAAGTTAAAGCAAACAGGTTTTAATGTTCCAAGTTCTGTAACCGAAGCTACCCTTTCCTATCAAAGAGAAAATGATAAGGTTGCTCAGTTCATTGAGGAAAAATTAGAGGAAAACGGTAATTCTGAAGAACGCACATCTGAAGTATATCTTGCTTATCAAGGCTGGTGCAGAGAGAATGGCTATTATCCAGAAAATGCCCGTAACTTTAAGTCTGCACTTTCCAATATAGGCACAATTATAAGGAAAAGGCCTCGAACAGGTGGGGATAAAACCACAATGCTCATTGGGTATCAACTATTGAGAGGACAGGATTTTCTATCTTGATAATCACAATTGGGCAAGTTGTGGCAAGCATTTTAGGTTGTTTTATATATCACTCTTTATATAGAGAATTACCATTATTACCTGCCACATACTGCCCACACAATAAAAAACGAAGGGAGCAATGCTTATGAAACTACCAGATTTAGTTAATTCATTAATGCCATACAACCTTTTAACAGGTTAATGGATGCCAGCCACACGCAGAAAGTCCGCAAAAGTTTTAAGGAGATGTACCCTTTTCAAACACAATAAAAATTTAGGAGGAATCTATTATGCAAAATTATCCACTTATTAAAATGAATCAGGAAGGCACATTGTTTCACCCACAACATTCTTTTTGTTCAGATGAATATGTACAAAAAATGTGTGACCTTTATCTATCAAGTCAGATTGATTTAGACGATGAAGGTAAAACACACAAACACTATCGTCTACACGCCAAAAATCCACACAGCATGGAAGATTATTTAGCATATGACATTATGTGTCCGAACTGCAGCAAGTTGCTTAAACCCATTGGCAGACCAATAGACTACAATGAACTAGGTCTTTACACTTGTCCTATATGTGATAAAAAATAAGGAGGAAACCTATTATGAATTATAATGAAAGCAAAATTCACACCAGCTCACCAGAGTATGATAAGCATTTTTGGAATGCCATGCGAGGAAACGATGACAGTTATGCTAATCTAGCAGTAGGACGTAGTCCTGAAACAGGAACACACGCTATGCCAACCACTTCACACAACAAATATATGACTGCTCTTGAAAAAGAGAGTTTATTCCGTAATATTGGCACAACCATTAATGCATATGGTACTGGATATCGTATTTTCGCAAAGAACTGTGATGAACTTGCCCAGTGGGTATCAGAGGGTGATACAATCCCTATTTATGATGGTATCAATGATTTTACAACCAATACCGTTGATAGTTGGAAACTAGCTGCTTTTGTAAAGTTGGATGAAGATTTCGTGCGTGATGTTAGTTTCGATATTGAAAACTACCTCATAAATCGTCTTGCCAAGAACTTTGGCAAAGCAGAGGAAAATGCTTTTATCAACGGCACAGGCAATCAAATGCCTACAGGTATTCTAAACGCCACTGGTGGCGCAGATGTGGGGATTAACACCAACTCACTAACTTATGACGATGTTGTTGGTTTGTACTTCTCTGTAAAATCAGAGTATCGTAAAAACGCTGTGTGGCTGATGAATGATAAAACTGCTTTGGCTCTTCGCAATCTCAAAGATAGTGCTGGGAATTACTTATGGCGTGACAGAGATGATACTATACTAGGCAAAAAGGTAATCATATCTGAATATATGCCCGATGTAGGTGCTGGTGCTAAGCCGATTGCTTTTGGTGATTTCAGCTACTATTGGGTTATTGGCAGAAAGCCAATAAGTGTTAGAACACTTATTGAAAAGTTTGCTGTACACAATCAAATAGGCTATCTTGCCTTTGAGTTCCTTGATGGAAAACTTATTCGCCCTGAGGCAGTAAAGGTTATCCAAATAAACACCTAATCTAACTGGTTAAGTTTTTTGGGAATTGGCACAGTGGAATTTTCTATTGTGCCTATTTCCCCAAAAACTATACCTTTTACATCTAGATACACATTGAATTTATCACCATTATACGCAGTTTATCTAGGCTATGCCTTTAATACCCCGTTTGAATTCGCGTTTTTGTGCGTGAAACCCCACACCCGTTGTCCAAGCAAAAAGGTACAGGGATATAACACCCCCTACCCCTAATCGAAAGGAGGAGTTCCTATGGATGAAAAGACCATAAGTATTACTGAAAAAGTAATCGGTGATACGTTGTATATTATTGAATCAGCAGTCAGCAGCACTGCCAAGGAAACAACGTATGATAAGCTGAAAAGATTGATTCTAAATAACACCACAAACCTTGAAATAAAGAACGTTTCTTAACCTAAATACCTTGACTTCTTCACAGTAGTATGGGAACATAGAGTACCGCTTGAAGACTGTCGGAAAGGAGGAAAATATGAATAAAAGACAGTCTAACACTACTGTGAAGAATAATGGTATAATGACAGCTTTGTACTGTCGTCTTTCAAGAGATGATGAGTCGCAGGGTGATTCAAATAGTATTACAAATCAAAAAAATATATTACAAAAATATGCTGATGACAATGGTTTTACAAACACAGAGTTCTTTGTAGATGATGGATTTAGTGGCACAAACTTTGACCGACCAGATTGGCTTCGTCTCATCTCACAAGTGGAAGAAGGCAGCGTTAGCACTATCATTGTAAAAGATATGAGCCGTTTGGGTAGAGATTACCTTAAAGTTGGCTACTACACCGAAGTTCTGTTTCCCAGTTCAGACATTCGATTTATTGCTATAAACAATGGAGTCGACAGTGATAATCAGCAAGACAGCGATTTTACACCCTTCCTTAATATCATCAATGAATGGTATGCTAAAGACACGAGTAAGAAAATTCGTGCTGTGTTTAAGTCAAAAGGTCAATCTGGGAAGCCACTTTGCACCAATCCACCTTATGGTTATATCAAAGACCCCAATGACAAGTTGAAATGGATTGTTGATAAAGAAGCTGCTAAAGTGGTAAAAGAGGCATTTCACTTGTGTATGCAAGGCTATGGCCCTACGCAAATAGCTAAAGAGTTCACCAAGCGTAGAATAATGAATCCAACCGCTCATGCCAAGGCTAACGGAATCAATGTTCCAGATAACAGAGACCATGACGATGATTATATTTGGCGTGGTAGCACAATTGTTCATATGCTTGCTAGGCAAGAATATTTAGGGCATATGGTGAACTTCAAAACCTATCGAAAGTCCTATAAGCAGAAAAAGCAGATGAAGAATGACCCGTCAGAATGGGTGATTTTCGAGAATACCCACGAAGCAATCATTGAGGAACCTGCATTTGAGGTAGTGCAGAAAATACGAGATGGCAGACGTAGGCTTACACCGATGGGCGAAATGCCAATTCTCTCAGGTATGCTCTTCTGTGCTGATTGTGGCAACAAGCTATATCAAGTGCGTGGACGTGGTTGGGAGCATGAAAAAGAGTATTTTGTGTGTGCTACTTACCGTAAGATTAAGGGCGGCTGCAGTTCTCACCAAATTCGAAATGTTGTCGTTGAGGAATTACTCCTTGATGGTATTCGCCGAGTAACAGCTTTTGCCAGAGACCATGAGGAAGAATTTGTGGAGATGGTTACTAAGAAAACGCAGATAGATCTTGATAGAAGCTTGCGTGATGGTAAAAGAGAATTAGAGCAATCACAGGCTCGAATAAGCAAACTGGATGATATTATCCAAAGGCTTTATGAGGACAATATTGAAGGGAAAATTTCAGATGAGCGTTTTGCTAAAATGATCGCAAATTATGAAGCAGAACAACATACCCTTGAAAGCCGAGTAGCAGAACTTAAATCTAATATAACCACAGAAAAGGAAAGTTCTCTTAATGCAAGCCACTTCATCAACTTAGTAAGAAAGTACACCGATATACACGAACTCACAGCTGAGGTTATTCGTGAGTTCATTGAAAAAATCTATGTTTACAAAGCAGAACGCATTAATGGTAAAAGGGTACAGCATATTAAAATCGTATGGAATTGTATTGGTGAGTTCGACCTACCGACCATTTCTAAGCATGAAAAAAAGGCATAGCCGATGTTAACGACTATGCCGATATTTTCAGAGATTATCAATCCCTAATACTCACCCTCAAAAAGGCGGTGCTTTTTTACTTTATACTTCAGTCCAGCTTTACAGCTGTGCCCGATACACTGACCATCAGCATACCGTTGTTTTCGCCCAGCACTTCATAATCGACGTCGACGCCGACAACAGCATCTGCGCCCAATTTTGCCGCGCGCTCGGCCATTTCAGCCAGGGCTTTTTCGCGAGCTTCCTGCAATTCCTTTTCGTAGGTACCGCTGCGGCCGCCAATAATATCGGTGATACTGGAAAACATATCTTTGATAAAGTTGACACCGGAAACGACTTCGCCAAACACGATGCCTTTATAGGCCACGATTTTTCTACCTTCGACAGATGGGGTAGTAGTTACGATCATTACTGCTCAGCTCCTTATTTTACAGTTACCAATTCATATTCTCTGGTACCCATGCCCAATTTTTCAGCATGCTCCAGGCAGGTTTTCCATTCAGATTCCGGCGTCAGGTTGTGGAAATGGTCGTGTCCCTTGCAACCTGCCGGGTCGGCTTGCAAATGGTCGTCCAATAGCGAATTGGCCATAACTGGTGCTGCATTGACCAGATCTGCGCAGGCCTGATCCAGTGCAACCGGGTCGAAGGAAGCCAGCATGCCGATATTCGGCACTACGGGCGCGTCATTTTCGGCATGGCAGTCGCAGTAAGGCGATACATCGACGATCAGGCTGATATGGAAATGCGGTCTGCCGTGCAAAATAGCCCAGGCATATTCAGCCATCTTTTTATTGAGGGCTTCCATGCTGGAACCGTCAGCAGGAGGTTTAACAGCATCCATAGGACAAGCACCGATGCAGCGGCCGCAGCCGACACATTTATCCATGTCGATATGGGCTTTTTTATTTTCGATGATAGGCGCGCCATGAGCGCAGATACGCACACAGGCACCGCAACCGATACATTTACGTTCGCTGATATGGGGCTTGCCGTCGTGGTGCATTTCCATTTTTCCAGCACGCGAGCCGCCGCCCATACCAATATTTTTGATAGCGCCGCCGAAACCCGTGGCCTCATGGCCCTTAAAATGGTTGAGGGTGATAACGATATCGGCATCCATCAGAGCCTTGCCGATTTTAGCTTCTTGGACCAGCTCCCCATGGGGAACTGCCACATAGGCCTCGTCCGTGCCTTTCAAACCATCGGCGATAATAATATGGCAGCCAGTAGAAAAGGGGCTGAAGCCATTTTCGTACGCCGCTGTAATGTGTTCCAGCGCATGTTTGCGGCGGCCTACATATAAAGTATTGCAGTCAGTCAAAAACGGACGACCACCCTTAGCGTTGATAGCATCGACGACCACTTTGGCATAGTTGGGTCTTAAAAAGGATAAGTTGCCCGGCTCGCCGAAATGGATCTTGATGGCTGCAAATTTGTTTTGAAAATCGATCTCTCCAATACCAGCTGCTTCGATCAATTTGCCCAACTTCTGCGGCAGGCTCAACCCGCCGTATCTGGTGCGCATATCTGAGAAATAAACCTTGGCCTTAGTCATATTCCATTCCTCCCTTATAACAATCCCGGTAAATACAGGTCGCTGCTGTCGATAGCGGGCCGGCCCAGGGGCCGTGACGGTACAAAGGTGCCGTGGCAGTCGCTGCCGCCGCTGATGAGGAGCTGATGCTGCCGGCAATAAGTGAGCAGTGCCGCCGTATCAGCTTTGCTGTGCCCCGAGTGATAACATTCGAACCCGTCAAAATCTTCCTTCGCCAACTCTAAAAGTGTCGCCGCCAGCCCCGGACCGTGAAAACCGCTGGCCGCATGGGCGCAAAGAGCCACTCCACCGGCGCCGTGAATAGCGTCTACAACCTCTTTGACACTTGGAAAAGTCGGAAAAGCAAGATCATGTTCTTTGGTAAATATCCTGCTGAAAAAATCATTGACGTCGCCGCAGAGTCCTTTGTCCTGTAAAAAGGCCAACGCCTTCCAGCCTCCGCGCCTTCTATCATAATCATACTGCAAAAACTCGCCAAAATCCAGCGGCCAGCCCTGCTCGATCAATAATTTTACACTATCGTCATCCTTATCTTGCAAAAGCTGCTCATTATGGGCTAAAAGCTCGCCCAGCTGCTTATTGTCAATGTCGATGCCATAGCCAAGAATATGAAAGCAAAAATCGTCTTTGGTGGAGCAAATTTCTGTTCCGGTAATAAATTTCAGCCCCGCTTCCTCGGCAAGTTTCCGTGTCGCCGCCACATTGGCCACGCTGTCGTGATCGGTAACGGCGATGGCACCCAAGCCGGCCGCAACGGCCGCAGCCACCACCTCACCGGGGGTCCAGGTGCCGTCGGAAGCCGTGCTGTGGATATGCAGGTCAACCTTCATCGGCAGCGCCCCCTTTACGACAGCTGCAAATCTTACATTCTGCCGTTTGCAGTTCCTGGGGTGTGGGCCGCTGATAAAAGCGTTTGCCAAACAGACAGCTTAAAATAAACATACAGGTACCCGTCAGCACGATAGTTCCACCGGGAGCCAAATTGGCATAATAAGACAGAGTCAGCCCGCCGGAAACGATCACCAGCCCGTACACGATGCCGCCGTAGATAGTCCCAGCAAAGCTGCGGGCCGTCTGCAACGCGCAGGCAACGGGGATGACCATCATGGCCGAAACCAAAAGTAAACCCACGATGCGCATGGACAGTGCTACCGTCAGCGCCGTCAGCACGGCCAGCCACATATTGAGGCGGTCAGCAGGCAAGCCTGCGACCCGCGCCGATGTTTCATCAAAAGTAAGATATTGCAGGGGTCGGTAAAAAATCACTACAAAAATGCAGGCAAACACGCCCAGTCCCGCTACGATCCACAGATCACTGCTGCTGATGGTCATCAGGCTGCCAAACAAAATACTGCTCAAGTTGAAGCCGCCCATCCGGTTCATGCTGGTAAATACCACAGCCAAACCTATGCCGCTGTAAAAAAAGATCGCCAGGATCATCTCTGAAAAAGCCGCCAACCTGGTTCGCACCCATTCGATGACGAGCGCCCCAATGACCGTAACGGCCGCCGCACTCAAAACGGGCTGCCAGCCCATCAACGCGCCACCGGCCACCCCGGCAAAGGCGATATGCCCCAAACCGTCGCCGATCATCGACTGCCGCCGCAGCACTAAAAAGCTGCCGATCAGCGGACAGATCACCGCGATGATCAGCCCTGCCAGCCAGGCCCGCTGCATAAATTCCGTTTCAAACATTTCTAACATATCCGTACCTTCTATCTATAAAAGTAGCCGTGCTTATGACGGTGCACAAGCGCTTCCTGCACATCGCCCCAGAAGCAGACATCGTGATCCAGGCACAGAGCGTTATGCGCCACTTCTGCCGCCAGTTCCAAATCGTGGGAAACCATGACGATGGTCACGCCCAGCTCCCGGTTGATGTCTTTAAGCATTCTGTACAATTCGATTTTAGCGTCGGGGTCCACTCCCGTTGCCGGTTCGTCCAGCAGCAAAAGTTCGGGCTGGCGCACCATAGCGCGAGCCAAAAACACCCGCTGCTGCTGCCCGCCTGACAGCTCGCCGATCTTGCGATGGGCCAATTCCTGCAAATAAAACCGTTCCAGCACTGTTTCCACACGCTTTTTGCCACCACGAGAAATTTTTTGAAACATGCTGCTGCCGCATAACAGCCCCAACTCAATGACTTCTTTAACACTGATCGGAAAATCGCGGTGCTGCTTGGCAGGGTTCTGCGGCACATAGCCCAGCTTTTCCCAACCGCCAAACTGCGGCAGCGGTGTGCCGTACAACTCTATCGTTCCCGCCGTCGGCTGCAAAATTCCGGCCAGCAGACGCAGCAAAGTACTTTTACCGGCACCGTTAGGGCCGATGACCGCTACAAAATCGCCCTGGACGATCTCGACGGACAGGTCATGCAGTATCCAGCCTTCGCCATAATTATAGCCTAATTTGTCTATTTTGATGATATTTTCCATAATCCACCGTTTATTTAGCGCCTAAAGCCTGCTCCAGATTGTCGATATTACGCGCCATGATTTTTAAATAGTCGTCGCCGTTTTTGCGGCCTGTTTCACTCAAGCCCTCCAGCGGGTCCAGCACTAAAGTCTCTGCCCCTGCGGCTTCTGCCACGGTCTGTGCTACCCTGGGGCTAACCAGGGTTTCGAAGAACACATACTTTACCTGTTTTTCCCTGATCGTATCGATCAGCCGCTTCAAATCAGCCGGTGTCGGCTCCGCATCAGGCGAAATCCCCATGATCGACACCTGCTCCAAACCATAATCGGCAGCTAAATGCCCAAAAGCAGCGTGGGTCGTAACAAACATTTTCTGCGGTGCTGTTGCAACCACAGCCGTTAAGCGTTTATCCAGTTCCATCAGCTTAGCTTGGAAGGCTTCGCTGTTTTTCTTATAAGCAGTAGCCTGCTGCGGATCGGCCTGCACCAGCGCATTGGTGATAGCAGTTACCTCCAGCACCGCTTTACGCGGGCTCAGCCACACATGGGGGTCTACATGGGTGACACCTTCATCAAACAAGCCTTTGCCCGCTTCCACGCTGGCCACCTTTTTATCCTTCACAGCTTCCAGCGCTGGCTGGGCCCACGGTTCGACGCCACCGTTATACACAAACAGCTTCGCCGCTCCCAGTTTCGTCAGATCCTTGGCCGTTGGCTCCCAATCATGTGGCTCTACGCCGTCGGCGATCAAGGTATCCACCTGCACAAGCTCACCGCCTACCTGACGGGTAAAATCTGCCATCGGGTAAAAACTGGCCACCACTGGCAACCTACCTCCTGCTTCTTTTTTCGTTTCATTGCCGCAGCCCACTGCCAGCAGCAGCACAACGCTTAACGTCAACAGTAAAAACTTTTTCATCTTCGATCCTCACTCCTGTCCTGCATTTAAAATATATTCTTAAGCAGTGGCTTACATTCTTCTCCAATGTTACCGCTTTATTCGTAATTTTCCAAGCTTCGTTTGCGTTCCACCCCTTTCTGCCCCGGCGTCAGTTATCGCAGTCTTCGCAATAACCATATAAAACGCTGTGCTGCAGGCTTAAGTTAAATTTATGTTTTTCCAGAACATGTTCCGAAAACATATCTAAATGTTCGCAGATCAACGGGATGACCCGCCGGCATTTCAGGCAAACCAGTTTGCCCCTTAGATTAACCTGAGGAAAAGGCACCCGCCAATATTGCGTGCCGCTGCCGTCCACGGGATAGATCTTGATGACCGCGCCTTCCAAAGCCTGCCGCTCTAAAAACCGGTAGACCGTTGTTTGCCCAATATCAATATTTAGTTCCTGCAGGCTGGCCAGCAAAGTTTTTACAGTCAAAAAATTATTTTTGTCCTCTAAAAAATATTGCAGCATCGCTTCCTGCTGAGCCGTTTTATAAGGATTGCGTTTTTTCATCTTACTCGCTCCAAATCATTCAATTTGAAATTGAATTTCATATTCACATCTTACCTCGATTTATATGCCTTGTCAAGCACAGCTGCAACCAGCTTCTTTAATATAAGAAAATTCTGTGCGCCAGACTAAAATGGAGTATAATACTGGTAATAGCCATATTTGGAGGAGGTAATTTCATGCTTACTAAACTGCCCGCTAAAAATAAAATCGCCGCGTTCGATATCGACGCTCAAAATACCTTTACCCCTGTCTGTCCTGATGAACTGCCCGTGGCCGAAGGCGACCAGATAGTAGGCGAGCTGAATGCTCAGGCTGCTTTTGCCGCTCTGCGCGTAGGTTCCCGCGACGCCCATTCACCCCAGGCCATTTGGATAGCCAATCGGGAGCACCCTGTCCTCAGCCCCGTCAGCGGGCACCCCGATGTAGACGTACACTGGCCGGCACATGCTATCATCGGCACTAAAGGCTTCGACTTTATCGCTGGACTGGACCCCAAAGCCTACGACTTTCAGGTCTACAAAGGCATCGAAATAGATAAACACCCCTACGGAGCCTGTTACCACGACCTGAATAACAAACTTTCTACCGGCGTCATCGAATATTTATGCCAACACGAAATAACTACTGTCATCTGCGGCGGGTTGGCTACCGACTACTGCGTAAAAAACACAGTTTTACAATTGCGAGCAGCCGGCTTCGACGTGATCTTGAATCTGGCGGCCTGCCGTGGCATCCTACCCGATACGGTAGCCTTTGCGCTAACCGAAATGCGTAACGCAGGTGTGACTATTATCGACTGCGCCGAAGAATTGAAGAAAATGCTGTAAATTACTCCTCTTTAACTTCATCTAAGTAAAATATACGAAAGTTTAATAAATTAAACTTTCGTATATTTTTTCAGTAACCGCTTGACCCTAAAATTTTATCAATTTATAATGATTGAAGAAGGGAATTTTTTTGAATTTTATTAAATCTAAGGAGAGTTGTTTATGAAAAAAAATGCTTGCTCTAACTTGTGCCTTAACAATTTTATCATTACCTGTATTCGCCAATGACCAAGAAACAAAATATGTTACCGAAGAAGGACCAGGACGTCTTGTAACAACAACTGTTGTGCAGCCTGAAAAGCCATCTATGCGTGAACGTTTAAAAGAAATAGAACGCCAGGAGCAACGCGCCTCTTTGCGCAACACTCAAAACATGCCTAAAGTAGCAGTAATGTATATCAATAATTCTCAAACAACTTACGATGAAGATATTGATAATATTTTGCTTCCTGCTCTGAAAACAGCTATTAATGAAGATACTTATAGCTATATTGATGGTACCCCCTATGTAGAAAAATTAAATAAAATCGGCATTGTTGATATTACCACGGCTGAAAGAGCTGATATTATTGACGCTTTTGAAGGTGAAGACCTTGATTATGCTGTTTTTGTGCAGGTTGACCCTTTTATCAGAAAAGATAAAATGACTTTCTTCACCGTTGGTAAAGAAATGACCAGCATCGTACCGTTTAAAATCATTGACATTAAAAACAATAAATATTTATACAATGGTAAATTCACTGAGGTTGCCAAAGACAGTAGTATGGTCGGCGGTATCGGGAACAAATCTGTTGCCCTTAAAGCCTTGGACAAAGTAAGTGAAGAAATGTCAGCTATTATCGATGTAAGATTGCCCAAAGAAAAACAAAATGCACAGAAAAACTAGCTTCTTGCTCTGCGTTCTGCTGTCTTTTACTTTTATTGCCGCCAATCTTAACAATTGTTTTGCCGAACGACAGAAAAGTACTGTCCTGCTGCTAATCAATAACACCGCCCACAGTAAGCATGATAAAAAATTAAACACTTTAATGCAGGAGACTCTTCATAAAAAAATAGACGTGATCTATCACGAAGAAAATCCCGGCAAATTTGTTGAAAATTTCTACGGCAAGGAACAATCTAAATTATCTCTTGATGAAATGCTTGCTAAACTTTCAGGTTCTACCGCTGATTATTTAGTTTATGTAGAACTAAAAGCTTTGGATAAAGATAGTGATTTTAATTTGATTTATTATTCAAAAGAAGTAACCGCTACTCTTTTTGTCAGGCTCATCGATATGAAAAATGAAAAAGAACTTTACCGTGACGAATTTACTATGACGTCTAAAGATACCACCGACTATTTCTTTATCGGTAGCGGCTCTGTCTCTAAAAAAGCTTTAAACAGTGCTTTGTTCAAAGCCGGTGAAATTATATCCTGTCACTTACCACTATAAAAAAATCCTAAAGCAGTATCACTGCTTTAGGATTTTTATTTTTAAAAAGCTTACTTGATCTGACACTTGCAATTATTTTTTGCCCCACACCTCGATACCCTTTTGACTTGGCAAAATGGACGGGTCAAATTCCGGCTCTTCGATGCCGGCACGTTTCTGTGCCATATAATCGTGCAAAGCTATATAGGCATATTTGCCCAAAAGACCAATAGCGATCAGGTTGGTGATCGCCATCATCGCCATAAACAGATCGGCCATATCCCAAACCAGCCCTACCTTGGCTACGCTGCCAAACAGCACCATCGCCACAACAAAAATACGGAACAAGGTCAGCAGCAGCGGATTTTTATGGATGAAGGCAATATTGATCTCGCCATAATAATAGTTGCCAACGATGGAACTGAACGCAAACAGACAGATCATCACCGCCAGGAAGCTTGGCGCCCAGGAGCCTAAATGCTGGGCCAGGGCGTATTGCGCCAGCTCGATGCCGGTCAAATTACTGTCGCCGTAGCCTTCGGAAAGTAGAATAATGAACGCCGACGCTGAGCAGACCCAGAGGGTATCTACAAAAACACCGAAAGCCTGGATCAAGCCCTGCTTAACAGGGTGCGTAGCACTGGCAGTAGCGGCCGCATTCGGCACACTGCCCATACCGGCTTCGTTCGAGAACAGGCCGCGTTTGATACCCGTCATCAGCGCGACGCCCATACCGCCACCTGCCACAGCCTGCCAGTCGAAGGCCGAAGTAAAGATCAGCATAAAAACCTGCGGCAATTTGCCGATATTAACGATAGTGATCACGAAAGCGATCAAGAGATACAACCCGGCCATGATCGGCACCATCCATTCGGCAACCTTGGCGATACGCGAAACGCCGCCGAAAATGACTATACCGGTTAAAAGCGCGATCACACAGCCAACCATAAACCGGTCGACACCGAACGCTGCATGCATGGAAATGGTGATGGTGTTAGCCTGCACCGAGTTGAAAATCAGCCCAAAGGTAACACTGATCAAAACGGCAAACAAAGCCGCCATAAAATTATTTCCCAAAACATTTTTGATATAATAAGCTGGGCCGCCACGATAACCGCCGCCCTCACGGGGTACCTTGTAGATCTGCGCCAGCGTGCTTTCGATAAAACCCGTCGCCGAACCCAAAATAGCGATCATCCACATCCAAAACAGTGCTCCAGGGCCGCCGCTGACGATAGCGATAGCAATACCGGCGATATTACCAACGCCGACGCGGGAAGCAGTGCTGACACAAAAAGCCTGGAAGGACGACACATGGTTATGCTCGGTCTTTTCACCCACACCCTCACGCAGCAGGCGCATCATCTCTTTCAGGCAGCGCAGCTGAACGAACCTGGTCTTAAAGGAAAACCAGATACCCAATCCAACCAGCATCACGATCAAAACATAAGACCATAAAATATCATTAGCAAAAGCAACAAAACTTTCTACGAAACCCATCTTCTCTCTCCTTTGCGTTCGGACATAATTTAGTTTTCCCGTACTAGCGGCACTTCCACATACTCGCTGCCTACCTGTTCCAGCTGCGTCGCATTATTAAGCGCCTCAGTCAGCCACCGTTCGGCCTCCTGCTGCTGCTCCTCTTGCATATACAGCATAATACGGGCCTGCTGACCATACTCTACCCCAGCTACTGAGAAAAGCTGCTGTTGATAGATAATGTTCAGAAGCTTTCCTGCATCCGCTACGTCCGCAGTCAAAGCAAAGGTACCCATCAAAATACGCCGGGCCAGTCCGCAGCCCTGTACGGCCTTGGCAACACTGCCCGTATAAGCCCGCACTAAACCGCCGGCACCCAGCTTGACGCCGCCAAAATACCGCGTCACCACTGCCGCTACGCCGCACAAGTCGTTCTTACGCAGCACTTCCAGCATGGGCAAGCCTGCTGTACCGGACGGCTCGCCGTCATCGCTGGATCTTTGCGCCAGCTCGTCAATAACATAGGCCGAGCAATTATGCGTAGCATCCCAAAACTCTTTTTTGACTGTCTTGATAAAATCCTGTGCTTCCGCTTCGCTGGCAACCTTTTTCAGCGTGCAGATAAAGCGCGATTTTTCGATAACGGTTTCGTCGCGGTAATCGGTCCTGATGGTGTACAATGCTTCTACTCCTTTATTTCACAATAATTTTATTATAGCATACGACGAATATTTCATGAAACTTTATCTTTACTCTTTTATCTTTAAAATTTTTTTGTTATAATGTTTGGAAGTATCAAAGAAAAACGTCCAATTCCATGCCATTTTTCGCCCACAAAAATCTACACCGCAGGTGTTGATCTGATAGACTTTTTTATTTTTATTTAAGGAAAAGAGGTTTTATATAATGAAAACACTTTGTCACCTGATAGGCAAATACTTCGGCATCATCGCTGTTGTATTTCTTATTCTGGGTATGGTCACTCCGGACAATTTTAAATGGGTGGTCGGCAATCTCGGCGGCATTCCGGTTTTGAGTACCTTGCTGGGCGTTATCATGTTCGGCATGGGCACCACACTCAACCTCCGCGATTTTGCTTTAGTTTTAAAGCGACCCATCGATGTTTTTGTCGGCGTCTGCGCCCAATATCTTATTATGCCCTCGATAGCCTTTCTGCTGTCCATGGCCTTTAACCTTGACCCGGCCCTGACTGCCGGCGTAGTTTTGGTAGGTACCTGCCCCGGAGGCACCTCCTCTAATGTCATCACCTTTATGTCTAAAGGCGATCTGGCCTTATCCGTAACCATGACCAGCGTTTCCACCCTGCTCTCACCGATCCTGACTCCGCTCATTACCTATCAGCTCATCGGTCAGAAGATCGCTTTTGATCCTATGGGTATGTTCTGGAGCATCGTACAGATCGTCATCATACCTATCTGCCTGGGTTTGGCTGTCAAATCCTTCCTGCCCTCCCTGGCCGAGAATGCGACCGAGTATCTGCCTGCAGTTTCCGCTATTGCCATCTCGCTGATCATCGCAGGCGTTATTGCCGTCAGCCGCAACAACATTCTCCAAACCTCCGGCGTCATCCTTCTGGTAGTTATCATCCATAATTGTCTGGGCTATCTGCTGGGCTTTATCCTGGCGCGTATCACCGGTATGAGCTGGAAAAAAGCTATCGCCCTTTCCGTCGAAGTCGGCATGCAAAATTCCGGTCTGGCTACAGGCCTCGCCAAAGCGCACTTTACCGCTATGCCTATGGCAACCGTTCCCGGTGCCATCTTCTCGGCCTGGCATAATATTTCCGGTGCCTTGCTAGCCTGGGTCTTCGTCAACTTCCTCAATCCTAAATATGCCCCTGCCGAAGAAGACGAAGCAGAACTAGCCAAATCCTAAACTTTAACATTGAATACAGAGAGATAAAATATCCGCTGACACCCGCTTCTTTTTAAAGAAGCGGGTGTTTTTTTGCTGACTGGCTCAATAAAAAAACGGCAGAGTAATTTCTCTGCCGTTTTTGTGCTATCTTTATTATTTTTTCAACGCTTTGTGCTCGTACATCTTCATATCCACACGCTCCAAAAATTCCTCCAGCGTTTCCTGAGGCTGATAGGCCGCCACGCCAAAGCTGATAGCGATTTTATACTCTTTATCACCTTTTTTAAAGCTATGCCCTTCGATCTCTGCCATTAACTGCTCGCAAACGTTTGTGACACAACTGGCATCACCATAAGGACTGGCCAGAAGAAATTCGTCGCCACCGATACGGGCGGCCCAACCACCGCATCTTTTATTGATTTCATTGATCTTAGCTACTACATAGAGAATGACCTCATCGCCGCATAAATGGCCAAAACAGTCATTAACTTCCTTGAAATGGTCAATGTCGATCAAGGCCAGCGCCAGCTTTAGATCCGTACTTTTTTTGTCAAATATTTCCCGCAGCAGGTTATTGGCATGGCCTTTATTATACAGTCCGGTAAAGGAGTCGCGGGCTGCCAGATCACTGTAGCTGTTGATCAGCTCGCGCAATTCACTGCTGTCTTCGCTGGTAGCGTCATAAACACTAAAGGAATTGGTCACATCCCGCCCCAACTCCAGCACATATTCCTTGCCGTCCTTTTCCCAGGGTATACTAAGGATCAAAATGCTTTTATCCCCCAGATATTCCATTTTCATGATCTGCTTTTTCTGTTCCAACGCACGCTCCGATGAACAATTAGGGCAGGGTTTGCTGCGATTCCAAAGCGTATAACATTTTTGACAGCTGTCAACCATTTCGCCGTCAACATAGTTATGGACAAGATGTGTTTCCATATCTACAAAACGGTAAACATCAAATAATTTATCAACTGTTAAAGTATCGGCAAGCGCTTTTAGCATCACATCTATAGAAAAAATCTTGTCTTCCTGGCCCATATTCACAACATCCATATTATTCACTCTTTCATAATTTCTATCTATCGCTTATTGTTTTATAATTATAGCAAATAAAAATGACAATAGCAATGATTACTCTCTCTGACCACGCATGTGCTATAATAAGCATATCGACATATTTATCACTATTTTGAGGATAATAATCATGACTAGCAAGCTTTTAATCCAACAATTATATACCGAGCGCCAACTGCCACGAGCGAAGATGCAGATGCTGCTGACTGACGCCTTTAACGAGGCCTCTGTCCGCGACGAATTAGCTGCGTTGGCACGCCAAACGGCACAGTCTGTTTTTGGTGCTAAGATCTATATTCGCGGCCTGATCGAATTTACCAACTATTGTAGAAACGACTGTTATTACTGCGGTATCCGCCGCAGCAACACTTCGGCTGTACGCTACCATTTAAGCAAAGCACAGATACTCGACTGCTGCCGGCAGGGCTATGGGCTGGGCTTTCGTACCTTTGTTCTGCAAGGCGGCGAAGACCTTTCCTATACGGATACGGCTATGGCCGAAATCATTGCTTCCATTAAAGAGGATCATCCAGAGTGCGCCATTACCCTTTCTGTTGGTGAGCGCAGCTACGCGACCTATAAGCTGTGGAAAGATGCCGGTGCTGACCGGTACCTGCTGCGGCACGAAACAGCTTCGGCCGAACACTACGCCCAGTTGCACCCTGCAGCATTGACTCTGGCCAATCGTAAGCGCTGCCTGTACGACCTAAAGGCCCTTGGCTACCAGGTAGGAACGGGCTTTATGGTTGGCTCTCCCTTCCAGACTACTGCCTATATCGTCGGCGATCTGGCCTTCATCAGCGAGCTGCAGCCGCAAATGATCGGCATCGGCCCCTTTATACCACATCACGCCACGCCTTTTAAGGACTATACGGCAGGCACGCTGGCGCAGACCCTGACACTGATCTCCGTACTGCGGCTGATGTTCCCCAACGTACTGTTGCCGGCAACGACAGCGCTGGGCACTATTGTGCCCGATGGGCGTGAGCAGGGCATTCTGGCAGGAGCTAACGTAGTGATGCCTAATCTGTCCCCTGCTGACGTACGCGAAAACTATCTTTTATATGATAATAAACTTTGCAGCGGCGCTGAAGCCGCTGAAGCCAAAAATGATCTTGCCGTCCGTCTGCAATCCATCGGTTATACGATCGAGGAGTGCCGCGGCGACTATAAGGAGTCCTCACCATGCAAGCAAAAGACCAGGTCATGAAAACCTACGGTGCCCTCAACCATTGGCACAGCTTTCGGCTAAAGCTATTTTGGGAAGGCATCCTCATCGGCATCTGTTCCGGGCTGGTCATCAGCCTCTTTCGCTGGGCGCTGCATGTGGTCGAAACTAACCGCGAGCATATCTACACCTATCTAAAAAGCACCGACTGGTATTGGACGGCCGGCTGGTTCGCCCTGCTCATCCTGGTAGCTTTCGTGCTGGACCGGCTGACTAAATATGAGCCACTGGCCGCCGGCAGCGGTATCCCTCAGGTCAAAGGCGCTATTTTAGGCTTTATCAAAATGCGCTGGCTGCAAATACTCTGGGTCAAACTGGTGGCGGGCGTCATCGGCATCGGCGCTGGCCTTTCTCTGGGCCGCGAAGGCCCTTCGATCCAGTTAGGTGCCGTCACGGCACAGGGCATCAGCCGGCTCTTCAAACGCACCCGCATGGAAGAGCGCTACCTGCTTACCAGTGGTGCCAGTGCCGGCTTAGCCGCAGCCTTCAACGCGCCTTTGGCTGGCGTAATTTTTGCGCTGGAAGAACTGCACCGCAATTTCTCTGTTGTCGTATTACTCCCAGCCATGGCCGCAGCTATGACGGCTACGGTAATCAGCCGACTGCTATTTGGCGGCGACACTATTTTTGACTTTTTCGGCCTGCCCGTACTGCCGCTTGAATATTACGGCTATGTGGTACTGATCAGTCTGATCGTTGGCCTGGGCGGCGTCGTTTTCAACGCCGGGCTACTAAATATACCCCGCTTTTATAAGCTGCCCATTTTTCCTAATTCCCTAAGCAAAATCGTTTTTGCTTTATTCACCGCCGGTGTTTTAGGCTTTGTGCTGCCCCAGGTACTGGGCGGCGGCAACACGCTGATCAACGAGATCTCCAAGACCTCCTATCCATTGCAGGCCCTGCTGCTGCTTTTGGTTGGTAAATTCATCTTTACCATGCTCAGCTACGGCAGCGGCGTGCCCGGCGGATTCTTTCTGCCCATGCTGGTCATCGGTGCCTTAACAGGCAGCGTGCTCAGCAACATTATGACCAGCCTCGATATCCTCAATCCCCTGTTCAACTCCAATATCATAGTTATCGCCATGGCGGCCTTTTTTTCCGCCTCCGTGCGCGCACCCATTACCGGTACCATCCTGATCATGGAAATGACCGGTTCCTTCCAGCATATGCTGGTACTTTCCATCGCCTCCATGGTGGCCTTTATTGCCGCCGAGTTGTGCCACAGCAAGCCTATTTACGAAGAGCTGCTCGCGCGTTCCCTGCAAAACACTGCCCGCGCCGACAGGAACCACTGCGAAAAGCAGCGTAACATCATCGAGCTGTCGGTTTGCAGCGGCAGCCCTATCGACGGCCGCTTGATCAAAGAAATAGACTGGCCTGAGCATACACTGCTCGTGGACGTTAAGCGCGGCGAAAGTGATTTGATACCCATAGGCGACACCAGACTGCGGGCCGGCGACTTTTTATATGTCCTTACCGATGACACATTAGCCGCTAAGCTGCGCAAAATGGCCGAAGGTGAGTAATCTTAATCCGTTATCTCAAGAAAATTTTCTGCCAACTTATCAGTTTCCCCTTGTCAAACCATTGTTTTTTCGATATAATGTAAAGCACATTCTGTTATTTTGCAGAGTGTTAAACTCGCACTTATCTAATTTTAGGAGGGGTTCCCATGGACAAAATTAAGGAGACCTTAAATAAGGTTCCAATGTCCGGTTATATTGTGTTGGTAATCGCCATCGCAATCTTTTCCGGTCTGTTTGCAAATGCCGGTCATGGTTTGAATATTTTCGACTTTGACACTTTAAACGGTAAATTCGGTACTATGCAAAGCACTAAAGCTACATTCTCAGGTCAAGGCGGCAGCGGCGCGCGTGACGGCTTCCTGTTCGCTTTCGGTCTGGCTCCCGGCGTTATGCTGGCAATGGGTCTGATTGAGGTAGTTGAACATTACGGCGGCCTGAAAGCAGCTCAAAAGCTGATGACTCCTATCCTGCGCCCCATACTCGGCATCCCGGGTGTCTGCGGTATCGCGCTCGTTTCTTCTCTGCAAAGCACCGACGCCGGTGCAGGTATGACCAGACAGCTGCATCTTGAAAACATGATCACTGATAACGAAATGCTTGTTTTCAGTGCCTTCCAATTCACTGCCGGCGGTCTTATCACCAACTACCTGTCTTCCGGTTCCGCACTGTTCGGCTTTCTTACCGTGCCGATCTCCATTCCTTTGGCAGTGCTCTTCGTTATGAAAATTTTCGGCGCCAACATGATGCGCATCTATGTAAAAATGTTCTGCAAGGAGGCTGTATAATCAATGAGTGAAGAAAAAATCAATCACGCTCCTGAGGATTCTGCAGCTGCTGAGGCAGCCCTCAATGCAAAATTAGCCCAACCGTCCCTGATGGATATTTTCGTACGCGGCGCCCGCAAAGGCTGGAACATCGCCATCGACAATATCATCCCGAACGTTTTGATGGCTTATGTCTGCATCAAAATTTTGAATGTTACCGGCCTTTTAGCTCTTGCTGGTAAGTTCTTCGCTCCCGTTATGGCTCTCTGGGGCCTGCCGGGCGAAGCTATCATGGTACTTTTCAGTGCGCTCATGTCCATGGGCGGCGCTGTAGGCGTTTGTATGGCGCTCTATAATGATGGCGGTATCGACGAACGTGCTATCACTATCGTTATCCCCGCGATCTATCTTCTTGGTTCCAAGATCCAATACCTGGGTCGTTTGCTCGGCACCGCAGGCGTGCCTTCCAAACATTACCCGGTTCTGATCGGCATCTCCTTCATCAACGCAGGCATTGCCATGTTCATCATGAAAATTTTGACCATGTAATCTGCTTGAAAATGTTTTACCAAAACTCCGTTCCAGATAATCTGGAACGGAGTTTTTTCTTTTTCCTCACCCCTTTTGACAGTAAAGAAACTTTATTTTTGTTGTAAATGCAACTTACTTTAGCCGACTACTGTGATATCATTAACTTGAAGCAACCAGACGACGATGCCATATGCCGGCGTCCTGAACAATACCGGGGCCAGCCCCGCACTTTAAGAGGAGTGATATTATATGGAACCGAAAATGTTTTGTTTTCAATGTCAGGAAACAGCAGCTAACAAAGGCTGCCAATTCGGCGGCGTCTGCGGCAAAAAACCGCAGACTGCCAAGCTACAGGATCTGCTGATCTATGTTACCAAAGGCCTCTCTGCTATTACTACCCGCCTGCGGGCCGAGCATCAGCCCGTGCCTGTTGCTGTTGACCGCCTGGTAAGCACCAACCTGTTTATGACCATCACCAATGCCAATTTCGACGACCAGCGCTTCATTGATCAAATTGACGCGACCATGTCCTGTCGCGACGAACTTTTAGAGCAACTAAACGACAACAGCGGCCTGACTGATGCCGCTACCTGGCAATACCGCACACCGGAAGAACGTCTGCTAAAAGCTGACGAGGTCGGTGTGCTGGCGACCGCCAACGAAGATATCCGCAGCCTGCGCGAGCTTACCATCTATGGCTTAAAAGGACTGGCAGCCTATAATAAACATGCCCATGTGCTGGGTTATGCCGATGCGGCCATCGACGCTTTTTTACAGCAGACCCTGGCTCAAACACTGGATGACAGCCTGACGGCAGCCGACCTGACCGATCTGGTGCTGACAACAGGCAGCTATGGGGTCAAAGTCATGGCACTGCTGGATACGGCCAACACTTCGACCTACGGCGATCCTGAAATCACCACAGTTGAGCTGGGTGTAAGAAGCAATCCCGCTATCCTCATTTCCGGCCACGACCTGCGCGATCTGGAAATGCTGCTGGAGCAAACGGCAGGCACCGGTGTCGATGTTTACACCCACTCCGAAATGCTGCCAGCCCATTATTACCCGTCCTTTAAAAAATATCCGCATTTTGTCGGCAATTACGGCAACGCCTGGTGGCAGCAAAAACAAGAATTCGCCGCCTTCAACGGCCCCATCCTTTTGACTACCAACTGTCTTGTGCCGCCTGACGCCAGCTATCAGGATCGCGTCTATACTACCGGTTCGGTCGGTTTTGCAGGCTGCAAGCATATCCCCGGTGAGATCGGCGAAACCAAGGATTTCTCTGCCATTATCACCCATGCAAAAAAATGCCCGACGCCGACCCAGCTGGAAAGCGGCCACTTAGTTGGCGGCTTTGCCCACCATCAGGTTCTGGCCCTGGCCGATAAAATAGTGGACGCAGTCAAAAACGGCGCCATCAAAAAATTCGTTGTGATGGCTGGCTGTGACGGACGCAGCCCCGCCCGCAATTACTATACCGATTTCGCCCAGTCTCTGCCGCAGGATACGGTTATCCTGACCGCAGGCTGTGCCAAATACAAATATAATAAGCTGCAACTGGGAACTATCGGTGGCATCCCCCGGGTTTTAGATGCCGGTCAATGCAATGACTCCTATTCACTGGCTTTGATAGCCCTCAAGCTAAAAGAGGTTTTTGAACTGGATGATATCAACCAGCTGCCCATTATTTACAATATCGCCTGGTATGAGCAAAAAGCCGTTATAGTTTTATTGGCACTGCTGTCCTTAGGCATTAAAAACATCCACCTGGGTCCTACACTGCCAGCCTTCCTTTCACCAAATGTAGCCAAGGTACTGGTAGAAAACTTTGGCATCGCCAGTATCACCAGCGTCGATGCTGATCTGCAAAGCTTTTTCGGTGATAATTAAATAGCTGCCATCAAAAAAGACGAGTTCATTAATGAACTCGTCTTTTAAATATTTACAGCCTGTCTAAATCCATAATGCAGCTGGCCATCAGCAAAGCCCGTTCTGTCAGTGTCGCTACCTCGATATACTCGCTGTCGCTGTGGGCACCGGCACCACAGGGGCCAACACCGCACAAGGTCGGCGCACCCGTCATGGCTGGCCAGGCTGCGTCTGAAGCGCCACCTACATACTGTTGACCCGGGGTGGCCAGCCCCAGCCCTGCCGCCTGGCTGGCGTAATGCTCGTACAGCTTCTGCACCGCTGGTGTAGTCTCAAAGGGCATAAATTTGATCACATTGCCCGTTACCGTGGTTTTAGTATGCGGCACATAATTGGTAGCCACGATGCGCTGCACATCAGCAATAGATTTTTCCGCTTCCGCAATGGTCTTAAAGCGCACGTCCACCTCGCCCACGGCCTTATTGGCCACGATATTGGCCATAGTGCCGCCGCTAAAGGCGCCCACATTATAAGTAGTGCCCAACTCAAAATTATTCAAAGCGTGGATCGCTACCGTCTTTTGAGCCAGCTCTAAAATAGCGCTGGCACCCTTTTCCGGCTCATTACCGGCGTGAGCAGCAATGCCCTCTACCACCAGTGTCGGCCTGGTAGTTCCTTTTCGTCCTGTAACCACACTGCCATCGACGCGGCCGAACTCCAGATTAAAGACGGCGTCCTTACCAGCGCCTGCTTTTTTAAACTGATTTACAGCGTCAGTCAAAGGATGGGACATCTCTTCGTCACCGCATAACAGTACTGTCAGATCCGTCTCTTCCCAACCGTTGGCAACCATCGCTTTGATCACCTGCAGCGCCATCACCAGTCCGCCCTTCATATCCAACACACCGGGCCCATAGGCCCTGCCGTCTTCGATTTTGAAGGACCGGGCAGCCGCCGTGCCCTTATTAAAAACCGTATCCATATGGCCCGAAAAAAGCACCTGTTTTTTACCGGCACGGGCACGGCGCGCTAAAAGCTGTACTGGTGCTTCAGTAGTTTCCAAATACTGCAGCTCAAAGCCCAACGGCGCTAAAAACGCGCCTATTTTATCTGCGACCTGGTTGATGCCATCTAAAGCATCGGCTCCCGAATCGATATTGACCAGCTGCTCTAAAAATTGCAGCATTTCCGCTTCCGAAGTCCGGAGCTGTTCTAAAATTTTAGTTTTCATAACCTTCTCCTCTGCATAAATACAAGTGTAATGCTTATATTATTCGCTTTTTAGGCTTTTTCTCCTGCTTTTTAGTTATAAAAAATCACAAATTCAGAAAATTTATAAAACATTGAAGAAGCAATATTTATAAAATAGCGCTTGAATAATAAGCTATCCCCAGGTTTCCCTGTGTGAAAACAATCACTTTTTGTAAACATTACGCTACAAGCCTTTAAAACAGACTTGTTTAGCACGATTTGTCTTGCGGGGGGGCAAAAGTGGTACAATGTTTTATAGTTATAGCAAATATTTATAAACATCCATCTAAAAGGGGAGTAATTATGATGAATAAAAACCTTAGTAAAGTAATATTGGCCTCGCTGTTGGGCGGCAGCCTTTTCGGCAACGCCCTGTATGCTAATACGGCCCTGGCAGCAGATATCACCGACCAAACCAAAATCGTTGACAGCACAGAAAACACCGACCAGATAGCAGGCGAGGCTACCGGCACGGACAACGCTAACAACAATACCCTCATCATCACCGGCAAGGGCGAGATAAACGGATCATATGACATTAGCACTAGCATCAGTAACGGCAGAGCTTACGGCGGCAAGGCCGAAAATGGAGATGCCAGCGGCAACAAGGTCATCATCGAACAAGGCGGCAAAGTTACTGGCTCCTATGTAGGCAATGGTGTTTTCGGTGGCTATGTTGCCGATACCGGCAACGCCAACTACAATACTGTTATCATCAATAAAGGCATAGTAAAAACTGATGTTTATGGCGGTTATGTCGAAGGTAGCGGTAACGCCAACCATAATATTGTTGCCATCATCGCCAATGATGATGATAATAATATCACAGGGATTTACGGCGGCTATGCTCAAACTACTGGCGACACCAACTACAATATCGTTACTGCCAGTGGTATTGAAACCGCCCTTCTTTATGGTGGTGTCTCCGAACAAGGTGATAGTAGCTACAATAGGGTCTTCCTTGACCAGGGCGCTTATATAAACGGCAATATCTATGGCGGCGCTACAAATATAGGCAACACCAACTATAATATGGTTACGATCGTCGATAATGTCCAAGCAGACTTTTATCTTTGTGCTGGCCTTACTACTACCGGCAACGCCAATCACAATATTGTTAATATCTATAGCAGCACAGTAGACGACGAGGTCTGCGGTGGTAAAGTTAGTGATGCTGGTAACGCCAATGATAATACTGTTACTATCAATGCGGGAAAGATTGATAATAATGTTTATGGCGGCCAGGTCCAAAACAGCGGCGACGCCATCAACAATACGGTCAACATCATCGGCGACGTCACCTTTAGCACTGGCTCTATACTTTATGGCGGCGACAGCGGCAGCGGTGATGCTTTTACCGGCAATACCTTGAATGTTGCCAGCGCCGGGCTGAGCCTGGGCAATGTGGCTAATTTTGAAAACTACAACTTTTACCTGACTGACGCCAATATCAATGCGGATGCGGTACTGAAATTGCAGGAAGCCAGCGACACCAATTTGGACAAAGCTAAGATCAACGCCACCTTGAGTGGTGCAGCCCGCGCCTTAAAAGTTGGCGACACAGTAAAACTGCTGCACAACAGCAATGGTTTCAGCACCACTGGCACCATTACCGGAACCACCCTGCAACAGGGCTTCAGCCTTATTTACGGCGTCAAGTTTGATGCCTCTGCCGACAGAGTAAACTTTACGGTCACCGAGGGCGGCAGTGCTACGGAAGCAAGCAAGTCGCCCAGCGAGACCCGCCTGGCAACTGTGGGCTTTTTAAACAGCGGTGCCGATAACTTTACCGATAAGGGCATCGCCAATGCCGTCGCTGTGGCAAGCAGTGAC
>OIZQ01000168.1_pt1 | contig 42634 bp, 39 predicted proteins | sample 1588491 | NCBI WGS metagenome assembly OIZQ01 (sample SAMN03283262) | human gut metagenome | biome: human-associated habitat; material: feces | host: Homo sapiens | place: USA | collected 2013
TTTCGGCGACTTGTATATAATAGCATCACCTGAAATTTATGTCAACACCTTTTTGAGAAGTTTTTTAATATTTTTTAAATAAAAAAATCCGCACCGAAAAATTCGGTGCGGATCTTAACTTTTTAAAGCTTTTATTGTACCTTATGGCGCATATGCGGGAAGAAAATAACGTCGCGGATACTGCTGCTGTCGGTCAGGAACATGACAAGACGGTCGATGCCGATGCCCAGTCCTCCTGTCGGCGGCAAACCATACTCCAATGCAGTAACAAAATCATCATCCATCATATGGGCTTCGTCGTCACCGGCAGCGCGGTCTTCCACTTGTTTCTGGAAGCGTTCACGCTGGTCGATAGGGTCGTTAAGCTCGGAGAAACCGTTACAGATCTCGCGGGAATAAATAAACCCTTCAAAACGATCAGTGATCTCCGGATCGGCTTCACTGCTCTTAGCCAGCGGAGAAATTTCTTTCGGGTGCCCGGTAATAAAGGTCGGCTGGATCAATTTTTCTTCTACATGTTCTTCAAAGCAGGCATTGATGATTTTACCTACGCCGAAAGTTTTTTCGTACGGCACGTTGATAGCGTCTGCCATTTTGCGTGCTTCATCAAGATCTTTGATGCCGGTAAAGTCCTGTCCTGTAAATTTAGCCACTGCTTCGATCATAGTCATTCTATTCCAGGGCGGAGTCAGATCGATCTCCTGACCTTCGTAACTGATCTTCATGGTACCAAGAACCTTTTGGGCAGTTTGGGCTACGATGGTCTCAGTCAAATGCATCAGGTCATTATAATCAGCATAGGCTTGATATATTTCGACCATGGTAAATTCAGGGTTATGTTTGATATCGATGCCTTCGTTACGGAAAACGCGGCCCAATTCGTAGACGCGTTCCATACCGCCAACGATAAGGCGTTTCAAATATAATTCCGGCGCAATACGCATGTACAGCTGCATATCCAAAGCATTATGGTAGGTGATAAACGGACGGGCCGCCGCACCACCGGCAATAGAATGCATGATCGGGGTTTCAACTTCCAGGAAGTCCTGGCCGTCTAAAATCTCGCGCACACTTTTGATGATTTGACTGCGCAGTACGAAAGTACGGCGTACGTCAGGATTAACTATCAGATCTACATAACGTTGGCGGTAACGCATTTCTACGTCTTTTAAGCCGTGCCATTTTTCAGGCAACGGACGCAATGCTTTAGAAAGCAATTCTAATGCGACCGCTTTGACAGACAGCTCACCCATATGAGTGCGGAAAACAGTGCCGGTCACGCCGACGATATCACCGATATCCATCAGTTTGATCAAAGCGTAGTTTTCTTCGCCTAAAGCATCCTTACGCACATAAAGTTGAATACGGCCTGTTTTATCCATCAGGTCGATAAAGCAGGTTTTGCCGTGACCGCGGATAGCCATAACGCGACCGGACAGGCGTACGACAGTTTCGTTAGCAGACAGCTCTTCAAACTGGTCGGCAACGTCCTGTGCGTGATGGGTCCATTCAAATTTATGGCCGAAAGGCTGCCAGCCATTCTCTTCGATCTGGTGCATTTTACTAATGCGCACCTGCATTTGTTCATTAAGTTCTGTTTCTGTTAAAGCTTCCGCCTCAACATTTTCTTGGTTCGTATCTTGATTTTTAATTTCTTCCGACATATCTATCGCTCCTAAAATATCAGTTCTATTTGATTTTTACGATTTTATACGACAGCTCGCCTGCCGGTGTGTGCACTTGCACTACGGTATTTACTTTTTGCCCTAAGATAGCGGCGCCGACGGGAGATTCGTTCGAAATACGGTTCTGTGAAGGATCCGCTTCGGTAGTACCGACTACGGTATAAGTTTCCTCATCGCCGAACTCCATATCTTTCACGATAACGGTGGAACCAAGCATGACAGAACCCTTTTTCTTTTTAGCAGTTTCATCAATCAGCGTAGCAGTACTGATCATCTGTTCCAGCTCGATGATACGGCCTTCGATAAAAGCCTGCTCGTTTTTAGCATCATCGTATTCAGAATTCTCGCTTATATCGCCATAAGAAATCGCGACTTTGATACGTTCAGCAACTTCCTGACGTTTTACGGAACGAAGGGTTTCTAACTCGTCTTCCAGTCTTCTTAAGCCTTCAGCCGTCAAAATAGTTTCTTTAACACCCATGGTAATACTCCTTTTAAATCATCTTTTGCCGTCTCCTCACAATACAAACAGTGTCAAGCAGCAATGCCTGACACTGGGAGCAACGGTAAATAATATAATGTACTAAATTAAATTATAATTTTTTGTTGGTTTATTGTCAACCTTTCAAATGTTGCGCATAGCTAATTCTTCTTCTACATAGTCCTGGATATGCGCTATTTCCTCATCTGTCACGGCTCTTTCAAAATTACGGAAACCGGCCAGACGGAAATCATGCTTATGAGCCAATCTGGAGATAGTGTCGATCTGTTCGATGGTCAGCTTGCGGCCCAAAGTAAAGTTTTCGTAGCGTTTTTCCAAAGCCAGAATCATCGTTTCTGCCATACAGGCAAACGATGTCTGCGGCGGAAAGCCGAAATCAAAACGGAAGTCCACGCTGCCAGGGACTTTAATAACGCCACCTTCGATGACCAGCACGTCTTTACGCTTGGATGCTACCTCGCGCGAAACGTTACGCGGTCTGGCCACATCACAAACGATAGCGCCGGCCTTCAGGTCCTCCGGCTCAATAAGGAAATCAACAGCGCTGGTCACGGCAATAACTACATCGGCGTCCCTCAGGCTGTGCTTGATATCATTGGAAACAGTAAGCTTGCCAGAAACGTTGCCAGAAAGTTCCTGCGCCAGTTCTTCCAACGGCTGCAAATGCCTGGCCACCATAGTGATATCCTTGGCCTCACGCGCCAGTATTCTGGTGCAGGCCGCACCGATAGAACCACTGGCCCCAACGATGGTAACATGGGCTGTCTCCAGGTCTTTGCCCATCAGCTTTACTGCCTCACGGGTACCCTCCAAAGCGGTGGCTACCGTATAACTATTACCTGAGGTGACAGCGATATCTAAATTCTTGGCCACAGTTACGCCGGCGTCGCCAACAATCGAAGTAAAGGCTCCCAGTCCTACGATTTTAGCGCCCAGCTCCTGAGCAATCCTGCCTGACTCGATGATCCTGTCCATAACAAATTCTTCCGGCAGCTCCACCATCTGCTTTGAGGTAAGCGGGCAGCCAATAAACCAGCCCTCTGCCTCGGCATAAGGGCTTTTGATGCCTGTGATATGCGACACCTGAAAAGGTTTTTTTAGTTTCAGAGCACTTTCCAGCCAATTATTGGGAATAAATTTCAAAACAGGCGACACATGAGACATATCTTGAACCGATAACGGATGTATGATAAATGCAAATTTTTCCATCAGGCGTGCTCCTCCTCTCCGTTCAGGTATTCTAAACCTGATTCTATCTTATATTCTTGCAGTAATCTTTCGTAGCTTGCAGCATCCAGCTGCTTTTTAGCGCCACTGGCAGCCACCAGCAGCCCCTCCATCACATTAGTCCCATAACTGCGACCGTCCAGCGACGGCGTAGTAGTGATCAGGCAATGAACCCCAGCGTTGCGCAGCAGCTTGCGATCCCCGGCTGTGACCGTATTGGTGATGATAGTTTTGCCGGGCAGCTTATCCGGCATAAACCGCCTGATAAAATGAAAGTCACCCGCAATGATGTCATTTTCTAAAAAATATTGCTGATGCTGAGGCTTCCGCTGACTTTGCTTGGCCCCCATGGGATAAAACCAGCTGACTGGCAGCTTGGTCAGTATCGGTGCCAGCAGTCTGGCAAATTTATCCAAAGTCTGCAGCGATTTGATCGGATGCTCCCAGTTCAGCCCGAAGATCAGGTCACCAAAGGTAACGTCGGCACCATTGGCCACCAGGGCTTCTGCCATACCAAAACGGTCGACACCGCAGACCAGCAGCACTTTTTTGCCCTGGAAAGCAATCGTCCCGTCCGCAGCCAGACGATTGATCAGGCTGCGTTCCAACGAATTTTTCAGGCCGCTACCATCAAGCACCGGCGTTTTTTTTACATTTTTGATCAGCTGAGCTGATTCTCGAAAGGTATAACGACTGCCGCCGGCATAAACATACAAATCAGTACCGCCCAGACCCAGAGCGTCAACATGACCGTCCAGTTCTTCTAAAAGCTGACGAGCCTTCTCTAAATCGCCGTCAGTTCCCAGACGTTCGATCATAAAGGCCTGCCCATTCAGTTGTACGATACTTTTAGCATTGCGTTCGGAAGACCCGAGGCTTACGCTGACAATATGTTTACAGCTGCCTGCAGCTGTTTGCGAGTCAATCATTCGGCTATTTCTTCTTTCTCTAAGAACTTACTCTTAACGACATATTATTTTAGCATATTTGGTGTATTCCCACAATATTTGCTATTAGTTTAAATATTATCTTATTTTATTTAGTGCTTTTCGGCAGTGAAATTACCTGCAACAGTACGATATTCCGCAAGCAGGCTTTTAAAGTCCGCATAAGTATCCATCTGATGGAAACGCCCCCGATATTCTGCCGCTTTTGGCAGGGCCTTCAAATAAGCACCGATATGCCGACGCATCTCCTTGACTGCTACCCGCTCGCTTTTATAATCAATCAGCATCACCAAATGCCGCAATGCCAGATCCAGACGTTCGTCCAGTGATGGCCCGAGCGCAGCAACCTTTCCCTGCATAGCAGCGCTCAGATGGCTGAACAGCCAGGGATTACCGTCAGCGCCGCGCCCGAGCATCAGTCCGTCGCATTTGGTTTCCTCAAGCATCCGCATCCCGTCGGCTACAGTAAAAATATCACCGTTGCCAATGACCGGGATTTTGACAGCCGCCTTGACTCTGCCGATGATTTCCCAATTGGCTTTGCCATTATAAAACTGCTCACGCGTTCTGCCGTGTACGGCAACGGCAGCAACACCCGCACGCTCCGCCTGCACGGCTATCTCTTCCGCATTCAGATGCGCCGCATCCCAACCAGCACGAATTTTAACGGTGACCGGTATCTTGACGGCATCGACCATGCGTGCCAAAATCTCGTACGCCAGCTGCGGATCTTTCATCAGGGCCGAGCCTTCACCGTTATTAACGACCTTCGGTACCGGACAGCCCATATTGAAGTCGATAACGTCCGCGCCATTTTTAGCTACAGTCACCGCAGCTTCTGCCAGCTCGTGCGGCACGGAACCAAATAGCTGGATCGCTGTCGGACGCTCGCCCGGATCGATACGCAGCATATCAAAGGTCTTAATGTTTTTATAAAGCAGGCCTTTAGCGCTCACCATTTCTGAAACAGTCATCCCACAGCCCAGCTCCCGGCAAATGACCCTGAAGGGCAGATCTGTAATCCCTGCCATAGGTGCCAGCAGCAAAGGCACAGTCAATTTTAAATTGCCGATTTGCATATTCCACCTCTAGGTTTTGAAATACTTTTGAACTACTTATAGAAATAAGACCCGCCATACAGCGGGCCTTAACTTATTTAGAATTTTTTTCGTGCAGTATCCGCAGCCCGTCTAAAGTCAGGAACGGTTCTACCACGTCGATAGCGTCCGACTCTGCCGCCATAGTGTTAGCAAACCCGCCGGTAGCTACGACAAAAGCCTCGCCGCCCAGTTCTTCCTTCATCTTCCGCACGATGCCGTCCATCTGTCCTACAAAGCCATAAATAACGCCAGCCTGCATAGCATTAACAGTGTTGCGCGATATAACGGTCTTGGGTTTGATCAGCTCGATACGGGGCAGTTTAGCTGTTCGTTGAAACAGTGCCTCGGTCGAAATACCGATACCGGGAGCAATAGCTCCACCCAAATATTCTCCGGTAGGCAGCAGAGCACAGAACGTAGTCGCTGTACCAAAATCAACAATGATCATTGGCAGGCTCTTGTGGCTGTATTTATCGAAAGCCGCTACCGCGTTGACGATACGGTCAGCACCGACTTCGCGGGGGTTATCATAACGCAGTGAAATACCGCTTTTTATACCGGGTCCAACGACAGCCGGCGTCAGCTCAAAGTAACGCTCGCACATATGACAGAGCGGCACGATAAGCGGCGGCACAACGCTAGAGATAATGATAGCTTTTATTTGATCCATGGGCATCCGTGTGTAGTTAAACATACTGCGCAGTAAAATGCCGTATTCATCAGCCGTTTTGCTGCGATCGGTAGAAAAACGCCAATGGCAAACCAGCTCTTTATCGTCAAAAACACCCGCTACAATGTTGGTATTGCCTACATCAATTACTAATAACATTCATGTTCCTCCTCAAGGAGCTTATTTAGTCCGATCAAGCAGACCTGCCAAGAACAAAGCTTTGCGCACCCTTGCGCCGATAAAAGCAGCAACCGCCGCTTTTATTATATCAAATGGGAGGAAAGGTGCAACTGCTAAAAGTACCGCATTGGACCAGTCCATTGGTTTTTGCAGAAAATATTGAAAGCTGAGCTTAAAGCCAACAAGGCCAAAAGCATAGCAAACTATCATACCTAAACACATATACAAAAAATTTTTACCGAAACCAGCCTCCATATTATGCTCAGTCAGATAACCGACCAGCCAGGCTGTAAAAACAAAACCCACAATAAAACCGCCTGTCGGCCCGGCCAGAATCACGATACCCGACTGCCCTTGATTAAAGACAGGCAGACCCACAAAGCCCAGCAAAGCCCAGACCATGATGCTAATTGCGCTCAGCCTGCTGCCCAGCAGGATACCCGCTAAAAGCACCACTAACGGCTGAATGGTTATGGGAACGGGGCCGATCGGTACAATGATATAGGCGCTGATAATCATCATCGTTACGAAGATACCGGCTAAAAGCATGTCCCTGATCTTCATTAGGCGTATTCCCCTTGCCGCGACTGGGCAGGTCTGATGGAAACATCGCCGGCAATGACTTTTTCCATAGTGCCGTCCGTACGTTTTACTATCAGTAGTCCGTCCTCGTCAATATTGACAGCCTCGCCGTAATAAGTCTGGTCAGGGGCGATCACCTTCACCTGCTGACCCAGCGTCGAAGAATACTGTTTCCATTCCTCCAGCACCGGCTTAAAGTCCTCTTGCAGCACCTGTTCATACAAAGCTTCCATATTGGCCAGCACGTCAGCCAAAAGCTGCACCCTGCTGATAGGCTCCCTTGCCACATCGGCCAGCGAGACAGCGGTAGCCCGCAGTTCTTCCGGCACTATTTCTTTGGGCACGTTCACATTGATACCTGTGCCGATAACCATATAATTGATTTTACCAAATTCGGCGCTCATTTCCGTCAGGATACCTACCAGTTTTTTGCCGTCCAGCAAAACATCGTTAGGCCATTTGATCGAAGCTTTGACGCCCTGGTACTTATTAACGGCCTTCACTACAGCCACGGCTGCCAAAAGCGTGCATTTAGAAGCTTCCTGCGGCATAAACGGCGGCTTCAGCACCACCGAGAACCAAACACCTCTGGCAAAGGGCGAAAACCAGCCGCGGGATAAACGTCCCTTACCTGAATTCTGCTCTTCGGCAATAACCACCATGCCGTTTTCACAGCCATCGTTAGCCAGCCGTTTAGCCAGCTCATTAGTCGAAGTAGTCAGCTCGCAGTAATGGAGCTGATGCCCCAGCCATTTAGTTTGCAGATTGGCCACTACCTCGGCCGGTTTCAGCCTGTCGGGCACCTCTTTGAGGATATAGCCTTTTTTAGGCACCGACTCTATGGTATAGCCTTCGTTTTTTAAAGCCTGGATGTGCTTCCATACCGCTGTACGCGACACGGCCAGTTCCTGGGAAAGTATCTCTCCTGAAACTGGTTCGGGCATTTTTTCGCGTAATATTTCCAAAATGCGTTCTCGCATATCATCACACTCCCAAACAATGTTATCCATAGATTAGCACTGGGTTAACCAAAAGTCAAGTCACAGAAAAACCGTCCCCAAAATTTCAGGGACGGTTTTAAATAACGGATTATTGTTCATCGGGAGCTGCAGCAGTTTCTACGGCGTCTGTCTCTGCCACCGGCTCTGCGGCTGCAGTTTCAGCAGCAGGCTCTGCGGAAGTTTCTTCTTTTTCTAAAATCTTGCCATATTTCATCAGCTGGTCGATTTCTTCGCCTTCCAGCGTTTCTCTTTCTATCAATGCATTGGCAATCAGATGCAGCTTATCCATATTTTCATTGAGCACGCTTTCCGTTTTCTGGTAGGCTTCGTCAATAAATTTACGAATCTCTTTGTCGATTTTAGCAGCGACTTCTTCGCTATAATCTTTATCACGTCCAATATCGCGGCCCAGGAAAACCTGATCCTGACGATGGCCGAAAGTCATAGGCCCAAGTTCGCCGCTCATACCATATTCGCAGATCATCTGGCGTGCGAGCGAGGTAGCACGTTGTAAATCGTTACTGGCACCGCTGGATATCTCTTTTAAGACCAGAGCTTCAGCAACACGGCCGCCTAACAGCACCTTCAATTCATCCAGCATTTCACTACGGGTAGCATAGTAACGATCTTCTTTGGGCAGACTTAAGGTGTAACCACCAGCACGGCCGCGCGGAATGATCGTAACTTTATGAACAGGATCGGTATTATCCAACAGCATACCCACCAGGGTATGGCCGCCTTCATGGTAAGCCGTCAGACGTTTTTCTTTGTCGCTGATCACACGGCTGCGGCGCTCAGGCCCCATAATAACGCGTTCAGCGGCTTCTTCCATCTCCGGCATTTCAATCTTGTTTTTATTCTTGCGGGCAGCCATCAAAGCCGCTTCGTTAACCAGATTGCTCAGATCAGCGCCGGTAAAACCGGGTGTCCTGCGGGCAATAACGTCAAGCTCTACTTCCTGGCTGATGGGCTTGCCTTTAACATGCACCTTCAAAATTTCCTGACGGCCTTTGATGTCGGGGCGATCAACTACGATCTGCCTGTCAAAACGGCCCGGACGCAGCAGTGCGGGGTCAAGGATATCTGGGCGGTTGGTGGCAGCGATCATAATAATGCCTTCATTAGCTCCGAAACCATCCATTTCAACCAGCAACTGGTTCAGTGTCTGTTCACGTTCGTCGTGTCCGCCCCCTAAACCGGCACCGCGCTGACGTCCTACAGCGTCGATCTCGTCAATAAAAACGATACAGGGCGCACTTTTCTTGGCCTGTTCAAATAAATCGCGTACACGGGACGCGCCAACACCGACAAACATTTCTACGAAGTCAGAGCCGGAAATGCTGAAGAAGGGAACACCGGCCTCACCAGCGACAGCCTTGGCCAGCAAGGTCTTACCTGTACCGGGAGGACCATACAGCAGAACGCCTTTCGGTATCTTGGCACCAAGGTCATTATATTTTTTCGGATGCTTGAGGAATTCAACGACCTCTTCTAATTCCTGCTTGGCTTCATCAGCACCGGCAACATCCTTAAAGGTGATTTTGATATTATCTTCATCATAACGGCGGGCACGGCTTTTGCCGAAATTCATTACCCGTCCGCCTCCGCCCTGGCTTTGTTGCATCAGCATAAACCAAATACCAACTATCAGCAGCATGGGCAGCAGTGAGCTTAAAATCGTCGTCCACCAGGGTGGCTGCGGCGGCAGCTCTGCTTTAATTTCAATATCACGGGCGCGCAAAGTCGGGATCAGGGTATCGTCGTTAGGAGCCACAGTCGAAAAATCTTTACCGTCTGCCAGCTTACCGCTGATAACGTTATCAACTATCGTCACCTGCTTGACCTCGTCCTGCTGCACGTGCTTCATAAACGCACTATAAGTGATGTCTGTTTTGCTGACTGTGCTGGCTGAATAATAATCAATCATCCAGATAGCAACGATGATGATCAGCAAATAGAACGTCACGTTCTTAAAGAATCTATTCAAGGAATTTACTCCTCCTTCCACTGCGATCGTCTACCAATTTCTAGTAACGTCATTTTTTTATTATAATATAGATGCGGAAATTCCACAACCATTAGTATACAAAATCATGCACGGGCATAGACACACGGTTTTAAAACGCCTATATAGGGCAGATTACGGTAGCCGCCAGCATAATCTAACCCGTAACCGACCACGAACTCGTCAGGAATGCAGAAACCCACGTAATCGGCACTTTTGCCATTGACACGACGGTCAGCCTTGTCGCACAGCACCGCAGTCTTGATAGACGCGGGCTTGTGTCCCTGCAGCATACAGCAAACAGCTTCCAGCGTCAGCCCAGTATCGATAATGTCATCCACCAGGATCACATGCCGTCCTGCCAAATTCTCCGCAACGTCAAGCTTTACGCTGACATTGCCGCAGCTGTTAGTGCTGTTGCCATAAGAGGATGCTACCATAAAGTCGATGCGTACCGGCATCTCCATTGCCAAAGTCAGATCAGTAGCAAAATAGACGGCGCCTTTGAGCAGCGCTATCACTACTACGTCCTTACCTGCGTAATCTTTTTTCAGCTGGATGCCAAGCTCAGCCACCCGCGCCTGTATTTCAGCTTCTGTCAGCAACACCTTACTGATATCTTCATGCATATCCACTGCCAGTCATCTCCTAGACTTATAAATTTAGTTCCAACGTCAGCCATTCTGCCTCGCCGCACTGCTCGTGCCAACCGGCAGGCCTGCCGCCCAGCAGCCATAAAACCTGCTGCCCGCAGACAGCCAGAAGCTGTTTATCTCGAGCTTCAGTAGCGATTTTTTGATCGTTGAAATATTTTTTTAATTTTTTACTGCCACCTGAATCCAGCGGGAAGAACCTGTCGCCGTCCTGCCTGTAGCGCAGTTCCAGCGTCGCTGCCTTTAGCAGCCGCCAGGGATAGACCGCCTGAGCATGCGGTTTAGTTTCGCTGCGCACATAGGCCAGCGTCAGCTCGCCGCAGGGCAGTGGCAGTTTTATACGCCCAGCTGCTTGCAGTTCGGCCAGATCAACACTACAACTGTAAGGTACAGCAGCAGGCTCGTCTGCTGGCAGCGTCGCTGCCAGCAGCAATGTACCATAACTGTAGGCCGCATAAGTGTTACCTGGCAGCATCAGTTTTTTATTACTGCTGCCACGACGCACCAGTTCCAGTATCTGCTGCGTAAGTTCATATGTCAACAGCCCGGCTGTTTCCAGTCGCTGCCACATCTTTCTGACGACCCTTGCCGCCAGTGCCGGCGGCAAAGCCAGCAGCCAGACAGCTTTACAGCTATAGGCACCGTTACAAGCCTGTACTCCGTCAACAAAATTCTGTTCTGCCAGCAATTCCAGGCAGTCTGCGTCCTCGGCTAACACCGCTGCCGTCCGCGCCAGCCCACCCCTGATATTGGGATTAAACTCGCGCTCCAGTAGCGGCAGCAACAGATGCCGCACTTTATTTCTTGTAAAATACAAATCCTCGTTGCTACTGTCGCTGCGATAAGCAAGCCCACGCAGCTGGCAGTACTGCTCCAGCTCCTGACGGCTCAACTCTAAAAACGGCCTCAGCAAACAACCTTTAACAGTGCGCATGGCGCTCAACCCGCTGCTGCCGCTGCCGCGCACAAGGTGCAGCAGTACTGTTTCGGCTTGATCGTCGCGATGGTGACCTGTCACTAAAAAATCCGCCTGCTGCTCGCGTGCGCATTGCAGCAATGCTTGATAGCGCAGCTTTCTGGCGGCGTCTTCCAGTGAAAGCCCGTTGCTGGCGGCAAACTTTTTAACCTCGACCCGTACTACCTTGCAGTCGACCTGCCTTGCTTCACAAAAAGCCGCCACAAAATCAGCATCAGCTAAAGCTTCCGCTCCGCGCAGCCCATGCTCTACATGGCAAACGGTAAGCCGGTAACCCGCCTCTTCCCTCAGCTGCAGCAAGGCGTCGGCTAACGCCAGCGAATCGGCACCGCCACTGCAGGCAACAACTACCCTGCTGCCCACAGGCAGATATTTTTTTATTTGTTGGCGTACCTTCGTGATTTGCCTGTGTTCTCTCATCGCTCCACCTGTTCAAAACATAAAGAAAAGGCACCTCTGCAGGAAGTGCCTTTTTGACATTATCTGTCGCGACTGGCGCCACGGCCGCCACGTTTAGACTCCGTATTGCGTTTCAAATCCAGTAATCTGTCATCGCTGTCTTTTAAAAAGCGCGATATTTTATCTTCAAAGGTAACGACTGGTGCTACCTTCGGTGCACGACGCTCCTGATTGACCGGTCGCTGCGGCTTGGGAGGTGCCGGAGGCGGCGGGGTCAACTGCTTGATAGACAAGCCGATCTTGCCGCGTTCGTCGATAGACAGAACTTTGACTTTGACCTTATCTTTTTCCTTTAAAAAATCATGTACATCTTTTACATATACATTGGAGACTTCGGAAATGTGTATAAGACCAACTTTTCCTTCAGGCAACTGCACAAACGCTCCAAAATTTGTGATACCTGTAACTTCACCTTCAACGATTGCACCAACTTCGAGTGACATAAAGCGGATAATCCCCCTTAAAAAATCTTTATACGTAGATATTATACCCTTCTTTTAAAAACAGTGTCAACTGCCTTGAGCAAATATCTGCGAAAACCTAAAAAATAACAGATGCTGCCAACATTTTTTGCCGCTGCATCTGCTATTTTTTCTTTTCCGCTGCGCCGGGTTCCTGATCGGCCTGTTTTTTTTGCTTGTCCTGTTCATCGACTATAAAAAGCGGCACTTCGTTCTTACCTACCATATTATGGTCTTCCCGAGCCAGTTTTTCGATATATTTAAGATCATCCAGTCGCTTGCGTTCAGCTTCCAGCTCGTCCTGGACCTTTTTTAACTCGTCCACTCGCTGCTGCGTCGCCGACATTTCCTTGTTGATCTGGTAGATTTTATACTCCTGCCTGCCTAACACACCCAGGCAGACGATCAATAAGATGATCAGCACCCACAAAAAATCATTGGCGCCACGGCGCTTTTTTTTTCGTACTTCGGCCATAAGCGAACTCCTTTCGAGCCCCATTTAGACAAAAATACCGGGCTTCCACGGCCCGGCATTCTTGAAAACCAAGATTATTTTTTGTGTTTTTTTGCAGGAGCAGCGTTAACAGCGTCTTTGAAAGCTTTACCAGCTTTGAAAGCGGGAACGGTTGCTGCCGGGATTTTGATAGGTTCGTTGGTACGAGGGTTTTTGCCAGTACGAGCATTACGGGTACGAGCTTCAAAAGTACCGAACCCAATCAATTGTACTTTGCCTTTTTTAGCTACTTCGCCTTTTACGGTTTCGAGTAAAGCAGCAACTGCTTTCTCTACGTCTTTTTTGGTGAGGCCAGCTTTTTCTGCTACTGCAGCAATAAGTTCAGTTTTGTTCACAATAAATCCCCCTTAAATTTTGTATGCGTCAGTTTAAGCGAAACCCGCTTAAACACAACGGCAAAGGTTGTTCACTAAAAGTCTAATTCGCTATCAAAAGCGATATTCCTGCTAACTTTTTATCTTTTTTCATGTTTTTTTTATTTTTTTCTAAAAATTTGTGTAAAAAAAGATTTTTTCCTATCTATTACGCTCAAAATCCTTGGCCTGATCCCAAAAAGCGTCTAATTCAGCCAGCGAAAAATCCTGCCAGGATTTGCCTTTAGCAGCGCGAACTTTTTTCTCTACAAAAGCAAATCTTTTGATAAAACGATTATTGGCCATATTCAAAGCAACTTCGGGTTCCAGGCCAAGATGCTTGGCGTAACCTGCCAGAATAAACAGCAGATCACCCAGCTCGTGTTCTATTTCCTTCAGCCTGCCGCCTGCAACTGCTTCTTCCAGCTCCTGCAGCTCTTCCTGCACTTTTTCCCAAACGCCTGTGTTATCAGGCCAGTCGAAGCCGACCTTGGCAGCCTTGCCATGCAGCTTGTAAGCGCGCATCAGTGCCGGCAAGCCCGGTGAAACTCCATCTAAGGCATGGGTGCGTTCCTTTTTTTCTTCCAGCTTGATAGCATCCCAGTTTTTAAGAACTGTATCGCTGTCGTCTGCCTTAACCGAGCCAAAAACATGGGGATGGCGGCGGATCAGCTTTTCTGTCACCTCGTCCACTACATCCTGCAGATAGAACCACTTGGCCTCGCCTGCCATTTGCGCGTGGAACACCACCTGCATCAGCACATCTCCTAATTCTTCCTGCATTCCTGCCACATCGTGGTTATCAATAGCTTCCAGAAGCTCGTAGACCTCTTCCACCAGATTATGGCGGATACTGCTGTGGGTCTGTTCCCTGTCCCAGGGGCAGCCACCCGGATCACGCAGTTTTTTCATCACGTCTACCAGTGGCATGATATCAGTTTCGTACAGACAATCGTCTTCATCGTCATAATAATCATCTTCGTCAAACTCAAAACTGGGCGGTTCAGACGCCAATTTATTCACCGCCTCAAACACTGTCTGCTCCTGCGCCGGAATAAAAACGCTGGTCAGATGGTCGATCTGCGGCTGGCGATCCAGCTCATACAGTTTAATCGGCTGACATTTCTCATCGGGCAGGCCTAAATTACGCATGAAATACAACTGCGCTTCATCGCCTAAAACTTCCATTAAATTGAGCTTGACGTCTGACGCTACCAACTGGCTGTAAACCTGAGTGATCATCAGCGGGTACTTGCCTGCGTCAGTCAGCGCTTCAAAATCATGGGCGTCTACAATACGCAGACCGGCGATAGGATCAATACCCAATTTGACATAAGCCAGGTCCAAAAAGCTCATGGACGGCAAAATCTGCAGTGGTATTCCCGCCGCTTTCGCCTGCTCACGCAGCATCATTACAGTACGCTCGGCTACCAGAGGGCTGCCTGGCACCGCATAGACGATCGCCTTAGCTGCAGCCTCCTGCAAAACCAACGCCACCACTTTATGGTATACCTCGTCAAAAGACGCGCCCGTTTCATAAAAATCATCGCAGGCAGTAAACTCTATCCCGGCACGTTCCAACTCGCTGACGCTGGGATGTACTGCCGTACGCAAAATAACCTTCTCGCCGTTTTTTAAAACGTCCAATGTTTCTACCGACAAATGTCCCGCACTTCCCGGCCCCAAACCAACAACAGTGATTCCTGTTTTCATACTGCACCTTCCTTTACTTAAATCGGGACCCGATCACAGGTATTCTGCTCAATTCATTTTTACCGATCGTCCCACTTGCCATCAATGCCAGTAAATAAACGATGCCAGCTGCGAAAATCGTGACTGTCGTCGCCAAGGTATTGCCCCAATAAACTACTAAATAACCATGCAAAAGGTTACTGACTAAAGCCATGGCCACGGCTGCCAGCAAAATTTTGCACAGCGCAGCCACTTGAAAAGTTATACCGCTGCGTACTAAAAAGAAAATATTTAATGCCGCCGCCAAACCAAAATTGATGTTTGACGCCCAGGCGGCACCGATTATATTAAACGGCAAAGCCGTCAAATACCAAACTGCGACCGCTTTCACAGCGGCACTGATGAGCATGTTCCACATGGGGATCACGGTCTGCCCCAGGCCCTGCAGCATCCCCGTGGTTATTTGATGAATGCCCAGCAGGCAGATAGACGGAGATAAATACCTGATCGCCCCGCCTGCCAGCGCCGTACCATACAAAAGCTGGGAAATTGGCTGAGCCAGTGCCCATAATCCTGCCGCTGCAGGAAAGGTCAACAGGCAGCACAGCTTCATAGCAGTATTAGTCTTTTGGCTGATGCTCTCTCTGTCGCCTAAAGTAAAGGCTTCGGAAACTGCCGGCACCAGACTGGCCGCCAGCGATAAGGTCGGTATAGTCGCCATCATGATCAGCGGCATACCCATTCCTGTCAAATAACCAAACAGGGTAGTCGCCTCTTCTACTGAAAAGCCCGATTCCACCAAACGATTCGGCACCAGCAGCATATCAATACTGCTGGTAACGGGTACCATAATATTAGCGCAGGAAACAGGCAGAGCCAACAACACCAGCCGCTTTGCTATCTGCCATACACTGTCGGCAGTTTCCGGCTGCTGCCTGCTGATCTCACGCTGCCAGTGCATTTTCTTCTTCCAATAGAAGAAGCTTAAAACAATCAATCCGGTTATGGAGCCGGGCACAGCGCCGAACGCCGCGCCGGCAGCCGCATATTCCAAACCCTGCGGCAGCAGGTAATAAGCCAGCACTACCATGGTCACAACCCGCACAAACTGCTCCAATATCTGCGAAACAGCCGGAGGCGTCATCATCTGATAGCCTTGAAAATAGCCACGGAAGCTGGCCAGGATCGTCGCAAAAAAAACTGCCGGTGTAAGTGCCACCAAGCCGTAATAAGCACGGGGATCTCGTACCAGGCCGCTGTCAACCAGCCATCCTGCCGCAAAATACAGTCCCGATGCGAAAACCAGCCCCGTTACCGCCATCAATCCAAGCGAAACCCTGAATATCCTACTGGCACTGGCGAAATCGCCCTTAGCCACCTTTTCGGCAACGATGATGGAAATAGCAATAGGGATACCGGCCGAAGATATGGAAAGCATTAAAAGATAGACCGGGTACGCCATCTGATACAGCCCGATGCCTTCGCCGCCAAGCAGCCTGGATAACAGTATTCTGTTGACCGAGCCGATGATTTTCACCATCAGTCCCGCCAGCGTCAAAATCATGGCGCCGCGTAAAAACTTATCCTTGGTCATACCCTTGTCCCTTCCTCGTTTTCTCCATTTAATTATAATCAACTTTAATGTTGCTGTATAGCTTAGTTAAAATCCAACCGCGGCAGATTTTTCTCCAGCCAGGTCAGCCCGTCCGTTTTTAGTTTGACTGTACGGAAAACCAGCTGCGCTTGCACGCCGCTTTTAAAATTCATATACTGCTGCTGTTCGCTGATTATCTGCATCAGCGCCGCAGGATCGATAGCAGCATGTTCCGCGAAGGTTATGCGCAGCTCGCCCGGCTTGACGCTGATACCACGGATACGCAAACGGCGGCACAAAGCCCGCAGACAGGCCACTCGCCACAAGACCTCCACTTCCTCCGGCGGTTCGCCGAAACGGTCGATGATCTCGTCCAGCAGATCGCCCCGCTCCGCATAATCCAGTTCGGCAAAGCGTCGATATAATTCCAGCTTGTAACGGGGATCAGCAATATAATCGTCGGGAATATAACCGTCAACGCTGATCTCCAGCACCGGATCCGGCTCTGGCACACCGTCTTCCACACCGTCTTTCAGCTTGCGAATAGTGCGCTCAAGCATATCGCAGTAGGCCGCAAAGCCCACGCCAGCAATATGCCCATGCTGTTGGGCCCCCAGCAGATTGCCAGCACCGCGTATCTCCAGATCACGCATAGCTATCTTAAAGCCCGCTCCCAGCTCAGTAAAGTCACGGATCGCCTGCAGGCGTTTTTCCGCTATCTCGCTCAAAGCCCGGTTGCGTTTATAAACAAAATAGGCATAGGCCAGCCGCGAAGACCGCCCTACCCGTCCACGCATCTGGTACAACTGCGACAGGCCGAAATTCTCCGCGCCGTCGATGATGATGGTATTGGCCAGTGGTACATCCAAGCCATTTTCGATGATCGAAGTAGACAACAGTACATCACAGCTGCCCTCATAAAAAGCGATCATGGCATCCTCCAGCATATCCTCAGGCATCTGCCCGTGGGCGATACGGATGCTGATGCCCGGCACTAAAGCGCGCAGATCGGCGGCAATATTCTCCAGGCCCACGACCCGGTTATGCACATAGTAGACCCGTCCGCCACGCCGTAGCTCGCGCTCCAAAGCTTCCTTGATCATACCCGGGTTATACTCTGCCACATAGGTCTCTACCGGCAGCCGTTCCTCCGGCGGCGACTCAATCACACTCATATCCCGTCCGTTGACCAGTGCCAAATGCAAAGTGCGCGGTATCGGTGTCGCCGACAACGTCAGCACATCCACGCCTGTTTTCCAGCGTTTGATCTTTTCCTTCTGGGCCACGCCGAAACGCTGCTCCTCGTCGATAACCAGCAACCCCAGATCAGGGAAAAGCACGTCTGATTGCAGCAAACGGTGGGTACCGATCAGCACATCCACCTGGCCGTTTTCTAAATCGTTCAGAATGCGCTTTTGCTCCTTCGGCGAGCAGAAACGGCTCACCATCTCTACCTTAACGCCAAAAGGCTGCATTCGCTCTTTAAAGGTCATAAAATGCTGCTGGGCCAAAACCGTCGTCGGCACCATCACCGCAGCCTGCTTACCGTCCATCACGGCCTTAAAAGCCGCCCTGATCGCCACCTCGGTCTTGCCATAGCCCACATCGCCGCACAACAGACGGTCCATCGGCTCCGGTTTTTCCATATCGGCCTTGATCTCGGCGATAGCCCGCAGCTGGTCAGGTGTTTCCTCATATGGAAAGCGCTCTTCAAAATCGCGCTGCCATTCTGTATCCACGCCAAAGGCATGCCCCGGCACGATCTTACGCTGGGCGTACAGGCGCAGCAGCTCCTCGGCCAACTCGGTGATAGCTGCTTTTGCCCTGTTTTGTACCCGCTTCCAGTCGGCACCGCCCATTTTGGAAAGACGCGGCGCCTGGCCCTCGTTGCCCACATATTTGTGCAGCATACCGACCTGCTCCACCGGCACATACAACTTATCGTCGCCGGCATAAGCAAGCAACAGATAATCCCGATGTACCCCGTCCACCAGCACGTTTTCGACGCCTATATAGCGGCCGATACCGTGCACGGCGTGAACCACATAGTCTCCGGCCTTGATTTCCGAAAAATACTGCAGCTGGGCGCCGCTGTTCTTCGTGTGCAGACGGCGTTTCTTCTGCATGCCGAAAATATCGTTTTCCGTCAGCAGCAGCCAGCTCTCATTCCAAAAACGGAAACCCGCCGTCAACTCACCACTGATAACGCTGATCCGCCCCGGACGGAGCAATTCCTCATCCTTGATAAAAGCAGCGTTCAGATTACGACTTTGCAGACTGTCAGCCAGTCCCCGCGCCTTGATATCGCTGCTCATCATCACCACAGGTATCTGCCCGTCAGCCAGCCAACCCTGCAAATCGCCGGTCAGCAATTCCAGATTTCTGTTATAGGGCGCAACCGACCGTACCGGTACGGTCACGTCCGTAAAGTTCTTAAAATGGCTATGTCCCAACGCTGCTACTACCCAAGCTTTACTTTGGGCACAGAAGCGTTCCAGTTCAGCAGGAGCCCATAGCTCGTCAGCATAATTACCGTTTTCGACATGCAGCTTTTGCAGCAGCTCAAACAACCGTGTCGGCTCGTCGATCACCAGCCGCGTCGACGCCGTCACATAATCCAACACCGAAGCCGAAAAATCGTCGCTTTCGTCCGTTTGCAGCGGCACGATCTTCACTGCGCTCAAGGATTCGATACTGCGCTGGTTCTCCAATTCAAAGCTGCGCATAGCATCGATCGTATCGTCGAACCATTCGATGCGTGCCGGATGCTGACTGTTGATGGGAAATACGTCTAAAATATCTCCGCGCAAACAGAACTGACCAATAGCGTCTACCTGCTCTGTCCGCTCGTAGCCTAATTCTACCAGCCTTGTCAGCATTTCCTGCTGCTCCAGCTGCTGCCCCAGCGTGACGACCACCCCACTGCCCAACACCTGTTGCGGCACAGGCAGTTTTTGCAGCAGGGCTTCTGCCGTCACAAAAACGATGCCCCGCTCCTCACCCTGCAAAATACGCATAGCGGCCACACGTCCGGCCTGCACCTCGCGATTGCGTGAATCAGCCTGCACCCGCGGCAGATCAATGGGATATAATTCCTGCATCAGCAGATCAGAATAAAAAGCGTTCAGCGTCCTGCGGTACTCACGAATATCGTCGCGGCCGCTGACAAGGAACACTAAAGAGCCCTGTTCCGGCAAAAGACGGTCCAGAGCTGCTAAAAAAACTGTTTTGGCGGCGCCACTGATACCAGTCAGCGAGCACCCCCGCCCCTTTTGCCAAAGTTCTGCCGCAGTACGGGCTTCTTTTACTGCGCCAACGGCTTTCAATAATTGCAATTTCATCAACTTATCCTTGAATACAAAAGGGTTCTAGCCTGAGCTAAAACCCTTGCAGATTGAAAAAGATTACAGTTTAACGGCAAAATCCTTGCGGTCAAAGCTGTGTACGGCGTCAACAAAACGGACAGTACCGGTTTTATAACGCATGGAAACAGTATGAGTACGCACGCCGCCGCCAAAATAACGCAAGCCATTCATCAGGTTGCTGTCGGTGATAGCGGTAGAAGTGAACATACAATCATCGCCCTTCACCATGTCGTCCAAAGTCAGGACCTTGCTGCAATCGGTGATACCCATTTTCAGGCAGCGCTGTACTTGTTCATCATCTTCGGGGCACAAACGAGCCTGCATATCTCCGCCCAGGCATTTAATAGCAGCTGCTGCCAAAACGCCTTCGGGAGCGCCGCCCTTGCCGATGTACATATGCACGCCGGTGCCTTCGATACCTGCATTGACGATAGGATTAACGTCACCATCGGTAATCAATTGGATGCGTGCTCCGGCGCTGCGGATCTCATCCATAATGCCGTAATGGCGCTCACGGTCCAGCAGTACTACAGTCAAATCGGAAACCTTACGCTCTAAAGCCTTAGCGACCCGTTCCAGATTTTCTTTAACGGGAGCGTTGATATCGATGCAGCCTCTGGCACGAGGGCCAACAGCGATCTTATCCATATACATATCAGGAGCGTGCAGCAGGCAGCCCTTCGGTGCGATAGCGATGACCGCAATAGCGCCCGGCTGGCCTTTAGCCACCAAATTAGTGCCTTCTACAGGGTCAACAGCAATGTCGACTTCGGGGCCGCCGCCGCCGACTTTTTCACCGATATAAAGCATCGGTGCTTCGTCCATTTCGCCTTCACCAATAACTACGGTGCCGCTGATATTGACAGTATCAAAAGTTTTGCGCATCGCGTCAACTGCCAGCTGATCGGCGCCGTTTTTATCGCCACGTCCTACGCTGCGGCCGCAGGCAATCGCTGCAGCTTCGGTAACACGTACAAATTCCATGGATAATTCTCTGTTCATTCCCAAACCATCTCCTTTATCAATACGTTCATAAAAATCATATTCATTATATCACTTTCTGCGGCAACTTGCAGAGCAAAATAAAAATTACTCTTTTTTAAGCTAAATTTATCCGTTCAGCTTCAGCACCAGCAGTTCAAATAAAATCCGCGCCGGCAGCACAAAAGCGATATAAAGCAGCAATAAGCTAAACGCCACCGTGGCCAGCGACCGCTTAAAATCAATCAGATACACTACCTGCAACGCCCGTATCAACAGATACAGCATCCACAGCTTAGCCACCACGCAGGCACCCACTACCACCAACACACCGGGTAGTCCCAGAGTTGTGCCCAATAAAGCCACCGGCGTCATCACCAAAAAAGGTAGCGTCGTGTAGCCCAAAAGACAAATAAGCCCCACCGCATCGCCAGCCATAGCGCCCAGTGTCTCTAAAATGCCATGCAGCAAAAAGCCATACATCGACAAAATGACCCCAACGATAGAAACGGCCGCCGCAATAATAGCAAAACGCACCGACAGTGCCTGCTCCAAAAACAGCTGGTTAGTCACCACGCCGCAAAACAGGCCCACGCTTAAAGTGAAATACCACAGGCTGCGCCACATACAGCGCTCCTGCACCAACAGGCGCATCCCGTCTCTGGTCTCAAACAACACATCATAGGTTTTACGCCGCATAAGGCATCACCTCGCCTGCGGCGAAGGCACACCCGCCGCTTCTTTTTGCAGCACGGCTTCTAAATGTCCCAGCAGCATCTCTGATAACTGCGCGCTGAAAAACATTTCCCAGGGCTTTTGTTTCTTGGTTTCCTTAATTTCCGGGATGCCCGCCACACCGATAGCCTTACCGGCCGCTTCCAGCGCGTCGTAGTAATTGCCCAGCTCGTCCACTAGCCCTACGGCCTGAGCTTGCCTGCCCGTATAAACGCGTCCATCAGCTAATGCTTTGACCTGCACCACGTCCATTTTGCGGCCTTCGGCGATCACGGCTACAAACTCTTCAAACATCTGGTTTACCATATTCTGCAAAATCTGCTGTTCTTCCAGCGTCATGGGCCTGTCACTGGACATGATATCCTTGTACTGGCCGCTTTTGATCTTAGTCGTATAAATGCCGATCTTTTTAAACAGTTCCTCGGTGTTCATATACGGCATATACACGCCGATGCTGCCCGTAAGCGTTGAAGGATTAGCATAGATAGTATCGCTGTAAGCCGCCAGCCAGTAGGCTGCCGACGCAGCGCTGTTGCCCATGGTCGTAATGATGGGCTTGCCGCTTTCCTTAAAGCGCTTCAGCTCGCGCCCCACCTCTTCCGCAGCGGTCACACTGCCGCCAGGCGAATCGATACGCAACACCAAAGCCTTCACGCTGCTGTCTGCTGCCGCCTCACGGATCTCGCGCATCAACCTGCCGGAAGAAGCGCCCGCGGTTTCACCCCAAATATTCTCACCCGGTTCGCCGCTGATGATCGTACCCTCGATATTAACAACGGCAACTCTGTCGGTAGGCGCAGCAAGCACCTGCTCGTCATTATTCTTGCCCGATAACAGCGATACCACAAAGGACAACACCGCAATCAACAGGATCGCACTGATAAAAATCTTTTTCAGCATAGCTTCAACTCCTTTTCACAAAAAAGCAGACTGGCTCGCAGTCTGCTTTTCGGTTCTTACAACAGGTCTTATTTTTGTTCCCGCAAAGCAGCGGCAATGAAATCTCTAAATAATGGATGAGGATTGGTAGGACGGGACTTGAACTCCGGATGGAACTGAGCTCCCAGGAACCAGGGATGTCTGTCTTCCGGAATCTCTACGATCTCGACCAGACGACCGTTGGGCAAAGTGCCGCCGATCCGCAGACCGCCGTCAACGATCTGCTCGCGCAAAGCGTTGTTCACTTCATAACGGTGACGGTGACGTTCATAAACCAGCTCTTCCTTGTAAGCACTCTCGGTCAAAGTTCCCGGATAGACCTTACATGGATACAGTCCCAAACGCATCGTGCCGCCCTTATCCTCCACGCTTACCTGTTCAGGCATCAAATCAATGACAGGATACTGGCAGTCGGGTACGAACTCGGCGCTGTTAGCATTATCCATGCCGCACACGTTACGTGCATATTCGATAACGGCGCATTGCATGCCCAGGCAGATACCAAAGAACGGAACCTTGTTTTCACGGGCATATTGTACGGCCTTGATCTTGCCTTCGATGCCACGGTCGCCAAAGCCGCCCGGCACCAGAATGCCGTCCACGTCGTCCATGACTTTTGCCATATCGGTCTCAGACGCTTCGATAGTCTCGGCGTTGACCCATTTTATTTTCAATTCACTTTCATTAGCAACGGCAGCGTGCTTCAACGCCTCGGCGATACTGATGTAAGCATCCTGCAATTCAACATATTTACCAACTACAGCAATGGTGACCTTACGGTCGTAATGTTTTAAAATGCGCTCAACCATCTCATGCCAGTATGACATATCTTTCGGTTTATCGGGCATGTCCAGCTTTTTCAGGGCAATGGTGTCCAGTCCCTGCTCTTCCATCAGCATCGGTACCTGATAGATGCTGGCAGCAGTCAGGTTCTGAATGACCGCTTCCGGGTCAACATCGCAGAACATCGCCATTTTTTCGCACATATCCTTAGAAATAGGACGCTCGCTGCGGCAAACAATGATATCGGGAGAAATACCGATGCTGCGCAGCTCTTTAACGCTATGCTGGGTCGGTTTGGTTTTCAGCTCGCCGGCTGCAGCGATATAAGGAACCAAAGTAACGTGCAAATACAGCACATCATTGCGGCCCACTTCTTTTTTCACCTGACGGATAGCTTCGAGGAACGGTAAGCTTTCAATATCGCCGACAGTACCACCGATCTCGGTGATGACAAAATCAGCATTATCATCGCGGCCAACACGGTAAACGCGCTCTTTGATCTCGTTAGTGATGTGAGGGATAACCTGCACCGTACGGCCCAGATAATCACCGCGGCGCTCTTTATTGATAACGGACAAATAAATCTTACCTGCCGTTACGTTAGAGCTTTTCGACAAATTGATATCGATAAAACGCTCATAATGGCCTAAATCAAGGTCAGTCTCAGCGCCGTCGTCGGTAACGAAAACCTCACCGTGCTGATAAGGGCTCATCGTACCCGGATCCACGTTGATATAAGGGTCAAATTTTTGGATAGTCACCCTATAGCCGCGGCTTTTCAGCAAACGGCCCAAAGAAGCTGCCGTAATACCCTTACCCAGCGAAGAAACTACACCGCCTGTTACAAAAATATACTTCGTCATGATTGTCCTCCCGTTCCTCATAAAATAAGCTTTTATCTCACAAAATTACATTCTTTCCGGTGCCGACACGCCCAAAATGCCCAAAGCATGTTTGATCGTATGGCCTACAGCCTTCACCAGCTTGATGCGGGCCTGCTGCACTTCGGGCTCTACGCCCAGGATGCGGCATTGGTTGTAGAAGGAATGGAACATTCCCGCCAGGTCATGCACATAATGTGCAACCCGGTGCACTGCACGCTCTTTGGCAGCAGCAGCGATCATTTCCTGATACTCGCCCAGCTTCTTAATCAGCTCCAGTTCCGTCGGATCAGTCAACAGCGCATAATCTGCCTCGGCCGCCTCGGTGATCTTCTCCTCGGCCAGCTGGCGCATAATGCTGCAAATACGGGCATGGGCATACTGGATATAATAGACAGGATTTTCGTTAGACTTTTCAGTAGCCAAAGTCAAATCAAAATCCAGCTGACTATCAATAGAACGCATGGCAAAGAAGAATCTTGCCGCATCGGTGCCTACCTCTTCGATCAGCTCATTTAAAGTAACGCTCTGGCCGGTACGCTTCGACATCTTTACCAGCTCGCCGTTGCGGTACAGGCTTACCATCTGTAAAATCAAAACCTCAAGCTGATCCGGGTCGTAACCCAAAGCGCCTACGGCAGCCTTCATTCTAGCAATATAACCATGATGGTCGGCGCCCCACAGATTAATGACACGGTCAAAACCGCGGCTGAATTTGTTCCAGTGGTAAGCGATATCGGCCGCCAGGTAAGTGGGCACACCGTTTTCTCGGATCACGACGCGATCCTTGTCGTCGCCGTAGGCCGTAGCCTTCAGCCACAAAGCGCCGTCCTGCTCATACATATAACCACGTTCGGTCAGCAGATCACAGGCTTCCTTGATCTTATCAGCATCGTGCAAAGTCTGCTCGCTGAACCAAACATCAAAAGTAACATTAAAAGCTTCCAGGTCTTCTTTCAGCGCCGCCAACTTCTCTTTCAGCGCGATGGTGCGAAACTCGTGCAGGCGTTCCTGCTCATCCATGTGCAGGAACTTATCACCGTAAATTTTAACGATGCGCTGCGCAGTCTCCACTATATCATGCCCGTGATAACCGTTTTCGGGAAATTCCACATCCACGCCCAGTTCTTCCAGATAACGGGCATTTACAGACGCCGCCAGATTATTGATCTGGTTGCCGGCATCATTGATGTAATACTCGCGGGTCACATCATAACCGGCTGCCTTCAGCAGGTTTGCCAGCGAGCTGCCCACGGCAGCGCCACGGCCATGGCCTACATGCAGCGGCCCGGTCGGGTTGGCACTCACATATTCTAATTGGATCTTTTCACCACCGACATTTGGCAGGTTACCATAGTCAGTACCGGCGGCAACTATGCTCGCCAGCAGTTCGGCTGTCCAATTCTGTTTTAAATAAAAATTAATGAAACCAGGTCCTGCGATCTCGGCCTTTTCCACATAAGGGCAGTCCATATTATCAATAATAGCCTGCGCCACCAGACGGGGATTGCATTTTAAGCTACGGGCAGACTGCATGGCAAAATTTGTAGCAAAATCGCCAAACTCTTTTTGCGGCGGTACTTCCAATAGTACCTCCGGCAATTCGCCTTCCTTAATAGTACCTGCGGCAATAGCTTTAGCCGCAGCGGCTTTAATGGCAGCAGCCAGTGCTTCCTTCATATTCACTCTTTGCATCCTCCTCGATTTCCAGCTTCAACTTTAGCTTGCTGTGCGGCTTACCATCCAGCTCCAAAGCATATTCCAGTTCTATGTGCCACACCTTATCGCGGCAGTAAACATATAAATACTCGGTCGCCGCCCGCATCGGCAAAGCCAAATGCGGCGTCTGGTAAATACTTTCGCTAACCAGCCCCATGGCAAATTCCTGCCGGCAGTCCACAGTACCGCTGCGCAGAATAATGACCCTGTCGTAATCCCACTTGATCGTGGTTTTAGTGCCGGCCAGTCCCGATTCCTCAGGTTCTTCATAAAAGGCATAAAATTTATTATTTTTTTCCGTCATCCTGCCAATGGTCACAGTCTCAATGCTGTCCGTGCCATCTATACTGCTCGACTGGCTTTGGATACGGATCTTTACCGGCTGCATCAACATTTTCCACTCCATAAAAAACGACTGGAGCCTGCTCCCTTTCGCGCCTCAACTTATCTTCGAAACAGAGCAAGCCCCTTTTGCCTGCGACTTCCTTTCAAATAAAAAGAAAGGAACGGTCTACAAAACTTCTTCAAATATTATATATCAGCGACCGTATTCAGTCAAGGAAAGGCTGACCCTTGCACCCACTGCTAAAAAAAGTGTATAATATTTATACTGTTTTTGTTGAATTAAAGAGGAGGGGTCAGGATGCAGCAAGATTGGGGCATCATATTTGCATTTGGATTGTATTTTTTAGCACTGTTCGGCATAGGTATCTTCCATATGAAGAAAGAACAGGATTTGGCAGGCTATGTTTTAGGTGGTCGTAAGGTCGGCCCCTGGGTATCGGCCATGAGCGCCGAAGCCTCGGATATGAGCGGCTGGATGCTGATGGGCCTGCCCGGCTATGCTTATGTGGCAGGCGTCAGTGCTTTCTGGATCGCTATCGGCCTGGCCATCGGCACCTGGCTGAACTGGCTACTGGTAGCCAAAAGGCTGCGCGTTTATACCAAAATAGCTAACGATTCTATCACTTTACCGGACTTTTTTGAAAACCGTTTCCGTGATAAAACAAAGATCCTGCGGGTCGTTTCTGCTATTTTCATTTTTATTTTCTTTCTTATCTACACCGCCTCCGGCTTCGTCGCCGGTGGACGCCTGTTCAATACGGTCTTTGGGCTGCCTTATTTTCAGTCGCTGCTCATTACCGCAGGCATCGTTGTTTTCTACACCTTTACCGGCGGCTATATAGCTGTTTGCCGTACCGACTTTTTCCAGGGCTGCCTGATGTTCTTTGCCATTATCATCGTCCCGCTCACCGGCATCTTTAAGGCCGGCGGCCCGACGACCGCCTTTGAAAAGCTTTACAGCATGAACGCCAACTATTTTAGTTTCTTTACCGACGCCACCGGCGTCACCCTAAGCGCCACAGCCATCATTTCGCTGCTGGCCTGGGGACTGGGTTATTTTGGACAGCCGCATATTTTAGTACGCTTTATGGGTATCAGCTCCGCTAAAGAGATCCCCCAGGCAACCCGCATCGCCATGGTCTGGGTAATTTTCTCCCTATTCTTCGCCGTCACCGTAGGCCTGGTAGGCCGCGTACTGCTGGGCGACAAGCTTACCGGCGTCAACGCCGAGACCGTCTTTATGGTACTCAACAACGAATTTTTCGTTTCCTTCCTGGCAGGTATCATCATCTCCGCTATTTTAGGAGCTATCATGAGCACCTCGTCCAGTCAGCTGTTAGTAACAGCTTCTGCCATCTCCACCGACTTCTATCAGGCTCTGATCCGCAAAAACGCCGGTGAAAAAGAGCTGGTTTTTGTCAGCCGTCTGGCCGTTGTTCTGGTAGCCTGCTGCAGCCTGGCGCTGGCGTCCAACCCCAACAACTATATCCTAGAGTTGGTAGCTTACGCCTGGGCCGGTTTTGGTGCCTCCTTCGGTCCGCTGGTATTATTCAGCCTCTTTTGGCGCCGCACCACTATCAAAGGCGCTATCGCAGGTGTGTTCTGCGGTGGCAGCACCGTGCTCATCTGGAAAGAATTTTTTGCCTCCACCGGTATTTACGAAATCGTCCCCGGGTTTATTATCTCGGCTATCGCCATCTATGTGGTCAGCCTGATGGATAAAGAACCGGAAGCGGCTATCGTTAAAGATTTTGATGTTGCAGAAGCACATGTCAAAGATTTATAAACTGTATTTAAAGCGCCCGCAAAAATGCGGGCGCTTTTCTATGCAATAACATATAAAATAAAAACTCGCTGTTACAGGTTGGCCTGCAACAGCGAGTTTTTATTTTTTTCGCCGCAAGCTTGCTTTCAGCAAGGCTACCACATCCCCCGAAAGCAGCAGCCCTGTCATGGTAAGCAGCATGCCGCAGGCGATAACCGGCGTTATCTGTTCATCCAGTACGATGACAGAGGTGATGACGGTTACTACCGGCGCCAGATAGATATAGGCGCTGGTTTTGATAGCCCCCAGCAGCTTAACAGCCAGGTTCCAGGTAACGAAACACATCGCCGAAGCGCCAACGCCCAAAAAGATGATATTGAACAGGTTGACCGGATCGGCCAGCCGCTCGAAGCCCCAGCGAAAATCCATAAACAGCAGTGCCGGCAACATAAAGACCAGACCGTACATAAAGGTGTGGCGCGTGCTTTGAATGGCATTGTAGCCAAAAGCACTGATTTTTTTAGAAAGCACGGCATAGACGGCCCAAACAGCGGCTGCCGCTAAAGCCAGCAAGTCGCCCAAAGGGTTGATTTGCAGTTGGGTAGCGCTGTTGAAGCTGATCATGGCAATACCTGAGATTGCCAGCACAAAACCCAACATGAATTTTTTTTGCAGAGCTTCGCCTGCTAAAAACCGACAGGCTAAAAGTGCCGTAAAAAAAGGCGCGGTGGCAGTAATAACGCCTACATTGGAGGCAGGGGCATAGACCAGGGCGATGTTCTCGAACAGATAATACAGGGTAATGCCGCTGAGCCCAGCCCCGGCAAAGACCCACTCCTGTTTCCTGTCAGTGACCTTTAAGCGGTGCGGATAGATGATAAACAGCACCACCAGACCCATCACGAAACGAAAAAAGAGGATCTCGATCGGCGTAAAGCTGCGCAGCAGTACCTTAGTAGAAATAAAGGTGGTCCCCCATAAAAGTATCGTCAGCAGGGCGAACAGATGGCCCTGTAAAATTTTGTTCTGCATTGCTTTCCCCGTTCCCTTCGTCAGCAAAAAATAGTGCGGTACTGGCCAGGCGTCAGGCCGATACATTCTTTAAAAACATTAGTAAAATGGCTTTGATCGGCAAAGCCAACGGTCAAGGCCGTTTCCAGCGGCTGCGTCCCCGCCTCCAGCAGTTTTTTGGCGGCACTGATGCGCAGCGCCTGCAAATAGCGGTAGGGCGTGATGCCTTTGGCCCTGGTGAAGCCACGCAGCAGCGAATATTTATTGCTGCCCACCAGAGCTGCCAGATCGTCTAAGCTGATGCCTTCAGCATAGTGCTGCTCAAGATATTCAGCGGCAGTCTGTACAGCACTGGCTGCAGTAGCCGGTGCTGCTTCAGCCTGAGGCTGGGCTAAAAGCTGGCCGATCAGAAAATAGAGGTGTTCTTCTTTACAGAAACCTTCCGTTTTAGCCATTATCATTTGGTGCAGCTCTTGCAGGATGCTTACCTGCTCACTGCGATATAAAACAGGCTCACTAAAACGCGGCAGTCGGCTGCTGCCGGTTATTTCGGCAACCATCCGTTCCATAACGCTGTTTTTGATGTTAAGGCAGCGATAATCAAGCGCCTGTCCATCCAGCGGTTCACATGTATGTGTAGCCAGCGGCTCAAACAGCACGATATCGCCGCTGCCAAGAATATATTCCTGATTACGGCAGGTCATTTTGCGGGCGCCGCTTTCGATGAACCCGATCACATAGTATTCGTGAAAATGGTTAGGGAATTTTTGTAGCAGGCCGCGAAAACGGTAAGCTTCGATATCAAGTTCTTTGTCATAACAGATGATGCGTTCTTCTTGCAGCATGATAAGCTCCTTTTAACATCAGCATAACAGATAAGCGCGGCATATTCTTGTAAGATATTGACTGGCTGGCCCTGGACCATGAAAAAACCTGCGTGCTTAAAAGTACGCAGGCCAGGGTAAAAAATCAGCGCATATTCTCAATAAAATCTTCAAAGTTGTTGATGAGGATGGGATGCCCTACCACCTTAAGATCGCGCAGATGCGTGCCATAGGATTCGTAGATTTTGTCGGACAGCTCCATTTCCAGACCTTCTTTAACATACTCATCTATCATTTTGACGATAAAGCGATTGATCTCACCGGTTTCCGGTTTGACGTTGAGCGGGATGATGCGTTCTTCAGGCTCGTAGCTTTCGACGGTAACGTCCCAGCCGCCGGGAATAGGCGGCAGCCGTTTGGCCAGAATCATATATTTAGGCGAAAAGCCAACGTAGGCATCTAATTTGTTGTGCAATTTTGCTTTGTGCAGCGGGTAACCGTTAGCGTTGCCCCATTTTACTATTTCATCACAAACTTCGTTGTTGTGAATAACGCTGGAAAATGTTGTTTTTGCTAAAACTTCAGCCATGATAATACCTCCAATATGGTAAACTTCTAATTTCTATTGTACTTTATCTCGGCAAGAAATTCAACTTTTTCGCCTGCTACGGTGCAAATTATTTTGCAATAAAAAACAAGGCGCCGCTATACAGGGCGCCTTGCACAGAGTTTAATTTGCAGTTGTCAGATCTGTCCCAAAGCTTTTAAGACAGATTGGGCAATGATGGCGCTGCCGATGTAGGTACCTGTAAAAACTACGCAGGCAACAACGACGATACGCCAGCCGCTTTTGGCAAAAGCGTCCAGGTCTTTACCGATAGCGATACCGGCATAGGCCAGGATAGGGGTACAAAGTTGCAGGAAGCCTACTTTTTTAACAGCTTCGTTGATAACGTCGCTGCCGGGCATAGCCGGATAAGTAAGGAGGCAGCCCAGGGTAACGATGTAGGCAACGGCAGGGATACGGCCGGGCAGATATTTTGCCAGGATGACGCCTGCGATCGCTAAAAAGATCAAAAACAGCAAGCCAGGAATGGCTTCAACGATAGAATATTTTGTACCGATAGCGTTAGCCACCAAGGACATAGCGCCGACGATAAATAAAACGATCAAGGTATCTTTGATTTTCATTTTGCAGCATCCTCCCCTGTAGGTTCAACACCGTATTTTAAGCGATAGATTTTTTTGTACAGCCATTCCGTCAGGGGCAACGCCATCCAGATACACATATACAGCCCGTCCAGGCCGGAAAGCATATTGCTGGCGGCACCGAAGGCTGCGATCTGATCAGCCATCTGCGGATACATAACGCTTAAGGAGCCTACTGCCGCAGTCATCATACTGGCCGAGCCAACGCCTGCTGCCATCGCTAAAGCATAGGGATGGAAGGGCAGATAAGCAGCCGCAAAACTGGCCATGATACCGAAGAAAATGGTGCCGAAAACGGTACCGGCGATATAAACGCCCATAACGCCGCGGCCTTCGGCCGAATCCAGCCCATAACGTTCGCCGATCAGTGCTACGTTAGGCTCGCGGGAAATGGAGTGTGCAGCGCCAATAGTTTCGCGTTTGAGGCCCAGGTAGATAGCGATAGGAACACCGATGAAAATAGTGCCCAGGTTACCAAATTCCTGTAAGATCAGCGCCGGTGAAGCGGCCAAAATCTTGGGCAGGGTTGGCCCTACCAGAGTACCATAGCGGGCCATCAGCAGCATCAGTGTAATGCCGATGAGTGAACTGGCATCCAGCATATCTTTTTGGTTGACTACTTTTAAAAATTTAGGTGCCATAAAAATACCCATAATTAGGGCATACAGCATCGGCAGCAGGACGATAGTGCCTACACCGATTTTGAAAGAAACGTTACCGATCATTTCCGCAATGATGATCAATGCTAAAACAATGGCATGAACTTTAATGTTTTTCACAAAATCCACCTTCCCTTTTCCATCATTTGTTACTGCTGGTGATTATTGAAAATATTTATCAAGCTTGGCGATGTATTCAGCTTTTGTCAGCAGCGGGCGGTGCTCCGCTTTTACCTGACGCGCCAGTTGGGCGTCGTCGGCCAGCAAATCAATGATCATCATCGCGAAAGCTTTAGCAGGTAATAATACGGCATCCTTAAAATCAATTACATGGAAATCGGCCGTATGCAGGAAGCCGTCCACACCACCGATAAAGGGGTGAATAACGGGCAGCAGGTGCGATACGTCACCCATGTCGGTAGAAGCGCTGAAATGTCCGGCGTTTTTAACGGTCACCTTCGGTTCAGCCAGTTTGGAGTTAGCAACGAACAGCTCGTTGAGCGTGGCGCTGCATGCCAGCGGCAGTTGGCCGGGCATGGTAGCTATAACAGTCTCGGCACCTACGGCGTCGCCGCCAGCTTTAAGGGCTGCGTCCACCTTAGTATGTGTCGCTTCGATGGCTTCCATGGTTTTGGCGCGTACATAGGTCTCGATCCTGACGTCAGCCGGAACAGAGTTGACCAGGTCGCCGCCTTTGGTAATAATGGGATGGACGCGTATGACATCAGCTTCACGAAAGGTCTCGCGCAGAGCGTTGATGCCCATCAGTCCCAGCATGGCAGCGTTAAGAGCGTTGATGCCCTGATCGGGAGCATCGGCAGCGTGGGCGGTTTTACCTACATACTGAATAGTTTTGCCAATGAAGCCGTTGCTGCTCTCGCCGATAGAAATAGTCGCCTCCGGCATATTTTTGTCGGCGTGCATCTGCATGGCCATATCGATATCGTCAAAGGCACCTTCATAAATAAGCTGGCCCTTGCCAGTCAAAAAGTGTAGCTTACCTTCTTTAATCAGCTTGTTGCGGTAAGCCAGCTCCACATATTCCTCGGCAGGTACGCCGAAGAAAACAGCATCGCCTGACAATTCACTTAAAACGCCGGACTGCATGATGCCGCAGGCAGCGGCAGCCATAGTGGCGATCTGCAGGTTATGGCCGCAGGCATGGGCAGCTCCTGTAAGCGGATCAGCTTTGCAGCTGTCGGGACAGCCGATAGCGTCAAGCTCACCCAGTACGGCTACAGTCGGACCGGGGCGTCCGCTTTGAGCACGGGCCTTAACACCGGTGATCGCCAGACCTGTTTGCGGCTCCAGACCCAGGTCCTTTAAGAAGGCAACTACCTTGGCTGCCGTTTTAGTCTCTTTAAAGCCAAGCTCCGGCTCGCGCTCGATATCCTGCGCTAGAGCCTCGATTTTCTCGGCACAGGCGTCGATAGCGGCGCAGACTTTAGCTTTCATCATCTCTTTGTCCGTAATAAACACCTCACTTTAAATAGTGTATACTTTATTTTTACAAATCGGTTTTTATTATAGCATAAATAATATCGGTGGTACAGGCTTAAATCATAGTGTTTTTGTTTGCTTATGAACTTTTATTTCTTTAAAGTTTACCACTACTTACATTTTTTTACAATTCCATTATTTTCTGTATACTTTATTCATATTCTTAACTTCTCACTATTATCTGCAACACCACATTTATTTGCATTGGAAAATAGCCTGTGCTAAAATATATAAGTTAAGAAGGTATATTAAAATCTAACTTACGAAAGGAGTCTGTCATGTTCGACCAAATCAAAACCGACATTGATGCAGTTATGCACCGTGATCCTGCGGCCAAAACCAGGCTGGAGGTTGCACTTTGTTATCCCGGTCTGCATGCCATCTGGCTCCACCGTATTGCACATACATTATATTTAAAGGGCTGGGTACTGATTCCTCGCCTGCTCAACACTTTTTCAAGGTTTATGACAGGGATCGACATCCATCCCGGCGCTACGCTGGGCTCGGGCCTGTTTATCGACCACGGTATGGGCCTGGTCATCGGCGAAACTGCCGAATTAGGCTCTAACGTCACACTTTATCAGGGCGTTACCCTGGGTGGCACCGGTAAAGAAAAAGGCAAACGCCATCCAACTATCGGCGACAATGTAGTTGTTTCCAGCGGCGCTAAAGTACTGGGTTCCTTTACCGTCGGCGCCAATTCCAAAATAGGTTCCGGCTCAGTAGTGCTGAAGGAAGTACCGCCTAATTCGGTAGTAGTAGGCGTGCCTGGGCGCATCGTCACCCGCAACGGGGTGCGAGTGGATGCCGATAACATGGGTAACCCCGACAGTATGATCGACCTGAACCACGACAGACTGCCCGACCCGGTAGCAGAATACGAAGACCGTCTGGCCGACTATATGGTACGTCTGGACAGCCGGCTGGAAGAAATCGAGCTTATTATCAAGCATTACCGCGAGCAAAACGAAAAGCGAGGTAACAACGAATGAGCAGAACTATGACTATGTCCGAGGCTATCAATGAAGCACGCCGCTGTTTGAATTGTGCGCGCCCAACCTGTCGCACAGGCTGTCCTATCGCCAACAATATCCCTCAGTTCATCCGCGCCCTCGCCGAGGGCAACATAGGCCTGGCCTACGAGACCATTGCCGAGCGCAGCAACCTGCCCGCTATCTGCGGCCGGGTCTGTCCTCATGAACGCCAGTGCGAGGCTCATTGCGTTTTGACAAAGAACAAGCATGGCATTGAAATCGGCAGTTTGGAAATGTTTATCGCTGATTTTGCCCACGAAAATAACCTGAAACCACTGCCTCCTTCTACGGGCAAGCGTGGCAAGGTAGCCGTTATCGGCAGCGGCCCTGCCGGACTGACGGTGGCCGGCGACCTGGCCAAGATGAATTTTGCTGTAACTATTTTTGAAGGTCAATCAGAACCCGGCGGCATCCTGCTGTTCGGCATCCCAGAATTCCGCCTGCAAAAAGAGGTGGTGCGACGTGAGATCACCGAGCTGCTGCACTTGGGCGTCGAGATCAAGACCAATATGCTGGTCGGCCCCGATTTCACCGTTGACGACCTGTTTACGGACGGCTACGACGCTATTTTTATGGGTACCGGCACTTCCCTGCCCCGCACTTTGGATATTCCCGGCCACGATCTGACCGGAATTTTGACTGCTACCTACTTCCTGCGCATGGTCGTCCTTTCCGATTCGGGCAAACTGGACGAAAGCGAGACCCTGCTCCACGACGGCGACAACGTGGTGGTCATCGGCGCAGGTAACGTGGCTATGGATGCGGCCCGCACTGCCGTACGCCGCGGTGCTGAAAATGTGACTATCGTTTACCATAAAACCGAAGCCGAAATTTCCAGCTTCCCTTCTGAATATGAGGCCGCTGTAAAAGAAGGCGTCCAATTTAACTTTTTGAAGCAGCCTATCGCCTATCTGAACAAAAAACAGATGCGCGCTTTGAACAATGTCCGCCGTCAACCTTCCCGCTCCGACGAAACAGAGCTGGCTGGCCTGCTGGTACAGAACATCAGTAAAACCGACGATGGCCAATTCATCACCGAAGGCGGCCAGGAAGTTATACCCTGCGACTGCGTGATCCTGGCTATCGGACAGCGCCCGGCAGCCCGCATCGTATCGACTACCAAGGGTATCCAAGTAGATGACCGGGGCTTTGTTATGACCCGCGAACGTCCCTACGGCATGACTACCCGCGCTGGTGTATTCAGCAGCGGCGACGTGGTGCACGGCCCGGCCACCGTAGTACTGGCAATGAAGGAATCTAAAAAAGTAGCGGCCGGTATCGCGCAATATATCGACGCAAAAAAACTGCTGGAAGACTGCTGCGAAGAATAAAGCTTACTGCAAACCCGCTTTCTTAAAAAGAAAGCGGGTTTTTTATTACTATAGGACCCTTACAAGTACAAAAATACCCTGACGCTGAATCAGCGGCAGGGTATTTGTTTTTATTAGTATTCTACTTTAGGCAGGGTCGCAAAACCTTTTTCCAGGTCTTCATCAGTAGGAACATAATCTACCATGTTACCCTGGTTATAAGCCTGATAAGCAGCCAGATCAAAATAGCCGGTACCGGTCAGGCCAAAAACGATAACTTTTTTCTCGCCGCTTTCACGGCATTTAATAGCCTCGTCCATAGCTGTACGGATAGCATGAGCGCTTTCCGGTGCGGGCAGGGTGCCTTCACAGCGGCAGAACATGGTAGCAGCTTCAAAAACCTTGGTCTGTTCGACGCTGCGTGCTTCCATCATACCGTCGTGATACAGCTTGGAAACGATGGGCGACATACCGTGATAGCGCAGGCCGCCGGAATGGTTGGGCGACGGCATAAAGCCGCTGCCTAAGGTATACATCCGCATCAGCGGGGTAGTTTGTCCTGTATCGCCAAAATCGAAGGCATATTTGCCGCGGGTCAATGACGGGCAGGAAGCAGGCTCAACAGCAATAAAGTGGATATCATTCTTACCTTCCAGCTTATCCGCCATAAACGGCGTGATCAGGCCGCCCAGATTAGAGCCGCCACCAGCACAGCCGATAATGATATCAGGCTGGATGCCGTATTTATCGAGGCCTATCTTAGTTTCCAGACCGATGATGCTTTGATGCAGCACTACATGGTTGAGCACGCTGCCCAAAACGTAACGGCAATTGTCGGTTTTCATGGAAACTTCCAAAGCCTCAGAGATCGCGCAGCCTAAGGAACCGCCGGTGCCTGGATTTTCAGCCAGTATCCTGCGGCCTACCTCCGTAGTATCGGAGGGCGACGGGATAACGCGGGCGCCATAGGTTTCCATAACAGCTTTACGGTAGGGCTTCTGCTCGGCCGAAACCTTGACCATATAAACGGAAAGGTCGATGCCAAAATAACCGCAGGCCATGGATAGTGCTGTACCCCATTGACCGGCACCGGTTTCGGTAGTCAGGTGAGTCAGTCCCTGCTGTTTGGCATAATAGACCTGGGCCACAGCCGAGTTCAGCTTATGTGAACCGGATGTATTAGTACCCTCGAATTTGTAGTAGATCTCTGCTGGTGTGCCTAAGGCCTTTTCCAGGTTATAGGCTCTGGTCAGCGGCGAGGGACGGTACATTTTATAAAAGTCGCGGATCTCTTCCGGGATCTCGACGAATTTGTTGGTGTTGTCCAACTCCTGCTCGATAAGCGCATCGCAGAAAACAGGGCGCAAATCGTCGGCACTGCAGGGCTTGCCAGTGGCCGGATTGATGAACGGGTCTGGCACCTCTTTCATATAGGGGCGCACATTCTGCCAGTATTTTGGCATCTCGTCTTCAGATAAATTGATTTTATAAGGTATTCTTGCCATGGTTCGCCGTCCTTTCTATTCTGTTTTGGCAGCTTTCAGGGCTGCATAGGCTTCTTTAAGCAGTAACACGGTCAGTACCAGCAAAACGGTGGAAATACCGGATACGATATAATTGTTCAAGTTGGTAGCGATCATCTGTACCAAGGCTACGATAGTAGTGACCAGCATAAAGGCCATTGGGTACATGATGAAGCCGGCGCTCTTTTTCAAAGAACGAATGACCCAAACACCCATCGCCAGTAAAGCGATAGCGGCAACCAGCTGGTTGGTAGCGCCAAAAACAGGCCAAATCATCTGCCAGGCAGCGACTTTACCGGTCTTAACAAAGATCAACGCCAAAGCCACACCAACGCTGATAGCGGTCGCCAAATATTTGTTCAGGCTCATGCCGGTGAATTCCTGTAATTGATAACGCGCCAAACGGGTGGCAGTATCAAGGGAAGTCAAAATAAAAGAGTTGAGCGCCAGCAGGCCTAAAGCAGTGCCGACGCGGGGAGCGATGCCCAGCAGGGAAGCAAATTGGCCTAAGCCGTGACCGTAAACAACAGTAGGGCCACCCTTCAGCATTTCACCGCTCATCATAATGGTGCCAAGCGCAATAACGCCAACCACGCCTTCCAGCAGCATTGCTCCGTAACCTACGGGAACAGCATCAGTTTCGCGTTTGAGCTGTTTGGAAGTGGTGCCGGAAGCTACCAGAGAATGGAATCCGGAAATAGCGCCGCAGGCTACTGTAATAAAAAGTAAAGGCCAAAGCCAGTCGCCGGAAGCTGTAACGAAGCCTTTGAAAGCTGGCAGCTTTACCTCATAATTAGCGCCGCCAAAGATCATGCCTACACCGCCAATAAAGACGGAGAAATATAACATATAAGATGCCAGGTAATCGCGCGGTTGCAGCAGCAGCCAGACAGGCAGTACGGAAGCCGCAAAAATATAACCGATCAGGGCAAAACGCCAGGTGTCAAGGCTCAAAGCAAAGGTGCTTTGCACCCAGGCGCTGTCGATACCGAAGATCAAAGAGCCGAATAAAACCGGCAGCATAACTACAGTGCTGATTTTCAAGGAAATACCATAGTGATAGATACCTACACCGAAAATCATTGCCAGGAAAATATACAGGGTAGCGGTAAAGGCAACTGCCGGGTCGGCAGCAAAGGTCTGTGCAGCCAGTTCTAAAAATACAGCGATGACCAGCGTCAGGCTGAGCCAGGTAAAAGCCAGGAACAGCTTATGGCCGCGAGCGCCGATCCATTGACGAACTACTTCGCCGATGGACATACCTTTATGGCGGATAGAAGCGACTAAAGCGCCCATATCATGTACGCCGCCGAAGAAGATACAGCCAACGATGATCCAGATCAAAGTGGGCAGCCAGCCAAGTGCAGCTGCTGCCGCGATGGGGCCTACAACAGGTCCGGCACCGGCGATAGAAGCAAAATGATGGCCCATCAGCACGGCCGGGTGAGCAGGACAGTAGTCGATATCGTCCTGTAATTCGGTAGCCGGAGTTTTACGATTTGGGTCTAAATCATAAAAGCGGCTTTGAAAATCGCCGTAAAATTTATAAGCAATGGCAAAACAAACGATAGTGATCACAAAAATGGTCAGTAACATAAAATATCCCCTTTGTTATTTTTTGCAGGCCTTACCTGCCGCAGCGCCGTTGCTGCGCTAAATAAATCAAATCCTCAAAACGCTTTTCCACATCCCCCTCCCGATATTGTAAAACTTCCAGCCAACCGCGTATCCCAAGCCAAAAAGCTTTTTTCGTCAAGCGGCTCGCCGGGCAATCCAGTAGCAGGAACCGATGCTTCATCACATCTTCCTGGCCCCGCCAATGGCCTTGCAGCCAGCGTACCGATCGATCGCCTTCGTGACTGATAATTATATAATCATCCGCATAATAGCGGGCAATTTCACCTGCCAGGCAGTCTTTGACAAAGGCCGTCTTACGGTACCAGCCCTGCATACCTCCGTCCGACCAGGGCTCAAAGCCATAGCCCTTCAAAAAATCTTCCCACTCCGTCATACAGTTCTCCTGTTACAAGTTTTCTTTACGCCAGCTGCTTAACGCGCCGCAGAAATCTTCCCACAGCTGGGGCAGCAGTTCTACCGCAGCCTCGGCTTTGGCACGCTCCCAACCGGCAAAAAGCCCAGCTTCGTAACGCAGCTCCACGTTGCCAGAGTCTTCCAAAAAGCACTGCACTAATTTGGCATTGATAAAATCATCGTGCAAAAAGCCCAGCATATCCTGCAACCTTTTCAGGCGTCGCAGCAGATTACTGTCGCGCGGTACCTCGGGCAGGGTCTGCAAAGCATACCGGAAGCGCTTGACCTTGATCCTGATCTGATGCAGCTCCAACATATTATGGAAATCAGGATATTTGCGGTCGATGTTTTCCAGCTTTTGGCTCCATTCGCACAACCTTTTGCCAATAAACTTCCTGATCTTTTTATCGGCCAGGTTAGGCGCCAACGGTCTTTCGTGCAACCAGACATTAAGCTGAGCCAGCGTTTTGGTCACTACGCTCAAATCAGCCTTGCGCAGGCAGGCGTCCAATTCCTCACCGCGCAACTTCTGCAGCAGTGTTTCCACCTGTTCCGGCACGGTCAACTTGCCGCTGGAGGCAGCTGCCTGCAACCTGATCTTTTCGCAGGTCATCAACGCCACGTCCAGCTCGCGCAGCCGCGACAGCAGCTCACCCTGTTGCCGCAAGGCGTTTTGCCAGGCAGCGCAGCTGTTACGCTGCAATACCGGCTTAAAAAAGCTGAGGGTCGAACGCAAGCGGCGCAGCTTCACACGCAGCTGACGGACAAAAAGCTTTTCTTCCGGACGCTGCAAAAATTGCTGCCAGGCCTTGCTGACCACATACAACTGCCAGGGCAGATGGCAGACGGCCATAGCCTGGAGATCACCTTTTTTGTAAACGGGCAGCTTCATAAAATTATAAGTGCCGCTTTCCTGCGCCAAACGCTGCTCCAAATCCGGCTCCGCCAAAATCAGCGACATCCGGCAGCACAGCTTTTCGACCAACGCGTTCAGCTTAGTTACTTCCTTACTGGTGTAAACAATAGTCAGCTCACGCAGGGGGAGCAGCTTGGTAGCAGTGATGATAATGCCTTCGCGGGCAAACAGGCGCAGTTCGCTGCTTTTGGCAACAGGCAGCAATTCGGTCTCGCGACAGCGCAGCACCACTTCCTCGCCATCCAGATCAAACCATTGCTCACGTTCTTCTGTTTTACCGTTTTTCCAGCCAGTTATGGCACGCAGCCTTTCAGACAAGTCGATCTCGCTAATACCCGAAACATCCTGCAAACAAAGTTTTTTCTTCAAGGGACTCCCTCCTTTCGTCAGCCTTTAACCTAATATTTTTTATCGCATAGCTTTTATATAGTTCGGTAATTTATTAATCTTTTGGTTTTACCTGCGCCGGCAAAGGCTCGCCTGCCAGACCAGCCAAAATATTGGCGGCAGCCAGTTTGGCCATAGCGTCGCGGGTCTCCACAGTCGAAGCGGCGATATGCGGCGTCACCGTAATATTTGGCAACGTCAGCAACGGATGGTCACCCGGCAGTGGTTCCGGCTCCACCACGTCGATAGCCGCATAGGCGATCTGCCCGTCCCGCAGCGCATCGTGCAGTGCCATGGTATCGACTACCTGGCCCCGGGATATATTTACAAAACGGGCCGTCGGTTTCATTTTGGTGAAGGCTTCACTATTAAACATACCAGCCGTAGCAGGGCTTAAATTAACAGTGACCAGCACAAAATCCGACGTTTGTAAAAGTTCGTCAAAGCTGGCATAGCGTACACCCAACTCGGCCTCATCAGCACGCTGATGACGATTATGGTAAATCACCTGCATTTTACTGGCCTGGGCCCGTGGCACTACAGCGCTGCCGATGTCACCTAACCCCACGATACCAAGGATCTTGCCTGCCAGATCGACGCCAAAGCCGAGACCCTTATGCTCGCCCCACTTGCCGCTTTCCACATGCTGCCAGCCGCGGGCGATGCTTCTAGCGCTGTCCAAGATCAGTCCATAAGCCAGGTCTGCCACAGCGTCCACCAATACTCCCGGCGTATTGCCAACAGCAATACCACGGGCAGTGCAGGCAGCGATATCAATGTTATCGTAGCCGACAGAAGCCTGGGCAATAACCTTCAATTTAGGTGCTTTTGCCAGCAGCGCTTCATCAACTTTGATGTTGCCGATGGAATATAATCCTTCCGCTTCCGCCAGCCAAGCGTCAAACTGCTCCGCTGGAACTCTGCCGCCCTGCTGCCAGGACAGCAGCTTTGTATTTTCGTTTAATATGTCATAGGCTACCTGACGCAGCTTCCCGCTGGCAGCCACAGTCATTTTTTTCAGATCGGTCATTGCTTTCACCTCTCCTTAAAATACCTCAACCTTTACCGTTTGGGAATGATCTCCAGCCAGTAGTTATCCGGGTCGGTAATAAAATAGATACCCATGGCCGGATTTTCGTAAACGATGCAACCCATTTCTTCGTGTTTTTTATGGGCAACTGCATAATCCTCAGCCTCAAAAGCCAGGTGGAATTCGTTCTCGCCCAAATTATAAGGCTCGGTGCGCCCCTTAAGCCAGGTCAGCTCTAACTGATGCGTAGTAGCACCATCTCCCAGATACACAAGAATAAAGCTGCCGTCACCGGCAACTTTGCGGCGCACCTCTTTTAAACCCAGTGCCTCTTCATAAAATTTTAAGCTTTTCTCCAGATCCAGCACATTAAAATTGTTGTGCAAAAACTTGAATGCCATTGTTCAAGCCTCCTTTGTTTATAAAAATCAACTACCTTAGTTATTCAAAAAAATCTGTTTTAAGAGCAGCAACGCCATGGCAAATGAAGCCACTATTTTGCCCAGCATGGCAACAAACTGGGTTTTAGCAGCCTTCCAGGCCAACTCAAAAGCATTGCTTTTGCTGCGGGTCCGCAGATATTCGTAGCCAAAGGCCACCAGATATGAACAAATGGCACCACCCAAAACAGAACCCAGCACCGGGAAAAAGCCTGTGCCGATAACAGCGCCAATAAAAGTGCCAACAGCAATCAAAAATACCGCACCCCACGATACCTTGTGTCGGCGTATACCAAAAAAGGAAACTATAAATTCCCATATCTCACCAAAAGCATAAACCAGTACTAACGCCGATAATAAGCGCCCATCAAAGTATCTGGCTTCATCAAAAAAAGCATAACCTATGCCTGCAGCTAACATAACTGTGTTGCCCGGCAGGTCGAGCAGGGTCAGCAAGGGCCCTAAAACGATTATCAAAGCTCCAAATGCCCACTCTACAAAAAATTCCACACCAAGTCCTCCTTAATGAAGATTAAGATATATTATAACATATTTATAAAAATTAGTTAGATAATTGTATGACTCTTATGTGATAGAGTACAATTAAGTTCGCAAAAGTAAAAAAAGGAAAAACCATCGATTACTC
>OIZQ01000180.1_pt1 | contig 39246 bp, 42 predicted proteins | sample 1588491 | NCBI WGS metagenome assembly OIZQ01 (sample SAMN03283262) | human gut metagenome | biome: human-associated habitat; material: feces | host: Homo sapiens | place: USA | collected 2013
ACCTGCTTCACAGTGACGATGATTTTCATTTTACCTTTTACCTCCTCAATTACTTGCCCAGCACGGCGCGGGAAATGACCACCTTGTGGATCTCGCTGGTGCCTTCGTAAATTTCCGTGATCTTTGCATCGCGGTACATCCGCTCCAGAGGATAGTCGTGCATATAGCCGTAGCCGCCGTGGATCTGCAGTGCCAGATTCGTGACGAACCGCGCGTTTTCAGAGGCGTTGAGCTTGCACATAGCTGCCTCCTTGCCGAAGGGCTTGCCGCTGTCATCCAGATACGCGGCGTAGTAGGTCAGCCACTTGGCCGCCTCAGTCTTGGTAGCCATATCCGCCACATACCACTGCAGGCCCTGCAGCGTGGCGATGGGCTTGCCGAACTGGACACGTTCGTGCATATATTTCACCGTCAGCTCCAGCGCGCCCTCGGCAAGGCCGATGCTCTGGGCGCCCACGCCGATGCGGGCACCGTCCAGCGCCTGCATGGCGATCTTGAAGCCCTTGCCCTCCTGCCCCAGCAGGTTCTCCGCCGGTACGCGGCAATCCTCAAAGATCAGTTCCGCGGTCTCGCTGCCCCGCAGGCCCATCTTGTTCTCCACCTTGCCCACCGTGAAGCCGGGCGTACCGGCCTCCACAATGATGGCGGACATCCCCTTCAGCCCCGCAGCGGGGTTCGTCAGGGCGAACACCACCAGCACACCGGCGCGGCTGCCGCCGGAGATGAAGCATTTGGTGCCGTTGAGCACATACTCGTTGGTCTCCGTATCCAGAATGGCCGTGGTCTGGGCCCGGGCCGCGTCGCTGCCGGCGCCGGGCTCCGTCAGGGCAAAGGCGCCCAGCTCGCCGCCCTTGGTCAGGCGGGGCAGGTACTTCTGCTTCTGGGCCTCGGTGCCGTACTTGGCGATGGCCTGGGGTGCGATGAGGTGGATGGACAGGGTGGCTGCGGAGGCCATGCACTTCTTGGCGAACTCGGACACCGCGATGACCTCCTCGGTCATGCCGCCGCCCACACCGCCGTACTCCTTGGGCACACCGATGCCGGTGAAGCCGTAACGTGCCATCTGCTTGAAGTTCTCCACGGGGAAAACGTGGGTCTCATCCAGCTCCGCCGCGGTGGGCTCCAGTGTATTTTCTGCAAACTGCTGTGCCGCCTTCTTCAGCAAAGCCTGCTCTTTTGTCAGTTCAAAATTCATGTCTTGCTCCTTTCTCTTCCGATCCTCTATTTCCATTCAAAAACGCCGCGGTTCAGCACGGGTTTTCCTGTTTTCAAATTCATCAGGCGGAAGTATGCCTGCTTCTCACCTGCATGCCACAGCTCCAGCCGCACCGGCGTATCCGGATACAGCACGCTGCTCATCTGGGCGGCCATGCGCGTCATGCGCTCCGGCTCCCCGGGGATCAGGGCCGCTATCGCCATCCGGCAGGCAAAGCCGAAGGAACAAAGGCCCTGCATAAAGGAGGACTCAAAGCCCATCTTCCGCGCATATTCCGGATCTACATGCACCAGATTGGTGTCCCCCGTCAGCCGGTACAGCAGGTTCTGCACGGGGCTGATATAGTCGTCTGCTTCCACATCCGGCTTCCGCTCCGGAATGACCACGGGGCTCTTGGGCATGGGCTTCCCGCCAAAGCCGCCGGCCTCGTGGAAAAATGTGGTGGAATAATTGGTGCAGACCGCATTGCCGGCCTCGTCCCGCACATCCACCCGCGTCTTGATCACCGCGCCCTTGCCTTCGCCCCGATCGTACACGTCGGTGATCACATCCTGATACTGAAACGTTCCCTTGATCGGATCGATGGGGCGGTGCATGATGATCTCATGATCCATGTTCAAAAAAGAAATGGTGGGCTTGATCAGTTCGTTGGCGATCATGGAGGCGGGCAGCGGCATCCATTGATACGGCTTGACATTCACCGTGCCCCAGTAGGGGATCGTCCCGTAGGTGGGCAGCGCTTTCAGAACCTTTTCATAGGTGTATTGCAGATCCTCCGCCTTGGCACCCACCGCCAGCGCGTACAGTGCGATGTCCCGCCAGTTGTACTCCATATAGCGGGGTTCCGTCCGCAGTCCTATCAGCTGTGTCAGATCGACCTTTTCCATGGTCAAGCTCCCTTCTCGTATTGTTTTACCTCAGAAACGGGCGCACCAACACGGAGTTGGTGCGCCCGTCTGTCGCAGGCGCAACGCTGCCTGGCTCTTTATTCCTTTTCGGCAGCCAGCTTCTTGTAGTAGGCCAGCCGCTCCATGGCGTCCTTCTCGGTCTTTTCCAGAAGGCCCTCCGCCTCATCGGGGAACGCCTTCAGCAGGGAGGCGTAGCGGACCTCGTTCATCAGGAACTCGCGGAAGGACATGGTGGGCTCCTTGGAATCCAGCGTGAAGGGATTCACGCCGGTACCCACCAGCTGGGGATTGTAACGATACAGCGCCCAGTAGCCGCAGTCCACGGCGTGCTTGGCTTCCATCTGGCTCAGGCCCATGCCGGTCTTGATGCCGTGGTTGATGCAGGGGCAGTAGGCGATGACGATGGAGGGGCCGGGATAAGCCTCGGCCTCGGCCAGCGCCTTCAGCGTCTGCGCCTTGTCGGCGCCGATACACACCTGCGCCACATAGATGTAGCCGTAGGTCATGAAGATGCGGCCCAGATCCTTCTTCTTGGTACGCTTGCCGCTGGCGGCAAACTTGGCGATAGCCGCGGTGGGGGTCGCCTTGGAAGCCTGTCCGCCGGTATTGGAATACACCTCGGTATCCAGCACCAGAACGTTGATGTTCTCGCCGGCCGCCAGAGCGTGGTCCAGTCCGCCGTAGCCGATGTCGTAAGACCAGCCGTCGCCGCCGATGAGCCACTGGGAACGCTTGGGCAGATAGTCCTTGTTCTCGTACAGCTCGGTCAGCAGTTCGCTGCTCTCCTTCACGGGCTCCAGAGCGGCGATCACGCGGTCCGCGCGCTCGCGGGTGCCCTCGGACACCATCTGGTTGTCCAGCCAGTCCGTCAGCGCCGCATCCAGCTCGCTGCTGGCGTGGAGCTCCAGGATCTTCTTGGCCAGAGAGGCCATCTCCTTCTGCACCTGACGGGTACCCAGGAACATGCCCAGACCGAATTCGCCGGTATCTTCAAACAGGGAGCTGTTCCACGCGGGGCCGCGGCCCTTTTCATTCTTGCAGTAAGGCGCGGAGGGCACGCTGCCGGAGAACACATGGGCGCAGCCGGCGGAGTTGGCGATCATCATGCGGTCGCCGAACAGCTGGGTGACCAGCTTGATGTAGGGCGTCTCGCCGCAGCCGGCGCAGGCGCCGGAGAACTCGAACAGGGGCTTTTCGAACTGGCTGCCCTTGACGGTGAGCTTGTTGAAGGGGTTCTTCTTCTCGGGCAGCGCGGCCACGTAGTCCCAGCGAGCGGCCTCGTCCTGCTCCTGCTCCAGCAGGCGCATATCCAGAGCCTTCTCCTTGGCGGGACACACGTTGACGCAGTTGCCGCAGCCGGTGCAGTCGTTGGGGGAAATGGCGATGCGGAACTGATACTCCTTGGCGCCGTTGGCAGGCTTGGTCACATAGCCCTCGGGAGCCGCCGCAGTCTCTTCCGGTGTGGTCAGGATGGGACGGATGCAGCCGTGGGGGCACACAAAGGAGCACTGGTTGCACTGGATGCACTTCTCGGCGTCCCAGTGGGGCACGCGGATGGCAACGCCGCGCTTTTCGTAAGCGGAGGTGCCGGTAGGATACGCGCCGTCCTGCACGGGCAGCAGGCCGCTGACGGGGATGTTGTCGCCCTCCATGCGGTTCACGGGCTCCAGGAAGTTCCTGATGTAGTCGGGCACCTCTCTGGTCTCGGCCGCAGGCGCGTCCACAGCGTCCGCCCAAGACGCGGGCACAGCCACCTCGTGAAGGCCGGTGATGCCCTGATCCACGGCGGCACAGTTCATGGCCACCACATCGTCGCCCTTCTTGCCGTAGGTCACGGCGATGGAATCCTTCAGATATTTGACGGCATCCTGAATGGGGATGATGTCCGCCAGCTTGAAGAACGCGGACTGCATGATCATATTGGTGCGGTTGCCCAGACCCAGATTGCGGGCGATGTCCACCGCGTCGATGGTGTAGAACCGGATGTGGTGCTGCGCCAGATAGCGCTTCATCTCGGCGGGCAGGTTGTGCTCCAGCGCCGCATCGTCCCACATGGTGTTCAGCAGGAATGTGCCGCCGTCCTTCAGACCGGCCAGAACGTCATACTTGCTGACATAGGACTGCTGGGAGCAGGAGATGAAGTCCGCCTTGTCGATCAGATAGGTGGAGCGGATGGGGGTGTCACCAAAGCGCAGATGGGATACGGTGACGCCGCCGGACTTCTTGGAGTCGTAGGCGAAATAAGCCTGCGCATACTTGTCGGTGTTGTCGCCGATGATCTTCACGGCGCTCTTGTTGGCGCCCACGGTGCCGTCGGAGCCCAGACCCCAGAACTTGCAGGCGGTGGTGCCGGCATGGTCGATGACGATCTCATCCACGGCAGGCAGATTGCTGTCGTACATGTCGTCGATGATGCCCACGGTGAAATGATCCTTGGGACACGCGGCCTTCATGTTCTCAAACACCTGATAGATGTGGTACGGACGAATGTCCTTGCCGCCCACGCCGATACGGCCGCCCACCACCACGGGCTGATGCTCTCTGCCGTAGAACGCGGTCTTGACATCCATGTACAGGGGCTCAGCCTGCGCATTGATCTCCTTGACGCGGTCCAGCGCGGTAATGACCTTCACGGTCTTGGGAATGTATTTGAAGAAGTGCTCCAGAGAGAACGGGCGGTACAGATGCACGGTCAGCAGGCCGACCTTCTCGCCCTTGGCGTTCAGCGCGTCCACCACTTCCTCGATGGTCTGGGTCATGGAGCCGATGGCCACGATCATGCGCTCCGCATCCGGCGCGCCGTAGTAGTTGAACAGGTGGTAATCCCGTCCGGTGAGCTTGTTGATCTCACCCATGTAGGATTCTACCACATCGGGCAGTTCTTTCCAATACTTATTGATGACCTCGCGCTGCTGGAAGTGGATATCGGCGTTCTGCACGGTGCCGCGGACGCTGGGATGATCGGGATTCATGGCGCTGCGGCGGAAGGCGTTGATGGCGTCCTTGTCTACCAGCTGTGCCAGCTCGTCATACTCCAGCACCTCGATCTTCTGGATCTCGTGGCTGGTGCGGAAGCCGTCAAAGAAGTGCAGGAACGGCACGCGGCCCTTGATGGCGCTCAGGTGTGCCACGGCTGCCATGTCCATGGCCTGCTGCACGCTGGCAGAGGACAGCATGGCAAAGCCGGTGGTACGGATGGTCATCACATCGCTGTGGTCGCAGAAGATGCCCAGACCGTTGGAGGCCACCAGTCGGGAGGCCACATGGAACACGCCGGGCAGCAGCTCGCCTGCGATCTTGAACATATTGGGGATCATCAGCATCAGGCCCTGAGAGGAGGTGTAGGTGCTGGTGAGGGCACCCGCCTGCAGGGAGCCGTGAACGGCGCCGGAAGCGCCGCCCTCGGACTGCATCTCTACCACCTGCACGGTCTCGCCGAAGATATTCTTCTTGCCGGTGGCGGCCCACTCATCAATGTGCTGGGCCATGTCGGAGGAAGGGGTAATGGGGTAGATGGCGGCCACGTCGGTAAAGGCATAGGAAGCGTATGCCGCCGCGGTGTTGCCGTCCATGGATTTCATTCTGCGTTTCGTCATTTCTGCTGCTCCTTTCGATTACTTGCTCTGCTGAGCCAGTTTCTTCTCGATCAGCTTGCCCAGCTTCATCACGCCCTCGCGGATCTTCTCCGGAGAATTGTTGCCGAAGCTCATGCGCATGCAGTTGCGGCCCGCGCCGCTGCCGCCCACGAAGAAGCCCGCGCCGGCCACGAATGCCACGCCCACTTCCGGATCAGTACTGGACTCCTTCAGCAGCTCCGCGGTGTCAATGTCGCCGGGCAGCTCCACCCAGGTGAACAGGCCGCCGTCGGGGAAGCTGTGCTTGGTGCCCTCGGGGAAATACTTGTCGATGCACTCCAGCATGGCGTCCCGACGCTGGCGGTACAGGTCGCACAGCATCTTGTGGTGCGCGGGATAGTAGCCGCGCTTGAAGAACTCGGCGCACAGCACCTGGGGCAGCATAGAGGTATGGGAGTTGGTGGCGGACTTGGCCTCCGTCAGATAGTGGATGGTCTCCGGCTCCGCCATCACATAGCCCAGGCGCACGCCGGGGGAGAAGATCTTGGAGAAGCTGTTGGCCACCACCACGTTGCCCACGGTGTCGAAGCACTTGATGGGAGGCAGGTCCTCTCCGCTGTATCGAATATCACGGTAGGGGTCGTCCTCCAGCACCAGCACATTGTACTTGGCGGACAGCTCCGCCACCTTCTTCCGGCGTTCCAGGCTCAGAGTCCGGCCGCTGGGATTCTGGAAGGTGGGGATCACGTAAATCATTTTGGGATGGTACTTCTGGATCTTTGCCTCCAGATCGTCCATCTTCATACCGTCCTCGTCCATGTCCACGCCAATGCACTTGGCCTCGAACATCTCAAAAATCTCCACGGAGTGTACGAAGGTGGGGGATTCTACCAGAATCACGTCGCCCGGGTCAATATAGACCTGGCAGGTCAGGTTGATGCCCTCCAGGCCGCCGGCCACCACCATCACATTGTCAGTGGTACACTTCACACCCTTGGGGAGCAGCAGCTCGTTGACAATGACCTCTTTCATGTCCTTGGTGCCGCTGAGAGGGCCGTACTGCAGAGCCTCCACGCCGCGCTTGTCCTTCCGGATGACCTCATCCGTCAGCTGGCGCAGGATGTCGATGGGCAGGGCCTCCTTGGCCGGTGCGCCGCCGCCGAAAGAAATAATATCGGGGTTTGTCATCGCGCCAAATAAGTTGCTGACCACGTTGGCCGTGTAGGCCATGGCGCCCATGCGTTTTGCGTATTGTATCATAAAATGCTCCTCCTTTTCCTTACCGCGGTGTTTTCTGCCGCGCCGACACATGGCGGTCATGCCGGTATGGTCGGTTGTCTGCATTGTAGCACTATGCGGCGCATCTGTCTCCGCAAGTAATTCACACCCCACTTGAATTTTCTTCAACGCAAAGCTGTGCAGAGTGTGCTATGATACCTGCATACAAGCGAAGCGCTTTGTGCGTTCTGTCTACCGCCTGAAAAGACGGCGTCGGCAGAAGGCCGATCTGACAAAACAGGACAAGGAGGAACCCCCCATATGAAAAAACGCATTGTCTGTTTCGGCGATTCCAATACCTGGGGCTATATTCCCATTACCGTTGAGCGGTATGACGAGAGCATCCGCTGGCCGGCCCGCCTGCAGGAAAAGCTGGGCTATCAGGACTACACCGTGGTCGAGGAAGGTCTCACCGGACGCACCACCGTCTTTGACGATCCCTTTGATCCGGAGCTGAACGGTCTGAAGACCATGCCCGCGGTCCTCCGCAGCGCGGCTCCTATTGATGTATTGGTCTTTATGCTGGGCACCAACGATTTTCAGTCCAATATTCCCGCCGGCAATCCCATCTCCACCGCCCGCGCCGTGCAGTATATGCTGGAAACGGCACGAAAGCTGGGGGTCGACCGTCCCGGCGAGAAGATGAAGATCCTGCTGATCTCTCCGGTAGAGATCACGGAGGATCGCCTGACCTTCAAGGAAAACGATGTGACGGATCAGACCAGCATCGACAACAGCCGCCAGCTGGGCAAGTGTCTGCGCACCGTGGCCGAGCAGCTGGATGTCGAGTTCATCGACGCGGCTCAGTTCATCAAGCCCGGCAAGGTGGACGGCGTCCATCTGGACGAGGAGGGCCACGCCAAAATGAGCGAGCTGGTCTATGAAATGGTACACACCATGCTTTCCTGAAGTTCCCCCTGTTGTAATTGGGCTGTCAGCCCTGTGTTACAAAATCAAATAGAAGAGGAGATCAAGAGAAAATGGAAGAAAAAAAAGTCAAACGCTCTAAATTCAGCTCCAACCTCGGCATGATGCTGGCCTGTATCGGCGGTGCTGTCGGCCTGGGCAATGTTTGGGGCTTCCCCTCCAAGCTGGGCCGCGGCGGCGGCTTCTACTTCCTGATCATCTACGTCGTGGTGGCGCTGCTGCTGGGCATTCCCATGACCCTGTCCGAGTACGCGATCGGCCGCAAGATGCGCAAGGGCCCCATCGCAGCCTGGACAGAGCTGAACCGGAAATGGAAGTTCGTCGGTATCCTGAACGCCATCGTCTGCGTAGGCGTTATGGGCTTCTACTGCCTGCTGTTCGGCTGGATCATCAAGTACATGGTGGAATTCGGCATCGCGATCTTTAATCCCGCCAGCACCTTCTGGACCATGGACAGCGCCGAATACTTCTCCATGTTCATCTCCAACCCTGTGGAGCCCCTGGTCTGGACCTTCGTGGGCCTGCTTCTCGCCTATCTCTGCGTCCGCAAGAACATGGCCGGCGGTATTGAGAAGGCCTGCAAGTGGATGATCCCCGCGCTGGTCGTTCTGCTGATCGTTGTGGCCATCCGCGCCTGCACCCTGCCCGGCGCCGAGGCGGGCATCGAGTTCCTGTTCCAGCCCAGCACCGAGAATGTTATGACCTCCGGCGGCTGGCTCACCGTGTTCGGCATCGCCCTGGCCCAGATGTTCTTCTCCCTGAACGTCGGCTTCGGTACCAACCTGATGTATGGCTCCTATGCCCCTGACGACAGTGACCTGGCCAAGAATGCCCTGCTGGTTCCTCTGGGTGACATGGTCGTCGCTCTGCTGGCCGCTCTGGCCACCATTCCCGCCGCTTTCGCATTTGGCTATTCCCCCTCTACCGGCGCAGGTATGCTGTTCATCACCATGAAAGCCGTCTTTGAGAGCATGCCCGGCGGCGCCATTTTCGGCTTCCTGTTCTTCGTTGCCGTGTTCTTTGCCGCTATCAGCTCCGTGATCGGTATGACCGCTGCCAACGCCGCCATCCCCTGCGAGCACTGGGGCTGGAGCAACAAGAAGGGCACCCTGCTGGCGCTGGCCGCCAACTTGATCATCGCCATCCCCGTTTCTCTGGGTTACAGCTCCCTCAGCGGCGTGCGCATGCTGAGCTGGATGGGCAAGGATACCGACATTCTGGACTCCATCGACTACCTGTGCGAGAACTGCTTCGCCACTGTGGCAGCCCTGGCTCTGTGCATCTTCGTTGGCTGGATCTGGAAGCCCGCTGCCGTTATCGAGGAGGTAGAAAAGGGCGGCAAGTTCAAGTTCACCTGGAAGAGTATCTTCACCTTCCTCATCCGCTACATCTGCCCCATCATCACGCTCATCGTGGTGCTCAGCTCTATCGGTATTATCTCCCTGTGATTTTTCCGCCTCATCCCCCTTTTTTCTCTGCATTTTCCCGGCGCGAAAAAAGCGGACGCTGTTCAGCAGCGTCCGCTTTTTTCTATGCTTCTTCAGTTTTCTGCTGCACTCAACGGAAGTAGGGCAGCTCTTCGGGATATCGCTGCGCCACATAATCCTGCACCGTCCGCACGAAGATCTTCGTCACGGGGGTCACGTACTCGCTGCGCTGTGTAGCGATACCGATGGTGCGGAACGGCGCGCCCTCGATAGGAAACACGCGGATGTTTCCGCCCAGATAGTCCAGCACCAGCTCCGGCATAATGCTGATGCCCTGTCCGCTTTCCACCATGGCGATAATCAGCGCGTCATCTGCCAGCTGGTGCGGATTTTCCATCTCGATATTGTTGGCGGACAGGAAGGCCCGCGCGTCAAAATCGGATTCCGCGTGCGGCAGGATCAGCGTGTTCTTCCGCAGATCCTCCAGCGTAATATAATCTCCGTTTTCCGCTTCAAAGGACTTCGGCGTAATGCACATCAGTCTGTCATGCAGCAGCGGGTACGCCGGAATGCTGCCAGTGATAGGCACCGATACAAATGCCGCGTCCAGCTCCCCATTTGCCACAGCCGCCTCCAGTCCGGTATAGCTGCCCTGGTGAATATACATCTTGATCTGGGGATACTCCTTCTGCATCCGCAGCATAATGTCAGGCATCCAATTGCAGCCCACGCTGCTGAATACGCCCACATTCAGGATACCGGTACGTATATCACAGATCCGCACGATCTCCTGCTGCAGCCGCTCCTCCGCCTTCAGCGCATAACGGACATGGGGGATCAGCTCCTGACCGTATTGGGTCAGCCGCAGGCCATCGCGGTTGCGGACCACCAACTGCATTCCCAGCCGTTCCTCCAGCTTTCGCAGAGAATGGCTCACCGCAGATGGTGTCAGGTGTACGATCTCCGCCGTCTTTGTCAAGCTGTTGGTGCTGGCCACCAAATCAAAAATACGATAACTGATGTCTATCACAAGCATCCTCCTTTCTTACCATTCTGTCGTGCTGTATCCCCCGTGACGGTGGTTACTTTGACAGTGCGGCGCGTTTTTTTCAATCCATTATTGTGCAAGATTCAACACGGGTTGAATCTCTTTCATTTTGTTATTGTAGCCTTTTTGCGAGAGCTTGGCAAGTGCGGCGGCACATAAATCTGCACAATTTACGTTTTTTCTCTGTACGGATACCCCCAGCACCGCAGACGCATATCATGCAGTGTGTGCATGATAGCGTCCGGCACGGGGAACGGGCTGCGGCCGGCAGCAGGCACGTACAGGGTGACAAACCCTGCACACTGTGCTATACTACCCACATCACCACCAAGGAGGACATATCATGCGTATCAACTGGTTCAAGGACGAAAATCATCTTGTGTATATCAATGGTGCCACCCAGCTGGCGGAGCTGGAGCGGACGCTGCACTTCCCCGGTCTGGAGGAAGCCGCCAATGAGCTGCGGCAGCATCCCACGGCGGAGGGCTTTACCATCAAGGGCCCCAAGCGCACCAGCGGGCGGCTGTTCGTGCCCGATCTGACCTTCGGCGAGCACATCGAGATGGGCGAAAACATCTTCTTCTATATGGGTGAGATGCAGGAGTGCTACGTCATCTACTGGCTGGACGCGCCTGTGGCAAAGTGAGGCGGCATCGCACATGACTTTCCTGCAAAAGCATCACGGGCAAATGTCCGATTCCATGCTGACAGCCTTTTTCATCATCCTATCCGGCGGCCTGCAGGACGCCTATACCTATTGCTGCCGCGGCAAGGTGTTCGCCAACGCCCAGACCGGCAATATCGTGCTGCTGAGTACGCATCTATTCGAGGGAGACTGGGGACAGGCGCTGCGCTACTTAGTCCCCGTGCTGGCGTTCCTGCTGGGTATCTACATCGCGGAGTGCGTCCACCGGCACTTCAAGCGGATGGAGAAGGTACACTGGCGGCAGCTCATCATTCTGGCGGAGATCGTGCTGCTGGCGGCGGTGGGCTTCCTGCCGGAGACGCTGAACACCACCGCCAACGCCGTGGTGTCCTTCGTGTGCGCCATGCAGGTGCAGACCTTCCGCAAGGTGCGGGGCCACGCCTACGCCAGCACCATGTGCATTGGCAATATGCGCAGCGGTACGGAGGCGCTGTGCGCCTACTTCCATACGAGGGATAAGGAAATACTCCGCAAGGCGCTGACGTATTTCGGCGTGGTGCTGCTGTTCGCGCTGGGCGCGGGCATCGGCAGCGTGGCCACCCTCCATTGGGGCACGGGGACGATCTGGCTGTCCTGCGGCCTGCTGACCGTCAGCTTCCTCATCATGTTCATCCACGACGAGGAAGAAAAGCTGAATGAATAAAAAACGGCTCTAACTGCGCTCTCCCCTGCCGCAGTTGGAGCCGTTTTTCGAGGTTTCCTTCATGGAAAAGAAAAAACCCTCGAAGCCTTGCGGCTTCAAGGGTTTTCCTGTTGGTGCGCGAGGCGGGACTTGAATTAGCGACGGCGTGTAAAATGGTGTAAAGGCGTGTCTAAAAAGTGTAGTGTTTTCAAGGCTTTCAAGGCTTGCGCGTAAAATGCCGTAAAACTCTGAAAAAGCTGTAAGGGGAAAACTTAGGGGAAAATTTAAGGGAAAACAGGCGGGCATTTTCGGCAAAGAAAGAGGCTCCAAAATCGGAGCCTCTTTGTACCGGCGCAGAACCTCATAATTTACTGTCAGGGGCTTCGAGGTGGAGGCGGCGGCACTGAGCGCACCATAGACGGCGGAGCAGATAGGCAACCGGCTTCCCCATGTCATCCAGAACCGCGCGGCGGCAACGGTCATAACCGCACAGATAGCCGCCGCATACAGGGCAACGTGGACGGTCGAGGTTATAGATCACCCGCGTACCGTCCGACTGTTCTTCCTCCCTGTACCGCTTCACAATCAGCACATACGCAAGCGCCCGCTTTCTTTTCTTCTGCCTGTATTATACGATTGCAGGAAAAAGAGATCAATTTCTGTCACACGGGATAGAGCCGCTGCGGAGCTGCCTGGCATCGCGTTTTGTGTGACGCTGGCGGCATAAGAATACCCGCCGGCGGTCATTTCCGTCGGCGGGTATCTCTCAGGCGTTCCCTTTCAGCCTCTCGATTGTGGCTCTCATTTCGTCAACCTTGTTGACCGCATACACGGCGTTGCACACCTTCACATGACCATTCAGCTCCTCCGTGTCCGCCGTTACCTGCTTGAGCTGATCCCACAGCAGATAAATGAGATTGTGCAGGCGTATCACTTCCTCGCCGCCGTCCTCCGGCGCGGCTTCAATCATCGCGCTCTCGACGGAATACATCAGGCTGTCGAGCTGCCCCATCTTCACAAGAATGTCATCAAAAGTTTTCATGCGGGGATCACCATTACCTTTCTCGTGCAGTCCTGCACGCTCATACCTCTCATCTTTCCCGTGTCCAGCAGGAAGTGACAGGCGTTAATACTGTGCACATTCGAGCTTTCCAACCGCCGCCAAAATCTGCACCCCTCACAGCGGCGAGCCTCCTGCGCTTCGGCTTTGCTCCGTTTAATTTTCATCTTGACAGCGCCTCCTTAATCATGTACGCTGATAGCGGATAGGCGGCTTCCGGGGCTGCATATCCGAATATTCTTGAAGAGTTCTTCAAAAAATCTCCCTCAGAGGGGCCTTTGCAGCATGACACGCTGCAAAGGCTCCTTTTGATTACGCCACACAAAAGCGGCGCGTCGTAGTCTGCTTTGTGAACCGCTCCGCCACTTCGGGCAGACTCTTTTTCAGAGCTGCCGTGTCCAGCCGGGAGGAAGTCACAGACTTCCATGTGATCCGATATTCACCGGCGCGGATTTCTTCAGCGTCGCCCATAGCGGCCTTGATTGCGTCCTTCAGGGCTTCTGCCTCCGCTGTCGCTTCCTCAATAAGGCTCTGAAGCTGGCGCAGCTCGCGGGCTTTGCTTTCCATTTCGTTAATGCTCATATTGTCAACCTCCGTCATAATTTTTGCGGGGAGATCAAGCGTCCGGCGGCTCTGAGTATCTATCCATTTGGGAATTTCTATCAATCTTCTCTGTTCCGGCTCTTACGTTGTCGCGTTGGCTATCGACCTTCGCTTGATCTCTTGTCCCTTGCGATGATACTAATATAGCACTATTTACGGGAATAGTCTATTGACGGAATCTACATATTTACGGGAATATATTTGTTGATTTTTTATATTGACGGGAATATATTTTCTGCATATAATAAGAGAACAATCACGGACTTACCAATCGGTAACAGGGAGGGAACCACATGGCAGTTTCAAAGGCACAGCAGAAAGCTGTGCATAAGTATGTGAAAGCGAATTATGACCGCTTGGAGCTGACGCTTCCGAAAGGTCAAAAGGAAGAAGTGAAGAATTTTGCCGCCGCTCAGGGGGAAAGCGTTAATGCTTTTATTGCCCGCCTGATCGAGGAGGCTATGAAAAAGGAGGGCGTTTCTGTATGAGCAACCGTGAAAGAATCATCAGCCTTTTGGACAATGTCCCTGATTACAAAATGGGCTATATCTTGGCGTATGTGCAGGGAATTACCGCCGATGAAGAGGCAGACGATCTATTTTGTGAACGCATGGTAGAGAATTATGAGAACGATCCCGACCCCGAAAAGGATAAGACTTACACCCTTGAGGAATGTAAGCGGGAATGGGGGCTTGCTTGATGTATCAAATCGTCATCAAGAAGAAAGCAAAAAAATTCATTGACCGTTTACCTCTCAATGAGAAAAAGCGTGTTGTCGCAGCAATCGAGCGATTGCCAAACGGCGAGGACATTAAAAAGCTCAAGGGGTACGCTGACCTGCTCCGGCTTCGCGTCGGAGATTATCGGATCATTTACACCGTGAATCACGGGGAGCTTATTGTCATGGTCATTGACGCAGACAACAGAGGACAGATTTACAACCGATATTGACAGCAAGGCCGCAAGGGAAAAACTCCCCTGCGGCCTCGTATCATGTGCATTTGTGTAGCTTTTTCCCTGCGTCCTGCGGAATGTCCGCGGATTATCCGTGGAATGTCCGCGGACTGTCCGGCGGACAGCGTTCACCGCAGTCACACAAAAAGCGTCCTGGCTGCCGCTGGCTGCGGATCTGTTCCGTGTTACATTTCCTTTTCGGACAGTTCACGCGCCCGCCGCTCCACGATCCCGAAATAGAATTTTGCGCTTTTGATGTCCTTTTCGAGCATGGAAAGCTGCTCCGTTGCCTGTTCCAAATTGTGAAGCGTTTCCCGCCTCTGCGCGATCTGCTCATCGATACGGTCAAGATCCTGCTGCCGTTTCTCGACCATGCAAAAGGCGTCCGTTACAAGGTTTTCAAACTTTTCGCTAACGTTGCTGCCCCTGTATGAGTTCAGAATGCAAGCGATTTCATCCGAGTATCTAAAGCTGCGAATGTTCGGCTTTTGTGCCATCATGTCACCTCCTTTTGTCACACGGCAACCGGCGAGCTGCCACCGATCTGAGCCGCCGTTATGTGTTACGCTCTGACTCCCTCAGCCGCTTCAGGAGCGGGCGCACATCCTGCCGCCCCACCGCGCCGGCTTCCATGTATGTCTGGATCGTCTTTGCACGGGTAAGCTGTGCTGTTGCTCTGCTCAGAGCCGCCGTTGCCTTTTCCGACGCGCTCTCCGACCATAGCGGCGGGAAGTCGATGACCGGCGGCGGGATCTGTCCGAGCTTGCCGGCGGCTGCCCCCGCTCGCAGAATAAGCGATATAAGCCGCTGGGCGTTGTCGTGGAGCATCCTGCGTTGTATGCCCTCAACGTAATTGTAAAACGTCTCCTGCGCCGCCGGACTGCTGTTGCGCCACCAGCGCGGACTATGATAGCCATACAGGATTTCCGGCGGGATACAGGATACCGCCGCGAGGTATCTCAAGGCAAGCTCTGCAACCTCACCTTTGCCGTCAAACCCTGCCGCGATAAAAGAATAGTCCTCGCTGTCAGCGTCGAGCAAAATTGTATTCCATGCGCTGCGAGCTGCGTCTATGACCTGCAACCGCTGCATGACGTGCTGCTCTCCCTCGTCCGTTGCGAGGATTGCCGACGCGCCTTTGAGCCGGTAAACAGCTTGTATAGAGGCATCGAGCATCCTGACCGCCTGCTCAGAGGCAAGAGCCGCCCGATCCACCGCCGCGCTGATCCGGTACGCCTCCGGCACTCCCCAAAACTGGAACAGCGGACTTTCGGTCAATTCGGGCATCGGATCATTACGGAAAAGCAGGCACCGGCTTTCTTGCACCGTAAAATCGCCGTACCGGCTCGACACATGGAAATACTCCGGCTGCGCTTGTGTCAGGTCAACGCTGACCTGCGAGCGGGGATATACGCGGAGATCATCCACGCTTCGGACGCGCTCCATCCTCAACGGATCTTCGAGCCGCCCGCCGTCATCGACCAGCATGACCGCGATAGAGCCGCCGAACAACCGCGCCCACCGTACCGCCGTCAAAGCCTGTTCCTCCCATGCGAGGCAATCAAGCCCCTCTCTGACGATTTCTGCCGCGTCCTTATCGCCGCGCAGTACCGGCAACTGCCGCGTAGCTTCCTCCGCCGGCGTGTCAATGATTTTTGCAAAAAGCCCGTTGCCCTCATAGAGCGCCGTCAATGTGTCATCCGACAACATGACCGGCGGGTGGAATGTGTATCCGTCCACTATTACCGCCTCCAATCCCTCAGAAAATGCGCTGCATCGTCAGGAGCGCCCGCATAGCGCGTGGGAGGTCATTCTTTACTACCGCCGCCCTGCGTTGCTCCTGTGGCTTCTCAGCGGCGTTTATCGCCGTGATAACCGGCGTAGTCGTTTTTCAGGTCTGTCCCGTGTTCATGGTTATACTGCGCGAGCATCATGTTGAGCTTTTCTTCATACTGCCTGTCATGTCCTTCGGGAGTCCATGCCAACACATGACAAAGTTCATGCAAGAAAATGAACAGGGTATATTCTTCCGATTCAAACACATCTTTTGCGATTCCTATGAAAAATTCGGTCATGCCGTCCAGCCACACACAAATTCCGTCAACCTCTGCATAGTCGCCTTTGCATTCATGGTAGTCAAAGCAGAAAATGCCTCCGACAGGCGGATGAGAATCGCTTGTAATTTCCTTGCGAAATTCAGCCCACGCTTTCTTGATCCACGCCTGCGCCGCCTGCGTTGTCCGCTGATCCGGCCAACACAAGCGCAAGCCCTTTTCTTTCTGATCTCTCAGAAACGCCGCCGGAACGTCGTTCAGCATCGGCGGCTCGATCTGCGTCTTTTGGAAAGTCATACTTGCCTCCCTTGCTTTTTTCCATCTTCCCGCCCTGCAAATGTTCCTCGAAACACTATGTTTTCAAGCAGGTCATTTAAGCCTAATTTTTTGTAACTATCGTTCATAATAAATAGTCTGCTCGCCTTTCGCTTGCGCCTGTTTCCACTCGTGAGGAAATTTGCCAAACACCCCACATCATAACTAAACCGTAAAAGTTCAATTTTTCCTCTTCGCGTAGGGTGCAGTTCTGTAAGCTGTTGCACCATTTCGCTTGAAGCAAGCAAATCTCTTTCGAATCTCTCCTCTGTCACAGTTCCATGCAGCAGGCTTTTTCTTCGCTGCCTCCAGCTATACACAGCATCTGGCACATAAACGGCTGATTTTGCCCTTGCTATAACTGGCGGAACCGTCATCATATCTTCACCCAAATCAATGCCGATAGGAAAACGGGCATTCTCCCATAAATCACGGGAAAAAACCCTGCTCCAACTTACACAAGAGAATAGATTTAGACACAAAGCGTCCATGATCGCAGCATTATTCGGCATTATAAAGAGTGGACCTTTTCGATACTTCTCTATGTCGTTGAAAATTTTTAATTGCCCTTCTTCACCAGATTCAAGGACCTCTCTTATAAATGCCTGTGCTACGTCCGCACCCGCATTGTGGAGACTGTCAACCAACAAGCGGAAATAATCTGCGGATATGAAGTCATCAGGATCAATAAAGCTGATAAGCGCTCCGTTTGCCGCGTCTATTCCTGTATTGCGAGCCGCAGAAACACCGGCGTTTTGTTGGTGGATTACACGAAAGCGCGGATCACGGCGAGAATAAGAATCACATATTACGCCTGAAAGGTCCTTGCTGCCATCATCGACAAGAATAGCCTCCCAATCTGTGAAAGATTGTTCAGCTATGCTGTCAAGGCAATAACCGATCCAGTTTTGCACATTGTAGACCGGCAAAATAATAGATAACTCCGGCACTTATACGCACCCCCCTCTTTACTTCATCACTACTTTGCTGTCTCTGCTTCCTCACTGCTTCGCCGCCTTGCTTCGACCTTGCTTCGATTGCAAAATCATGCCGCTTTCCAGCCGCTACAAAGCGGATGAGGGAGCGGGCATCCCGCCCCCTCATCCGCTGCCGATCACTCGCGCAAACCAGCGAGGAAACGATACCAGCGGTTGAGCGCGGCAAGCTGCACTTTCCCTGCATCGGCATCCCATTCAGAGAAAACACCGTCAGCCTGCGCCGCCGTCAGTTCGATCCACAGGGTTTCGCATTTGTCGATAAGTCCGCGCAGCGTTTCCAGATTCTCGCCTTTTGCCTGCTGCTCCGCAAAACGGTCAAGATACGTCTGCGCCGTTCTGACCGCTGCCGTAAAGTTCTCAGCAGAGGCGGCGGGAGCGGCGGGGCAAGGATTACGGAACCCGCTCAGCTCGTATTCAGCGGCGACAAGCTGCCCCTCTGCTGCCGTGATTGCGGCGGACAGGTCTGCATGGACGCGGCGGAGATCATCAAGAGCCGCGCCGGCGGCGTCGATACTGTCAACAATCGCCGTTCTCTCTTCGTTCGTCAGGATTTTACCGCCCTCCGCCTCGTTTCTGGCGGCGACCACCTGCGAAACAAGGTATTTCCGCAGCTTGTCATTCTCAAAATTGCGGTCAACCTCAGCCTCAAGCATATGCTGCCGCGCAGTGGCATCAGCGGCGCGGCTCTTGCTCTTACGCTGCGCGTCCGCGAGCAAAAAGCGGGCATCTCTGATTGCCGCCGCGTAAGTATTTGCGGCCTCCGTGCACCGCGCTTCTACCAGTGTGAATACATCTGCACTCTTTTTCTGTTTTTCTGTCAGCATTCTTTTACCCTCCTTAAAGCCTATCAAATTCGGCTTGACAGCCATCAAGCCATCTTTGCATCAAGTCAATATCGGTCTTGCCGGTCGTTTCGCCGCGAATGCGTTCCAGTTCGGCGCGGGCATCGGCAAGCGCGTCCCTCAACGCTGTACGCGCTGTACGCAAATCCGCTACCGCCTGCGTCCCCGCTCTTGTCGCTACGTCAAAGGCTGCGCGTTCTTCCGCCGTCGGGCCATAGGACACAGCGGCAAGCGCGTCAAGCTCGTGCTGCGCGAGGCTTCGCACCGTCGCGCTCCGGCTGCCGTCTGCGACCGTACCTTGCAGCTCCGTCCTGCGCTCTTCTGCCCGCCGCTTTTCGGCGGCGACACGCTCTTTCACTGCCTGCATGATTGCCCTCTGTTCCGCGTGCGCGTCGCTGACGGCCTGCGCCGTCGCCGTGAAGTCCGCCGCAAGCGTCAGAGCGGCACGCAACTTTTCATTGTCAATCATTTGTTGCCCTCCTCGTCAAAAATGTGTGCAAGCTCATATTGCACCTCAATCAGTCGGCGGCTGACCTTTTCCGTCCGTTCTGTAAGCTGGCGCACCTCCTGCGCCATTGCGTCCAACTTGTTCAGAGTGGAAGAAAGCCGCTCCGCTTTTGTCCGTCTGTCATTGCTCATTTTCCTGTCTCCTTTTTTCAGTCTGATTTCCTGTCACCCTCTGACGGGTACAGGAATGTAACACGGAATAGATCCGCTGATCCGCTGGCTGCCGTCCAAAATCGAGTTACAGGTCAAGGACCTGCGCGAGATCTTCCAGCGCCGCTTTATGGATATTAAATACCCGCCTTTGGAAGCTGTCTTCTTTATCGTTGAAGTCTACTCTGTCCCCGAAAAGCAGGTAAGTCACGCCGCCCCACGCTTGACCGTCAAGGTATCGGCATTGCAAGACCAGCCGACGTTCTACGCCGTATTTGCCGCCGATTTTCCGTATTGCTCCGTCGATTTCGCCATACAAAGCCGCCGCGACCTGCTCCTTTTCATCTGCCTCGCGGTCGAGGGCGTCCGCTATGCCGATAGCCTCGCCGAGCCTGTCACCCTCAAAGCCCGGACTTCGCGGCATCCCGTCCGACTTAGAGGAGGCGGGGGAGGCTGCGCGAGTTCTAATAGCGTCGGCTCGCTCTCTGAGGAGTCTGACCTCTTTTGCAGCGACGGCATAGCGGCTCAACCATGCTTTAATGTCCTGCTGTTCCGTATGCCGTCACCTCCCGCAATGTCTGTCCTTTGGATTGTCCGGCGGATTGTCCGCAACTGTTGCGTTACGGTTTTCTCTCCCCCGGTCCCCCTCTTTTTCGCGTCTGTGTTTTCTTCTTAATCTTTTCTTTCTGCATCTTCTTCTTTTTCTGCTTCTCTATGCACCCCCATAGGGAGGGTATAGGGGGGCTATTCGCCCCCGCCTCTATCCCAACGCACAGCAGCGCCGCTCTGCCCCGCTCTTACGCTGGCCTCGTAGTCGGCAAATGCTTCGTCGATATACGGTCGCATGGCACAAAAAACTACATTTGACAGCGGGTCAAGATCTGGAACGCTTTTGCTATCAAAATAGGCAAATGCCGCCTTTACTCCCTTGCCGACCGCCGCGTCATCGATTGCGTCAATCGTAGCTTTTGAGGAAAGAAAACACTTGAACCATGTCGGCCTGCGCTCACGCTTCTTCATAATAATTCTGCAACGCCTCCTCCGCTGTGCGGATTACGGCCAGTATCTCTTTGCTCCGGCTCTGCATCGGCCGCACATATCGTTGCAACTCCTCGCGGCTTGCCGCCCGATAATAGCCGCCGTTGCTCTCAGACGATGACAGTATCAGCACACCGGCTCGCCGTTCTTTCGCAATCTGCCGGCGGAGCTGCCTATCCTCTATACCCGTCAGCGCGGACAACTCGCGGCGGCTGACTGCATTCTCCGCCCCGACGGGCAAAAGATCGTATATGCTTGTTTTTCTCTGCCTCGCTGTGCTATACTTCTGTTTGTGGGACTGCTGGCCTGCTGTGTCGCATCCCGTTGCCTGCTTCGCCGCACCACCGGCGGAGCGGGCTTTTTTACTTGTCATGTTCTGCCCTCCTTCGTCGTCTGCGTTTCGACCCATTGCGCCAATCCATCGCGAGAAATAAGCACACGCCCGCCGACACGAAACGCTGGAAAATCATCTCGATGGATTAGCCTGTATAATGTTGGGCGAGACACGCCTAAAGCGGCAGACGCCTCCGTGACCGACAGCGCGATTTTTTCGTCTGTCATGTGGTTTCACCTCCTTGATAAACATGATAACCTCTTGACAATTTGGTTACAATAGCGTATTATGGTGTAAAAATGATTTTTTGTATTTTCATAAAAATCAATAGTTCACTATATTTAGGAGGGCTACGATGGAAGAAAAGAGCAGTATGCGAGAAATCATTGGGGGACGGATCAAAGAAGCTCGAAAAAAGCGAGGTCTGACTCAGGAAGCACTTGCTTCCAAAGTTGATGACTATGAGGGCAGAGATGAATCACGCGTAGCACAAAGCACTATTGCATCATGGGAAAATGGGCTTTCCTCCCCTTCGTTTGAAAGGCTTCGGACTGTCTCGGAAATCTTAAATTGTGACATCTCATATCTGCTGGGCGAGTCTCCATGTTTGCGCATAAGCGAGGTGCAAATATCGGAGTACACCGGGCTGAAAGAAGAAACTATAAGCAAGTTACATGACTATACCACAAGAAAAGGCTATAAAGGCGAAAACTATAAACGGGTTGCAAGCTTTCTCGATTCTTTGATCGAATGCAAAGATTTCCACTACATTTGTGTATTGTTTGAAAATCATGAAAGTGACAAACGCAAATACAAAAATGCCTCCCTTGCATACGAAAACTATCTAAAAGGGATGGCTGGAAAATCTCCTATAGCAACAAAAGAAGATTATAAGGAACACCTTAAGCGTCAATGCAAAGAATCTGAGTTCAAATTTCTTTTAGAAATTTCAAAATGGCTCGGAGAATGAAAAAACCGCCCTCTGTGCTACCAACACAGAGGACGGTATATGCAGTTCAAACCCTTACCACAGAATCAAAACCGCACTGTTATTTTACATGACAGGCGCGGCAAAAACAAGGAGGAAATATCATGCCGCGAAAGAAAAACACTCGCGCTGCACAGGGAGCGGGCAACATCCGCAAAAAAAGCGTCGTGAGGAATGGGAAAGAATATACCTTCTGGGAGGCGCGTGTCACCGTTGGGCGCGATCCCGGTACAGGCAAGCAGATACGGCGCAGCTTCTCAGGAAAGACGCAAAAAGAGGTGCGCGAGAAGTTGCAAGCCGCCGCTGCCGCTGTCAATACTGGGGACTATTTTGAGCCGTCAAAAATGACCGTCGGACAGTGGCTCGACACATGGGCTGCGGAGTATCTGAACAGTGTAAAGCCTCGCACGGTCGAAAGCTACAAAGCGAATATCAAGCAGCATATCAAGCCCGCTGTCGGTGCGCTGCGGCTCTCTGAGCTGACCGCCGTTGACGTGCAACGGCTCTATAACAATCTGACCAATAAGCGCACCAACAAGCCATTGTCCGCAAAATCAAAGAAGAATGTTCACGGCACTCTGCACAAGGCTCTTGAAAAAGCCGTTTCGCTTGGATACATCCGGCACAACCCCGCTGACAAGCCCGACCTACCCAAAGTGCAGAAAGCGGAAATAAAGCCTCTCGCAGACGATGAAATGATCTCATTCCTCGACGTTGTCAAAGGCTGCGAGTATGAAACTGTATATGTCACCACACTGTTTACGGGAATGCGCGAGGGGGAGGTACTGGGGCTGACTTGGGATTGCATCGACTTCAAAGGTGGAACGATCACGATAAAGCAGCAGCTTCAGAAAGTCCGCGCCACCGGCGGCGAGTACATCCTTGCGCCGACCAAAAACGGGAAGACGCGCATCATCGCACCAGCAAGCTATGTCATGCAGATTTTGACCAATCAGCGGAAAACACAGTATGAGCAACGCCTAAAGGCGGGGCCTGCGTGGAGCAACCCGCTCAACCTTGTATTTACAAATGCTTGCGGGCGGAACCTCTGCGCTCAGACTGTCTATCTGCATTTCAAAAAGCTGGCTGCGGCTGCCGGCGTTCCCGCCGCCCGTTTTCACGATCTGAGACACAGCTACGCAGTTGCCGCGCTGCGCTCCGGCGATGATATAAAAACCGTACAGGAGAATTTAGGACACCATACAGCGGCATTCACGTTGGACACTTACGCTCATGTAACCGAGAAAATGAGGCAGGAAAGCGCCCGCCGCATGGACCGCTTCATAGAGGGCATTCAGGCGGCAAAAAAGGCGTAAAAAACTCTGTAAGGGGAAAACATAGGGGAAAACACCTGTCCATAGACGCAACAAAACCCTTGAAAACGTAGTGTTTTCAAGGGTTTTCTGTTTGGTGCGCGAGGCGGGACTTGAACCCGCACGTGCGTAATGCACACTAGAACCTGAATCTAGCGAGTCTGCCAATTCCACCACTCGCGCGTCACGAACAAGTGTTATTATAGTCATGTACCCCCCAAATGTCAACCCCTCTTTTTCGTTTTTTTGAAAATCTTTTCTTTAACGATCTTTGTCGACATCTGTCCCCTCCTGCCGCCTTGACCTGAGATAAAAAAGCTGGTATGATAACAAAAAATTGCCAAAGGAGAACATATGGAAAAACCGCTGACCGCCCGCAAACGGCAGGCACTGGAGATGCGCTCCCGCATCCAGAACGTGGCGCTGGACCTGTTTGACAGGGACGGCTTTGAAAATGTGGCCGTGGAGCAGATCGCGCAGGCCGCCGGCTGCTCCGTGGGCAATATCTATCACTACTTCAAGAGCAAGGACGAGCTTATCATCCAGGTCACCAGCAACGTGGACGCCCAGTACCAGCTGCTGGAGCAGTCGTACCTGGCCGACAACGCCTCCTCCGCCCGCAGCAAGCTGCTGGACTTTGTGGGCAAGTCGCTGGACATCAGCTCCAAAGACCCCGCCCTGTACCGCAGCTTCATCCACGGCCTGAAATATCCGGAGCAGGCCATCCTTCAGGACAATGAGAGCCGTGTCTACTTCCGCGTGCTGCGGGAGCTGATCGCCGCCTGCCAGCAGGAGGGCAGCATCGCCCCTCACCACGACCCCAGCGAGCTGGTGGCCGACCTGGTGGTGATGCACCGCGGCATGCTGTTTGAATGGCGCATCGACGAGCAGAGCTTCGATCCGGTGGCCCGCGGCTGCCGGATGGCCCAGGCGCTGCTGGACGGCTGGAAGCAGCCGGAGTAAGGGTTCCTGCGCGACAAACAGAATACCCCCGCGCACACCGGTGCGCGGGGGTATTTTTATGCTGCGGATGGCTCGATCACTTCATGAAGGTCCCGTCCACCATCTGCTGCAGGTAGGCGTTGTACTTCTCCTGCACATCGGCGGGGACCAGATCGCTGATCTTACCGGAGGACAGGGTGCCGTTCTCCAGTGTACCGTAGACGGTGTTGCCGCCGAAGGTACCGGCCTCGACAGCCTGCATGGAGGCAACGATCATGGCGGAGTTATCGGTGACCTGGGAGCAGATGATGCACTCGTTCTGGCCCAGAATGTCGGCGGGCTGGCCGATGTCGTAGATCTTCACGGAACCGGCAGCGGCGTTGGCGGCATCGATGGCCTCGCGGGCGCCGGAGTCAACGGCGGAGGCGTCGCCGAAGAACACGTCAGCCCCCTGGCTGATCAGCTCGGTGGCAAATTCCTTACCCTTGGGGGCATCGGAGAAGGAGTTGGCGTAGGGGACGTTCAGCAGCTCGACCGTCTTGCCCTCCTGCTCGGCCACATACTTGGCAGCCTCCTCAAAGCCGGCGATCTTGCCCTTGGTGGTATCCAGCTCCATACCGCCGATGAAGCCCAGCTTGCCGCTCTCGGTCATCAGACCGGCCAGCGCACCGGCGATCCAGCCGATCTGCTGGGCGTTGGGCAGCAGGGAGGACACGTTGCCGTTGACAGCTGCGGCAGGGGTGCTCTCCGCGCCGTTCAGCAGAGCGAAGGCCACGTCGGGATACTCCTCGGCCGCCTGCAGGACGGCGTCGGTGTACTGGTTGCCGGGAGCATAAATCATGTCATAGCCCAGAGCGCAGTAGGCGGCGATAGAATCGTAGTACTGATCCTGAGAAATGGAGTCGGTGACCTCGTACTGCCAGCCCTGCTTGTCGCAGGCAGCGACCATGGCGTTGTAGCAGGCAGCGCCCCAACCGCCGTCGTTGATGCTGGAGTCGCAGATCATAGCGACCTTGTAGACCTTGCCGCCATCGGTGTTGGCATCACCGTTGCCGTCACCGGTATTGCTGTCGCCACCGGCGGGCTTGCTGCCGCAGGCCACCAGGCTCAGAGCCATGACCAGCGCCAGCATCAGCGCAAGAAACTTCTTCATTCTTTTTTCCTCCTAAATAAAATCTTTTATAACAACGCGCTTCCGCGTTATTACCGCATTACCGCTGTTCCTTACGGTATGCCTGACCGTTGGCCTTGGGGCCGCTCTGACGAGTGCCGATGGCACTCAGCACGATGACGGTGGCCACATAGGGAATCATCTGGAAGAACTGATAGGGGATACCGATGCCGGACACCTGGAGCCGGATCTGCAGCGCATCGCAGAAGCCGAAGAACAGGCAGGCCAGCAGCACGCCGCCGGCGCTCCAGCGGCCGAAGATGACGGCAGCCAGGGCGATAAAGCCGCGGCCGGCCACGATGCCGTCGGTGTAGGTGCTGGAGTAGCAGGTGGTCAGGTACGCGCCGCCCATACCGGCCAGTGCGCCGCAGATGGCGCAGGCGATGTACTTCACGCCGATGACGTTGATGCCCAGCGTGGCGGCAGCCTGGGGATGCTCGCCTACCGCCTTGTAGCTCAGGCCCGCACGGGTGCGGTTGAAAAACACGGACGTGAACACCACCAGAAGGATCGTGAGGTACACCATGGGGCTCTGGTCAAACAGCAGGGGTCCGATGACAGGGATATCCTTCAGCCCGGGGATGGCGACGCTGGGCATGGTGACGATCTGCTTCAGGTCGGAGCCGGTGCCGAAATACACGCGGTAGATGAAGGACGCCAGCGCCGGCGCAAAGATGTTGATCGCCATGCCGTACACTGTATGGTCGGCGCACAGTGTCACCGTGGAGAATGCGTAGATCATGTTGACCAGCAGACCGGCCAGCGCGCCGCACAGCAGGCCCAGCCAGTTGGAGCCGGTGATGTAGCAGGCCAGGAAGCCCACCAGCGCGCCGATGGCGGCCAGGCCCTCCAGACCGATGTTGACCATGCCGGCCCGCTGTCCATACAGCTCGGCCAGGGAGATCAGCAGCAGAGGGATGGCCAGGCGAACGGTGGCCAGAAGCAAACTGGAGATCCAATCCATTACTTGTCACCCGCCTTTCTCTTTCCGGAAAACAGCCGGCTCTTCCAGGACTCGAACTCCGGCAGCTTCGTCAGGGCCATACCGGCCACGGAAAACACGATCACCAGCGCCTGAATGATGTCCGACACACTGGTGGGGACGCCGGTAGCGGCCTGCATGGTGGTGGAGCCCACACGCAGCGCCGCGAAGAACAGCGCCACGATCACCGTTGCGATGGGGTGCAGCTGACCGATCAGCGCCATGGCCACGCCGTCGAAGCCGTAGCCCGCGCCAAAGCCGTTGATGAGGCGGAACTGGGTGCCCAGCAGCTCCGCGCCGCCGCCCAGACCGGCGATGGCGCCGGAGATGATGAAGCTGGTCAGGATATAGCGTTTGACAGGGATTCCGTTAAAGCGGCTGGCTGTCATGTTATAGCCCACCGCCCGCAGCTTGAAGCCGCCGCTGGTCCAGAACAGCACGTAGTACATTACGAGGCCCACCACCAGCGCCAGCACGAAGCCCCAGGTGAAGCGCATGCCGGATATCACGCGGGGCAGCTGCACCAGCTTGGAAACGGCAGGGGTCTGAGGGATGTTCTCATCCCGGATCCAGCTGGTATAGAGCACGCCCATGAACAGCGTGGCCACATAATTCAGCATGATGGAGATGATCATCTCGTTCTGGCCGCGGGTGATCTTCAGCACGCCGGGGATGAGGCCCCAGATGCCGCCGGCCAGCGTACCGGCCAGCAGTGCCAGCAGGATTCCCGCAAAGCCGGTGAGGCCGCTGAAATAGGCCGTCAGGAACGCGGCGATGGAGCCCATCAGGAACTGGCCCTCGCCGCCCAGATTGAACACGCCGCACTTGTAGGCGAAGCAGGCGCACAGCGCAGTGAACATCAGGGGCGTGGCTTTGTTCAGCGTGGTGCCGATGTTGGCGCGGGAGCCGAAGGCGCCCTGAAACAGGAATTTTACCGCCGTGAACGGGTCGGCGCCCAGCGCCGCCATGATGATACCGCCGATGAGAAAGGCCAGCAGGATGGACAGCAGCGGGACCGCGAAGCTGCCGAGAGAGCGTTTCAACTTTTCCATGTATGTATCCCCCCTTACTTACCGGTCATGGCAAGGCTGATCTCCTCGATGGGAGGATTCTTGCCGGAATACTCGCCCATGATCTGCCCCTCGAAGCACACCAGGATACGGTCGGACATCTCCAGGATCTCGTCGAAGTCGGCGCTGATGAGCAGGATACCCACGCCGCGGTCACGGGCCGCGATCATCTGGTCGTGGATGAAGCTGGCCGCGCCGATGTCCAGACCACGGGTGGGATGGGTGGCCACCAGCAGCACGGGATCGGACTCAAGCTCGCGGGCCAGAATGACCTTCTGCTGGTTGCCGCCGGACAGGCTGCGCACGTCCTGCTCCACCGAGGTGCAGCGGATATCATACTTCTCCGCCATCTCCTCTGCGTAGTCGGCGATAGCCTTCTTCTTCAGGAGCAGTCCTCCGCCGCTGCTGAAGGCGGCGGTGCCGCTGCTTTTCAGCACCAGATTCTCCGCGATGGACATGTCGCCGATGAGGCCCTGCAGGTTGCGGTCCTCCGGCACGTGGGAAACGCCGTCCTCAATGAAGCCATGGGGGTCAAAGATAGCCAGCCGCTGGCCGGACAAGGACAGTGTGCCGCTGTCGGGGGAGATGACGCCGGTGATAAGCTGGGCCAGCTGGGTCTGTCCGTTGCCGTCCACACCGGCGATACCCACGATCTCACCGCGGTGTACCGTCAGGGACATATCGTTCAGTCCGTTATGCTTGGACTCCTTATGATAATCCACATGGGACAGCTCCACCGCGATCTCCGCGTCGGAGCAGTCCTTCTTTTCGTACTGGGAGGCGACCAGTTCGCGGCCGATCATCATGCTGGCCAGCTTCTTGCTGTCGGTGTCGGCACATTTGACGGTGCCTACCACCTCACCCAGCCGCAGCACGGTGATACGGTCGGAGATGTGCATGACCTCGCGCATCTTGTGGCTGATAAAGATGATGCTCTTGCCCTCGGACACCAGCTTGCGCATGATGGCGAACAGGCCCTCCACCTCGATGTCCGTCAGAGCGGCGGACGGCTCGTCCAAAATCAGCAGTTCCGCGCCGTGATACAGTGCCTTCAGGATCTCGGTGCGCTGCTGCTCGCCCACGGAGATCTCCGTGATGAGCCGATCCAACTGTACGTCCAGACCGTATCTGGCGGACAGCTCCTCGATCTCCTTGCGGCGGGCGGCCCGATCGATAAACAGCCCCTTGGCGTGCTTGTCACCCAGGATAATGTTGTCGAACACCGTCATCGCTTCCACCAGCATGAAGTGCTGGTGGACCATGCCGATGCCCAGCTTCACCGCCTGGCTGGGGGACTCGATGCGGACCTCCTTCCCCTCCAGAAAGATCTTGCCCTCTGTGGGCTGGTACAGACCGATCAGGATATTCATCAGCGTAGACTTGCCCGCGCCGTTTTCGCCCAGCAGCGTCAGCACCTCGCCGCAATTGACGGTCAGGCTGATGTCTTTGTTGGCGTAGAAGCTGCCAAACCGTTTGCTGATATGCTCCATTCTCAGCAACTCACTCAATTTTCCTCACTCCCTGCTTCTCCAAAATTAACGGTATCGCTATTGTATCGCCTATAAAATAATGGGGAAAGTATACCATAGTTTTCTTCTGTTGAAAAGCAGAATTTTCCATTTTCCACATAAATACGATTTCGGTATGCCCTGTGTTTGCGGTTGTTGCACAGACTGCACTCTCCCCCGCAGAGCCGCAAAAACCGTTCCCCCGCCGCGGATGCTGTTTTTCACAGTGACTGCGGCGCTTTTTTGTGCGATATGACGAGTTTCCGAAAATATTCAAATCGCTGTTGACTTCCGTCATTGACAGTGCCATAATGTGAATGGTTCATTAAATAATTCGGTGAAATATTCACTGACCACAAATCACATGACCTATATAAGGAGGGTTCCGATGAAGATCTTAGTCATCAACCCCGGCGCCACCTCCACCAAGATCGCGGTGTTCCAGGACGAGGAGCAGCTCTACAAGCTGACCATCGACCACTCCGCGGAGGAGCTGGACCGGTTCGAGCGGGTCATCGACCAGGCGGACTACCGCCGCGAGGCCATTCTCAGCGCCATCACCAGCGCCGGCTACCGGCTGTCGGACTTCGATGCCGTGTGCGGCCGCGGCGGCCTGTACCGCGCCATCCCCTCCGGCACCTACGCCGTCAACGACCGCGTCATGCGCGACGTGGAGGCCGCCCCCTACGGCGAGCATCCCTCCAACCTGGGTGCGTACCTGGCCAAGCAGCTGGGCGACACCGTGGGCATCCCCGCCTTCTTCGTGGACCCCGTCTGCGTGGATGAGATGACCGAGGTGGCCCACTACACCGGCTTTGCCGAGTTCCGCCGTAGGTGCCTGTTCCACGCGCTGAACCATAAGTCTATCGGCCGCAAGGCCGCGCAGCAGCTGGGCCGTACCTATGAGGAGGTAAACCTCATCGTTTGCCACCTGGGCGGCGGCGTCAGCGTGGGCGCCCACCAGCACGGCCGCGTGGTGGACGTGTGCAACGTCAAGGACGAAGGCGCCATGGGTATGGACCGCGGCGGCGGCCTGCCGGTGAACCAGCTCATTGACTACTGCTTCAGCGGCAAGACCCGCACCGAGGTGAAAAAGACGCTGGGCCGCCGCGCCGGCATGTTCTCCTACCTGGGCACCACGGACTTCCGCGTGGTCTGCGCCAGAATGGCGGAGGGCGACCAGCAGGCCGCCGCAGCCTATGAGGCTCTGGTATATCAGCTGGCCAAGGATATCGGCACCATGGCCGCCGTGCTGCACTTCAACGTGGATGCCATCGTCTACACCGGCGGCATGGCGTATGAGCAGTCCTTCTGCGACGACATCACCGCCTACGTGGGCAGGCTGGCCCCCGTACTCCGCCTCCCCGGCGAGGAGGAGATGCGCTCGCTGGCGGAGGGTGCTCTGCGGGTGCTCCGCGGCCAGCAGGAAGCCAGTCAATATTAAATAGGATATATAGAAAGGTGGAAAAAGCTATGAAGCATCTGATGTCCGGCAATGAGGCCACCGCCCGTGGCGTCTACGAGGCCGGTATCAAGGTCTGTTCCGCGTACCCCGGGACCCCCAGCACGGAGATCCTGGAGAACCTGCCCCAGTACGGCAAGGATGTGTACTGTGAGTGGGCACCCAACGAAAAGGTGGCCGCCGAGGTGGCCTACGGCGCGGCCATGGCCGGCTCCCGCTCCTTCTGCACCATGAAGATGGTAGGTTTGAACGTGGCCGCCGACCCCCTGTTTACCGCCGGCTACATGGGCGTCAACGGCGCTTACATCGTTGTCAGCGCTGATGACCCCTCCTGCCACTCCTCCCAGAACGAGCAGGATAACCGTCTCTATGCCCGGGCCGCCAAGGTCGCTATGGTGGAGCCCAGCGACTCTCAGGAGTGCAAGGATTTTGTGAAGCTGGCCTGCGAGATCTCCGAGGAGTTCGACACCCCTGTGCTGTACCGCACCACTACCCGCGTCTGTCACAGCAAGGGTCTGGTGGAATTCGGCGAGCGCACCGAGCATACCGCTCCCGCCTACCAGCGCAACGTCCGCAAGTTTGTCTGCACCCCCGCCAATGCCTATATGAACCACCCCATTGTGGAGGAGCGTCTGGCCAAGCTGGCGGAGTACGGCTGCACCCGCGCACTGGAGAACGGCCTGAACAAGCTGGAGCTGGGCGACGGCAAGGTGGGCGTCATCACCGCTTCCATCAGCTATCAGTACGCCAAGGAGGTATTCCCCGAGGGCACATCCTTCCTGAAGCTGGGCCTGACCTTCCCCCTGCCCATGGGCCTGATCCGCGACTTCGCCAAGAAAGTGGAGAAGCTGTACGTCATCGAGGAGCTGGAGCCGTTCATGGAGGAGCAGATCAAGGCCGCCGGCATCGACTGCGTGGGCAAGGAGCTCACCGGCAACATGTACGAGCTGAACACCGAACTGGTGCGTGAGCGGGTGCTTGGCGTGAAGCCCAGCTATCAGGTCATCACCGAGGTTCAGGCTGCCAAGCGTCCCCCCGCGCTGTGCCCCGGCTGTCCTCACCGCGGCTTCTTTTACACCCTGTCCAAGAACAAGAACTACGTGGTCACCGGCGACATCGGCTGCTACACTCTGGGCAGCGCCGCGCCCCTGAACTGCATGGACGCCTGCCTCTGCATGGGCGGCGGCTTCACTGTAGGCATGGGCATCGCCAAATCCTTCCAGCGCGAGGGCGTCACCGATAAGGTGGTGTTCGGCGTCATGGGCGACTCCACGTTTTTCCACAGCGGCATGACCGGCGCCGCCGAGATCATCTACAACAACGGCCGCATGATCCCCTGTGTGCTGGATAACCGCATCACCGGCATGACCGGCCACCAGGACAACCCCGGCACCGGCTTCACCCTGATGGGCGAGCCTGCCCCCATGATCCGCGTAGAGGGTGTGCTGGAGGCTTACGGTTTCGCACCCGTGTTCACTGTGGATCCCCAGGATCTGAAGGCCATGAAGCAGACCGTGGACGCCGCAGTGGCCGCCCTCAACGAGGGCAAGCACCCTGCCATCGTCACCCGCCGTCCCTGCCTGCTGATCAAGCGGATGAAGCACGAGAACGGCATGTGCGTGGTCAATGCCGACAAGTGCAGGAGCTGCAAGAGCTGTCTGAAGGTGGGCTGCCCCGCCATCTCCATGGAGAACGGCAAGGCATTCATCGACCGCACCCAGTGCGTGGGCTGCACCGTCTGTGCCCAGGCGTGTCCCTTCGGCGCTATCGAAAAGGAGGAGAAGTAACATGAGCGATGTGAAAAGCTGCCTGTTGGTAGGCGTAGGCGGTCAGGGCGCTATCCTGATCTCCAAGATCATGTCCAACGGCTTCATGAAGGCCGGCTACGATGTCAAGCAGAGCGAGGTCCACGGCATGGCCCAGCGCGGCGGCAGCGTGTCCACCCAGGTCCGCTGGGGCAGCAAGGTCTACGGCCCCGTGTTTGGCCGCGGCGAGGCCGACATCATGGTGGCCCTGGAGAAGATGGAAGCCGTCCGATACGCGGAGTTCCTGAAGCCCAGCGGCGTGGTCGTCATCAATGACTACGCCATCAAGTCCACCACCATCGCCTCCGGCGCCGAGACGTACCCCGAGGGCTGCATCGAGGCTATGGCCAGGCACTTCAAGACCATCGCGATTCCCGCCAGTGACATCGCTCTGGAGCTGGGCAATCCCAAGTGCATGAACGTGGTGCTGTTCGGCGCCATGTGCGACTCCCTGGGCTGCCCCAATATCGACTGGGAGCAGATCGTGGCGGAGACGGTGCCCGCCAAGGTCAAGGATCTGAACCTTCAAGCGTTCCGCGCCGGCCGCGAAGCCGCCAGCAGAACCGCCGAATAACACGGATACATAAAAAACTCCCCCGACACGGTGTCGGGGGAGCTTTTTATGTATCTGCCGCTTACTTGTGCAGCAGGGGGCTGAGGGGCTTGTAGATCAGGAAGCACAGCGCCACGTCCAGAAGGCCCTTGCACAGGGTGAATGGGACGTTGAACACCAGCAGGCAGTTGAACAGGGCATTGCCGGTGGGGATCTGCGCCACCGTGCCCAGAATTTCCTGATACATGCCCACGATGGCCTCCAGCGGCAGGCCGTACAGCACCACATAGGCGGGGTAGACGATGAAATAGTTCAGAGGCAGGCTGATGAGCGCCATGGCGGCGGCGCCGGCCACAGAGCCCCACAGAGCGCCGGAACGGTTCTTGTGCTTCTTGTAGACGATACCGGCGATGAGGGCGAAGGTAGCGCCCAGCAGGAAGTTGGACAGCTCGCCCACGCAGGCGCTGGAGCCGAAGGGCAGGTGCAGCAGGTTCTTCACCAGTTGGATGGCGACGCCGTAGACGGGGCCGAGGGAGAACGTGCCAAGCAGGGCGGGCAGGTCAGAGATGTCCAGCTTCACGAACGCGGGCATGATGGGGATGGAGAACTCCACGAACTGGAGGACGGCGGCCACCGCCGCCAGCAGGGCGGCCACGGCGATACGATGGGTCTTTTGCTTCTGAGTCATAAAAAAACACTCCTTTTCGATGATAAACACCCGGAAAATTGCCTTCCAAGGTGTACGCATCAAAAAAGAGCATTACAAAAATGCCATACACGCCTTCTCTCATCCAGACTATACTGTCGGTACCGGAATCACACCGGTTCATGCAGCTCTCGCCGCTCGCGGACTATACCGCCGGTGGGGAATCTCACCCCGCCCCGAAGACAAATATGCGGTTGTTCTCGCGCTCTATAATACACCATGTCCCGCCAAAATGCAACCGCTTTCTGCCAGATTTTTTATTTATTGCTTCGCAGTAACTTTTTATTGTATTTCGATAAATAATGATTGACAAACGATATAACCTGTGGTATGCTGACATCAGAAAGGATGTGTGAGACATGAAGCATATCGCGCATAAAAAGCTGGCCGTCCTGCTGCGCATCGGCCTTGTGATCGCAGCCCTGGTGTGCGGGGCCATCTTTTTCTGGTTCCTGCCTCAGCTGGGCCACGGCATCGCCCTGGCCGACCCTGAGTATGCCTGGGCCTTCTGGCCCTGCCTGATCTTCGCGTGGCTGTTCGCCGTACCGGTATTCTGGGCCATGGCCGCTCTGTGGGCCGTATTCGGCCGCATCGGCCGCGGCGACGCCTTCTGTATGGAGAATGCCCGGGCCATGGCCACTGTGTCCCGCCTGGCATTTTCCGACGCAGTGCTGGTGCCGGTGGGTGTCATCACCTTGGCTCTGCTGGGCGCCGGCTCCCCCGGCATGACGGTCATCGCCATGCCCGCGGGCGTCATGGTCTGCACTCTGGTGGGCGTCATGGCGATGGCCCTGAGCCGTCTGGTAGCCGATGCCGCCCGCCTCCAGGACGAGAGCGATCTGACGGTGTGAGGTGGCAGTATGATCGTATTTCACATTGATATCATGCTGGCCCGCCGCAAAATGAGCCTGACGGAGCTGAGCGAGCGGGTGGGCATCACCATAGCCAACCTGTCCATTCTCAAGACCGGCAAGGCCCGTGCCGTGCGGCTGGACACCCTGAACCGCCTGTGTGCCGCGCTGGACTGCCAGCCCGCCGACCTGATGGAATTTCTGCCGGACCCGCCGGAGGAATGACCGCACCGGCAGTTGCAGTTTCTGCCGCATCGTGCTATAATGAAGGGGATTCCGCCGGACTCACCGGCCTGAAGTAAGGTGGCGAACCGTATGGAGAGCACCTCCCCCGCCCAACTGGATACTGTGTCGCAGCCGGAGGCGCCTGCGGCCTCCCGCTATTCGCTGCGCTGGCTCTTTTTCCCGCTGGCCCTGCTGTACCATGAACTGCTGCTGCGCGCTTTCGACAGCAGCACTGTCTTTTTCGACGCGGCGCTGGCGCCTACCTCCCTGACTGCGCTGGGTCTGGGCCTGCTCATCAGCCTGCTGGCCAATGCTCTGCCCTGCCGCAGGGTCTCCCGCTGGGCCGCGCTGATCCTGACGCTGCTGTGGACTGTCTGCGTCTGCGTGGAGTATTGCTGCAAGAGCTACTTCAAGTCCTACTTTGCCCTGACGTTCATGGTCACCATGACCGGTCACGTGGTGGGCGACTTCGCCGGCACCATCCCCGATGTGGTGCTGCCCCGCCTGCCCTTCATCCTCCTGGCGCTGGTGCCGCCGGTGCTGGCCATTGTTCTGCGCCGCCGCATCGTACCGGAGGTCTCCATGGGCCGCCGCGGCCTGCTGGTGCTGGCGCTGCTGGCCCTGTTGACGCTGGGCGGCGGAGACGCCATCGGCCGCTTCGGCCCCAGCGCCGCGCTGTTCACCTACGATTTCAACACCAACAGTGCCGTTCCCCGCTTCGGTCTGAACACCGCTCTGCGGCTGGAGCTGACCTACGCCGTCACCGGCGTGCCTACGCCGCCGCTGGAACCCCTGCCGGAGCCTGACCCCGCACCGGAACCGGAGCCCACGCCCGTGGACTACGGCTACAATATGCTGGACATCGACTTTACCGCGTTAGCCGAGTCCACCGGCGACAGCACGCTGGCCTCGCTGCACCGTTATATGGCCGCCCGTACTCCCTCCCGCCAGAACCAGTATACCGGCATGTTCGCAGGCAAGAACCTGATCCTGCTGACGGCAGAGTCCTTCTCGCCCTGGTTCATCTCTCAGGAGCTGACCCCCACCCTGTACCGCCTGACCCACGAGGGCTTCGTGTTCAGCAACTACTACCAGCCCGGCTGGGGCCAGTCCACCACCGGCGGCGAGTTTGCCGTCCTCACCGGCCTGCTGCCCACATGGGTGGGCGGCGATGTCAGCTTCTGGGCCAGCCGCTATGACTACATGCCGCTGGCGCTGGGCAATCAGTTCCGTGCTTTGGGCTATCAGACACCGGCGTGGCACAACAACACCTATAATTATTATGGCCGCAACGCCACTCACCCCAACCTGGGCTACGACTATGAGGGCATTGGCTCCGGTCTGACTCTGGCCACTCAGGACAGCAGCTGGCCCTACTCCGACCTGGAAATGCTGGAGGCCACGCTGGACAGCTGTGTGGACGCCTACCTCACCACCGGACAGCCCTTCCACACCTACTACATGACCGTCAGCGGCCACGGCAGCTATAACTGGGGCCAGTCCATGGCTGCCAAGAACCGCGCCGCAGCGGAGGCCGCCTACCCCAACGCCAGTGCGCCGGTGCAGGCCTACGTAGCCGCCAATCTGGAGCTGGAGGCCGCCCTGACGTATCTGGTGGACCAGCTGGAGGCCCGCGGCATCGCCGACGACACCGTGATCTGTCTCTCCGCCGACCACTACCCCTACGCGCTGGCGGAGACCGGCGTGGACTACTACGCCGAGCTGACGGGCCGTCAGGACTCGGATCTGGACACCTCCCGCTACCGCAACGCGCTGATCCTCTGGTGCGGAGGCATGGACCAGCCCGTCACCGTGGACACGCCCTGCAGCGCCGTGGACATCGTGCCCACCCTCAGCAACCTGTTCGGCCTTCGCTACGACTCCCGCCTGCTGTCCGGCCGCGACATTCTGGCGGATAACTACGACCCTGCCAGCGCCTCCGGCTGCATCCCGCTGGTGGTACTGCCCACTCCCGTGGGCAACAGCTGGGCCACCGCCGCCGGCGTCTACGAGGCCCGCACCGGCACCTTCACCCCCGCCCCCGGCGTCACACCGGAGGAGGGCTACGTGGACGCCGTCAACCGCCTTGTCTCCGCCAAATACACCTACGCGCGGCTCATCATCCAGTACGACTACTACCGCATCGTACTGGGAGAGAATGAATAACGTAAAAAAAGCTGTTCTGTCTCTGACAGAACAGCTTTTTTGTATATGGAAAACCACTCGCCTGCTTCCTCTTCTGATTCAAAGCTGGTGCGCATACCACTCTCCGCCGGTGGGCCGGAACCCTGCGGCGCGGAACATCTCCCGGCTCTGGTGGTTGAAGTCGTAGATATTGGCCGTGACCCGCGCCATCCCCTTTTCCCGGGCCAGCCGCAGCTCCCCGTCGATGATGCGTTCCGTCATACACGCTCCTCCTGTTCTCTGCCGTAAAAGACCTCCCGAACCGGATCGGTTCGGGAGGTCGATGGCATATACCTCAGTGTCTCCGCGTCAGTGGCGCTCCACGTAGTCCCACTCGTCGCCGCTCTCGTACACCAGATGGATGTCCTCCAGATAGGGGGTATCCATGGGGTTGGCCATGGGCGCCGCCTGCTTGTAGCGTTCCAGATTCCGGCGGGACTTCTCCGCCGGCTGGACTGTACCGGCGCCTGCGATGCAGCCGCCCGGGCAGGCCATGCCCTCCAGCAGATAGCCGTTGTACTTGCCGGTGCGGGCGCCGCGCAGCATCTTGCGGCACTCGTCCAGACCCTCCGCTGCTACGGTCTTGACCTCCACCTCGGGACGGATCCGGTGGATGACCTCCTCCACTGCCTTGGCCACGCCGCCGCCGGCGGCGAAGCCCACGCCGGGGGCGGATGCCTCGTAGTGGGCCGCGCTGTCCTCGATCTGGGAGAAGTCGATGCCCTTGGCCTCGAACATGCCCCGCAACTCCTCAAATGTCAGCACGAAGTCCACATCGCTGCGGACGGAGCGGCGGCTGGCCTCCAGCTTCTTGGCGGCGCAGGGGCCGATAAAGGCGATGCGGCAGTTGGGGTCCTTCTTTTTCAGCAGCCGCGCCGTCAGCACCATGGGCGTCATGGTCATGGAGATGTAGGGTGCGAAGCCCGGGAACTCCTTCTTGGCCATGACAGACCAGGCGGGGCAGCAGGAGGTCGCCATGAACGGCTGCTTCTCCGGCACGTCCCGCAGGAACTCCTCGGCCTCCTCGATGGCGCACAGGTCGGCGCCGATAGCCACCTCCTCCAGAGAGACAAAGCCCAGCATCTTCATGGCCTCGCGGATCTGGCCCGGAGTCACGTTGTCGCCGAACTGACCCCAGAAGGCCGGCGCGATGATGGCTACCACCTTATCGCCCTTGCGGATGGCGTGAATCAGCTGGAACAGCTGGCCCTTGTCCACGATGGCACCGAAGGGGCAGTTCACCAGACACATGCCGCAGTTCACGCACTTGTCGTAGTCGATGTCCGCCCGTCCGTACTCATCCTGTCCGATGGCGTGCATGCCGCAGGCCTCCTGACAGGGGCGGGTGAACTTGATAATGGCCTGATAGGAGCAGGCTTCCTTGCACTTGCCGCATTTGATGCACTTATCCTGGTCGATGACGGCCTGACCCCGCTCCGTGGAGATGGCCCCCTTGGGGCAGGCGTACTGACAGTGCCTCGCCAAACAGCCCTGGCATGCGCTGGTCACCTCGTAGTGGGTGGGCGCGCAGGCATTGCAGGCGTACTTGATGACGTTGATCAGCGGGGGATCGTAGTACTTCGCGGCGATGGCACTCTCCTCCACGCCGTCGGACAGCACCGAGTGCTCCGTCACCGGCCGCAGCGGCAGGCCCATGGCCAGCCGGATGCGCTCACCCACGATGGCCCGCTCCAGAAACACGGACTCCCGCTGCCGCCCCACCTCGCCGGGCACGATCTCATAGGGCAGCTTCTCCATGCGCGTGTAGTCTCCACCCTCATAGGCCAGCTTCGCCACCTCGGCAAAGACCCGCTTGCGGATGTCCGCAACACCGCACTTGATATTTCTCATTCTTTTTTGTCCTCCCAAAATCCACCCTAAAGGGGTTCTATACCAATTGTGTATTATACCTGCTCCCCCCATAAAAAGGCAATATCTTTCGTAAGGAATTTTTTTCACCCTCATAGGTGAATTCTCTTGCAACCTGCACAATCCCCCTATATAAAGCTGCTATTCCCCCATTATATCCGCAAATATTCCGTAAAAAATACACGAAAAATCCGCATTATACTTATAGGAGAAATATTTTTCTCCAGAGTAAAATCGCTGCATGTTTTCTCTTATACACGTCCCCGCAGCGCTTCCTCCAGCTTCCCCAGTGCCTTCTTCTCAATCCGCGATACATAACTCCGGCTGATGCCGTACAGAGCCGCCACCTGCTTCTGGGTCTGGGGCAGTCGTCCGTCCAGTCCGTAGCGCCGCCGGATGATGTCGGCCTCCCGCTCCGTCAGCACCTCCGCCACCAGCCGCCGGATGAGCTTGCGGTTCTCCTTGTCCTGCAGCTCCTCCAGCATGGTGTCCTCCTCGCCCACCACGTCGCTGAGGTACAGGGAATCTCCCTCCGGCCCCGTCTCGATGGTGTCCGACAGCGACACCTCCCCCTGCAGCTTCCGCTGCGCCCGGAAGTGCATCAGTATCTCATTCGCTATCCTCTCCCAACGGATACATAGGTTGGTCAATGGGCGGCAAATCTGCCTCTCCATCCTCCGCAAAGAGGTAAACATAGGCATTTTTGCCGTCCCAGACCACCTTTTTGACGATGGTGCGCAGCAGACGGCGTTTTTCCTCCAGTGTGGCCGAATCCACCGCGCTGGCGAAGGATTCGATCATCTCCTGATGGAAGGCGAACTCCTGATGCAGCATCCGGCTCTGCTCGGTAAGGGCTTCCAACTCGGAAAGGCGCAGCTGCTGGGTCTCGCTCTCCTGATGGAGCGCGTCGATCTGCTCCATGACGTACTTCGCGGAGGTCTCGCTGGCAACGGACAGGGATTCCACCAGCCGTTTGATGCGCTCTTCTGTCTCGGTGTGCTTTTCCCGGAGCAGCGCCAGCTCTGCGTCGTAGCCCTCCTTGCTGCCGCTGATGA